>ERZ1673962.16-NODE-16-length-154796-cov-43.030380_pt1 | contig 154796 bp, 131 predicted proteins | sample MGYA00580188_ERZ1673962 | MGnify/ENA primary metagenome ERZ1673962 (study PRJEB41334, sample SAMN05608104) | rock metagenome | biome: terrestrial subsurface; feature: shale formation; material: shale | place: USA: Pennsylvania ...
GCGACAGCGAGCTGCTGCGGTTTTCCGCCGACTTCAGCGAGCAACCCGAGAGCATCCTCGAGAGCGCCTGCCAGATGCGTCTGGAAGGGTTGATCGGCAAGCGTGCGGGGAGCAGCTACGTGTCCCGCCGCAGCAACAGCTGGGTGAAGATCAAGTGCAAGAATCGGCAGGAATTCATCATCGTCGGTTATACCGAACCCAAGGGCGCGCGCAGCGGTTTCGGGGCGCTGCTGCTGGGTCTGCATGACGATGACGGCAAGCTGCAGTACGCCGGCAAGGTCGGCACCGGCTTCAATCAGGCGACGCTGAAAAGCCTGCACGCCAAGATGCGGCCGCTGGAAACCGAACGCTCGCCGCTGGCCAAGGCGCCGCCGGCCGCGGATGTGCGCGGGGCGCACTGGCTCGAACCGCAGCTGATGTGCGAAGTGGCCTATGCCGAGATGACGCGCCAGGGCGTGGTGCGGCATTCGGTGTTCCATGGGCTGCGCTCGGACAAGCCGGCCAAGGCGATCACCCGTGAGGTCGCCCGCACGGCGCCCGCGCGGCAGGGCACCAGCGATGCGCTGGCAGCCACGCGCGTGCGCATCAGCAACCCGGAGCGGGTCATCGACCCGGCGATCGGCGCGACCAAGCTCGAACTCGCGCGCTTCTACGCCGAAGTGGCGCCCTGGGCCCTGCCGCACCTGCAACGGCGGCCGCTGGCACTGGTGCGCGCGCCGGAAGGCATCGACGGCGAGCTGTTCTTCCAGAAGCACGCCGACAAGCTGAGCATTCCGCACATCACCCAGCTCGATCCATCGCTGTACCCCGAGCATGCGCCGCTGCTGGTGATCGAGAGTGCCAAGGCGCTGGTCGGCGCCGCGCAGATGGGCACGGTCGAATTGCATACCTGGAATGCCAAGGCGCCGGCGCTGGACCACCCGGACCGCTTCGTCCTCGACCTCGACCCGGACCCGGCGCTGCCGTGGAAGCGCATGCTCGAAGCGACCCAGCTGACCCAGACGCTGCTCGACGAGATTGGCCTGGAGTCCTATCTAAAGACCAGTGGCGGCAAGGGCATGCACATTCTGGTGCCCTTGCGCCCGGTGCATGGCTGGGCGGAGGTCAAGGCCTTCAGCCAGGCCGTGGCGCGCTACCTGGCCAAGCTGCTGCCGCAGCATTTCTCTGCCGTCAGCGGACCGAAGAACCGGATCGGCAAGATCTTCATCGACTACCTGCGCAACAGCCAGGGTGCGAGCACGGTCGCAGCATTTTCCGTTCGCGCGCGTGAAGGCTTGCCGGTGTCGGTGCCCATCGCGCGCGAGGAACTGCCGGAACTGCGCGGGGCCAACGCCTGGACGGTGCGCAATCTACTGCCGCGGCTGGAAGAACTGGGGCGCGAAGACCCCTGGGAAGGGTTCTGGAACAGCGAGCAGCAGATCAGCGCCGAGATGCGCGAGCGACTCGGCATGAAGGATTAAGCCGCCATCCGTCCGGATGGGGGGCTGCCTGCACCGCGAGGGCGATACACAAGCCGGCCAAGCGCAGCGAACAATCGGCCGGATCACGGAGCTGTTTCGGCGAGCGGAGCGCCAGGCCAAGGCCAGCATGACGTCGGCCCAAAAAGAGAATCAAAGGAGTGCTCTGCATGTTTCCACGCAAACCGCTGTATATCTGCCTTCTTCTTGGCGCCTTGCCAAGCCTGGCGCTGGCTCAGGTCGCGGTGGACCAGACCGGCACCGACAACGAAATCATTCTCGAGCAGGGAGGCGGCACGGGTAATTCGGCGAGCCAGACCCAGGACGGCGTACTGAACCGTTCACGGGTGGTGCAGACCGGCAACGGCAACGAGGCGACGACCAACCAGTTCGGTGTCGAGAACCAGGCGCAGATCATCCAGACCGGCGACCTGAACCAGGCCAGCATCTACCAGGCCAACCTGGATTACGTGCACAGCGCCGCGGTCGAGCAGGTGGGTAGCGCGAATGTCATCGAACTGACGCAGACCGGCGGCAACGGCTCGGGGGCAGTGCTGTACCAGGAGGGCGCTCGCAACGTGCAGCGCATCGACCAGTTCTACTACGTGAACTCGCTGGACGCGTCCTCACAGGGCGACGATAACCTCATCGAGGTCACGCAGAACGGCGGTGGCTCGGCGACGCTCCGCCAACTGGGCGATGCCAACCGCATCGCCGTCTATCAGGAAACGCCGGCCTACGGCGGTTCGGTCTACATCAACCAGGACGGCACGCAGAACCAGGCAGCGGTGCGCCAGGTCGGCGGGCGTTACTACACCGGCGAGGTGCGGCTCGATCAGCGCGGCGAAGCGAATGCTGCCCGTGTCGAGCAATGGTCGGGGTTCAGTACGGTTGCCTTCAGCCAGGACGGTGTCGGCAACGCCCTGGTCGTGCAGCAGAGCACGCGCAGCGGCACGGTCCGCGGCAGTTCGGTCGGCAACGACAACCGTGTGAATGTCGAGCAGGGCTACGATGGGCCGACGCTGGACATCGCGCAGAACGGCTCGGCCAATGAAATCGACGTGGTGCAGGAAGCGGCCTACGGCACCGCGTCGATCAGCCAGACCGGCGATGCCAACGTTGCGGTGCTGAACCAGGTGACCGGGTTCGCCCTGCAGCCGCCGAGCGCGACCATCGTGCAGAACGGCACGGGCAACAGCGCGACGGTGACGCAGCGCTAGGTCCGGTGGCCGGCGAGGTGGCCCGGGTTGGCCGCCTCGCTCAATGGTCGAAGCAGTCGCTGCCCTGGCGCAGGTAGGTGACGCTGTGTGGCTGCCCCTGCGAATCGAGGTAGGTCATCTTCGCTTCGACCACCGCGCAGCCGCCGGCCGGCACCTCGATGGAAACCACCTTGGCGATGTCCGCCGGCGGGGCTTGCCGGGCGGGTTCCTGCGCCCAGGCGGGGGTGGTGAACAGGGTGATGATCGCCACGTGTGCAAGCCATTTCATATCGATCTCCTCGAACGCCGGACAGGCGAAGCCGCTCACCCGGCATGGAATTAAAAAAGGCTGCCGCGCGGGCAGCCAGGATGACGTGCCGTTCACCAAAGGAGCGATTCATGGAACGGGGCAGCGCGACGGTACGGCCGCTGCCTGTCATGCCGGATAGCTTAGGGCGCGGCGGGGTGCGGAAAAACCGCGCGTCGGTTCAAGCACCGTTGCGTGGGAGGTAACAATCGGCCCAGTACGCCCGGTCTTCGAGCACGCTGTGGTAGGCCTGCATTGCCTCGGGCAACGCCTGGCGGAGGAAGTCGACCCAGGTCTTGATCTTCGCATCGAGAAAGCGCCGTGACGGGTACAGCGCGTAGATCGCCTTGGCCTGCAGGCGGTGCTCGGGCAGCAGGCGAACCAGGCCGCCGCGTTGCAGAGCGGGCGCGGCCACGTAATCAGGCAGCTGGCAGATGCCCATGCCGGTCTGCGCCGCGTTGACCATGGCTTCGGCGACATTGACCTTGAAGCGCTCGCCAGGCTCGAACACCCGCTCGCCGTCCGCGCCGAGAAAATGCCAGGCGTCGCCCAGCGATGGGTCGGCCAGGCGCAGGCAGCGATGCGCGGCGAGCTCGCTCGGCTCGCGGGGTACGCCGTACCTGGCCAGGTAGGCGGGCGCGGCGCACAGCACCTGCACCACGTCGCCCAGGCGTTGCGCGATCAGCTCGGAATCCTGCAGCTCGTGGCGCAGGGTGATGACCACGTCGAGCCCGTCCTGCAGCAGGACGGGGCGATGCTGGGACAGCGTCAGGTCGAGCTCCACCTCCGGGTAACGCTCGGCATAGCGACCGGCCAGCGGTGCCAGCAGCTGGATGCCGAGCCCGGTGATCGAGTGCACGCGCAGGCGGCCGCGTGGCTCGATGCGCGCACAGCCGGCCTCCAGCTCGGCCTGCTCGAGCTGGGCGAGGATCTGCCGGCAGCGCTCGACATAGCGCGAGCCGGCTTCGCTCAGGGCCAGGCGCCGTGTGGTGCGGTGCAGCAGCCTGGCCTGCAGGTGGTTTTCCAGCTCCGAGACCAGCCGCGACACTTGTGCGGTCGACATGCCGCACTGCTCGGCGGCGGCGGTGAACGAGCCGGCATCGACGACCCGGACAAAGGTCCGCATGGCGTGCATCAGGTCCATCGATTGTTACCTCTGGCGTAAACGCCGACGCTCGGCGCGCGCTCTCAGTGGCTGACCGCGGGTGCCGGGCCGGGTTCGCTGTTCTGCCAACCGCCGCCCAGGGCGAGGAACAGCGCGACCTGATCCTCCGACAGCTCAGCGTCCGAGCGTGCTAGCGCGGTTTCGGTGGCGGCCAGCGTGCGCTCGCTGTCGAGGCTGGCCAGATAGTCCAGGCGGCCCTCCTGATACAGCCGCCGGTTGTAGCGGGCCGCGTCGCGCGCGGCGTCCCGCGAGTCGCGCAGCGCCTGGTTGCGCTGCAGGTCGTTGGCGTAGCGGGCGAGCAGTGTCTGGGTTTCGCGCAGCGCTTCGAGCACCACGCCGTCGAAGCGGGCCAGCGCGGCATCGGCGCCGGCCTGCATGGCACGCACGCGGGCGCGGTCGACGCGCGTAGGGATGTGCCAGGCGATGCGTGGGCCAAAGGTCCAGCGCCGGGTGATCGGGTCACCGATATGCTCGAGCATGCCGGTGAAGCCGGCGTCGCCGCCGAGGCTGATCTCCGGGTACATCATCGCCGTGGCCACGCCGATATCGGCGGTCGCCGCAGCCAGCTGGCGCTCGGCCGCCCGCACATCCGGACGCCGTTTGAGCAGCGCGGCGCCGTCGCCGACCGGAATCGGCTGGCCCGGCTGCGGCGCCTGGCTGCAGGCGGCGACGGCGGTCGGCAATTCGCCGGGGGTGCGGCCGAGCAGGGCGGCGAGCCGGTAGAGGGCCGCCGCCTTCTTCGTTTCGAGCGGCGGCAGCTCGGCACGCAGCGCTTCGACCTGGGCGCTCGCGCGCGAGACGTCTACCTGCGTTCCGCGGCCGCCTTCGAGCAGGCGCCGGGCGACCTCGAACTGGCGGGTCTGGATGTCCAGCGAATCGGCGGCGATGGCCAACTCGTGGCTGGCATGGCAGGCATTCATGTAGCTGCGCACCACCTGGGCGACGACGGTGATGCGCGCGGCATCGAGCGCGGCCTGCCCGGCTTCGGCCGTCGCTGCGGCGGATTCGGCGGCGCGCCGCAGCTTGCCGAACAGGTCAAGCTGGTAGCTCACCGCCAGGCCGACGTCGGCGAGGTTCATCACCGGCAGTTTTTCCTGCAGCGCCAGGGCCTCGCTCGACAGCTGGCCGCGTGCCGCGGACGCCTCGCCGTCGATCTCCACTTCCTGCGCATGGTGGGCCATCTGGTAGCTCTCGAAGGCCTGGCGCAGGTTGTGATAGGCCAGGCGCACATCGGTGTTCTGCTGCAGCGCCTGGCCGACCAGCTGGTCGAGCAGCGGATCGTCGTAGAGCTTCCACCAGTCCGCCGGCAGCGGCGCGACGACGGTCTTCGGGTTGTCCTCCAGGTCGAACGCTGCGCCGGCGCTGTCGCGCTTGATCACCGCCTGATCCGGTACGCGGTAGTCGGGGCCTACGGCTGCGCACGCCGTGAGCATGCCGACGGCCACCGCGAGCGCGCCGTGGCGCAACCTCTGCGCGGCGCCGCTCATTGCGCGGCGACCTCTGCCTGGGCGGCGCCCGACGGCCAGGGCAATACCGACAGTGTCGCGGTCCGCCCGACCACCAGGCGTATGTCGCTCTGCTGACCCTCCTCGAGCACCACACGCACCGGAATGCGCTGGGCGAGCCGCACCCAGTTGAAGCTCGGGTCGATGTTCGGCAGCAGCGAATTGCCACGCGCACGATCACGGTCCTCGATGCCGGCGGCGATGCTCTGCACGTGACCGCGCAGGTGCTGCGACTCGCCCATGATGCGGATGTCCACCGGCTGGCCGATCTCGATCGCGTGCAGCTTGGTTTCCTCGAAGTAGCCTTCGACCCGCAGCGAGGCGGTGTCGACGATCGAGAGCACGGGAACGCCGGTTTTCACATAGTCGCCGACGCGCATCGTCTGGTCGCTGAGATAGCCGTCCACGGGGCTGCGCACCGTTGTCCGCTCCAGGTCCAGCCGCGCCACGCCAAGGGTTGCCTCGGCGGTCGCCAGCGCGGCCTCGGCACGCTTGACCTGGGTGTCGCCGATTTCCAGCGTTTCGGCGGCGATCAGGTCCTTGAGCACGCGGTTGCGACGGGCTTCGCGCTGCGCCTGCTCGAGCTGGGCACGGCGCTCGAGCACGGCGGCCTCGGCTTCGGCGACCGCCAGCTCGAAGCGGGCGCGGTCGATGACGAACAGCACCTGGCCACGGCTGACCCTCTGGTTGTCGCGCACCTTGAGCGTCGTCACCAGGCCGGAAACGTCCGGGGCGACCTGAACGATGTCGGCATGCACGTGGCCGTCGCGGGTCCAGGGCGACTCCATGTAGTAGTCCCACAGGTGAACGCAGACCAATCCCGCTGCAGCGACCAGCGTGAGGGTGAGCAGCACCGAGCCGGCGCCGGATAACCATTTCTTCATGTCAGCTCCGCGGTATCAGGTTGAACAGGCCGCCCAGGAGAACGAGGTAGAGCGCCAGGTTGAACAGAGGCGGGTGCCAGACCCAGCGGTAGAAGCCCAGGCGCCGGAGACCGGCCGTGAGCAGGCTGTTGAGCGCATAGGTCGCCAGCATCGCGACCAGCAGCAGCGGCACGTAGACGCCATAGAGATCCAGGTGACCGGTCATGCGCTGGCTCCCGCGGTCAGCGGCAGGGCATTGCCGCCGGGGTGATTCGGTGCCTGCAGCGCCAGGCGCAGGCCGTGCAGGGCGCGAGCGGCCTGGCGGGCGCTGCGCATCGGCTGCTGCTGCAGGCCGTCGAGTGTGCGGTCGAGGGTCAGGGCCAGCCCCGCCGGCAACGGCAGCTGCCGCCGGGCCCTGGCGCAGGCCTGGAAATGGTCGCCCAACTGGCCGAACAGCGCCTCGAGCGCGCCTTCGGTGTGCGGGCGGGCCTGCTGCAACTCCAGCAGGCGGAAGCAGATGCGCAGCTCCTGGATCGCGTCGCCAAAGGCCTGGCCACCGTCATCCAGCTGGGCGATGCGAGGCAGCAGCTGGCTGACGCGGTCGATCACCCGCGACACCACCTGGGTGAAATCATGGCGGCGGCCTTCGGTCAGCTCGGCAAGGCTGGCCCAACCTTCGCGGGCCAGGCGCTGCACGGCCCAGAGCATGCCGAACGGGCGAGTCAGACGCACCCAGATCAGCGCGAAAACCACGCCGCTGGCGGTGGACAGCGCCATGTCGGCGAACAGCGGGAAGTCGGCCCGGTAGCTGTCCTGGATGGTAATGGTCGAGATCGTCTGCACCGCCAGCAGCACCACCGTGCCGGCATATTGCGGGCGGCCGGCCAGCGTGCCGAGCAACAGCAGCGGTACGGCGAAGAGCGCGGCCAGGCTGCCGAAGTCCTGCACGTTGGGCATCAGCGCGAACAGATAGGTCGCCGCGGCGAGCGTAGAGATCAGCGTGGCGACCAGAAACGAGCGGATGAACGGTGCCGGGTTGTCCTGGCCGGCAAAGAAGCAGCTGGCCACGGCCGCGATGAATACCGCGGCGTAGCCGTGCTCCCAGCCGGACAGAAACCACAGCACGCAGAGCAGGAACACGCCGAGTGCAACCGAGGCCGCGCTGAAGGCGAGCAGGCCGTGATCGTAGTAGCGCGGGGCGCCGACCAGTTGCTCGACACGGTAATGCAGCACGGGCGAGCGCTCGGGGTGGCCTTCGGCAAAGCTCTGGCGCAGGTCGATGCTGTCCTGCCAGAGATCGATCAGGGCGCGCAGCTGGCGCAGTGCGCTTTCGATCGCCAAGGCCTGGCGCGGATGCTCGTCGGCCAGCCAGACCTCCAGCTGCCGGCTGCGCTCCTGCAGCTGACGGCCGCTGACCTGCAAAGCCGAGCCGTCGATCCAGAGCGCCACCTGCTGCAGGTACTCCGCCAGTTCCGGCAAGGGCTGCGGGAGCTCCCGTCGCATCGCCTGCAACGCGTCGCCCAGCGAGACCAGCTGTGGAATCAGCATGGCCATGCGGGCGCGAAAGTCGCGTGCATGGCGGGCCGGCAGGTGGCTGCTGCTGTCGTAACTCAGCTGCACGATCATGCCATCGAGCCCCATCACATCCACCAGCAGGCGGTTGAGCGTGGCCTGGTCGGCGGCATCGAGTGCCTTGGACGCGAGCAGGCGGGCGGCCACTTCGCGGCCGTCGGCGAGCAGCCGGTCCATCCGCGCGCCAAGGATGGGGGCTATGCGACTGGGAAAGACCACCGCGTTGACCAGGCTGGCGCAGACGATGCCGAGCAGGATCTCCTCGGAGCGCGCCAGGGCCACGTCGAACAGGGTAGCGGGATGGTTGACCTCGCTGAGGCTGATCAGCGGCACCGTGTAGGCGGCCAGCATGAAGATGTAGCTGCGCGGCGTGCGGTCGAGCAGCGAGAGAAAGAGCAGGGCGCCGATCCAGGCCGACATCGCCAGGCTCATCATCAGCGGCTGCTGAGCAAAGGTCGGAATGATCGCCACCGAGGCCGCTGCGCCAAGCAGGGTGCCTAGCGCACGGTACAGCGCCTTCGAGCGCGTCGCGCCGGAAAGCGGGTGCGAGACCACATATACGGAGGCCATCGCCCAGTAGGGGTTGTCCAGCGGTATGGCCAGCGCGATGTAGAGCGCCAGCAACGCCGCAAGCAGCGCCTTGGCTGAAAACAGCCATTCGCGCCAGGTCGGCATAGTCATGGGATTCTGTTCTGTCGAAGGTGCCGCCGGAGGGAGTGACGGGGCGACACGGGCACACACAAGTGGTTACATTTAACGCCAAGTCGACAGGACAAATTGATCAAGCATCAGGACGAATCGAAAAGATTCACCGCCAGCCGGGCCTACGATGAAAAAACGCATTCCCAATTACGCGCTCTATGGCGAGGCCGCACTGCCGACCTGGCAGGACCTGCTGCATCTGGAATGGATCAACCAGGGGCGGGCCAGCGATTTGCGCGAAATTTCGCCGCACTGGCATGACAGCCTGCTGCAGCTGATCTACATCCGCCGCGGCGAGGGCGAGGTGTCGCTGGAAAACAGCCGGCTGTCGTTCAGTGCCCCCTGCGTGATCCTGCTGCCACAGCGGACGGTGCATGCCTTCAGCTATTCGGCCGACACCGACGGGCCGGTGATTACCGCGGCGCAGCGGCCGCTCGAGTCGATCGCACGCATCCTTTCGCCGCGCCTGCTCGCCTTGCTCGGGCAACCGCGCGTGCTGACCCTGCCGTGGCCGGCGGATGGCCAGGAGCCTATCTGGCCACTGTTCGAGCTGCTCGAGCGCGAAGTGAGCGCCGGGGAGGGCGTCGAACTGGCGGCGGGGCAGGCTCTGCTGGTAACGCTGCTGGCGAAGATCGCCGACCTGGCCGAACCGGCGACGCCGCCCCGGCGCCCGAGCGGCCGGCGCGCCGCACTGGTCGCGCAGTTCCGCGAGTTGGTCGACGCCCAGTTCCGTCGCCACTGGACGCTCGGCCGCTACTGCGAGGCGCTTGGCGTTACCGCGGTGACCCTCGGCCGTGCCTGCCGCGAAGAGACCGGCGAAGCGCCGCTGGCGATCGTCAACGAGCGACTGGCGCGTGAGGCGCAGCGTCAGCTGGCCTATACCGATCTCGACGTGCAGCAGATCGCCCGTGATCTCGGCTTTGCCGACGCGGCCTATTTCAGCCGTTTCTTTCGCAAACAGGCGGGAGTCACACCCAGCGCATTCCGCGCCGCGTTCCTGGGCACAGCGGACTGAGTACACGCTGGCAAGATCTGTGGGGTGCTTGTCATTGCTGCCGCCGCTACCCGCGCGCAGACTGCAGGCTGAATCGCCTGGAGCCCCGCCGATGAGCACCCAACGCAAGATTGCCTGCCTGGTCTTTCCCGACGTCATGAGCCTGGACGTGACCGGCCCGGTTCAGGTGTTCGCTTCAGCCAACGTCGAACTGCAGCGCCAGGGCAGGGTGGCCGTCTATCAGCCGCTGCTGCTGGGCGAATCGCTCGAGCCTGTGGCGAGCTCCTGCGGCATACGCCTGGGCGTCGATGCCTGCTGGCACGACCTGGCGCCTGCCGAGCTGGATACGCTGCTGGTTCCGGGTGGGCAGGGCGTCGAGCTGGAGCGGCAGAACCCGGCGCTGCTCGCCTGGCTGCGTCGGGCCGAAGGCGAGGTGCGCCGGCTTGGCTCGGTGTGTTCCGGCGCGTTGCTGCTGGCCGAGGCCGGCTTGCTGCAAGGGCACCGGGCGACCACGCACTGGGCCGATGTGCCGAGCCTGCAGCGCTTTGCCGACGTGGAGGTGCAGGGCGACCGATTGCATACCTTCGATCCCGAGGATGCGCAGGCCAGCCATCTGTTCACCTCAGCGGGCGTCACCGCCGGCATCGACCTGGCCCTGGCCCTGGTCGAGGCCGATCTCGGGCGACCCTTGGCCCTGGCAGTCGCCCAGCGCTTGGTGATGTTCCTGCGCAGGCCCGGTGGCCAGGCGCAGTTCAGCCCGTTGCTGACACCATCGGCCGGCCGCGTGCAGCGGCTGGCGCGGCTGCTGGAGTGGATTCCGGCGCACCTTGCCGACGACCTGTCGATCGAGGCGCTGGCGTTCCAGGCGCACATGACGCCACGCACGCTCTGTCGGCTGTTCAAGCAGGAAGTCGGCATGGGCCCTGGCCGCTATGTCGAGCAGGTTCGCCTCGAGGCGGCGCGCAATCTGTTGCTCGATGGCCAGGCGTCGGTGGCGACGACCGCACGCCTGACCGGCTTCGGCCACCCGGAAAACCTGCGGCGAACCTTCCAGAAACGGCTTTCGGTAAGCCCGAGCGAACTGGCCGAACGATTCGGCTGACACTTCCCGCGCGATGAACCCATCGGCTGCCCCGGCTGGCCGAAGGCTTCGTTCGCGCCTCATAAAGCGAGGCTCTGCAATGCGTGTGTCATTCGAGAAGGCGCCCTTGGCGCGGTTGTTCCTGGCTCAGGCGCTGTACTGGTCCTGCGCGATCATGGGCGTCATTCTGAACGCCGTGGCCGGCCTTGAGCTGGCCGGAACGGCAACGTTGGCCACCTTGCCGCTGGGTCTGATGGCGCTGGGTTACCTGGCGAGCGTCCAGCCCCTGGCGCGGCTGATGCAGCGTCGCGGGCGTCGGCTCGGCTTCATGCTGGGCTCGCTCGCCGGTGTTGGCGCCGGCTTGGCTGCGGCGCTGGCCTTGCAGCTGAGCAGCTTCGTTCTGTTCTGCCTGAGCATGCTGGTGTTCGGTATCTACCAGGCGTCGGCCATGTTCTATCGCTTCGCCGCCGTCGAGGCGGTGCCCGAGGCGTTTCGGGGCCGTGCTACGGCCTGGGTGATCAGCGGCGGGGTGCTGGCGGCGCTGTGCGCGCCGGGGCTCGCTGGCTTCAGCCAGGGCATACTGGCGACACCGTTCGTGGCCAGCTACCTGTTGTTGGCGATGCTCGCCGTGCTGGGCCTGCTGGTGCTGGCCGGGTTTGCCGAGCCGAGCCGAGGCCAGGCACCAAGCGCGACGGGCGCCGCACCAGGCTACCGGGAACTGCTCAAGCGACCAGCCGTGCGTGCCGCCATCGTGACCACCGCGGTGGGTCATGGCCTGATGATCCTGGTGATGAACGCAACACCGCTGGCGATGCATGGCCACGGCATGAGCGTCGAGGCCAGTGCCGAGGTGATTCGTTGGCACGTGCTGGGCATGTTCCTGCCGGCTTTCGTCGCCGGGCCGCTGATCGACCGCCTGGGCGGGCGTCGGGTCGCGGTAATCGGCGCCGTGACCATGGCGGCCAGTGCGCTGGTTGCCCTGAGTGGCAACGAACACGGCGCCTTTCTGTTGAGCAGTTGTCTGCTGGGGGTGGCCTGGAACCTGATGCTGGTCGCCGGGACGACCTTGCTCGGCAGCGGTCACGACGCGAGCGAGCGCGCCAGCGCACAGGGCCTGATGGAGCTGCTCAACGGCGGCGCAGCGACGGCCATGTCATTCGCCTCGGGGGCGCTGATCGCCAGCGTCGGCTGGAGTGCGGTCAATCTGGGCGTGCTGCCATTGATCATTTGGGTGCTGGCGATGCAGCTCCGTGGCCGGCAGGCTCAGCAGCGCGCGGTGGCGTAAGCGAATATCGATGGCGATCGTCTCCGCCATGCGGTGGATTTCACGGCACGGCCGAGGTGCCGGAGATGCTGGCAGGACGAAAGCCGGATGACTCGGCCTGACCTCCGCATGTCTAACTTCGCATAATCTATATTATGTTAAATCACGTATTCGCTTGGCTGTCGCTGCGCATGGCAACCGCCACCAAAGCCCATCTCCCTTTCTCTGGCCCGATTGGCCTATCCTCCGTGTTCGGGCGCTATGCCGCGCCACGTCTGGTGCGATGCTTACTTTCCCTTTACATCCGCATCACACGAATTTGACCTTCGCTGGCGTAGATTGTGTGTCGTCGCCATGCAATCCACGTTGGCTCGCTGTCGAACAGACACGCCCGCCATCCATGCTTCACAAGGGAGAACACGAAGCCCATGTGCCTTCAAAAGAAACTGCTGGGAATCACCGCCGGCATTGTCCTGCTCGGCCAGGCATTCGCCGCTCATGCCCAGTTGCCAGACTTCACGCCGCTGGTCGAACAGGCGTCGCCTGCGGTCGTCAATATCAGCACCAAGCAGACCCGGCCGGCTCGCGGGCCTGCCATGCAGATGCCCGACCTGGAAGACATTCCGCCGCCGTTCCGCGAGTTCTTCCGCCGCGGCTTTCCGCCGGGACAGGACCAGCCGCGCGAGGCGCAGTCGCTCGGCTCGGGTTTCATCATTTCCGATGACGGTTATGTGCTGACCAACAACCACGTGGTGGCCGACGCCGACGAGATCATGGTGCGCCTGCCCGATCGCAGCGAGCTCGAAGCCAAGCTGGTCGGTGCCGACCCGCGTACCGACGTGGCGCTGCTGAAGATCGATGCCGACGACCTGCCGACGGTCAAGGTTGGTAAGTCCGACGACCTCAAGGCCGGCGAATGGGTGGTGGCGATCGGCTCGCCCTTCGGTTTCGACCACACGGTGACCGCGGGTGTCGTCAGCGCCACCGGCCGCAGCCTGCCCGGCGAGAGCTATGTGCCCTTCATCCAGACCGACGTGGCGATCAACCCCGGCAACTCCGGTGGGCCGCTGTTCAACCTCGAGGGTGAAGTCGTCGGCATCAACTCGCAGATCTTCACCCGTTCGGGCGGCTTCATGGGGCTGTCATTCGCCATCCCGATCGACGTCGCCATGGACGTGGCCAACCAGCTGCGCACCAGCGGCAAGGTCAGCCGTGGCTGGCTGGGTGTGTCGATCCAGGAGGTGAACAAGGACCTCGCCGACTCCTTCGGCCTCGAGCGTCCGGCCGGCGCCCTCGTCGCTCAGGTCATGGACGGCAGCCCGGCTGCCAAGGGTGGCCTGCAGGTCGGTGACGTCATCGTCAGCATGGACGGCAAGCCGATCATCATGTCGGCCGACCTGCCGCATCTGGTCGGTGCGCTCAAGCCGGGAACCGAGGCGACCTTCCAGGTAGTGCGCAACGGTGAGCGCAAGAAACTGGAGATCAAGGTCGGCGCCATGCCCGATGACGAGAGTCTGGCGGGCATCGAGGACGGCAGCGGCGCGGCAGCCAGCAGCAACCGCCTGGGTGTGACCGTGGCCGAGCTGTCGGCTGAGCAGAAGCAGGGCCTGGAGATCGAGTCCGGGGTGATCATCCGCGAGCTGCAGAACGGTCCGGCGGCGATGATCGGCCTGCGTCCGGGTGACGTCATCACGCACCTGAACAACCAGGCGATCAACTCGGTGAAGACCTTCAGCAAGGTTGTGGCGGACCTGCCAAAGAATCGCTCGGTGTCGATGCGCGTACTGCGTCAGGGCCGTGCGAGCTTCATCACCTTCCGCCTGCCGAACTGATACTCCCCCCACTAGGCCCGCGATCACCGCGGGCCTTCTGCTTTTCAGCACTCTGATCATGGCGCGGTGCGATTTCTGCTCTAGATTTATCGGTGAGTCGCTATGCAAAGACTCCCAGGGAGCTAGACATGCAGAACACCGATACCGCTGCGCGAAGCCAGCCGGTGAACCTCAACAAGTGTCACAACTGCGCACTGCGCAGGAGCTGTCTGCCAAGCGGCCTGCAGGATGCGGCCATGCTGGCGCTGGAAGGCATCATCAAGCACAACCGCCGCTTGTTGAGAAACGAACACCTCTACCATGCCGGCGAGCCGATGCAGCAGATCTATGCGGTGCGATCCGGGGCGTTCAAGACCTACCTGTTCGGCGCCGATGGCAGCGAGCTGATCACCGGCTTCGTCATGCCCGGCCAGCTGCTGGGCCTGGATGCGCTCAGCGATCGGTACTTCCCCAGCCATGCAGTGGCTCTGGAAACCTCCGTCGTCTGCCTGATTCCGCTGCCGCAGCTCGAACTGCTGGCCGGGACCGATGCGCACCTGCGCATGACCTTGCTGCGCTCGCTTAGCCGGGAGCTGCAGGGCGAAAAGGAGCACCTGGGCAGCAACCGTGAGACGGCGGGGCCGCGGCTGCTCGCATTTCTGCTCGAAATGTCGGCACGCCAGAGCCGGCGCGGGCTCTCCCCTGCCTACCTCAACCTCCCGATGACCCGTGCGGAGATCGGCAATTACCTCGGCCTGACGACCGAGACGATCAGCCGTCTGTTCACCCGCTACCGGCAACTCGGGCTACTCGAATGTACCGGTCGCGAGGTGCATCTGCTGGACCTGGACGCGCTCCACCAGCAGCTGCAGTATCGGCCCCGGCGCCTGCAGAACTGGCCGGCCGACAGCGCCTCCCTGGCAAGCTGAACCAGCCATCGCGCGCGGCGGCGGGACGGGTAGCCGGTTCTGCTGGTCAGTCGCCCAGTACCAACAACGGATTGAGCCCGCCGCGCGCATACTCCCCACCCTCCCCCAGCGCCAGGTCCAGCGCCAGGCTGGCCAGGTCATCGGCCAGCGGCTCGGCATGCCCGTCCTGGTCGCGGGCGATCAGCTTGCGATAGCCGTGACAGTCCCCGCAGGCCTCGGCCTGGACCGGCAGGTAAGGCTTGCCGTGCTCATCGTCGAGAGTCAGATAGCGCAGCTTTGCGCCTTCGCCACACAGGCTGCAGCGCAGCCGTTCCAGGTGCCACTGGCTCGAGCACAACCCACAGTGCAGGTAGCGCACGCCGCTACGGTGCTGTTCGTTGTGCACCACGCTGACCACCGCCTCCGCCCCGCAGCATGGGCAGAGCGTGCGGGCCTCGCCGGCCAGCCGCGCCGGTGGCCTGGGCAGGTTGACAGCAAGCCGTACCCAGCTGACCTGCAGCGCCGCCGCAACCAGGGGCTGCAGGCCGCGCAACGCCGGCTCGGCGGCCCGACCGTCCAGCGCCCGCTCGGCGAGCGCTTCCAATGTCGACTCGGGGAGCTGTCGCAGCTGCTGCAACAATGGTCGCTGCCGTTGCCCGGCATGCAGGTCGAGGCTCTCGAGAATGGCCTGAAGGTCGGCGCGCCAGTCCAGATCGCGGCGCAGCGCCGTGTGACCCAGCGGCGGCAGGCCGTGTTCGAGCGCGGCGTCAAAGGCATCCGCGGGGGGCTGCCAGGCCGGCTTGCGCTCGCTCAGCGCCAGGTGCTGGGCCTGCACCACGCGGGCCATGAACGACAGGTACTCGTCGAGCGCCGGTACGCGGATGACCAGATCTCGCAGCCGCGCCGCGCGTCGTGCGAAGACCTCGCCATCGGGCAGGACGACCTCCGGTGGTTCCATGATCACCGATGGTGCGCTACCAAAATCGTGGCTTCCCTTCTGCCTCATGTGTGGCGTCTCCTGGTGTTGTCGTCGTCAGGTTCGTGCCCCGGCAGCGCGCTACCGTCGCCGTGGCGCTCGCCGCGCATCACCTCTTCGTACCACAGCGAATGGTGATGGCGGGCCCAGGCATGGCTTACGCGCCCCCGGGTCATCGCGCGAATCGAGCCCTTGACCCAGATCGCCGAGTACACGTGGATGATCAGCGTGACGATGGCGACAAAGGCGACCAGGGCATGCAGCATCGCCGCGAAGCGCAACAGGTTGCGTGGCATGGCCATGGCGAAGTACGGCTGGCAGATGATGATTCCGGTCACCAGCAGCGCGGGCACGCAGAGCAGGAAGATCCAGTACACGAGCTTCTGCCCGGCGTTGTTCTGCCCCACCGGCGGCAGGCGGTCATCGCGATTGTTCAGCACGTCGCCGATCTGCCGCGCCCACTGCACGTCATGGCGGCGAAACAGATTGGCCTTGAAGAAGCGCACCGCCTGGATCACGAAGAACAGGCACATGAACACCCCGATGAAGGGGTGAACGATGCGCGTGGCCTGCGGCCCGCCAAACAGCGCGGTCAGCCAGAAGAACGCCGGGTAGAACAGCGCCAGGCCGCTGAGCGCGAGCAGTACGAAGCTGATCGCGATGATCCAGTGATTGGCCCGCGACCAGGGCCCATAACGCAGGATGCCCTTGCGTACGTTGGAATGGCTCATGGGCGCCGCTCCTCGTCACGGCGGTCACGCTCGCGCTCAGCCGCCGCCTGCTCTGCATCGGGGTCGTCCTCGGGCTCTTCCTTCGGTCCCTTGGTCATGTAATGGAAGAAGCCGGCGAGCACCGAAACGCCGAGCACGGCCGACATCACCGGCTTGGTGATGCCCTTCCAGACCTCGACCATGGGGCTGATGTGCGGGTCCTTCGGCAGGCCGCTGTAGATCTCCGGTTTGTCCGCGTGGTGCAGCACGTAGACCACGTGGGTGCCGCCGACCCCGGCGGGGTCGTAGATGCCGGCATTGTCGAAGCCGCGCTGCTTGAGCTTCTCGACCCGGTGGGCGCCGTAGTCGAGCATCTGGTCCTTGGTGCCGAACATGATCGCCGAGGTCGGACAGCTCTTCACGCAGGCCGGTTCGAGCCCGTGGTAGACGCGATCCGAGCAGAGCGTGCACTTGTAGGCGCGGTTGTCCTTTTTCGAGATGCGCGGAATGTTGAACGGACAGCCGGCCACGCAGTAGCCGCAGCCGATGCAGTTCTCCTGGTTGAAGTCGACGATGCCGTTGGCGTACTGCACGATCGCCCCCGGCGACGGGCAGGCCTTCAGGCAGCCCGGCTCGGCGCAGTGCATGCAGTTGTCCTTGCGGATCAGCCACTCGAGGTCGCCGGCCTCGTTCTCGTACTCGGAAAAGCGCATCACCTCGAACGACGAAGGGGTCAGGTCCTGCGGCGCGTTGTAGGTGCCGTCGCATTCGCCGACCTCGTCGCGCAGGTCGTTCCATTCCATGCAGGCGACCTGGCAGGCCTTGCAGCCGATGCACACCGACACGTCGATGAGCTTGGTGACCTTTTCCACGCCACCTTCGCGCAGATGCGGCGAAGGCGTCGTGGTCGCCGAGCGGGCGATAATGTTCTGCAGGTTGATCTGGCTACCTTGCATCCGTCGCCTCCTCTCAAATCTTCTCGACGTTCACCAGGAACGACTTGAACTCAGGGGTCTGGGTGTTCCCGTCGCCAACGAAGGGCGTCAGGGTGTTGGTCAGGTGCGCCTTTTTCGCCACGCCGGTGAAACCCCAGTGAATGGGGATGCCGACCTGGTGCACGGTGCGCCCGTCGATCGTCAGCGGCCGCAGGCGCTTGGTCACCACCGCCACCGCATCGATGTAGCCGCGCTTGGAGCGCACCCGGACCTTGTCGCCGGCGGCGATGCCGAGTTCCTCGGCCAGCTGCGCGCCGATCTCGACGAACTTCTCCGGCTGGACGATCGAGTTGAGCAGCACATGCGTCGTCCAGTAGTGGAAGTGCTCGGTCAGCCGGCAGGTGGTCGCCGCGTAGGGGAAGTCGCGATTGCTGCCAAAGCTGTCGCGGTCCTCGGCGAATACCCGCGCCACCGGATTGTGATAGGCCAGCGGGTTGTTCGGGCTCAGCGGGTTGTTGTCGATGGGCGACTCCAGCGGCTCGTAGTGCTCGGGGAATGGCCCTTCGCCCAGCCATTCGCTGGAGAAGAAATGCCCCGTGCCGCTTTCGGTGAGGATGAACGGCTTGACGCCCTGCTCGGGCGCCGCCGTGACCGGATAGTCCGGCACATCGGCGCCAACCCAGCGTTCACCGTTCCACCACACCAGCCGCCGCGCCGGGTCCCAGGGTGTACCGTCGGGGCGCGCCGAGGCGCGGTTGTAGAGGATTCGCCGGTTGAGCGGCCAGGCCCAGGCCCAGCCGAGCGTCACGCCGATGTCGTACGGGTCGGAGTTGTCGCGCCGGTCCATCATGTTGCCCTGCTCGGTCCAGGCGCCGGAGTAGATCCAGCAGCCGCACGAGGTGCTGCCATCGGCGCGCAGCTCGCCGAAGTCGTTGAGCAGCTCGCCCTTGCGACGGACCAAGCGGCCCTGGTCCTCGACATCCGCCAGCGCGCGGCCGTTGTATTCCTGCGCCAGCTCGGCCGCCGAGGGGTGCGCTTCGTCGCTGTAGTTCCAGGTGAGGTTCAGGATCGGCTCGGGGAAGGCGCCGCCCTCCTCCTGATAGAGCCGCTGCAGGCGACGGAAGACGCCGGCGAGGATACCGGTGTCGGTCATCGCCAGGCCGGGTGGCGGCGCGGCACGGTGGTGCCACTGCAGCCAGCGCGAGCTGTTGGTGATCGAGCCGTCATCCTCGGCGAAGCAGGTGGTCGGCAGGCGGAACACCTCGGTCTGGATCTGCGCCGGGTCGACGTCATTGAAGTCGCCGTGGTTCTTCCAGAACTCGCCGGTCTCGTTGGCCAGCGGGTCCATCACCACCAGCCACTTGAGCTTGGACAGCCCGTCGAGCACCTTCGCCTTGTTCGGGAACGCGGCGAGGATGTTGAAGCCCTGACAGAAGGCCCCGGTCATCTTGCCGTTGGTCATGTCGTTGACGGCGTAGAGCACGTCATAGAGCGGTTCGGACAGCTTTGGCAGCCAGTCGTAGCACCAGTTGTTCTCGGCCCTGGCGGCGTCGCCGTAGAAGGCCTTCATCATGCTGACGAAGAAGCGCTCGTAGTACTTCCAGTAGGACACCTGGTTCGGCAGCAAGGGCTCGCGCACGCGCTGCTGGATGTAGTCTTCATAGCGCTGCGCCTTGGCGTTGGGCAGCACCATGTAGCCGGGCAGGAGGTTCGACAGCAGGCCGATGTCGGTCAGCCCCTGGATGTTGGAGTGTCCGCGTAGCGCATTGACCCCGCCGCCAGGCATGCCCATGTTGCCGAGGAGCAGCTGGACCATGGCGCCGGTGCGAATGATCTGCGAGCCCACCGAATGCTGCGTCCAGCCGAGCGCGTAGAGAATGGTCATGGTCTTGTCCGGCGCGGCGCTCCCGGCGATCAGATCCCAGATCTGCAGCACGGTCTTCTGCGGGATGCCGCAGACCTTCTCGACCATTTCCACGCTGTAGCGGCTGTAGTGCCGGCGCATCAGCTGGAACACGCAGCGTGGGTGCTGCAGGGTTTCATCGCGGCGGACGAAACCCTGCTCGTCCAGGTCGAAGTTCCAGCTCGACTTGTCGTACTGGTGGCGCACTTCGTCGTAGCCGGTGAACAGGCCATCCTCGAAGCCGAAGCCTTCCTTCACCAGGTGCGCGGCATCGGTATAGCTGCGCACGTATTCATGCGCGTAGCGGTCCTGCTCGATCAGGTAACTGATCAGCCCGCCGAGAAAGACGATATCGGTCCCGGTGCGAATCCAGGTGTGGTAGTCCGCTACCGCCGTGGTGCGGTTATAGCGCGGGTCGATGGAAATCAGGATCGCATCGCTGCGCTCCTTGGCGTGCATGACCCAGCGGAAGCCCACCGGATGCGCCTCGGCCGAATTGCCGCCCATGGACAGCACGATGTTGGCATTGCGGATGTCGACCCAGGAATTGGTCATGGCACCGCGACCGAATGAAGGGGCAAGACCTGCCACCGTCGGTCCGTGTCAGACGCGCGCCTGGTTGTCGAGTTTCAGGATGCCCAGCGCCCGGGTGATCTTCTGGGTGAGGTAGGCCGTCTCGTTGGTGCAGGCCGAAGCCGCGACCATCGAGGTGGTCATCCAGCGGTTGACCAGCCTGCCCTCCTCGTCGTGGGTCTCGAAATTGCGGTCGCGATCGTCCTTCATCAGCCGTGCGATGCGGCCGAGCGCCTCGTCCCAGGAGATGCGCTTCCACTCGTTCGAGCCGGGTTCGCGTACCTGCGGGTAGCGCACCCGCGAGTCGCTGTGGATGAAGTCGAGCACGCCGGCGCCACGCGGGCACAGCGAGCCGCGGCTGACCGGATGGTCCGGGTCGCCCTCGACGTGGTAGATCTCGTCGCGCACGTTGATCGCGCCATCGCCTCGTGAGTACAGCAGCATGCCGCAGCCGACCGAGCAGTAAGTGCAGATGTTGCGCGTGGCGCGCGCCCCGCTGAGCTTGAAATGCCGCACGGAAGCGACCGCTTCGTCCGGCGCAAAGCCCATCATGGCCATGCTCGACGCACCCAGCCCGGCTGCGCCGAACTTCAGGAACTGGCGTCGGGAAACTCGGACTGCCATGGCGTTCTCCTCGTTGTTCTCTGGCTATCTGAGGAGTCGACTTTGCGTCTGCATTCAGGGTTCCAGCGGTATGACAGGCGGCGCGACCGCCTGGCGCGCCGGGTCGCTCAGCTGTCGTCGCGCAGCTGTTCGAGCAGCCTGCGGGTCAGCCGCTGGCGCGTGTGCGCATACGCGGCCCAAGGGTCTTCGCGCTCGGCGAGGTACGCGCGCACGTTGTCCAGCCGCCACTGATCGGCGCCTTCGAGTCGCTGCACGTCGTCCAGGCTCACCGGCAGGGACACGCCAAGGCCCGGCCGGGCACGCACCGAGTACGCCGCCACGGTGCTGGCACCCCGCTGGTTGCGCAGGTAGTCGACGAAGATGCGCCCGACCCGGTTCTGCGCGCCCATCTTGCAGGCGATGCGCTCGGGCTGCTCGCGGCCGAGTCGCTGGGTCACGCCCTGGGCGAAGGTGCGCGCGCAGTCCCAGTCGGAATACCGATCCAGCGGCACCACGACATGCATGCCGCGCCCGCCGCTGGTCTTGAGAAAGGCCTTAAGGCCAAGTTCGTCCAGCAGTGCCAGGGTCAGTTCGGTCGCTTCGACCATGCGCGCCCACGGCAGCGCGGGGTCAGGGTCGAGGTCGAAGATCACCCGGTCCGGCCGCTCGATGCGATCGCTGTGGGCATTCCAGGTATGGAACTCGAGGGTGCCCATCTGCACCGCCTCGATCACGGCGGTGATCTCGTCAGCCTGGATCAGGCGCGCGTGCTCGGGGTCCAGCTTCTTGGGCAGGGCCCGCATGTGCGGCATCTTCAGGCGTCCACAGTGACGCTGGAAAAAGCTCTCGCCGGCAAGCCCTTCAGGAGCTCGCACGATGGAGAGCGGCCGCCCCGCCAGCTGTGGCATCAGCCAGTCGGCCACCTGCAGGTAGTACTCGGCGAGCGCCAGCTTGGTGGTGCCGCTGGCCGGGTCGATGACCCGCTGCGGGTTGCTGATCCCTACCCCGCCAACCAGCGGGCGCGCGCGCCCTTTGCCCTGTGCCGCCATGGCGCCTCCGTAACCGGATCAGCCGGCCTTCTTGCGCGACGACCCCTTGCGCGGCTCATCAGACGCAGCTTTGCGCGTTCGCGTGCTCGATTTGGCGGCCGGCTTGGATTTGGACGCCGGCTTGCGAGTGCTCGCGGCGGCTTCTGGCTCGTCGTCTTCGCTCGCGGCGCGCTTGCCAGGCTTGGCCGCCAGGCTGCGCTTGAGCAGCTCGGTGAGGTCGATGACGTCCGCGCTGCGTTGGTCGACAGCCTCCTCCGGCCCGCCGACGGCTTCGAGTTTGCCCTCGCGCGCCTTTTTCTCGACCAGGTCCATGATCTGGTCCTGGAAGGTGTCCTTGTACTGCTCCGGTTTCCACTTCTCGGTCATGTCCTCGACCAGCCGCTTGGCCATGTCCAGCTCGCGTTCGGCCAGGTCGGGGTCGAGGGCCTCGTCCTTGAGTTCCAGATACTCGACGCCGCGCACCTCTTCGGCCCAGCGCAGGGTGTTCATCACCAGCGCCTTGCCCAGCGGCATGACTACCGCCAGATGCTGCTTGTTGCGCAGCACCACATTGGCGATGCCTACCTTGCCGGTCTGCTCGAGGGTCTCGCGCAGCAGCGCGTAGACCTTTTCGCCGCGCCGCTCGGGCGTCAGGTAATACGGCGTGTCGATGTACAGAAAGGAGATGTCGCTGGCGTCGACGAACGCGATGATGTCGAGCGTCTGCGTAGCCTTGGGGTGCGCGGCCTTGATCTCCTCGTCGCTGATGACGACGTAGTGACCCTTCTCGTACTCCACGCCCTTGACGATGTTCTCGCTGTCGATGTCTTCGCCGGTGGTCTTGTTGATGCGCTTGTAGCCGACGCGGTCCATGCTGCGTTTGTCCAGCCAGTCGAAGTCGATGCCCGAACGCGTGGTAGCCGGCACCAGCGCCACGGGAATGTGCACCAGACCGAAACTGACCGCGCCTTTCCAGATCGTGCGTGGCATAGCCGCTCTCCTCTCTTGCGGGCCGGGCCTTGGGCCCGGCGCACGCCTGCTCAGCCGTTGACCACCGTACCGCCGTTGACGTGCAGTACCTGGCCGCTGACGTAGGACGAATCGCTGCTGGCCAGGTAGACATAGGCCGGCGCCACTTCCTCCGGTTGCCCGGGGCGCTTCATCGGCACGTTGGAGCCGAATTCGGCGACCTTGTCCGCATCGAAGGTCGACGGAATCAGCGGCGTCCAGATCGGCCCCGGCGCCACTCCGTTGACCCGGATGCCGCGCTCGGCCAGGTGCATGGCCAGCGCGCGGGTGAAACCGACGATGGCGCCCTTGGTCGAGGAGTAGTCGATCAGCATCGGGTTGCCCTTGTAGGCGGTCACCGAGGTGGTGTTGATGATCGACGCGCCCTGCTTCAGCTGCGGCAGTGCGGTCTGGGTCATCTGGAACATGCCAAAGACGTTCGTGCGAAAGGTGCGCTCCCACTGCTCCGGCGGAATGTCCTCGAAGCGCTCGCGTGGATGCTGCTCGGCCGCGTTGTTGACCAGGATGTCGAGCTGGCCGAGGGTGGCGATCGTCTCGTCCACGACCTTGCGACACACGGCGGGGTCGGCGACATCCCCGGCGAACGTCAGGCAGCGCCTACCCTGCTCCTCGACGACCTTGCGGGTTTGCTCGGCATCCTGATGCTGGTCGAGGTAGAGGATGGCCACATCGGCGCCTTCGCGGGCGAACAGCACCGCCACCGAGCGTCCGATGCCGCTGTCCCCGCCCGTGACAATGGCAACCTTGCCCGCCAGCTTGCCGGCCGCCTTGTAGTCCTCGCCGCGGAACTCCGGGCGTGGGTGCATCTGGCTTTCCTGGCCGGGTTCGGGTTGCTGCTGGGGTGGCAGGGTCTGGTTGTCAGCCATGCAAAAATCCTCCGTCAACGGGTTGGAACCTGTGTTCGGAGGACTGAGGGCGCCTGGCAAAAGTTTCTGCCCGGCGATGAGAGGTGGCTGGCGTGGCGTTCTAGCCGAGCATGAGCACCACGCGGCCGCGCGGCTCGCCGCTTTCAACGTAACGGTGCGCTTCGACCGCCTGTTCAAAGGCAAAACGCCGGTCGACCTGCGGCTTGATCAGCCGATCAGCAGTCAGCTGGTTGATGTGCTGCAGGGCGCGCTCGACGGCCTCGCGGTTCTGCTCGATACCCAGCTCCGGCTGGCCGGTGAAGTCGCACAGGCAGTGGAGAAAGAACTTGAAGTTCTTCTTGAACGCCGCGCAGACCGGCAGCGCGGTTTCGTTGCCGCCGTTCATGCCGTACAGGATCAACTTTCCCAGCGGCGCCATGACGTCGCCCAGCAGCTTCATCTGCGAACCGCCACAGGCGTCCAGCACCACCTCGACACCGCGGCCTTCGGTCACCTTCTGCAGGCGGCCGACCAGGTCTTCTTCCTCGGTGACGATCACCGTCTCGGCACCCAGTTCACGCAGGTAGTCGCGGTCCTCGCTGGTGTCACAGGTGGCGATCACACGGCCGCCCAGCGCCCTGGCCAGCTGCACGGCAGCCGGGCCGGTGCAATGCGCGGCCTGGTTGATCAGCACATGCTGGCCGGGCTCCAGTTGCGCCAGCTCGACCAGCGCGAAGTAGCTGACCAGCATCGGCGTGTAGTGGATCGCTGCCTCGCCGGCCTCGAGCATGTCCGGGTAGTGCACCAGCGCCTGCTGCGGCAGCAGCGCATGCTCGGCATAGAGCGGGTACTGATTGAGATCATGCGCGGGAAAGCCGGCCACCCGATCGCCGACGACAAAGCCCTCGACGCCCTCGCCCACAGCGAGCACCTCGCCGGCGACCTCGCTGCCGAGCCCCGCCGGCAAGCGCGCGTGGCGCGGCGCCAGATCCTGCCGCCAGAGCACGTCGTTCCAGCTGACACCGATGGCGCGCACGCCGATCAGCACTTCCCCCGGCCCTGCCACGGGCACGGGCCGTTCTTCGTAACGCAGAACTTCGGCCGGACCGAACTGGTGGAAACGTATGATGCGGGACATCGCGACCCTCGTCTTACTACTACTGTGCCTGTGGACTCTATCGTCAGTGCGGGCACAACTCCAGCGAGGCACCCGGATTCGCATCGATAGTCGCCATGCGCCGAAATGATGGAGCGCTGTATGTATCGCGCGGTGGCACCACTTCGAAAGCGCGATTTGTCATTGACCCGCTTGCCGCCCCGGCTACTAGAATGCTCGCCTCTCTCGCCGAGCCGCTCTACGCTGCACGGCTCAAGGACCGAAGTGACAGGGCATGAACCGCAACGATCTTCGCCGCGTCGACCTCAACCTGCTGATCGTCTTCGAAACGCTGATGCACGAGCGCAGCGTGACGCGCGCAGCGGAAAAGCTGTTCCTTGGCCAGCCGGCGATCAGCGCGGCGCTGGCTCGCCTGCGCACCCTGTTCGACGACCCGCTGTTCGTGCGCACCGGGCGCAGCATGGAGCCGACCGCCCGCGCCCAGGAGATCGCCCAGCTGTTGTCGCCGGCGCTGGACTCGATCTCGACGGCGGTCAGTCGCGCGTCGTCTTTCGACCCGGCGACCAGTACCCAGGTGTTTCGCATCGGGCTTACCGATGAGGTCGAGTTCGCCCTGCTCCCGCCGCTGCTGCGCCGCCTGCGCGCCGAGGCGCCTGGTGTGGTGCTGGTGGTGCGCCGCGCCAACTATCTGTTGATGCCCGGCCTGCTGGGCTCCGGCGAGATTTCCGTAGGTGTCTGCTACACCGAGGAACTGCCGGCCAATGCCAAGCGCAAGGTGCTGCGTCGGCCCAAGCCGATGCTGCTGCGCGCCGACAGCATTCCCGGGCGCCTCAGCCTGGAAGACTACTGCGCCAGGCCGCACGCCATGGTGTCCTTCGCCGGCGACCTCAATGGCTACATCGACGAGGAACTGGCGCTGCACGGCTGCCAGCGCAAGGTGGTCCTGGCGGTGCCACAGTTCAACGGCCTGTCCAACCTGCTGGCCGGGACCGACATCGTCGCCACCGTGCCGGATTACGCCGCCGCCGCGCTGGTGGCCCATGGTGGCCTGCGCGCCGAGCCGCTGCCGTTCGAGACCAGCCAGGAATTCGAACTGTCGATGGCCTGGCGCGGCGCCCAGGACAACGACCCGGCCGAACGCTGGCTGCGCTCGCGCATCCAGATGTTCGTCGGCGACCCGGACAGCCTGTAGGGTGGAAAACGGCGCAGCCTTTTCCACGCGTCTCCCCGCCCCTGCACGCCGTCACGCCTTTCTCGACGTCATTGCCGATTGCTAACGCAGCACCGGCTGCCAGCCGACGCAGCCGATCGATGCCGCGATTCGGCGAAAAACACCTGGCGGTCGTTTTCCTCCCCTACCGTTATTGCCTGCTGCTGATGATCGATGCGCAAACATCATCGCCAATGATATTCACCTTTGGCCCGTTCGATTTTTGCTGAACGGCTTGACCACGCAGACTCCTGCCATCAACAAATCCGACTTGCGGAGTCAAGCATGGAACGTTCGCTCAACGCCTTGCGTTTTCCCCTTATTGCCCTGACGGTGCTGATCACCGCCGCCTGCGGCAAGGCTCCGGAGGCCACCCAGTCGGGTACGCCGCCGCCTGCGGTCAGCGTGGCCGAAGTCATCGAGCAGCAGGTGACCGAGTGGGACGAGGTCACCGGGCGGCTGGAGGCACCAGAGTCGGTGGAGATCCGCCCGCGCGTTTCGGGCTTCATCGACAAGGTGGCTTTCGAGGAAGGCGCGCTGGTGAAAAAAGGCGACCTCCTGTTCCAGATCGATCCACGCCCGTTCCAGGCCGAGGTCAAGCGTTTGCAGGCGCAGCTGCAACAGGCCCGCGCCACCCAGCAGCGCACCGCCGCCGAAGCCGAGCGTGGCGAGCGCCTGCGGCAGAAGAACGCGATTTCCGCCGAACTCGCCGATGCCCGAGTCAGCGCCGCCAGCGAAGCGAAATCCGCGGTCGCGGCGATCCAGGCGCAGCTGGACAAGGCCCAACTGGACCTCTCCTTCACCCGCGTGACGGCGCCGATCGACGGCCGTGCCGGCCGCGCACTGATCACGGCCGGCAACCTGGTCAACGCCGGCGAGGCCCTGCTGACCACGCTGGTCTCCACCGACAAGGTCTACGCCTACTTCGAAGCGGACGAACGTCTGTACCTGAAGTACCGCGAGTTGGCGCGCCAGGGCGACCGCGGCGAGGCGACCCCGGTCTATCTCGGCCTCTCGGACGAGGACGGCCACCCGCATCTGGGCCACATGGATTTCATCGACAATCAGGTCGACCCGCGTACCGGCACCATTCGCGGTCGCGCGGTGTTCGATAACCGTGACGGCAGCTTCACCCCCGGCCTGTATGCACGGCTGAAGCTGGTCGGCAGCCCGACCTACGACGCCGTGCTGATCAAGGACGTGGCAGTGGGCACTGACCTGGGCAAGAAGTTCGTCCTGGTGCTCGCCGAGGACGGCACCGTCGCCTACCGGCCGGTCGAGCTCGGGCCCAAGCTCGAAGGGCTGCGCATCGTGCGCGATGGCCTGGCCAAGGGCGAGCGCATCGTGGTCAACGGCCTGCAGCGCGTACGCCCGGGTAGCCCGGTGCAGCCCGAGTCGGTGCCGATGGCCGACGCCGAGACGCTGGCGGCGCTGAAGCAGCAGAACCGTGCGATCAGCGAGGCGATGAAGCCGCAGGTCGACGAGCGCACCCTGGCCCAGCGCCCGAGCAGTTGACCATCCGACAGCAGCCCTGAACTCCGGCGCGCCAGTCGCGCCCATCCGATCGATCCGCCAGGGCGCGCCCGCCGCGCCCTCCCCGGAGTGCGCCATGAATTTCTCGCAATTCTTTATCAAGCGGCCGATTTTCGCCGCCGTGCTGTCGTTGGTGATCCTCATCGGCGGCGCCATCTCGCTGTTCCAGCTGCCGATCAGCGAATACCCTGAAGTCGTTCCGCCCACCGTGGTGGTGCGCGCCAACTTCCCCGGCGCCAACCCCAAGGTGATCGGCGAAACCGTCGCCTCGCCGCTGGAACAGGCCATTATCGGCGTCGAGGGCATGCTTTACATGTCGTCCCAGGCGACCGCCGACGGCAAGCTGACGCTGACCATCACCTTCGCCCTCGGCACCGACCTGGACAACGCCCAGGTGCAGGTGCAGAACCGCGTGACGCGCACCATGCCGACCCTGCCCACCGAGGTGCAGCGCCTCGGCGTGACCGTGGACAAGGCCTCCCCCGACCTGACCATGGTGGTGCACCTGACCTCGCCGGATAACCGCTACGACATGCTCTACCTGTCCAACTACGCCGCGCTCAACGTCAAGGACGAGCTGGCGCGGCTGGACGGTGTGGGCGACGTGCAGCTGTTCGGCCTCGGCAACTATTCCCTGCGCGTCTGGCTCGACCCGAACAAGGTCGCCCAGCGCAACCTCACCGCCACCGACGTGGTCAACGCCATCCGCGAGCAGAACCGTCAGGTCGCCGCCGGTGCCCTGGGCGCACCACCGGCACCGGGCGCCACCGACTTCCAGCTGTCGATCAACACCCAGGGCCGCCTGGTGGACGAGGAGGAGTTCGAGAACATCATCGTGCGCGCCGGCGAGGACGGTGAGATCACCCGCCTGAAGGACATCGCCCGCATCGAACTGGGTTCCAGCCAGTACGCCCTGCGCTCGTTGCTGAACAACCAGCCGGCGGTGGCCATCCCGATATTCCAGCGCCCGGGCTCCAACGCCATCGCCATCTCGGACCTGGTGCGCGAGCGCATGGCCGAGCTCAAGCAGAGCTTCCCCAAGGGCGTGGATTACGAGATCGTCTACGACCCGACCATCTTCGTGCGCGGCTCCATCGAGGCGGTGGTGCACACCCTGCTCGAGGCCATCGTGCTGGTGGTGCTGGTGGTGATCCTGTTCCTGCAGACCTGGCGCGCCTCGATCATTCCACTGGCCGCGGTGCCGGTGTCGCTGATCGGCACCTTCGCGGTCATGCACCTGCTCGGTTTCTCGCTCAACGCGCTGTCGCTGTTCGGCCTGGTGCTGGCCATCGGCATCGTGGTGGACGACGCCATCGTCGTGGTGGAAAACGTCGAGCGCAACATCGGCCTCGGCAAGTCGCCGGAGGAAGCGACCCGTCAGGCCATGAAGGAAGTGACCGGGCCGATCATCGCCACGGCGCTGGTGCTCTGCGCGGTGTTTATCCCGACTGCATTCATTTCCGGCCTCACCGGGCAGTTCTACCAGCAGTTCGCGCTGACCATCGCCATTTCCACGGTGATCTCGGCGTTCAACTCGCTGACCCTGTCGCCGGCACTGGCCGCCGCACTCCTCAGGTCGCACGACGCACCAAAGGACGGCTTCTCGCGTCTGCTCGATCGAATTTTTGGTGGCTGGCTGTTCGCCCCATTCAACCGCATGTTCGACCGCGCCAGCCACGGCTACGTCGGCCTGGTGCGGCGCATCCTGCGCGGCAGCGGCATTGCGCTGGTGGTCTATGTCGGACTGGTCGGCCTCGGCTACATGGGCTTCGCCAGCACGCCGACCGGTTTCGTGCCACCGCAGGACAAGCAGTACCTGGTCGCCTTCGCCCAGCTGCCGGACGCCGCCACGCTGGACCGCACCGAGGACGTGATCAAGCGCATGTCGGAAATCGCCGGCAAGCACCCGGGCGTGGAGAACACCGTGGCCTTCCCGGGCTTGTCGATCAACGGCTTCACCAACAGCCCGAACAGCGGCATCGTCTTCACCCCGCTCAAGCCCTTCGATGAGCGCAAGGACCCGTCGCTCTCGGCGAACGCCATCGCGGCGGACCTCAACGGTCAGTTCGCGCAGATCCAGGACGCCTTTATCGCCATCTTCCCGCCGCCACCCGTACAGGGCCTGGGCACCATCGGCGGCTTCCGCGTGCAGGTGCAGGACCGCGGCAACCTCGGCTACGAGGAGCTGTACAGCCAGGTGCAGAACGTCATCGCCAAGAGCGCCGACTATCCGGAGCTGGCCGGCCTGTTCACCAGCTATCAGGTCAACGTGCCGCAGGTGGACGCCGATATCGACCGCGAGAAGGCCAAGACCCACGGCGTGGCCATCGATGACATCTTCGACACCATGCAGGTCTACCTCGGCTCGCTGTATGCCAACGACTTCAACCGCTTCGGCCGCACCTATCAGGTCAACGTCCAGGCCGACCAGAAGTTCCGCCTGGCACCGGAGCAGATCGGCCAGCTGAAGGTGCGCAACAACCGCGGCGAGATGGTCCCGCTGTCGACCTTCGTCAACGTCACGGACAGCGCCGGCCCGGATCGGGTGATGCACTACAACGGCTTCCTCACCGCCGAGATCAACGGCGCAGCTGCACCGGGCTACAGCTCCGGGCAGGCCGAGGCAGCCATGGAGCGCCTGCTCAAGGCTGAATTGCCGAATGGCATGAGCTACGAATGGACCGAGCTGACCTACCAGCAGATCCTCGCCGGCAACACCGCGGTGTTCGTCTTCCCGCTCTGCGTGCTGCTGGCCTTCCTGGTGCTGGCCGCGCAGTACGAGAGCTGGAGCCTGCCGCTGGCGGTGATCCTGATCGTGCCGATGACGCTGCTCTCGGCGATCACCGGGGTGATCCTCGCCGGTAGCGACAACAACGTGTTCACCCAGATCGGCCTGATCGTGCTGGTGGGCCTGGCGTGCAAGAACGCCATCCTCATCGTCGAGTTCGCCAAGGACAAGCAGGAAGAAGGCATGGACCGGCTGGCCGCGATCCTCGAAGCCTGCCGCCTGCGTCTGCGGCCGATCCTGATGACCAGCTTCGCCTTCATCATGGGCGTGGTGCCGCTGGTGCTCTCCAGCGGGGCCGGCGCCGAAATGCGCCATGCCATGGGGGTCGCGGTGTTCAGCGGCATGCTTGGGGTGACCTTCTTCGGCCTGTTGCTGACCCCGGTGTTCTATCTGGTGATTCGCGCCTTCGTCGAGAAGCGTGAAGCGCGCAAGGCGGTATTCAAGGAGGCCCGCGCATGAAGTTCTTCACCCTTTCCCTGCTCGCTCTGACCATCGCCGGTTGCGCGGTCGGCCCGGATTACCGCGCGCCGCAACCGGAGCCGGCGCGCATCGAGCGGGCTGCCGCGGCCGGCTTCGACCGTGCGCGCTTCGAGGGCGCCTGGTGGCAGCAGTTCGAGGACCCCACCCTGGACCGCCTGGTGGCCCATGCGCTGGCGGAGAACCGCGAGCTACGTATCGCCTTCGCCCGCCTGGGCAACGCCCGGGCGATCCGCGACGACGCGGCCAATGACCGTTTCCCGACGCTCACGGCAGGCGCGGGTGCCGAAATCGGCAAGGCGCAGCAGCCGGGTTTTGGTGATCGCCGGGTTGACATCGAACGCTACGACCTGGGGCTGGACATGGCCTGGGAGCTGGACCTGTTTGGCCGCATCCAGCGCCGGCTGGAGGCCAGCGAGGCGCAGGCCGAGGCGGCCGAGGCCGACCTGCAGCAGTTGCAGGTCAGCCTGATCGCCGAGCTGGTCGATGCCTACGGCCAGCTGCGCGGCGCCCAGCTACGCGAGCGCATCGCCCGCGCCAACCTGGACAACCAGCGCCGCTCGCGCGAGCTGACGGTACAGCTGCGCGACGGCGGCCTGGGCAGCGACCTCGACGTGCTGCGCGCCGATGCGCGCCTGGCCGCGACCGAGGCGACGCTGCCGCAGTTGCAGACCCAGCAGGCGCGTGCGCGCAATCGCATCGCCACGCTGCTTGGCCAGCGCGCCGACGGGCTCAGTGTCGACCTCTCGCCACGCGAGCTGCCGGCGATTGCCAAGGCCTTGCCGATCGGCGATCCGGGTGAACTGTTGCGCCGCCGGCCGGACATCCGTGCCGCCGAACGGCAACTGGCGGCGGCGACCGCCAATGTCGGCGTGGCCACGGCGGACCTGTTTCCGCGGGTAAGCCTGTCCGGTTTTCTCGGTTTCATCGCCGGGCGCGGCTCGCAGCTCGGTTCCAGCGCAGCCGAGGCGTGGAGCGTGGCTCCGGGCATCAGCTGGGCGGCCTTCGACCTGGGCAGCGTACGCGCCCGCCTGCGCGGCGCCGAGGCCGAGGCCGAGGGGGCTCTGGCGGCCTACGAGCAGCAGGTGCTGCTGGCACTGGAGGAGTCGCAGAACGCCTTCAGCGACTACGGCCATGCGCAGCAGCGCCTGCTGGCACAGCTGCGCCAGTCCGAAGCCAGCCGTGCCGCAGCCGAGCAGGCGCGCATCCGCTATCGCGAGGGCAGCGAGGATTTTCTCGTGCTGCTCGACGCCGAGCGCGAGCGCCTGGCTGCCGAAGACGCCCAGGCGCAGGCGGAGGTCGAGGTCTACCGCGGCATCGTCGCGCTGTACAAGGCGCTGGGGGGCGGCTGGCAGAGCTGAGCCCCGCGCCGGCCAAACTGTGATCTGGTGCAGGTCCCTTCCGGTTGGTGGCCCTGGGCGCTTTCGGTTGTCATCCGTCTTTGGCATAAGAAGCGGTTGAAAGTCCGAAAGCGTCCGCAGGCCCTGGCCCGCGCGATGCGCTGCCAACCAACCAGAAGAAAAGAGTCTTTCATGAAGCCGATCATTACCCTTGCCGGGCTCGTGCTGGCCGTTGCCAGCGCGTTTGCCCAGGCGGAGCCCATCGTCATCAAGTTTTCCCACGTGGTCGCCGAGGACACGCCCAAGGGCAAGGGGGCGCTGCTGTTCAAGCGATTGGCCGAAGAACGCCTGCCGGGCCAGGTGACCGTCGAGGTCTATCCGAACTCCTCGCTTTACGGCGACGCGGATGAGCTCGAGGCGTTGCGTGAGGACAAGGTGCAACTGCTGGCGCCGTCGCTGGCCAAGTTCGAGCAGTACACCAAGCAGGTCCAGGTGTTCGACCTGCCGTTCCTGTTCGACGACATCGACGCGGTGAACCGTTTCCAGAAGCGTGCCAAGGGCCGCCAGTTGCTGCGCTCGATGGAAACGCACAACATCACTGGCCTGGCCTACTGGCACAACGGCATGAAGCAGCTCTCGGCCACCCGCCCGCTGCATCGACCGGCCGATGCCGCCGGCCTGAGCTTCCGCATCCAGCCCTCGGCCGTGCTCCAGGCCCAGTTCGACGCGGTCGGCGCGAACAGCCAGAAACTGCCCTTCGCGCAGGTCTACAGCGCGCTGAAAGCCGGCTCCGTACAGGGCGCGGAAAACCCTTGGTCGAACATCTACAGCAAGAACATGCACCAGGTGCAGCCCTACATCACCGAGACCAACCACGGCGTGCTGGACTACATGCTGGTGACCAACACCCGTTTCTGGATGAGCATGCCGCACAAGGTGCGTTTCGAGCTGGAAGCGATCATCGACGAAGTCACCTACATGGTGAATCAGGAGGCCGAGCAGCTGAACCAGGCCGACCGCGAGCGCATCCGTCAGGCCGGCACCAGCCAGATCATCGCCCTGAGCGACGAAGAGCGGCAGGCCTGGCGCGAGAAGATGCGCCCGGTCTGGCAGCAGTTCGAGCCGGTGATCGGCGCCGACATCATCAAGGCCGCCGAACACGTCAACCGCAGGAGCCGCTGAGCGGTCGGCAGCCGCCTTACCGCGTCTGCCCCTGGCTGGAGCCGGTCGTCAGCGCCGGGTCCTCCAGCCGGCTGCTGTCCCAGCCCCCGCCGAGCGCGGCGATCAGCTGAACGCTGGCCAGCAGGCGATCCCCTAGCAGGCCCAGATGGGTCCGCTCGTTGTTCAGTGCGGTGGTCTGCACGGTCGCCACGCTGAGGAAGTCGACCATTCCGGCGCGGTACTGGTTTTCGATCAGGCGCAGTGATTCCTGCGCCGACTCCAGCGCCTCGCGCTGTACTCCAACCTCCTCATCCAGCACGCGCAGCTGCACCAGCGCATCCTCCACTTCGCGCAAGCCGTCGAGCACGGTCTGTCGATAGCTCGCCACGGTCTGGTCGTAGGCGGCTTCGGCGCGTTCGACTTCGGCGCGCCGCGCGCCGAAATCCAGCAGCGTGACCGCCAACTGCGGGCCAAGCGACCAGAAGCGGTTGGGCACCTCCACCAGGTTGCTCCAGGCACTGTTGCGGTAACCACCGGAAGCCGAGAGCGTCAGATCCGGAAACCAGGCGGTCTTGGCTATCCCGATCTCGGCGTTGGCGGCCATCACGTTGCGTTCGGCCGCGGCCACGTCCGGGCGGCGTTCGAGCAGCTGCGAGGGCAGCGCCACCGGCAACTGCGGCAGCTGCGGAATGCCCTCGCGCCGCGCCAGGTCGAGCTCGCTGGGCGGCACGCCGACGAGCACGGCAATGGCATGCTCGAACTGTGCACGTTGCCATTGCAGGTCGATGGCCTGCGCCTGGGTCTGCTTGAGCTGGGTGCGTGCCTGCGCCACGTCCGACTTGGGCACGATGCCGGCGCGGTACTGGTTCTCCGTCAGGCGCAGCGAGCGCGCGTAGGCATCTACCGTCTGGTCGAGCAGGCGCTGCTGGGCATCCATCACCCGCAGCTGCAGGTAGGTCTGCACCAGCTCGGCCTGCAGGCTCAGGCGCAGGGCGGCCAGATCGGCCGCGCTGGCCTGCATGTCGGCACGGCTGGCTTCGAGGTTGCGTCGCAGCCGCCCCCACAGGTCGACCTCCCAGGCCGCATCCAGCCCCAGCTGGTAGCTCTCGCTGATCCCGCTCGCGCCAGTCGTGCCCTGCGACCCGCTACCCTGCCCGCTGCGGGTAGCCGATGCACTGCCGGATACGCTGGGGAACAGCTGCGAACGGGCGCTGCGCACCAGGGCGCGGGCCTGGCGGTACTGCGCTTCGGCGGCGGCGAGGTTCTGGTTGGACAGCTCGAGCCGAGCGACCAGCGCATCGAGCTCGGCATCGCCATAGAGCGACCACCAAGGGCCGCGCGCGAGCAGATCGCCCGGTGCGGCGCTCTTCCAGCCTTCGGCCTGCTTGAACGCGCTGCCGAGCGTGAGCTCCGGCCTCCGGTAGTCGGGGCCAAGGGTGCAGCCACCCAGCAGCAGTCCCAGGGTGAGCATGGCCAGTGGGCGCAGGTGGAAACGTCGAGCGGAAACGGTCATAGCGGATTGTCCAGGGCGGCGTCGGTACGCACTCCACGCCAGTGGTTGAAGCGATGGCGCAGACGGTCGAGGTAGAGGTAGACCACCGGCGTGGTGTAGAGCGTGAGGATCTGGCTGAGCACCAGGCCGCCGATGATCGCCAGGCCCAGCGGCTGGCGCATTTCGGCGCCTTCGCTACCGCCGACCAGCAGCGGCACGGCGCCGAGGATGGCGGCCAGGGTGGTCATCAGGATCGGCCGGAAGCGCAGCAGGCAGGCGCGGTGGATCGAGTCGGCCGGTGCCAGGCCGTCGTTGCGCTCGAACTGCAGGGCCAGATCGATCATCAGGATGGCGTTTTTCTTCACCACGCCGATCAGCAGGAACAGGCCGAGCAGCGAGATCAGGCTGAACTGCTCGCCGGTGAGAATGATCGCCAGCAGCGCGCCGACGCCTGCCGAAGGCAGTGTCGAGAGGATCGTCAGGGGGTGGATGTAACTCTCGTAGAGCACGCCGAGCACGATGTAGACCAGCAGCAGTGCACCGAGAATCATCAGTGGCTGGCTTTCCTGCGCCGCCTTGAACACGTCGCCGGTGCCGCCCAGCCGTCCCTGCACCTCGCTCGGCAGGCCGATGGCCGCCACCGCGCGTTCGATCGCCAGCGTCGCCTGGTCGAGGCTGACGCCCGGTGCGAGGTCGAAGTCGATATTCTCCGCGGCGAACTGGCCGTCGTGCTGCACGCGGTCTTCTTCCAGGCTGCGCTCGTAGCGTGCGAAGGCCGACAGGGGCACGCGCTGGCCGTCGTCGGTGATCACATGGACCTGGTCGAGCACCTCGGGGTGCTGCGCATAGGCCGGGTCGAGCTCCATCACCACGCGGTACTGGTTCAGCGCCTCGTAGATGGTCGAGATCTGCCGCTGGCTGAAGGCGTTGTTCAGCAGCGTCGTCACGGTACTCATGTCGATGCCCAGCCGCTTGGCCGCATCACGGTCCACGACCAGGGTGATCTGCTGCGCACCCTCGCCGTCGTTGGCGTCGATGCTGGTCAGCTCGGGCAAGGCCTTCAGCGCGGCGATGACGCGCGGCGTCCAGGTGCGCAGATCGTCGAGGTCGCCGGCCAGCAGCGAGTACGAGTACGCCGAGCTGCTCTGCCGCCCGCCGCCGAACTGCAGATCCTGGTCAGCCATGAGGAACATGCGCCCGCCCGGCACCTTTGGCTGGTTGCGGCGGATGCGCTCGATCACCTCCTGCGCCGAGAGGTGCCGCTCGGCCAGCGGCTTGAGCCGCACGATCATGAAGGCATTGTTGATGCCGCCCTGCCCGCCGATGAAACCGGCCACGCTTTCCACCGCCGGGTCGGCCAGCACCGCCTTGCGGAACACCTCCATTTTCGGCTGCATGACCTGGAACGACAGGCCGTCATCGCCGCGGATGAAGCCGGTCAGCTGGCCGGTGTCCTGCTGCGGCAGAAAGGTTTTCGGCACCTGGACGTAGAGCACAACATTCAGCGCGACGGTCGCCAGCAGGCTGAGCAGGGTGATCCGCCGGTGGCGCAGCGCCCAGGCCAGGGAACGGTCGTAGCAGCCGACCAGCCGCTCGTGCAGGCGGTGGCTCCAGACATGCAGGCGGCTGTCGTGCTGTGGGTCGTGGCGTTTGAGCCAGCGGGCGCAGAGCATCGGCGTGAGCGTCAGCGAGACCAGCAGCGAGACCAGAATGGCCGCCGCCAGCGTCAGGCTGAACTCACGGAACAGCCGCTCCACCAGCCCGCCCATGAACAGGATCGACACGAACACCACGACCAGCGAGACGTTCATCGACAAGAGCGTGAAACCCACCTCGCGGGTGCCGATATAGGCCGCGCGCAGCGGCGGCACGCCGTCGTCGATGTGGCGGGCGATGTTCTCCAGCACCACGATGGCATCGTCGACCACCAGGCCGGCGGCGAGGATCAGCGCCATCAGCGACAGCGTGTTGAGCGAGAAGCCGGCCAGGTACATCACGGCGAAGGTGCCGACCAGCGACACCGGTACCGCCAGGGCCGGAATCATCGCGGTGCGCAGTTTGCCGAGGAACAGGAACACCAGCAGGATCACCAGTGCCACGGCGATCAGCAGCGTGCGTTCGGCCTCGTGCAGGGTCGCGCGGATCACCGGCGAGCGGTCCATCGCCACGTCCAGCGCGACGCTGCCCGGCAGTATCGCCTGCAGCGCCGGCAGTTCGGCGCGGATGCCCTCGATGGTTTCGATGATGTTGGCACCGGCCTGGCGATTGACGATCAGCAACACCGCCGGCTCGTTGTTGAAGAAACCGCTGTTGTAGCGGTCCTCGACCGAATCCTTGACGCGCGCCACGTCGCCCAGGCGCAGCGCCGCGCCGTCCTGATAACGGATGATCAGCGGGGTGTAGTCGGCGGCCTCGTGCAGCTGGTCGTTGGCCGCCACCTGCCAGTGACGGTGGTCATCCTCGACCATGCCCTTGGGCCGCCGCACGTTGGCGTTGGCGATGGTCTGGCGCACTTCGTCGAGCGACACGCCGTACTGCTCGAGCTGCTGCGGCTGCAGCTCGACGCGCACGGCCGGCAGCGAGCTGCCGCCGACCTGGACCTCGCCAACGCCGGGCACCTGCGACAGCTTCTGCGCGAGGATGGTCGAGCCGATGTCGTAGAGCTGGCCCTTGTCGAGCACCTCGGAGGTCAGCGAAAGCACCATGATCGGCGCCTGCGACGGGTTGATCTTGCGGTAGGTGGGCATGCTGCGCATGCCGCTCGGCAGGAGGTTGCGCGCGGCGTTGATCGCCGCCTGCACGTCGCGGGCGGCACCGTTGATGTCGCGGCTCAGGTCGAACTGGATGATGATCCGCGTCGAGCCCTGGCTGCTGCGGCTGGTCATCTGGCTGACCCCGGCGATACTGCCGAGCGAGCGCTCCAGTGGCGTTGCGACGCTGGACGCCATGATCTCCGGGCTGGCACCGGGCAGGCTGGCCTGCACCGTGATCACCGGGAAATCCATGTTCGGCAGCGGCGAGACCGGCAGCAAGGTGAAGCTCACCCCGCCGAGCAGGAGGATCGCCAGGCTCAGCAGCATGGTCGCTACCGGGCGGGCGATGAACGGCGCCGAAAGATTCATCGGCCGCCCTCGTCCAGGCTCGTGCGGGTCATGCGCCGGCCTCGGCCGGTTCGGCCTGGCGCCGCCAGCGCTGGCCCAGGCGGTCGAAGAACAGGTAAATCACCGGCGTGGTGAACAGCGTCAGCAACTGGCTCATCAACAGGCCGCCGACCAGCACCAGGCCCAGCGGCTGGCGTAGCTCGGCGCCGGAGCCGGTGGCGAGCATCAGCGGAATGGCGCCGAACAGCGCCGCCAGGGTGGTCATCAGGATCGGCCGGAAACGCAGCAGCGCGGCGCGGTAGATCGCCTGCTCCGGCGTCATGCCCTGGTGACGTTCTGCCTCCAGGGCGAAGTCGATCATCATGATCGCGTTCTTCTTGACGATGCCGATCAGCAGAATGATGCCGATGATCGCGATCAGCCCCAGATCGTTGCCGGTCAGCAGCAGGGCGAGCAGCGCGCCCACCGCCGCCGAGGGCAAGGTCGAGAGAATGGTGATCGGGTGGATGTAGCTCTCGTAGAGCACGCCAAGCACGATGTACATGGTCACCACGGCGGCGAGAATCAGCAGCAGCGTGCTCGACAGCGACGCGCGGAAGGCTTCGGCGGCACCCTGGAAGTGCGTCTGGATACCGGCCGGCAGGCCAATCTCCTGTTCGACCTGGTCGATCACCTCGACCGCATGGCCAAGCGACATGCCTTCGGCGAGGTTGAACGACACCGTCGCCGCCGGGAACTGGCCGATGTGATTGATCAACAGGGGCGCCGAGCGTTGTTCGATCCGCGCCAGGCTCGACAGCCGCACCGGATCGCCCTCGCCGCTCTTGACGAACAGTTGCTCGAGCGCCTGCGGGCCGAGCCGCGAGCCGGCCCCAACTTCCAGCACCACGCGGTACTGGCTGGCCTGGGTGAAGATGGTCGAGATCTGTCGTTGGCCAAAGGCGTCATACAGCGCGTCGGTGATGGCCGAGACCTCGATGCCCAGGCGCGCGGCCGCGTCGCGGTCGATGTCCAGGTAGACCTGCAGGCCATCGCTTTGCAGATCGGTGGCCACGTCGGTCAGTTCCGCCCGCTGGCGCAGCGCTTCGACCAGGCGTGGCGTCCACTCGTTGAGCAACGCGCTGTCGGGCGACTCGAGGCTGAACTGGAACTGCGTGCGGCTGACACGATCTTCGATCGACAGGTCCTGCACCGGCTGCAGGTACAGCTCGATGCCCGGAATGCGCGCCAGCTCGGGACGCAGACGGTCGATGATCTCGCTGGCCGTGGCGCTGCGCTCGGCGTGCGGCTTGAGGTTGATCAGCAGGCGCCCGCTGTTGAGCGTGACGTTGTCGCCGTCGACACCGATGTAGGACGACAGGCTGACCACGTCCGGGTCGGCCAGCAGTACCTCGGCCAGGCGCTGCTGGCGCTCGCTCATTTCGCGGAACGAAACCGATTGCGGCGCCTCGCTGATCCCCTGGATCACGCCGGTGTCCTGCACCGGGAAGAAGCCCTTGGGCACCATCAGGTACAGCACCACGGTCAGCGCCAGCGTGGCCAGCGCGATCAGCAGCGTCAGCGTCTGGTGGCCGAGCACCCAGCCCAGCCAGCGCGCGTAACCGTCGATCAGCCGCTCGACCCAATCCGGCCCGTGCTCGTTGGCCTTGTGCGGTTTGAGCAGCCTGGCGCACATCATCGGCGTCAGTGTCAGCGAGACCACCAGCGACAAGAGAATGGCGACGGCCAGGGTGATTGCGAACTCGCGGAACAGGCGTCCGACCACGTCCTGCATGAACAGCAGCGGAATCAGCACGGCGATCAGCGACAGGGTCAGCGAGATCAGCGTGAAGCCGATCTGCTTGGCGCCCTTGAGCGCCGCGTTGAGCGGTGTCTCGCCCTCCTCCACGTGGCGGGCGATGTTCTCCAGCATGACGATGGCGTCGTCGACGACGAAGCCGGTGGCGATGGTCAGCGCCATGAGCGTCAGGTTGTTCAGCGAGAAGCCGCAGAGGTACATCACCGCAAAGGTGCCGACCAGCGACAGCGGCACCGCGATCGAGGGAATCACCGTGGCCGAAAGCTTCTTGAGAAAGACAAAGGTCACCGCGACCACCAGGATGGTCGCCAGGATCAGCTCGTGCTGCACGTCGGTGACCGCGGCGCGGATGGTCTGCGTGCGGTCGGTGAGGATGGTGACGTCCAGGCCCGCCGGCATGCTCGCGGTGACTTCCGGCAGCAGTGCCTGGATGCGCTCGACCACTTCGATGACGTTGGCGCCCGGCTGGCGCTGGATATTCAGCAGCACCGCCTGATTGCGGTTGGCCCAGGCGGCCAGGCGCTCGTTCTCCGCACCATCGACGATGCTGGCGATGTCCTTCAGGCGCAGCGCCGCGCCGTTCTCGTAGGTCAGGATCAGCTCGGCGTATTCCTCGGGCGACTTGAGCTGATCGTTGGCGTCAAGCATCGAGACGCGGGTCGGGCCATCGAAGTTGCCCTTGGGCTGGTTGACGTTCGCCTGATTGATCAGCTGCCGCACATCGGCCAGGGACAACCCATAGGCGGCCAGCGCCTCGGGATTGGTGCGAATGCGCACGGCCGGGCGCTGACCGCCGGCGATGCTGACCATCCCCACGCCGCTGATCTGCGCGAGCTTCTGCGCCATGCGCGTATCGACCAGGTCGTGCAGTTGCGGCAGCGGCAGCGTCCTGGAGGTTATCGCCAGGGTGATCACCGGCGTGTCGGCCGGGTTGACCTTGTTGTACACGGGCGGCGCCGGCAGGTCGTTTGGGAGCAGGTTGTTTGCCGCATTGATCGCCGCCTGCACCTCCTGCTCGGCTACGTCCAGCTCCACGTCCAGGGAGAACCGCAGGGTGATGACCGAGGCGCCGCCGGAGCTGCTCGAAGACAGCTGCGTCAGTCCTGGCATCTGCCCGAACTGGCGCTCGAGTGGTGCCGTAACTGCGCTGGTCATCACTTCGGGGCTGGCGCCCGGGTAGAGCGTCATGACGCGGATCGTCGGGTAATCGACCTGCGGCAGCGCCGCCACCGGCAGCAGCTTGTAGGCGATCAGACCGGCCAGGAGGATGGCGACCATGGTCAGGGTCGTCGCCACCGGCCGCAGGATGAACAGCCGCGAGACGTTCATCGAACCGGGCGCTCCCCTTTTTCCTCGACGCCGACCTTCGGCTGGTCGGCCGCCTCGCGCGCCATGGTGGCCGGGTCAACGACCTCGACCTCGCTGCCGTCACGCAGCCGATCGGTCCCTTCCATGACGACGCGTTCGTCGGGCTTCAGGCCTGCGGTGATCACCGTCAGCTCGCCGTTGCTCGGGCCGACTTCGACGTTGCGCAGCTCGACCTTGCTATCCGCGTTCACCACATAGGCGAAGTTGCCGCGCGAGCCAAACTGCAGCGCAGCCGAGGGGATCAGCGTCACGTCCTTGAGCGTTTCCACGCGCAGGCGCACGTTGACGAACTGGTTGGGCAGCAGCAGCTCGGCCTCGTTATCGAAGCGCGCCTTGAGCTTGAGGGTGCCGGTGGTGACGTCGATCTGGTTGTCGATGCTCTCCAGCACGCCCTCGCCGAACAGGGTGCGCTCGCCGCGATCCCAGGCCTGCACGCCAAGGGCTTCGCCCTGGCGGAAGCGGATCAGCACCGGCGGCAGATCGGTTTCCGGCAGCGTGAAGGTGACCGCCATCGGCTGGGTCTGGGTGATCACCACCAGCGGCGTGGTGTCGTTCGCCGCGACCAGGTTGCCGAGGTCGAGCTGGCGCAAGCCCAGGCGCCCGCCGATCGGCGCGCGGATCTGGGTGAATTCGAGGTTGAGCTTGGCTTCGTTCACGGCCGCCTGGTTGGCCGCCAGGGTGCCTTGGTACTGGCTGACCAGCGCTGCCTGGGTATCGAGGGTCTGCTTGGCGATGCTGTCCTCGGCATACAGGCCCTGGTAGCGCTGCAGGTCGAGCTGGGCATTTTTCAGCTGCGCCTGGTTCTGCCGCAGCGTGCCTTCGGCCTGTTGCAGCGCCACGCGATAAGGCCGCGGGTCGATCACCGCGAGCAGGTCGCCAGCCTTGACCCGCTGGCCCTCCTCGAAGTGCACCTCGACCAGCTCGCCCGCCACTCGGCTGCGCACGTTCACGGTATTGAGCGGCGTAACCGTGCCCAGCGCCTTGTAGTACACCTCGAAATCACCCTGGCGCACCGGCGTGACGCGTACCGGCACGGGGCCACCGAAGGCGCCGAAGCCTGGCCGGCCACCGGGTCGCTGGGCCTGCTCGGCGTTGCTGTCGGGCCAGAGCCACCAGAGCAGCGACACGGCGGCCAGCACCGCGACGGCGAGCAGCAACCAGCGGAAACGGGGAGACGAGGAAGCGGGGACGACGGGCATGATGATGTCCGCAGCGAAAGGAGCCTGAACCTTAAGCAGTCGCTGCGCTCTCGCAAAGCGGATTTACGGCATTTTTACAGTATCGAAAGTTGTCGGCCGGGCGCCTTGCGGCCGGAACCATGGCCGCGCCTGCCAGTCTATCTAGCGCCTGCCCTTGGTGGCGCGTCGTCCGATCGCGCCGCCAGCGTGCCGAAATACCAGTTGGGCCCGTAGTACGGCCTGTCACAGGATCAAGGAATGAACGCATCACTGGTCATACTGGCGCTTACCGTCGCCAGCTTTCTTCTCGGTTTTCTTCGCGACCTGTTCATCGCCAGGGCCTTCGGCCTGAGCTGGCAGGCCGACCTCATCTTTGTCGCGCTGGTGCTGCCCCTGTTCTTCGAGAACTTTCTCGGGCTGGCCCTGCGCGACACCATGATTCCTTACCTGCAGAAGCTGCGCAGCCAGTCGGAAGGCCTGTTCGAGGCAGTCAGCCGCTGGCTCTACTGGCGCGTGATGCTGCTGGGGATCGCCTCGAGCGGCCTGATCGTGCTCGCCAGCTATCCGATACTGACCGCCCTCGCCCCTGGCTGGACGCCCGCCCAGGTCGAGGCCGGGCAACTGGTGTTCTGCTTCGGTGCCCTGCTGATTGCGGTGCAGGCGACGCTCTACTGCCAGGGCGCGCTGCTGAACATGGATCAGGTGTTCATCATGCCGATGACTCGCACCGTGCTGCTCAATGCCGGCGCCATCGTCGGCATCTTGCTGTTCGAGCCCAGCGGGCTGGTGATCTTCCTCGGCATGTTGCTGCCGCAGCTGGCGCTGATCGTGCTGCAGCATCGGCGCATCCACTACCTGCGCGGCGAGGCGATGGCCGTCGAAAAGGGCCGCGGCGGCGAATTCGGCCTGGCCTTCGCGCCGGTGCTGCTCGCCGCCGGTGCGCAGCAAGCGTGCATCCTCGCCGAGCGGGTGTTCGCCTCGTTTCTCGATGAAGGCAGCATCACCATGCTGTCGTTCGCCTTCCGCATCGTCACCATTCCCCTGACGCTCTATGCGATGTCGGTGCTGTCGGTGCTCTTCCCGCAGTTTTCCTCCAGCTGGAACGACAAGGACCACGCCGGCCACGCCGCGGTGATTCGCAAGGGCCTGTTGGCGACCCTGCTGTTTCTGGTGCCGGCCAGCGTGGTGCTCTGCTCGTTCCCCGAAGCGGTGGTGGCGGTGCTTCTGGAGCGCGGCCAGTTCGGCGCCGCGCAGACCGAGGCGACCGCCGCGCTGGTGGTCATCTATGCCGCCGGGCTGCCGGCGCTCGGCCTGGCGCTGCTCTGGGGGCGCGCGTTGCTGGCACAGAATCAGGCCCGGTTGTTCCTGGTCATCACGCTGATCGCCTCGGCCGTGACCATCGGGCTCGACGCCATCCTCTACCGCAGCCACGGGGCGCAGGGGCTGGCGACGGCCTTTGCCAGCGGTGCGGTATTGCAGGCCTTACTGATGGGCTTGTACGTCTACCGCGCCGTGCCGCGTGCACTGGGCGCGACCTTGCTGCTGCGCTGGCTGGCGACCGCCGGAGCGCTGGGGCTGGCGCTACGCTATGCGCCCCAGCCGGACGGGCTGCTGCAGCTGTGCCTGTACATCTCCCTGGTGCTCGTCGCCTTTGCCGTGGGCGTCGTGGTGCTCGGCGAACGTGACCTGTTCAAGCGCAGCTACTGGTCGATGCGCCGCGCCTGAGCTACTGGTCGACGCGGCTCAGCGCCTGCGCTTCGTATTTCGGATACAGGTGCGTGGCGCTGCGGATCAGCTCATAGCGGGTCAGGCTGATGCCGGCGAAACGTGGCGGAATGGGCGCCTGGGTCACCTCTCCCATCTCGGCGCCCTGCTCGGCGCTCGTTCTCATCAGCTCGTCGAGCCAGCCCAGGTAGTCGCGCATCTGTTCGAATGGCTGGGCGTTGTCGCTCACCGGGCCGTGGCCGGGCACGAGCAGTTTCCAGGGCAGCGCCTGCAGCGTGTCCAGGTCGGCCAGCCAGACATCCAGCCCCGGGCTGTTCGGCGTGGTCAGGGCACGCTGATAGAAGACGATGTCGCCAGCCAGCAGCACGCCGGTCGATTCATCGAATACCGCCAGGTCGGCGCCGGTATGCCCGCGCAGTGCCAGCAACTGCAGGCGGTGGTCGCCGACCTGAAGCTCGCCGGGGGTAAGGGTTTCGCTCGGCAGCACCACTTCGGTGCCGCGCATCCAGTCGCCGACCATGCGGTACATGTTCTCGGCCATGGCATTGCCCTGCTCACGTAGCAGTTCGGTGGTGCCCTCCAGCGCCGCGATGGGCACATCGGCAAAGGCCTGGTTGCCCAGGACATGGTCAGGGTGATGGTGGGTCAGCAGTACTTTGACCACCGGCTTGTCGGTCACCCGCGCGATGGCTTCGCGCATCTCTTCGCCATAGCGGCGCGAGGGCCCGGTGTCGATCACCACGACGCCCTCGGCGGTCACGATGAAGGCGGTGTTGACGATATTGGCGCCGTTGGACTTTTCGAAGTTTTCCGTACTGCCCTCGAACAGCCAGGTGCCTTCGGCGATCTGGCGGGGTTCGAGTCGATAGCGAAGTTCGGCATGGGCCGAAACGCCGAGGCATAGCGCGACGGCAAGAAGAATCAGGCGCATGGGGCCTCCCGAAGCGGGGAACGGTAGGAAGATTGAGGTGCGCGCCCGTCAGAGCGCGGCTTCGAACTCGTTGCCGTTGTTATCGCGCAACCAGAGCTGCGCCGGCTCGTCGGTCTTGAGTTCGAGGCTGATAGTCGGGTTCTCGGCGACCGCCGGGTACAGTTCAAGGGTGGCCAGCGGCTGGCCGTCGGCGCCGCGCAGCACCGCCTGATTCAGAAAGAACTCGGGAATGCCGCCGACCAGGCCATTGTCCATCGGATGCGAGATCTGCATGCGCAGCCGGCTCGCGTCGCCGCGCGGGAAGCGGCCGCCCAGCACCTCGCCCAGGTGATCCTCCCAGCCTGGTTGTGCACGTACCACACTGGGCGCCGTGCAACCGCCGCCAGCGGCATCGACCTTGGCGCCGCCCATGTGCCAGACGCCGTCGCGGGTCAGCACGGCGGCGCGCACAGGGGTCGCCTGCTCGACGCGGATGCGGATCGCCACCAGCGGCAAGGCCTTTTCGCCCGGCTCGAAGGTGAAGATTCGCGGGATCGGGTTGAGATCGGCCCAGGCTTCGATGCGCACCACGTCCTCGCCCAGTTCGCGGGCGTCGATCAGCACCGGCACCTGGCGCGCATCCTCGGCGAAGGGAGGCAGCTGCACCCGCACGCGCTCATCGAATACGTAGGGTTCGCCCTTGAGCAGGTTGCGATGGTGGTGTTCCCACATCACCGATTGCAGGGGGTCGGGCTCGCCGGCCTGCAGATAGGCCGGCCCCAACAGCAGCAGTGTCAGCATCAGCGTTCGCATCGGCATCTCCAGCCTCCTTTTGACGCCCGACCGGCACTCAGCGATTGACCACCTCGCCCTGCCCTTGCTGGTACAGCTCGGGCTTTTCGTAGCGCATGCCGTAGGCCGCGTAGATCTGCTCCATACCGCCGTCGTTGACCAGCGGCTCGAGTATCTCTTCCAGAGCGTAGGCCAGCTGGCGGTTGGATTCATGTACCGCCATGCCGAGATCCCAGGCCTGACGGCCCATGTTGGGATAGGCGTTCTCGGCCAGCTTGAGGTGGCTGTCGGCGGCCTGGGCGACCAACCAATCGATTTCCCCGCGCATGGCCATGGTGGCATCGACCTCGCCCTTGATCATCGCGTCGAAGGCCAATCGCGGCGTGGGGTAATGATGGGTATTGGCAGCCATCCGGCCGTTGAAGACCGAGGTCATGTAGAACGAGGGCACGCTCTCGACCTCGACCCCGATGGGGTGGTACTGGAACACCGCGACGCTCGGCACGTCATCCATCCGTCGGTCGTCATAGGCCATCTGCCAACGTTCACGCTGGTAGGGGCCGAACATGGCGACCAGCTCGTTGACCAGCTCGCCGACGTCGTTGCGCCGCAGGGAGAACTCACGGTCGTAGGGTACCCGCAGCATCACGTCGGCCAGCACGTCGCGGCGCAGGTAATGCCCCTTCCAGATGAAGTTGCGCAGGTCGTCATCGAGCGTCTCGCCGGGGGTCACCCAGAGCAGCTCGAGCTTCAGACCCAGGCCCTCGGCAAGCTTGGCGGCGAGATCGACATCCACACCGCGAGGCTTGCCGTCGGCCCTGTAGCTGTAAGGCGGGAAGTTGTCGTACACCGCCACCTTCAGCACGCCAGATTCGACGATATCGTCGTACGACCGGACCTGCGCGGCCTGCGCCGGCATCATCGCGCAAGACAGAATCAGCCAGACCAGCAACAGGAACCGGTGCATGGCGATCACCGCTTGGCCGCTTCGCTTTCGATATAGGTACGGATGGCCCACAGCGCTTCCTGGCTGAGGGTGTCGGCCATGCGCGGCATGTACACCGCACCGTCACGCACCGCGCCGTTGATCACGCGCTCCTTGAACCACTCGTCGCCGTCCATGTTCGCTTCCAGGTCGCGCAGGTCCGGTGCGATGCCGCCGGAAATGGCTTCCAGGCCGTGGCAGCGGGCGCAGTTCTGGTTGTACGCCGACGAGCCGATTTCCACGGCGCGGTCATGGTATTCGCTGGGCGCGCGGAAGGGGTTCTCATCGGCCCACTCTTCGCCCAGATCGGGCAGTCCCTTGGTTTCCACAGGCTGCGGCGTGACGTCGCCGTGGGCCAGAGCGAGGCCCGATACGCCGATGAAGCCTGCAGCCAGCAGAGCACGCAGAAGATTGTTCTTGTTCATGGACTACCACCCTTGGTTCGTTGAATCTGAGCAAGGCTGCTCCTGAACGGAGCGCATGGCAGGCATCTTGAAACCGGCGGCGTCCCGGCAGAATCCTGCTTTGGATGCCATGCCCTACTCCCTTGGTAGTAGCGCCTGCGACCTGCGGGCGAGCGCCTGTAGTAGCAAGGCGAAATCACAGCGGTTCGGGAACGCATCCCGGGATCGCCGGGCGTTTTTCCGTTTCGACGCGCAGGGCGCGCTCCCACTATTCGAAGCGCCAGGCCACCAGACGGCGGCCTCGTTCGACTAGACAAGGGAAACGCAACCATGACAACAAGATCGCACCCCGGCAGCAAACGCCCCCTCGCCCTCGCCGTGCATTGCCTCGCCCTGGCCGGCGCCGTGCAGGCCAAGACCGTCAGCTGGGAAGACATCGCCAACGACCACCTCACCACCCGCGACGTGCTGCAATACGGCATGGGGACCAGCGCACAACGCTACAGTCCGTTGGCGCAAGTCAATACCGAGAACGTCTTCAAGCTGACACCGGCCTGGTCCTACTCCTTCGGTGACGAGAAGCAGCGCGGCCAGGAGTCGCAGGCCATCGTCCACGACGGCGTCATCTACGTCACCGGCTCCTATTCGCGGGTCTTCGCCATCGACGCCAAAACCGGCAAGCGGCTGTGGAACTACACCCATCGCCTGCCCGACGACATCCGCCCGTGCTGCGACGTGGTCAACCGCGGCGCCGCAATCTATGGCGACAAGATCTTCTTCGGCACGCTGGACGCCGCGGTGGTCGCGCTGAACAAGGACACCGGCAAGGTGGTGTGGAAGAAGAAATTTGCCGATCACGGCGCCGGCTACACCATGACCGGCGCACCGACCATCGTCAAAGACCAGAAGACCGGCAAGGTGCTGTTGATTCACGGCAGCTCGGGCGACGAGTTCGGCGTGGTCGGCCAGCTGTTTGCGCGCGACCCGGACACGGGTGAGGAAGTCTGGATGCGTCCCTTCGTCGAAGGGCACATGGGGCGCCTCAACGGCAAGGAGAGCACGCCGACCGGCGACGTCAAGGCGCCCTCCTGGCCGGATGATCCCAACCACCCGACCGGCAAGAAGGAAGCCTGGAGCCACGGGGGCGGCGCTCCCTGGCAGAGCGCCAGTTTCGATCCGCAGACCAACACCATCATTGTCGGCGCCGGCAACCCGGCTCCCTGGAATGGCTGGGCGCGCACCGCCGACGGTGGCGATCCGAAGGACTACGACAGCCTTTACACCTCCGGCCAGGTCGGCGTCGACCCGAGCACCGGCGAGGTCAAATGGTTCTACCAGCACACGCCGAACGACGCCTGGGACTTCTCCGGCAACAACGAACTGGTGCTGTTCGACTACAAGGACAAGAACGGCAAGACGGTGAAAGCCACGGCCCATGCCGACCGCAACGGTTTCTTCTACGTCGTCGATCGCACCTCCGGCAAGCTGCAGAACGCCTTCCCCTTCGTCGACAACATCACCTGGGCGAGCCACATCGACCTGAAGACCGGTCGCCCGGTGGAGAACGAGAACCAGCGCCCGCCGCTGCCCGAGCCCGGCGAGAAGCATGGCAAGTCGGTGGAAGTCTCGCCGCCGTTCCTCGGCGGCAAGAACTGGAACCCCATGGCCTACAGCCAGGACACCGGGTTGTTCTATGTTCCGGCCAACCACTGGAAGGAGGACTACTGGACCGAAGAGGTCAGCTACAAGAAGGGTTCGGCCTACCTTGGCCAGGGCTTCCGCATCAAGCGGATGTACGACGACCACGTGGGGATCCTGCGGGCGATGAACCCGACCACCGGCAAGGTGGCCTGGGAGCACAAGGAAAAACTGCCGCTGTGGGCCGGTGTGCTGGCCACCAAGGGCGGCCTGGTGTTCACCGGCACCGGCGACGGTTTCTTCAAGGCCTTCGACGCCAAGACTGGCAAGGAGCTTTGGAAATTCAACGTCGGCACCGGGATTATCGCCCCGCCGATCACCTGGGAGATGGACGGCGAACAGTACATCGGCGTAACGGCCGGCTACGGCGGCGCCGTGCCGCTGTGGGGTGGCGACATGGCGGTGCTGACCAAGCCGGTCGCCCAGGGCGGTTCGTTCTGGGTGTTCAAACTGCCTGAATGGGACAAGAAGACCGCGCAACGCTGACCGGCCAGGCCGTGCCGAGCAGGCACGGCCCTCGCCGCCCTACCCGGCCGGCGAACATCGCCCGCCCTTCGGTCCCGAGTTGGCGCTCTCGCCGAAGGGCGAGGCGGTGTTTCGCATGGCCTTCCCGGGTCGCCCGGTGCGACCGGAACTGCCGGAGCCATCCCCATGAAGATAATCAACGCCCTGCTGTTGCCCCTGGTCCTGCTGGGCAGCGCCCATGCGCTGGCCGAAGACGACGCGCGCCTGGTCATCAACGGCTGCGTCATCGAGCCGGACAGCCAGTGTCCGAACGCCGACCTGCGCGGTGCGAACCTCGCCAACCAGGATCTGCGCCGGATCAACCTCGCCGGCGCAGACCTCAGCGGTGCCGACCTGCGCCACGCCAATCTCGACCTGGCCAATCTGGAAAAAGCCAGGCTCAAAGGCGCCAACCTCACCCGTGCCAGCCTGCAACAGGCCAATCTGCGCCTGGCCGACTTCAGCGAGGCGCGGCTGGTCGCCATACGCGGTTGGGGCCTGTTCGGCCAGGCCGCACAGTTCCGCCAGGCCGACCTGACCGGCGCCTTTCTGGAGTTCGCCCGCCTGAGCGGTGCAAAGCTGCACGACAGTCGTCTGATCGCGGCAGACCTGGAGATGGCCTGGCTGAGCAAGGCCGACCTCAAGGGCGCGGACCTCAGCGATGCCAACCTGCAGGAGGCCAAGTTCAACGATGCCAACCTGGCCGACGCCAACCTCAGGGGTGCGCGCCGCCATTACGCCACCTTCCAGGGCACCAACATGGAAGGCTGTCGTGACTGCCCGATCGGCTGGGAGCGCTGAGCGCGCCGGCATGGACTCAGTCCACATCTGCCGCTAGGGTTGCCCGATGAGCGGCGCCGCCCGGCGCCGACAGCCGGAGCGAGGCAGGTCAATGCCCGATATCACCGCGGCAAGGTTTCCCGAGGACCGCGATGCGGTTCTGGCAATCTTCACCGAGTACGTTCGCAGTCCGAGCGTCAGCCTCGACTATCAAGGATATACACGCGAGTTCGCCGAACTGCCCGGCGCCTATGCGGCACCGGCGGGCTGCCTGCTGCTGGCTCGCGTCGGCCGCGAGGTGGTGGGCTGCGCCGCCCTGCGCCGGGTCGACGACACCACCTGCGAGATGAAGCGCGTCTATGTGCGTCCGCAGGCGCGTGGCCAGGCGCTCGGCCGGCAATTGGTCGAGCGCATCCTTGCCGAAGCGCGTCGGGCTGGCTACCAGCGCATCTGCCTCGATGTGTTGCCGGAGTTCACCGCGGCGCGCCAGCTCTATCATTCGCTCGGCTTCGTCGCTGCTGAACCGGTAAGCGTCAATCCGGTGCCGGGCACCGCCTTTCTCGGCCTCGAGCTGTAACCGATGGCCAATCTGCCGATTGTTCGCCTCAAGCCGCCTGGCGAAGCCGGCGAACTGGCGCCGTTCGCCGGCATGCCGCCGGAGCGGATCGTCATGCCTGACAGTGCGGCGAGCTGCGAAGCGGCACTGCGTGAACTGCTCGCCTGGCCAGGTCCGATTGGCTTCGATACCGAGTCCAAACCCACGTTTCGCGTCGGTGAGCATTCGGACGGCCCCCACCTGATCCAGTTCGCAACCCCGCAGCGCGCCTACCTGCTGCGGGTCGCCATTGCTGAATGCCTGCCGGTCGCCAGGGCCGTACTGGAGAACCCGCGCCTGGTGAAGCTTGGCTTTGGCCTGAAGTCCGACCGCAGCCGTCTGCAGGGCCGGCTGGGCATCGCCTTGCGCGCCGGCATCGACCTGGGCAGCGTGTTGCGCTACGAGGGGCGCAAGGGCCAGGTCGGCTTGCGCGGTGCGCTGGCAGCCCTGCGCCAGGAGGCGATCGCCAAGTCGCGCCGGCTGTCGACGTCCAACTGGGCAAACCTGCAACTGAGCGAGGCGCAGCAGCGTTACGCCGCCGACGACGCCTATGGCGCGCTGCAGGTATTCGCGGCGCTCGAGGCCGAGGTGCAGCAAAGGCTCCTCGCGCTCGCCCGTACGCCGGAGCGGTGATGTCATTGCGACAGCCTATCGGGCCGATAGAGCAAATTGTCGTCCGGGGCCTCTCCAGTTCGCCGTAGCGCGGCCGAATTACACAGTGGGCGGTAGGTCCCTCCCTTCACTGGATGCCAAGAAAATGTTCAACAACCAACTCAAGCGGGAGCTGTCGGCGCTTCGCGAGGAAGCCTCGATCAGCCGACAGATCAAGGACTCGCTGTACCGCGAGATGATGGTCCTCGAAGTGGACCCGCAAGGACGCATCCAGCACGCGAACGAAACCTTTCTCGCCGAAATGGGCTACCGCCGCGACGAGTTGCTCGGCCGACCGCTCGACGGCTTGTTTTCCGCGCAGTTTCGCAGCGAGGCCTACTATTCCAGACTGCAGACCGCGATACGCCAGGGCGAGCATTTATCCGGCGCCTACCGCCTGTTGCGTGCCGACGGCAAGGAGGCCTGGCTGCGCTCGATCTGGCAGCCGATCAAGGCGGCCGATGGCGCGCTGCTGCACATCACGCTCTGCGCCAACAACCTGACCCGCACCATCGAGTCCTCGCGCGAGGCCGAGAGCGTGATCAACGCCCTGCAGCGCTCGACCGCGGTGATCGAGTTCGACCTGAGCGGCCACGTGCTGACCGCCAACCAGCGCTTCCTCGACGGCATGGGCTATCGCCTGGAGCAGATCCAGGGCAAGCACCACCGAATGTTCTGCGAACGAGAGGAAGCCGAGTCGGCCGAGTACCGCGCTTTCTGGGAGCGCCTCAACCGCGGCGATTTCGTGGCGGCCCGCTTCAAGCGCATCGATGCCCTTGGCCGTCCGGTATGGCTGGAGGCTTCCTACAATCCGGTGCACGACGCCTACGGCAAGCTGTACAAGGTGATCAAGTTCGCCACGGTGATTACCGAGCAGGTCCAGCGCGAGATGGCGGTGGCCGAGGCGGCGACGATCGCCTACAGCACGTCGCAGCAGACCGACCTCAGCGCCCAGCGTGGTGCGCAGGTGGTGCAGCAGACCGTCGAGGTCATGCATCAGATCGCCCAGCAGATGCAGGACGCGTCCGATGGCATCGAGGCGCTGGACAAGCAGTCGCAGCTGATCAGCGCGATCCTCAAGACCATCAGCGGTATTGCCGACCAGACCAACCTGCTCGCGCTCAACGCCGCCATCGAGGCCGCGCGTGCCGGTGACCAGGGGCGTGGCTTCGCTGTGGTGGCCGACGAGGTACGCCAGCTCGCCGCGCGAACCAGCAAGGCGGCCGAGGAAATCGTCGGGGTGGTGCAAAAGAACCAGGACCTGGCGCAAGCCGCCGTGCACAGCATGTCGGCCAGCCGCAGCCAGGCCGAGCAGGGCCTGGAATTCGCCAATCAGGCCGGCGCGGTGATCGTCGAAATCCAGGACGGTGCGCAGCGGGTGGTCAGCGCGGTCGGTCAGTTCGCCAGCCAGCTGAACAGCGACAATCGCTAGCGGCGCACGTTGCCCGCACGGCCAGACAACCCGCCTGGCCGTGCGCTCGCGTTACAGCGCGTCCCAGGCATAGCGCACGCCCAGCCAGCCGGCACGCGGCGCACCCGGGGCGATGAACTGCTCATGGCGCCATTCGTCCGGGTCGCTGGCGAAGGCGTTGCCGGCGCCGACGAAGGGGTTCTCCGCGAGCGCGCCGGATGTCGCGTAGCGCTTGTCGAACAGGTTGTCGACTCGACCGAACAGCGTCCAGCCCGGTGCGAACCGGTAATCGGCGGTGAGATTGACCACCGCATAGCCCGCCAGCTTTCCGCTGCCTTCGAATTCGTCGTTGGGCCGGTGACGGTTGTTCTCGTTGCCGCGCACGTACTGATCCGAGTAGGCCAGCACGGTGGTGCCCAGCCGCAACCGGTCGTTCAGGTTCCAGTCCAGGCCGAGCTTGAGGTTGTGCCGGGGCAACCCTGGCAGGTAGTCGCCGCTGGCGATGCGGATTTCGTCGTCCGGGCAGCCGCCCTCGCCTTCGGTGCTGTTGTTCTCGGCAAGAATGCAAGCCGAAGAGCGGAAGGTCGCATGCAGCCAGGTGTAGTCGACCCGCCAGTCCACCGGGCCCTGCGTGCCGGCAAGGCCGAACTCGATACCCTGGCGCTGCGTGCGGCCGAAGTTGGTGAAGTAGCCCTGGCTGCCGCCGGTGCCGACGAACAGCAGGTCGTCATGGTTGATGCTGCGGAAGGCCCCGAGATTCCAGCGCGTGCCGCCGGCCAGCTCGCCGCGCAGGCCGAGTTCCAGCGTGCGCGTGACGACCTGTTCGAGGAAGGGGTCGGCGGCCATGGCGTTGGGCAGGCTGCAGGGATTTTCGGGATCGGCGCAGCCGAGTTCGATCGGCGTCGGCGCACGGTTGCCCTGCGAAAAGCCGCCATACAGCGTCAGCGCCGGCTGCAGCTGCCAGGCAAAGCCCAGCGCCGGGTTGAGTTTGTGGTAGGTGAAGTCGCCGTCGAGGTCGTCACCCATGCGGTCGGAGTTGACCACGCGGGTGCGGTTGTAGCGCAGCGAGCCGGTCAGCTGCAGGCGCTCGGTCAGCGACCAGGTGTCGGTCGCATAGAGGCTCGAGGTGCGGGTGCGACCCAGCAGGCTGTTGACCTGTTCTTCGTCCTCGCTGGCAAGGATGCCGCGCTCGTCGGTCAGCTCGCCGCCCTGCTCGCTTTGCTGGAAGCTGGCGCGGGTGTTGTCGTGCGTCAGGCCGAAGGCAAACTGGTGGGCGCCGGCGTAGTGCGTCCATTGCAGCGCCAGCCCGTAGGCGCGCTGCGTGGTCCGGGTGCGGTTCAGCACGCCGCTTTCCGGGCCTTCGCCGATGAAGCCGTCGTCGGCCCACTCCTCGTATTCATCCTCGTATTCGTCGTTGCCGTCGCCATTGAGCGTCTGCGTGCGGGTGCGACGCAGGTAAAGGGTGCCCGATAGCCGATCGCGCTCGCTCAGCCAGTGGCTGGCCGAGAGTGCCATCAGGTGGCTCCTGTTCTCGGTTTGGTCGGGGTAGGTAAAGATCGCGTCTTCGTCCCGATCATGCAGGCTTTCAGGCAGCAGGCCGTTGCCGATCAGGTCGTTGTCGGCATGCGCCAATGTCAGCGCCACGTCGGTGCTGTCGCTGGTCCAGGCGAACTTGCCGAACAGCTGCCGCACTTCGGAGGGCGAATGGTCACGCCAGCCATCTTCGTCCATGCCTTCGGCCGCCAGGTACCAGGAGAAATTCTCGTGGCTGCCGCCCTGCTCGACCGCCGCGCCGTAGCGCCCGAAGGAGCCGCCGTACACCTCGGCCGAGCCGCCCGGATGGGTATCGCCGCGCTTGGTTTGCAAGGCCAGCGCCCCGCCCAGGGTGTTGAGCCCGTAAAGCGGGTTCGAACCGGGCACGAGCGTGGCGCTGGCGAGCGCGGTATTGGGTATCAGGTCCCAGTGCACCACGTCACCGAAGGCTTCGTTGATCCGCACGCCGTCGAGAAACACCGACATGCCCTGCGGCGTGCCCAACAGCGGAGAGGCGGAGAAGCCGCGGTAGTTGAGGTCCGCCTGGTAGGGATTGCCCTGGGTTTCGTTGAGATTCACGCTCGGCAGGCCGCGCTGCAGCTTTTCGGCCAGCGATTGCCCTCCCAATCGATCGAGCTGCCGCTCATCGAGCGTCTGCACATTGGCAGGCACCTGGTCCTTCGGCAGGTCGATGCCCGGCAGCGGAGTCGTGGCGACGACCTCCGCAGCCTCCAGTTCGAGTGGCTCGTCGGCGTGAGCCAGGCCGGGCAACAGGCCGGCGATGGCCAGGGAAAGCAGCGTGCGCCGGGGCAGCCGGCGACTACTGAACTGAGACTGCATCGGGTAGTTCCTTGTTCTTGTCAGGCGGATCGGGCCGAACGAGCCGGCGGGCGGCTCCCTACGTCGGTTTGGGCAGGCCGTGCTGGCAACCTGCCAGGGCGATTATCAGAAGGAGCCTGGCTGCGCCGACAGGGAAGATTTCCCGGTTCGTGCGGGAAAACTTCCCGGCGCCGCGGAGATTGGTCGTACGACCTGCGCACTAGGTCTACGCCGCCTTTCGGGCACATCCAGGCAGCAGCGGCACGGCCGTGCGGCGCTGTTTGCCGGCCGGCGGGAATGGGTGAATTCGGAGGCACGCCAGGCGGCCGAAGGCTGCCGGGCGCGGGGCGGTAACGGGACGCGGCGGTCGGCAGGTGGCCTGCCACCTGCCCGTCGACGGAGTTGAAGCGGCTGGTGGTCAGGCTTCGCAGAGCATGCGTTCGCCGACCCGCAACAGGCCCTGGTCGATGGCCAGGTGTACCAGCTCGGCCTGGGAGCTGACTTCGAGCTTGTTCTTGAGCAACGCCATGTGGTTGGAGACGGTCTTGCTGCTGATGCACAGACGCTGGGCGATCTCACGGGTGCTGATGCCGCGCGCGAGCATGATGAACACTTCCATCTCGCGCGGCGTCATGTCCGCCAGCCGCCCCTGGTTGGCCGAACTCGACGCGCGCTGGCAGGCCAGCTCGACGGCCAATGGCTGTTCGATGAACGGCTGTCCGGCCAGCACCTTGCGCACCGCCTCGACCAGCACGTCCGGTGCGCAACGCTTGGTCAGGTAACCGGATGCGCCGGCGTCGAGGGCCTGCCGAACGAGAGCCTGCTCATCGTGCATGCTGAAGATCAGCACCGGCAGCAGCGGCAGGCGCTGGCGCAGGCGCCGGCAGGTTTCCAGCCCGCTGATGCCCGGCAGCCCGAGGTCGAGGATCACCAGGCTGGGCACCTCGTCCTGCACGCTCTGCAGGGCCTGCTCGCCGCTCGCGGCTTCGGTTACCACCACTTCCGGCAGCAAGGCGGTCAGCAGGCTGGCGTAGCCCTGACGGACCACGGCGTGATCGTCGACCAGCAGAATGTTCATGTTGTCGCTCCTGTGCAGGGCAGGTTGAGATAGAGCGTCCAGCCGCGCCCCGGGCAATGCCGCAAGCGCAGCCGGGCGCCGAGACAGCGGGCGCGCTCGCGCATCGAGCGCAGGCCGACGCCGGTACCTTCGGGCGGCTGGCCGTGGCCGTTGTCGGCGACCAGCAGGCTCAGGCCGCGAGTGCCGCCACGTAGCTGCAGGCTGACCTGGCTGGCCTGCGCATGCCGCGCGACGTTGGTCAGCGCCTCCTGGGCGAGCCGGTAGAGGTGCAGCTTGTCGTCCATGTCCAGCGAGGGCATCGTGCCGCGCAGGCGAAACCGGCATGCGATGCCCTGCGAGGCCTGCCACTGCTCGGCAAGCTGGGCGATGGCCTGCTCCAGGCTGAGATGCTCGAGCATGACCGGATACAGGTCGCGGACCAGCCCGCGAAAGCCGTTCTGCAGGTCGAGGCTGTGCTGCTCAAGGTGCGCGGCGGTCTCGCGCACGGCTTCGGGGCGGTCCGCCTGGACACGGAGCAGGCAGGCGCGCGCTCGGATGCCGGCGACATACTGGCCGAGGTCGTCGTGCATCACCTGCGCCAGGCGTGTGCGTTCGCGTTCCTGCAGCTCCATCAGGGTACGGTTGAGCCGCAGGTTGTCGGCTTCGGCCGCTTCCAGCGCGCCGGCCATCTGGTTGAACTGCCCGGCCAGCCGCTGGGCCTCCGGCAGACGTCGCGCCACCAGGCGCGTGGCCAGCTGCCCGCGCGATATGCGCAGCAGCCCGCCGAGCAGGTCTTCCAGCACCCCCAGCGCATGGCCGACGGCCCAGCGAATGGTCAGCAGGCTCAGCGCCAGGGCCAGGCCGAACAGCGCCAGCAACTGCAACAACGAGTCCCAGACTTCCTCTACCTCGTCGTCCGGGTTGACGGTCAGGCGGATCTGCTGGCCATCTTCGAACTGCACGGTTTTCGCTGGCATCACCTGGGGATACAGCCACTGGCTCAACCAGCGGCGATGCTGCCCTTCGGCTGTGGCTACCGGCTCTGCCCCGGCCGCGATGCGCTCGACCCGGATGTGCCGGAGGCTGTCCTGCAGGCCGCTGGCCAGGGCCTGCGGGTGGCCGCGCAGGCTGAGCGCGAGGTAGTCGACGACCTGTTGCGCGGCATCCATTTCGCGTTGCACGTCGTGCGCGGCCTGGCGCAGCAGGACGCTCATGCACACGAGCGTCACCGCCGCGAAGAACAGCGCCACCAGCAGGTAGGTGCGACCAAGGGCATTCATCACGCGGCCCTCACTTGACTACGAAACGCCCTTCCATGCCCTTGTTCTGCAGGCCCTTGCAATAGAAGGGGTAGCTGCCGGGCTTGATCGGCAGGAAGAAGATCTCCGCTTCGCCGGCGTCCTCGAATTCCAGTTCGGTAAGGGTCATCGCCTTGATCTCGACGCCGCCGGCCTCGACCTTGCGCAGAAAGATCGAATGCGCGAATTCCGGGGCCTGGAAAGCGCACTCCTTCTGACCGTCGGAGATCACCTTGAGCTGGTAGGCGACGCCGGTTTCCAGCTGGTATTCCTTCTGCGAGACCGCGTAGTCGCTTTCTTCGGAGCCGAACTTGAGATCCGGCAGGGCGTGGGTGCGACGGGTCAGGTCGCCGGCGGCATGACATTGATCGAAGCCGATCAGGCTGGCGATGAACAGGGCGTTGAGCAGCAGCGCTTTGCAAGTGGGCATGGGACGGCCTCGTTATTGTTATCGGTCTCGCCATCCTAAGGCGCGGCGCCTGCGTCTTCCTCCTACCTTGGTAGCGATGGTGCCGACGCCAACCGGCAATGGCGGGCACCTACGGGCCGCACGCAAGGGCCGCGCGGCAACCTCGCAGCGCCCGAAAACCCGGGCTGGCAAGGCTGCATCGGCCCTCGCACCAGGCTTGCAGCGGGCCGTCTTGCGCGGCCAGTCCCTCGGCAGCGCTACCAAGGTAGCGACACCAAGGTAGCGATCCATTTCCCGGCTCTGCCGCCGCAATATCCCTGTATTCGTGATGCCAATTGGACATCAGTCGGCCCCGGCCGCCCTGCTCCAGCGCTTGCAGCAGGCCCTTGAGTTTCCCCTTAGTGTTTTCAGGAGTGCCAAGCATGATCCCCCTGCGATCCATACAACACCGAATCGCGCTTATCGGCGGGCTGTGCCTGCTGGTGACGGCGGGCATACTCATCGGCTACAGCGTGTTTCTTGCCAGCTCGACGCAACGGCTGGTCTCCGGCCGCGTCAGCCAGCAGGCTCAGGACGATGCGCTGCAAACCCTGCAGCATCTGGGCGGCAAGTACGCCGGCGAGATCCGCTCGGAGTTCACCGAGGCGCTGGAGGCCGCACGCGGCATGGCAACCACCTTTGCCGTCGCGAAGATGAGCGGTGCCGCCAGTGGCGGCCTGCAGATGGGCCGAGATGAGGTCAATGCCGTCCTACTGAACGTGCTCAAGCGCTACCCGAACTTCAACGGCACCTACGCCTGCTGGGAGCCGGACGCCATCGATGGCCAGGACCTGCTGTTCCAGGACGGGCAGAACGGCAACAACCTCCAGACCGGGCGTTTCACCCCGTACTGGACGCGCGCGGCCGATGGCACCATCGCGGTCCAGCCACTGGTCGAGTACGACACCCTGGACAAACACCCCAACGGGGTACTCAAGGGCGGCTGGTACATCGGGCCGAAGGAAACCCAGCGCGAGAGCGTGCTCGCCCCCCTGCCCTACATCGTCCAGGGCAAACAGGTGTGGCTGGCGACCCTGTCGGTGCCGATCGTGGTCGACGGCCGCTTCCTCGGCGTGGCGGGCACCGACTACAACCTTGATTTCGTGCAGAAGGTCAGCGAGGAAGTCGCGGGCAAGCTGTTCGACGGCCAGGGCGAAGTGGCGATCATCAGCGACCAGGGGCTGATCGTGGCCGAGAGCCGCAAGCCGGAACTCATCGGCCAGCATTTCCAGAAGATTCTTCCGGACTGGCAGGCGCTGCTGGGCTCCATCCAGGGCGGTGAAGAGCTCGCGCGGCTCGACGACGACGGCATGGTAACGGTGTTCGCGCCCATCGAGCTGGGGCGTACCGGCAAGCCCTGGTCGATGATGCTGCGCATCGACAAGGATATCGTGCTGGCCCAGGCCGCCGAGCTGGAGCGCGAGATGAGCGCACAAAGCGAGCGCAGCGTGCTGCAGCAAATCGGCGTAGGCGTCCTTATTTCCCTGCTTGCCGTGGTGGCGCTGTGGTTCTCCTCGCGTTCGGTGGCACTGCCCATTCGCAAGGCGGCCAACCTGGCACGAGCCATTCAACAGGGCGATCTGTCCCAGCGGCTGGGCCATCGCTCCGCGGACGAGGTTGGCCAGCTGTCGCTCAGCCTCGATCGCATGGCCGACAGCCTGCAGGAGCAGGTAGCCGTAGCCGAGCGGATTTCCCAGGGCGACCTGGCGGTCGACGTGCGCCTGGCATCCGAGCGCGATCAACTGGGCCTGGCCTTGCGGCGCATGGTCGAGAACCTCAACGGGCTGGTGTCGCAGGTGCAGCTCAGCTCGCAGCTGATCAACGACAAGGCCGGCCAGGTGACCCACCTCAGCCAGGAGCTGGCCGGCGGGGCGACCGAGTCCGCCTCGGCGGTGACCGAAATCAGCGCCACCATCAGCCAGATGGCGACGCAGATCCGCCAGACCTCCGGCTATGCCAGCGAGGCCAACGGGCTGTCGCGCAGCGCCGAACAGGCCGCGCGCGGCGGCAACGAGCTGATGGCGACGCTCAAGGCCGCGATGCAGGAGATCAACCAGTCCGGCCAGGACATCACCAACATCATCCGGGCGATCGAGGAGATCGCGACGCAGACCAACCTGCTGGCGCTGAATGCGGCCATCGAAGCGGCCCGTGCCGGCGAGCACGGCCGCGGCTTCGCCGTGGTGGCCGACGAGGTTCGCCAGCTCGCCGGGCGCAGTGCCGAGGCCGCACAGCGCTCGACGCGTCTGATCGAGGAGTCCAATGCGCGCACCATCAAGGGCATGGAGCTGACCGACGAGACCGCGCAAGCGCTCGAAGCGATCGTCCATGGCGCCGCGCAGGTGTCGCAACTGGTCGACGAGATCGCCTCGGCGTCCAGCCAGCAGGCCTCAGGCATCGAGCAGGTCAGCCTCGCCATCGGTCAGATCGACGAGGTCGTGCATCACAACAGCAGCAATTCCGAGCAGACCAGCCAAACGGCGCAAGAGCTTACCCAGCAGGCGCAGCAGATGATCGTTCAGGTCGGCCGATTCACCGTCAAACGCCTGGGCTAGGCCCACGGACGGCCTCTGCGGAGGCCGCCATGCGGCGCTGCATTTCTACGACCTTGGTACACAGCGACTGGTACTTTCTGCATATTTCCCCACCCCGAGTCGGTTCCTATGCTGGCCGCAACCCCTGAGGAGTTGCCCATGCGACCGCTCGCGATCCGCACCCTGTTTTCACTGATGGCGCTCGGCGGCGTGCTGACTTCCGTGCAGGCCGCCCCGCCCCCGGCGCCCGCACCTCTGGAGGTGCGCATCGGCTACCTGGGCTATCGGCCCGATCCCGGGCCGCTGCTTTCCAACGTCATCCCCGAACCTGCGGACGCCGGTCTGCGCGGCGCCGAGCTGGCGATCACCGACAGCAACACCACCGGGCGCTTTCTCAAGCACAGTTACAGCCTGGAAGCGGTCAATGCAGAAGACCCCGAGGCGCTGCTCGCCGGCGCCCGCCGCCTGTACGAGGCCGGCTTGCGCCTGATGGTGGTCAACGCGCCGGCGCAGGAATTGCGCCAGCTCGCCGAGGCCTTTCCCGACGCGCTGCTGATGAATGCCGGCAGCGCCGACGATGCACTGCGTCAGGCCTGCCTGCCGAACGTGCTGCACACCTTGCCCAGCCGCAACATGCTGGCCGACGCGCTCGGCCAGTTTCTCGCCGCACGGCGCTGGAACCGCTGGCTGCTGATCGTCGGCAGCACGCCAGAGGATCAGGCGTACGCCGCGGCGCTCAAGCGTGCGGCCAAGCGTTTCGGCCATCGCATCGTCGCCGAGAAGCCCTGGACGTTCGATAACGATCAGCGCCGCACGGCGCAGGCGGAAATGCCGTTGTTCACCCAGACCGCCGAGTACGACGTGGTGCTGGTGGCCGACGAACGTGGCGACTTCGGCGAGTACGTGCCCTACCAGACCTGGTATCCGCGGCCGGTGGCCGGTACCCAGGGCCTGACGTCGACCGGCTGGCACAAGACCGTCGAGACCTATGGCGCAGCGCAGCTGCAGAATCGCTTCGAGGCGCATGCGGGGCGCTGGATGAACGACCGCGACTTTGCCGCCTGGATCGCGGTACGCAGCCTCGCGGCTGCGGTCACCCGTCTCAGGACCACCGACGTGGCAGAGCTGCGCGCGCTATCGCTTACCGATCAGCTGCCGCTCGACGGCTTCAAGGGGCGCAAGCTGAGCTTTCGCCCCTGGGACGGCCAGCTGCGCCAACCCATCCCGCTGGTGCACCCGCGCGCGCTGGTTTCCACCTCCCCGCAGGAGGGCTTTCTGCACCCGACCAGCGAGCTGGATACGCTGGGCCTGGACGCGCCGGAAAGCCGCTGCCGCCTGAGCGAGGTGGGCTTGTGAGAGGCCCTGCCCAGCTTGCGGCGCTGGCGGGCCTGTTCGCGTTCCAAGGCAGCGTCGTGGCGGACGAGCTCGGCTACGAGGCCTACCTGGACAGCCCCAAGCGCATCAAGTGCCTGTATGGCTACGTCACCGCCAAGACCGGCAACTTCGATGCGGCCCGGGCGATCTTCGAAGACTGCGTGGCACGCTGGAACGACGTCTATTCACTGATATCGCTGGCGCAGATGTACGAAAGCGGCAGCGGCGTGCCGGTCGACCTTGGCAAGTCCGCCGAGCTGCTCAAACAGGCGGCGGCCCAGCCGGACGACGCGAGCTACGTCAGCCTGGCGCGCTATCACTGGGGCGTGGCGCTCGCAGAGGGGCGTGGCGTCGCGCCTGATCTGGCACAGGCGCGCCATTGGCTTCGCCGTGCCGCCGAAGGTGGCCAGGAAGAAGCCCAGCAGTACCTCGCCGAGCTTGACCAGGGATCGCGTGCCGGCGATGCCGGTGCCGCCGCCAGACCCTAACGACCAGACAAACAACAACAAGGACCACCACATGCCTCGCCACCCGCTCGCCGCTGCCGTTCTCTGCGCCCTGGGCTGTGCCCTGATCGGATCGGCGCATGCCGCCACGGCCTATGTGTCCAACGAAAAGGACGACAACATCAGCGTGATCGATCTCGATCGCATGGAGACGATCGAGACCATCGACGTCGGCATGCGCCCGCGCGGGCTGACGCTGTCGCACGACAACAAGCTGCTCTACGTCTGCGCGAGCGATTCCGACACCGTCCAGGTCCTGGACCTGGCGACCCGGCAGATCATCAAGCAACTGCCTTCGGGGGCGGACCCGGAGCAGTTCGCCCTGCACCCGAACAACAAATGGCTGTACATCTCCAACGAGGACGATGCGCTGGTCACCGTGGTGGATGTCGACAAGGAAGAGGTGCTCGCGCAGATCGACGTCGGCGTCGAACCGGAGGGCATGGCGGTCAGCCCGGACGGCAAGTGGGCGGTCAACACCAGCGAAACCACCAACATGCTGCACTGGATCGATACCGCCACCAACCAGCTGGTCGATAACACCCTGGTCGACCAGCGGCCACGGCACGTCGAGTTCACCCGCGACAGCAAGCAGCTCTGGGCCTCGGCCGAGATCGGCGGCACCGTCAGCGTGGTCGATGTCGACAGCCGGCAGATCCTCAAGACGCTCCACTTCCAGATCAAGGGCGTGCATCCGGACAAGGTGCAACCGGTCGGGGTCAAGCTGACCTCCGACGGCAAGTACGCCTTCGTCGCGCTGGGGCCGGCCAACCATGTCGCGGTCGTCGACGCGAAGACCTTCGAAGTGCTCGACTACCTGCTGGTCGGGCGCCGCGTCTGGCACATGGCTTTCACCCCGGACGAGCGCATGCTGCTGACCACCAACGGCGTCAGCGGCGACGTTTCGGTGATCGACGTGCCTTCGCTGAAGGTGACCAAGTCGATTAAGGTCGGCCGGTATCCGTGGGGCGTGGTGATCAAGCCATGAACGCCCTGGAAGTCGAGGGCATCGGGTTCAACTACGGGGCCCGCCGTGCGCTGGATGACGTCGGCTTCGTGACCGAGCGCGGCCGCTTCACCGCCCTGCTCGGGCCGAACGGGGCGGGAAAGTCCACGCTCATCGCCCTGCTCACCCGCTTGTACGACCTGCAACAGGGCGAAATTCGCGTCGAGGGTTACAGCCTCAAGAGCCAGCCGCGCCAGGCCCTGCAACGCATGGGCGTGGTGTTCCAGCAGAGCACGCTGGACCTGGACCTGACCGTGGAACAGAACCTGCGCTACCACGCCGCCCTGCATGGCTTGTCCAGCGCCAGGGCGCGCTTGCGCATCGACATGGAACTCGAGCGGCAGACCCTCACCGAGCGCCGCCGCAGCAAGGTGCGCGAGCTCAACGGTGGCCATCGCCGGCGGGTGGAAATCGCCCGCGCCCTGCTTCATGAGCCCAGTGTGCTGCTGCTCGACGAAGCCAGCGCCGGGCTGGACCCGGCCAGCCGCCAGGGGCTCAACGATCATGTTCGCCAGCTCTGCCGCGACGATGGCATGAGCGTGCTGTGGACCACTCACCTGCTCGACGAGGTGTTGGCCGACGATCATCTGCTGGTTCTCAAGCAGGGCCGGCTGGTGGCGCAGGGCCCGGCTGCCAGCCTGGTCGACGATGAGGAGGATCTGGCCGCCAGCTTCTCGCGGTTGACCGGCGAAGGCGTCGCCTCCACAAGCCGTGCGCGCCCGGTCGGCACGGCGGGCGGGCCCAGGGATACGGCGTCGCGTGACGCCACGGCTTCGCAGGTGCGCTCATGAATGCCTATTGGGAATGTCTGCGCGGCATCGTGGCCCGCGAATGGCTGCGTTTCGTTCAACAGCGTTCGCGCTTTCTCAGCGCCCTGGTACGCCCGCTGCTCTGGCTGCTGGTGTTTGCCGCCGGTTTCCGTGCGGCGCTGGGCATCGCCATCATCGAGCCGTACGACACCTATATCACCTACGAGACCTATATCGTCCCCGGCCTGGCCTGCATGATCCTGCTGTTCAACGGCATGCAGGGTTCGCTATCGATGGTCTACGACCGCGAGATGGGCAGCATGCGCGTGCTGCTGACCAGCCCCCTGCCCCGTGCTTTTCTGCTGGCGAGCAAGCTGCTGGCCACGGCCTTGATCTCGCTGCTGCAGGTCTATGCGTTCTTTGCCATCGCCTGGCTCTATGGCGTGCAGCCACCGGCGTCCGGCCTGCTCGTCGCACTGCCGGCGCTGCTGCTGGTGGCGCTGTTGCTCAGCGCGCTGGGCCTGCTGCTGTCCAACGGTATCCGGCAGCTGGAAAACTTCGCCGGGGTGATGAATTTCGTGATCTTTCCGATGTTCTTCCTCTCCTCCGCGCTCTATCCGCTGTGGAAGATGCGCGAAGCCAGCGAATGGCTGTACTGGATCTGCGCCGTGAATCCTTTCAGTCACGCCGTCGAACTGGTGCGTTTCGCGCTCTACGAGCAATTCAACGCACTGGCGCTGGCTGTCTGCCTGGGGCTGACCCTGTTGTTCAGCCTGCTGGCGGTGCTGAGCTTCAACCCGCAGCACGCGGCGCTGCGTCGCGCTGCCTGAATTACTACTTTCGTACCGCTTCGGCTGTCCAACGTAGGATTTGCACGGGGCGCCCATTGTTCTGTAATCGCTCAACGAAAGGATGGGACCAGAACCATGAGAATGCGGATGCTCACCGGCCTGCTGATGGCGCTTCCCCTGTTCGCTGCGGCTGCCGGCACCGGAGCTGCGGATGCTGCGCAGTTCTCCGCCGAAGGCTATCGGCAGGACCAGTACCGCAGCCCCACGCCCGATACGGCCGAAGGCGCGCGTACCCTGTCGACCGAGCAGCTCAAGGCGCTGCTCGAGCAGGAACCCAGGCCAGTACTCGTCGACGTTTACCGTCGCCAGTGGCTGGCCGGCCAGTTCATCGACAGCGAGCCGCATGCCAATCTGCCGGGCAGCATCTGGTTGCCGAACACCGGTGATGGCAATCTGGCGCCGGAATGGGCAAGCTACTTCACACGCAATCTGCAGCAGGCCACCGGCGGCGATAAAGACCGGGCTCTGGTGTTCTACTGCCGATCCGACTGCTGGCTGAGCTGGAATGCGTCGATGCGCGCACACCGGCTGGGTTACACGGACATCTACTGGTATCGGGATGGCGTGGACGCCTGGGAGCAGGCAGGCCTGCCACTGCAACCGGCGCGGCCCGTGCCGCTGGAGGCGACTGCCAGCGCCGCCCGATAAGCTCACCATAATCACAACAAGAGGTGCCCAGCCTTGTACAAGATTCTCATAGCCGATGATCACCCGCTGTTTCGTGAGGCGATCCACAACGTCATCCGCGATGGCTTTCCCGACAGCGAAATTCTCGAAACCGCCGATCTGGACAGCGCCCTGGCACTGACCCAGGAACACGACGATCTCGACCTGGTACTGCTGGACCTGAACATGCCAGGCATGCACGGCCTCAACGGGCTGATCAACCTGCGCAACGAGGCCCCTACCATTCCGGTGGTGATCGTCTCGGCCGAGCAGGACAAGCAGATCGTCCTCCAGGCCATCACCTACGGCGCCGTGGGCTTCATCACCAAGTCATCCCCGCGCGCACAGATGACCGAAGCCATCGAGCAGATCCTCAATGGCAACGTCTATCTGCCCTCGGACATCATCCGCAGCCAGAAGCCCACCACTCGCCACCATCACAGCGAGCCGTCGATTCCGCCGGAGCTGCTGCAAGCACTCACGCGCAAGCAGCTACTGGTGCTCGAACGCATGACCAAGGGCGAATCGAACAAGCAGATCGCCTACAACCTCGACATCGCCGAGACCACGGTCAAGGCCCATGTCTCGGCCATCCTGCGCAAGCTGAACGTGCATAACTGCGTACAGGCCATTCTCTCGGCCAGCGATATCGACTTCTCCAGCTACCTGCGCCGCTGAACAAGCCGCCGGCCGCCAGATTTCCCCAACCGCTGCCCCTGGCAGCGGTTTTTTTATGCCGCCGCCAGGGAGCGTTGCATCAGGCGGGAGCCTGACCGTGCTCGAGCAGGTGGCACATTGCGGTCTTCAACTTCATCGGCCGTACCGGCTTGTGCATCAGCATGTAGCCGAGTTCGCGCACTTGCTGTTTCAGGTCGTTGCTGTAGTTGGCGGTGATCATCAACGCCGGTAACGGGCTGGCACGGCGGTCGTTCACCGTGGTGACGACGTCGATGCCGGTGTGCCCGTTGTCCAGGTGGTAGTCGGCGATCATCAGGTCGGCCTCGGCATGGAAGTTATCGACCTGGCGCGCCAGGTCCTCCTCCGAGAGCGCCGTGGTCACCACGCAGCCCCAGCCTTCGAGCAGGGTGCGCATGCCGGCGCAGATCGCCGTATCGTTGTCCAGCACCCAGACCCGCGCGCCGTGCAGGCGCTCGAGCGCAAGTTCCGCGGTGCCCGGCTCCGGGCGAGCCTTGGGCGCGCGTTTGGCCAGTGGTACTTCGATCGAGAACTTCGAACCACGCCCTGGCTGCGAGCTGACCAGGATGCGATGCCCGAGCATGCGCGCGATCTTGTCGACGATCGCCAGCCCGAGTCCCAGCCCACGGTCCTGATTGGGCCGCACGCCCTCGCCGCGCTTGAATTCCTGGAAGATCTCCTCGAGCTTGTCGCTCGCGATGCCGACACCCGTGTCCCAGACTTCGATCGACAGGCTCTGCCGACGCCGCCGGCAGCCCAGCAGCACCCTGCCCTCTGGCGTATAGCGGATGGCATTGGTCAGCAGGTTGCGCAGAATCCGCGCCAGGAGCTGGATGTCGCTACGCACCAGCGCCGAGCAGGGAATGAAGTCCAGCACCAGACGCTCGGCGCCGGCGATCTGGCGGAACTCCATGGCAAGGTTCTCGAGTAGTTCGCTGACGGCGAACGGCGCGATGTCCGGTTTGATCACCCCGGCGTCGAGCTTGGAGGTATCCACCAGGGTGCCGAGCAGGTTCTCGACGTCTTCCAGTGAGTTGATGATGTTGCGCACCAGCCCGCCGTTGGCCTGTGGCGTCGGCTGTTCCAGCAACGCGCTGGTAAATAGCCGCGCGGCGTTGAGCGGCTGCAGCAGGTCATGGCTGACCGCGGCAAGAAACTTGGTTTTCGACAGGTTGGCCAGCTCGGCCTCGCGCTTGGCCTCGCGCAGGCGTGCCTCGACGCTGCTGCGCTCGTCGATCTCGCGCAGCAGCTGGTCATTAAGGCTGGTCAGCTCGGCGGTGCGCTCGCGCACCCGCTGTTCGAGGTTCTGGTAGGCCTGGTGCAGCGCCTCGGCCGTGCGCCGGCGATCGGTGATGTCCTGGATCAGCACGAAGATGCCCGCCACTTCGCCGTTGGCCAGGCGATTGGGCACGTAGGAGCGCAGCATGTAGCGCTGCTGGCCGTTATGGTTGCGCTCTGCCATCTCGAAGCTGACGCTTTCACCGGACAGCGCCCGGTCGATATAGGGCTCCAGCTGCCGCCAGTGCTCGCCACTGTGCACCTCACGCAGGCTCTGGCCGAGCATGCCGTCGCTCGGCCAGCGATACCACTCCTCGTAAACCTTGTTGGTGAATTCGTAGGTCAGGTCCGAAGACACATAGGCGATCAGTGCCGGTACGTGGTCGGTGATCAGACGAATCCAGCGCTCGCTCTGGCGTAGGGCTTCGGCATGCCGATAGCGCTCGGTGATGTCGGTGAAGGTATTGACGAAACCGCCGGTGGGCAGCTCGTGGGTACGAATTTCCAGCACGCGCCCATCGAACAGACGCTGCTCCAGCACCCTGACCGGCTGCCCGGCGCTGTCGAGCGTGTTGGGCGTCAGCAGGCTCAGTTCGCTGTCGACCATGACCTCGTCGAACGGTCGATGCGCTTCGATCGGCGCCAGGCCGCAAAGCTCGAGAAAGCGGTGGTTCCACAGCTCCAGCGCACCCTCGGCGCTGACCATCGCCACGCCCTGCGACAGGCTGTCGACGGCTCGCTGCAGCAGGCGCGACTTCTGCGCCAGCGCCTGCTCGCGGCGCATGGTTTCGCTGACCTTGACCTCGGTGATGTCGGTATAGAGCACCACCAGGCCGCCTTCCTGGGTCCGGCGCTCGCTGACCTGCACCCAGCGACCATTGTTGAGGCGGTATACGGTCGGCTCGTCACCCTTGCCGCGGTGTTCTTCGACGATCAGCCCGGTGCTTTCGGCCAGCCGGCGCACTTCGGCCAGGCGCGTTCCGGCATTGATGCGCGCGCGGGTACGGCTCCACAGCGACTTGAAGCGGCGATTGAACAGCACGATGCGCTGATCGCGGTCGAACAGCACGAAGGCGTCGGAAATGCTCTCGATGGCGTCGATCAGATGCTGATGCGCCGTCTCGGCGCGCAGGCGCGCGTCGCTGAGCAGACGGTTGCTGGCCTTGAGCTCGGCCATGGCCTGGTTCAGCGCATCGGTGCGCTCGCGGACCTGCTCGGCCAGCTCCACCGAATGCTGGAAGGCTGCATAGGACGCATCGCGCCCCGGGCCGCTGCTCTCGACGCGCTCGATCAGGGCGGCGTTGATGCGACGCAGTTTCTGGTTTTCGCGCTCGAGCTCGGCCAACCGGGCCAGCGGATCAACGGACACATCGTCCTCCTGGGCGGCCAATGGCGACGCCGGTGAAGGTCTGGTTGATGTGCATGCCGTTGTACTGCTCGCCGTAGGTGTTGAAGCCAATCACCTGCTGCCGGCGCAGAAGCTCCGAGGCCGCTTCGCCAAGCCCGCGCTCCTCGACCTCCAGGCGACGCAGGAAGCAGTCGCAGCCGATGGTCAGCAGCGGCGCGCCCAGGCGCTGCTCCAGGCGCTCGAACAGTGCGGTCAGGTTCGGCAATAGCGGCCCGGGTTCCATGGCAGTGAGCACGATGCCGTTTTCCACCGCACAATAGAACGTCAGGCTGAGGTCGTCGTTGACCTTCTGGATCGCGCGCACGTAGTAATGCTCGTTGATCCGCACGGCCAGTGGGTGCGCGGCGAACAGCCGGTGATCCAGCTGTTCCACCGGAACGCCGATCAGGCGTGCATATTCCTTGGCGGCCGGCTCCGCGTTGAGTTCGTACACCCGGCGCGCCTGGCTGTCAGCCTCGGTCACGACGAGCTTTTCGCTGCGCGGCAGGATGTGGTGGGTGGTGAACACCTCGAAATCGAGCCAGGTATTGACCAGCACGACGATGGCGGCTCCGGCATGGAAGCGGCCGTTGTAATAGACGTGGGTGCGGGTCAGGTGGTTGTCGTCGCCGGCCGAGCCGCCAAAGTGCGGGATGCTGCCGAACGCGGCGCTGAGTGCGGCGAGCACGACCTCCTCGCGGCTGGACAGGCCGTCGAGCAGGGTCAGGGCGAAGCTGTGGTCCTTGATTGGCGCGAGCGAATTGCTCCGGCAGTCGGCGCCCAGGCGCTCGACCAGTTGCTGCGCGTCGACCAGGCCAAAGCGGTCCATTTCGTCGATCAGCTCGCAGGCGATCGAGAAGTTGCGGTGGTCGAAGCCGATGGCCGAGACGCAGCTGCGGCTGTAGCCCTGTGCAGTGATTTCACCGGCCGAGGTGCAACCGACCAGGCGCACGCCGCCGAAATACTGTTCCAGCGCATCGCCCAGCGCCTCGAGGTCATATTCGGCCGAACAGAAGAACAGCACGAAGCCCAGGTGCGGATGCATGAGCTGACGCGCCAGATCCTGCGCCACGGTTTCGGCCGAGCGCGACTCGGACATGGCAGTACGGACCACCTCGTTCTGCTGTTCTGCCACTTCCGCACTCCCGCACAGCTCTGAATGTCCACATTCTTGGGCAGGGTTTGCAAGGCGCAAATGCTACTTGAGTACCGGTACAGGCCTGCGTAGGTAGCAGCGCGACGCTTTGCCTCGTCAGCTATGCCGCTAATCGCAGCGACGCAGAAATGCGAAAGGCCGGCCCTTGCGGGTCGGCCTTTGGCTGGAGGTCGGGGCGTGGCACGTCGCTTCGCGGCCGGCCACTGCAGGCAACGGAGGGAGCGGCCTACGGCTCGTTGTCCCTCCGCGCCCCGCCGCCGTGGCGGATCAGAAGCTCAGCGCAGCACCGACGGCGAAGGTGCGGGTGTCTTCGTCGAGGGTCGAATCGTCACGACCGGCGATCTCGAACTGGTTCAGTTCGGCGACCAGCTTCAGGTTGTCGTTGACGTCGTGGAACAGCGCGATGCCACGGGTTTCGTAGTCGGCTGCCGAACCCAGACCGTTGCCGTCATCCTTGGTCTTGCCGTAGGACAGCGCCACGCGGTTCTTGCCGAAACGATAGGAGCCCTGCAGCAGGTAGCCGTCGCTGTCGATTTCGCGCAGCAGTGCTTCGCCAGCGTTGTTGGTGAAGAACGGGTTGATGCCTTCGGCCTGGAAGCCCGAGGCGGTCAGGGACAGATTGCCCATCTTGGCCTGCACGCCGTAACCGATGCCCTTGGAGTCGACTTCTTCGATGCTGCTGTCGGTGTTGTCCGAGCTCTGCTGCATGCCGTTGATCCAAGTGTAGAACTGGGTGCCGCCGACATCGAACTGGTAGGTGACTTCGGTTTCGAAGCGCGGCGCTTCCTGGTAGGCCTTGTCCAGCGTCGAGTTGGTGTCTTCGGTGGTATCGACCGGGTCCATGATACCGACCGCGATGCGCAGGCCATCCATTACCGGCGAGCGGTAGGTGATCTGCGAGGTCGGGAACGGGTACGGGTAGCCGGTGCCGATGTTGCCAAAGGACACGCCGCCACCGTCGACCAGCCCGAGGGTGTCGCTGACCTGGCCGTAGCCGGTGAGCATTTCGTCGAGCAGGATGTTGGAGCGGGCGAACAGGCCGAAGTCCTTACCGAACAGCACTTCACCCCACTGCTCGTTCGACGCGGTGCCGTAGAACTGACGGACGTCGATGTCGGTTGCAGTGTCGTTGGTTTCGCTGTCGTTGATGGTCACCCAGAAGGACGAACGACCGCCCAGCTTGATGTCGTCGACCTGCTTGCTGAAATTGAAACCGATGTAGTTAGGCAGGAAGCCCATCTTCACCCGCGACTGCTTGCGATCGAACTGCTCGCCATCGCGGTCCACATCACTGTTGACGTAGAAGGTGTTGAAGTAGCCATCGGTCGAAAAGGTCATGTCGTTCTTTTCGTACAGCACGATCTCGGCCAGGGCAGTCTGGCTGATCGACATGGCGACGGCACTGGCCAGGGCCAGCGGCAGCAGTGTTCTAGTGGTTTTTTTGTTGTTGTGCATGGCGCTCTCCGCTTATGGACGACGTAGGGGTCGTGTCGGAGGCGATTATCGAAACGGTCTCGGCGTCCCCATACGCTGCGATGGCGGCGAATGGCTAGTACTTGGGATGGGGAGCCCGGAGCGCGCGAAAAGCACCGCGCCGGTTCGTTCCGCTGACGCGGGCCGGTATTACACCCAAGGGCCTAGTACTCCGCTGCAGGGGCCGCAGGCAGCGGCTTGCCGCCGCTCACCCGAAGATGACGGCGACGCTGCCGAGAGGTGGATTTGGCGCGTCAGCCAGGGTTCAGAACAGCGAAGCGGCGTTGCTGACGACCTGCCAGCGAGCCTGGCTGGTACGTAGAAGCTGCAGCTGCCTGGCGAGTTCGGCCCGGTCGACTCGGGCCATCGCCTCGATCACCTGCTGCGGGTGGTCCGGGTCCAGCCCCGCCAGACAGGCCTGCCAGGTTTGCTCGGCGCGGCGGCGCAGGGGAATCGACGACACCGCCCCGCCCTCAGTGGGCGATTTCGTGCGAGCCAGGCCAGGCAGCTCCGCCACAAACTGCGCCAGGAACGTCTCGATGTGCCCGAGAATTTCCGCTGCCGAAGCTTTTGGCGACTGCACCACGAACAACATGCCGGCCTGCGTGCCGAACTGCCGGAAGCCGCAGAGCACCGCGTACCCCAGCTGAAGCTCGCTGCGCAGGCGGCGAAAGAACGGCGCTTCCATCGTCTGCGCCAGCGTCCGCCAGGCTGCCTCGGTGGCCACCTCACGGGTTGGAAGCGGACAGAACAGCACAACGGCAGTTTCCTCGCCCGGCTGGCCGAAAGACCACCAGTGGCGGGCGCGCAGTACTGGCACAGGCGCGTTTGGCCGCTCGGCCGAGCGACCGGGCGCCGCGGCGAGCGCCGTGGCCAGCGCCGCCTGTTGCCCGCTGCCCAGCCCGAACGCCAGGGCCTGCCAGCGCGCCTCGTTCCAGGCGGCGTCGAGGCTGCCGGGGTCACATGCGCCCGGCTGGGTCGCCAGATCGGCGATTCCGAGCAGGCGCGGCAGCCGATTCCACAACTGACGTACCAGCAGTTCCTGACCATTCAGCTCACAGGCTCGCGCCGCTCTTGCCTGTGCCTCCGACAGCGATGCCGGTCCCAGCGATTCGAGCCGCGGCAGCAGGTCGGCGGCGATCAGGGGTAGCGCCGGAGCGAAGCCGACCAGGCCCAGGCTCCAGGCCGTGCCGAGGTCCTCGAACAGTATCTCGACACCCGCCTGGCGCGCAGCCCAGCGGCGCTCGCGCAAGGCAGCCTCCACCGCCAGTGCCAGAGCGATCGACGGCGCCGTGGCGAACTGCCACGAAAGGTAGAGCGCGCCTTGTCCGTAGGCATCGCTGCCATCGCGTCCAAGCCAGCGCAGTGCCGTCGGTAGCGGCGGCTGGGCGGTGTTCGGTGCCGGGTCGCGCAGCCAGGGGTTGGCCTTCGGCAGTTGCCAGTCCACCACGGGCAGAGTCGTCGCGGCTGGCAGCGGTTCGTCCGCCAGGCGAAGTACGAAGCCCTCTCCACCGGCCGCCGGGCACGGCCGCTCGTCACAGGTCAGCAGTGTCGGCCCGGTGCCGACCATGTGCGCCAATAGCTCGCCGAGCGCGGGCTGCAGCTGTTCCGGCGACCGCATGCGCGAACCCGCTTCGATCCAGTAACGCAGGCGCAGCAGTGGCTCCATTCCGACCAGGCTGCGCTGGCGCACGCGCTGGTATTCGTCCCAGGCCGTTGCGGCTGCCCCGTGGCGCGCAAAGAACGCCAACCAGCTCGAGACCAGGGCAACGACATCTGGCCGCTGGGCATGACCTTGTTCGCTCAGACGCAGATCGAGCACCACCACCGATTGGCCTCTGTGCAGGTATGGCACGCGCATCGCGAGCCCTTCGCACCACCGGCGCGCGCGCAATGCGGCGATCAGGCTGCCGTCCGCCTCGCTGGTCAACGCGCAGGCCAGGTAATCCAATGCGCCATCGAGGCTGCCTCTGACCTCGTCGAGCGCGTAGGCCAGCAACAGCCTGGAGGACTCATGCGCGACCTGCAGGCGGCGGCTCCAGTCGGACCGAAAGGCGAGCCTCGGCAGGCGTGGCGCCGTGCTCTCGGCGGGGGCCGAAGGCACGTGGCACTGCGGTGCCTGCAACAGCTGCTCGAGGTCGCGGCGCGGCAAGGCGGTCGCCACCAGCAACTCGAGCGCGCCGCTGTTGTAGAACCGGCGATGGTAGTCGGTGAGCGCTGCCTGGAAATCAGCCGACTCCACCGGCAGGGTTTCGCGGTTGCCGGCATGGAAGCCGCCGAACGGATGCGGATCGGCGAGTGCCGTACCGAGCGCTGCATCGCAGAGTGTCTCGGTGTCGCGCCCGCGAGCCAGGAACTCGGCCTGTAGGACCTCCCGTTCCCGTGCTTGTGCCGCGCGATCGAGCAGTGGCCGCGCCAGCATGTCGAGCAGGCGTCTGAGTGCCTGCTCGAAATCATCCTGGCGAACCTGGAAAAAGAAGTCGGTGTGGCGTTCGCGCGTCGAAGCGTTGAGCTGGCCGCCGCAGCCCTGGACAAAGGCCATCAAACTGCCGTCGACGGCATAGGCCTCGCTGCCGAGAAACAGCAGGTGCTCGAGAAAATGTGCCAGGCCCGGATAACGCGTCGGCGCATCGTGCGCACCACCGGGCACCCGTACCAGCGCCGCCGCCTGACTGCCGGCCGGCAGCGCGAGCAGGCCGACCTTGAGCCCGCTGGCGGTGACGAATGATTCGGGGGCAGCACTGGGATCGAAAGCGTTCATGCAACAGGCTCGAGTGGTCGGTCGGCGAGCATCGCCCGGCGGCCGGCGCGGGGCAACCCTGCTTCGGAACGAGGCCGGCTCAGGTGTCGAGCTGGCCCGCCAGGAATTGCATCAGCCGCCGCTGCATCAGCGACGCGGTGCTGCCAAGACAGGCGATCGAGGTCCCGCGCAGCGCATCGCGGCCGTGTTCGGCAGCTTCGCCGGCCAGCGCCACCGGGCAATTGACCGCGAGCGCGACCTTGCCGAACTGCCGTACCTGCGGCTCGCCAGGCGGCAAGTTGGAGAACAGCACCAGCGCCTGCGGCTGTACCTTGTCGCAGACCAGCGCCAGCTCGTCCATCGGCTGGCCGAATGGCAACACGCTGACGGCCAGGCTGTCGTTACCGAGCAAGAGCCCGGCAATCAGCAGTTCCAGCTCGCGACACTGGCCTGCCACCGCGGCCACCAGCACCCGCTCGCGCCCCGGAAGCCGGCCCAGTTGCAAGCGCTGCAGGACGCGAGCGCGAAGAAAGGCATCCAGGAACAGCCATTCGCTGGTACGGCCGAATTCGTCCTGACGCAGCATCAACTCCTGCCATACCGGCAGAAGTACGTCCTGGTAGACGATGGCCAACGGGTAGGTCGAAAAGATCTGGCCGTAGAGCTGGTCGAGGCGGGCCTCGTCGAACTCGGCGACGGCGTTGCGCAGCTGCAGCTGCCATTCGGCCCAGTCGCCGCTGCAGACCTCAGCGGGTGTGGGGGCTTCGGAAGCCGGCCCCGCATTGCTGCGCGCGAGCAGGCTGCCGACCTTGCTCACCGCCACACCGCGCTCGGTCCACGCCAGGATGCTGCGCACCGCTTCGACATCCGCCATGGAATAGAGGCGGTGCCCGCTTTCGGTGCGGGTCGGCTGGATCAGCCCGTAGCGCCGCTCCCAGGCCCGCAGGGTGACGGGGTTGACGCCGGTCAGCCGGGCCACCTCACGGATGGGGAACAGCTCGGCTGGTGCCGAAGGGTTGGCTGCTGCGGTGGTCGCGCCGGTGGTCTCGGTCATGGGCGGCTCGTGCGCTGAAAAGTGCCGGCATTGTAGCGCAGCCATTCCGGCAAGTCGGAACTGCGCGCATCCACCGCCGGCATGGCCCGCCCGCTCAGTCGTTCAAGGGCACGCGCAGCCCCTCGTCGCCGCCGAGCGGTGTGGGCCGGCCGATGATCTCGTCATGGCTGACCGGTTGCCGCCAATAGACCTCCTGCACGCCACAGCCGCGCAGCGCCCGCTTCAGGCTTGCCTGATCGCGCCAGAGCGTCTGGCCTCGGTCGTCGGCAAATGCCGAGCGAGTCCCGCGATGCTCGATGACCCAGGCGTTGTAGCCGCAGCATTGCAGGCTCCGCAGCTCGACCTCTATTACCCGCCCCTGACGCATCGCGCGGCGCAGATCAGTGCGTGTCATCGTCGACATAGCCACTTCGATACCTGTACAGAAATCATGGATTTGTACACGCCTGGAACCCCAGCAGTGCCGTCTCGGGAGCTCTGCGCGCCGGTAAAACTGTACAACAAACCGAGAAACACTTAAATAACTTGTACATTCATATTTTGTCGTATAGGTTTTCAAGCGTACCGACCACACCTGGACCGCATCATGGACACGCTCTCTTCTCAATATCGCGACATCCTCCAAGGGCTGGGCGAAGACCCCGAGCGCGAGGGCCTGCGCGACACGCCGCTGCGTGCCGCGAAAGCCATGCGCTACCTGTGCAACGGCTATACGAAAAGCCTGGAGGAAGTTGTCAACGGAGCGCTGTTCGCCTCCGACAACGACGAGATGGTGATCGTCAAGGACATCGAGCTTTATTCGCTCTGCGAACATCACCTGCTGCCCTTCATCGGCCGCGCGCACGTCGCCTACATTCCGACCGGGCGGGTGCTGGGCCTATCAAAGGTCGCGCGCATCGTCGACATGTACGCGCGCCGCTTGCAGATCCAGGAGAATCTCACGCGGCAGATCGCCGAGGCGATTCAGGAAGTCACCAGTGCGGCCGGCGTGGCGGTGGTCATCGAGGCGCGACACATGTGCATGATGATGCGCGGGGTCGAGAAGCAGAACTCGGTGATGAACACTTCGGTGATGCTGGGCGCCTTCCGCAGCTCCTGCAACACCCGCATGGAGTTCATGCAGCTGATCGGGCGGGACCGGGCATGAGCCGTCTGGAAAACGGCCTCGCGCGGATCCGCGTGAAGGACCTGCGGCTGCGGACGTATATCGGCATCAACGAGGACGAGATTCGCAACCGCCAGGACGTCATCGTCAACCTGACGCTGCACTACCCGGCCGCGACCGCGGTGCGCGAGAACGACATCGACCAGGCGTTGAACTACCGGACCATCACCAAGGCGGTCATCCGGCATGTGGAGGACAATCGCTTCGCCTTGCTCGAGCGCCTGACCCAGGAGCTGCTCGACCTGGTGATGGACCACCCGGCGGTTCGCTATGCCGAGGTCGAGGTCGACAAACCGCACGCCTTGCGTTTCGCCGACTCGGTGTCGGTGACGCTCGCCGCACAGCGCTGAGGCTGCCATGCGCGCCCTGATCCTGTTCGCCGCCCTGCTCTGCCTGCTCAGCGGCACGGCCCAGGCCAGCTGGCGCCAGGATCTGCCGCAGGCTCGCCTGCAGGGGCAAGGCGAACTGCGCTTCTTCGGACTACGCATCTATAGCGCCAGACTGTGGAGCGCCGCACCGCTAGGTCAGGCGCCGGCGCCCTTCGCCCTCGAGCTGACCTACCATCGGCGCATCAGCCGCGATTCGCTGGTGCAGACCAGCCTCGAGGAAATCGCCCGCCTGGCCGGCACCGACCTCGCACCGGATCGCCTGGCACGCTGGGCGCGGGAGATGCGCCGGGCATTCGTCGATGTGCTGCCGGGCCAGCGCATCACCGGTGTCTTTCTGCCTGGCTGGGGTTGCCGCTTCTACGTCGGCGACCAGCTGCAGCACGAGATCCGCGACCCCGAGTTCGCCGACGCCTTCTTCGCCATCTGGCTCGACCCGCGCACACGCGATCCGGAGCTGCGGCAACAGCTGTTGGGCCGCCAATGAAACGCGTGCCGCTGGCCTGCTATGCCAGCCTCGGCTTGCCCCTGGCCATGGCGACGCTGCCGATCTACGTATTGGTGCCCAACTTCTATGCGGCCGAGCTCGGCCTGGGCCTGGGCATCACCGGCCTGGTGCTGTTCCTGGCCCGGTTGGTCGATACGTTTCAGGACCCCTGGCTGGGTCGGCTGATCGACCGCAGCAGCGAGCGTGGCTGGCCGCGCATCCTCGCACTCGCCGCGCCGCTGCTGGCGCTGGCGATGCTCGGGCTGCTCGCGCCGCCGGCCTGGAAGGATACAGGCCTCGCGCTCTGGCTCGCAGCGATGCTGGTGCTGACCTACAGCCTGCACAGCCTGGTGAACATCACCTATCTGGCGTGGGGCGCGAGGATTACCGATCACCCCGCGAGCCGTACCCGCGTGGCCGCCTGGCGCGAGGGCGCCGGGCTGGTCGGCGTGGTGCTCGCCAGCCTGCTGCCCACGCTGCTCGCGCAGCGGCTGGGCATGCCCACGGCCCTGCTGGTCTTCGCAGTGGCCTTTGCCGCACTTCTATTGCTCGCGACGGCGTTGACGCTGCGCGGCGCGCCGGTCGCACACCGGGAGCCGCGGCGGGAACAGGACGACTGGCGCCAGCCCTTGCGCAACCGGCCGTTCCGCCAGCTGGCGGCGGTCTTCCTGGCCAACGCGGTGGCCGTCGCGATACCTGCGACGCTGGCGCTGTTCTTCATTGCCGACTTCCTCCAGCTGCAGGCCCAGGCCGGCTGGTTTCTGGCGCTCTACTTCGTCTCCGGGGCGCTCGGCCTGCCACTCTGGACGGCGCTGGCCAACCGTTTCGGCAAGGTCCGCTGCTGGCGGCTGGGCATGTTCACCGCCTGCGCCGCGTTCATCTGGGCGATCTTTCTCGAGCCGGGTGCGGCATTCGCCTATGCGCTGATCTGCCTGCTCAGCGGCCTCGCCCTCGGGGCGGATCTGGCGTTGCCGCCCGCGCTGCTTGCCGACCTCATCCCGCCCGAGGAACGCGGCGCGACGGCCGCCTACTTCGGCATCTGGAGCCTGCTCGCCAAGCTCGCGCTCGCCTTCGCCGGGCTCGGCCTGCCGCTACTGGCCCTGCTGGGCTACACCCCGGGCGAGCCCGCCGACTGGCGACTCGCCTTTGTCTACGCCGGCGTGCCCTGTGCATTGAAGTTGCTGGCGGCCACGGCGCTTTCGCGCCTCGCTCGTGGAGGAAGCTTCGCATGAAGAAACTGATGATTCTGCTCTGCGCCTTGTTGGCCAGCTGCACCAATGTCGAGGTCGGCGATTACCGCAACGAGGAACCGCGCCTGGACCTGCGCGAGTATTTCGCCGGGCGCGTCGATGCCTGGGGCATGTTCCAGAAGCGCTCCGGCGAAGTGGTCAAGCGCTTCCATGTGCGCATCGACGGTTCGCTCGAGGGTGACCGGCTGATTCTCGACGAGCACTTCAGCTACAGCGACGGCACTACCCAGCGGCGCGTCTGGACGCTGCGCCCCGACGGCCCGAATCGCTGGCGCGGCACTGCAGGGGACGTGGTCGGCGAAGCCGTTGGCGAAGTCGCCGGTAACGCACTGCGCTGGCGTTACGTGCTCGAACTGCCGGTCGATGGCTCGGTGTATCGGGTGAACTTCGACGACTGGATGTACCTGATCGATGCCAAAACCATGGCCAACCGATCGTTCATGACCAAGTTCGGCGTCGAGCTTGGCCAGGTCACACTGTTCTTCCGCAAGGCCGAGTGAGCGCGCGCCGTTACAAATCGGTGTCCGGCACGCCGGGCTGGACCGCTACAGCCCGGCGACAATCGACTAGAATGCCGCGACAAGAATGCCAACCGGACTTGCCTGACATGATCAACGCCAAGCTGCTGCAACTGGTAGTGGAAGCCTCCAACGACGGCATCGTGGTTGCCGAGCAGGAAGGCGAAGACAACATCCTGATCTATGCCAACCCGGCCTTCGAGCGCCTGACCGGGTACACGGTGGACGAGATCCTTTACCAGGACTGCCGCTTCCTGCAGGGGGACGACCGCAATCAGCCGGGGCTCAACGCCATCCGCGAAGCGGTACGCAACCACCGCCCGTGCCGGGAGGTGATCCGCAACTACCGGCGCGATGGCACCCCCTTCTGGAACGAGCTCTCGATCACCCCGGTGTTCAACGAGGCCGACCAGCTCACCTACTTCATCGGTATCCAGAAAAACGTCAGTGCCGAAGTCGAGGCGCTGCAGCGCGTGCGCGAGCTGGAGGCCGAAAACGCCCGGCTGCGCGCCGAGCTGCAAGCGCTGAGGAACTGACGCCTCGGTACCCCCGTTTCAGCGCGACAGGGCCTATTTTCCGCAGGCCATAGCGCCGCCGGTATGCTGCTGTTAACGACCTGGACAACTTCAAGATGATCAACGACGCCTGTGGCCACAAGGCCGGCGATCAGTTCCTGCGCCTGGTCGCCGAGCGGTTGCAGAAGGCCGTGCGCCAGAGCGATACCGTCGCCCGCTTGGGTGGCGACGAGTTCGTGGTGATCCTCGAGGATCTCGGCCAGGAGCCGGAGGAAGCCATCCGCCAGGCCAGCCGCATCGGGGAAAAGCTGCTGGAAAGCCTGGCCGCGCCCTACTGCATCGGCGAACGCGAGCTGAGCAGCAGCGCCAGCATCGGCGTCGCGCTGTTCCGGGGCGACGAACCGGGCGTGGATGAGCTCATCAGCCGCGCCGACCACTGCATGTACAACGCCAAGATGAATGGCAAGAACGCCCCTGAGCCTGGCCTGCCTGGACGACCCGGTCGCGAGCCGCTCGGCCTAGCCGGAACCGCGCCGCATGTGCGGGGCGCCAGGCCGAGGCGCCCCGTGCGGGTTCAGAGCGCTTGCGGCGCGCGCCGGCACAGCGTGGCGAGCGCCTGCACCCAGGCCTCATGGGTGTTCAGGCAGGGCACCAGAACCAGTTCCTGGCCGCCGGCTTCGATGAACTGCTCGCGGGCGCGATCGCCGATCTCCTCGAGCGTCTCGATGCAGTCGGCGACAAACGCCGGGCACATCACCAGCAGCTTCTTGACGCCCTGCGCGGCCAGCTCGTCGATGCGCGCCTCGGTATAGGGCTCGATCCACTTCGCACGACCGAGCCGCGACTGGAACGAGACCGACCAGCGATCGGCAGCCAGGCCCGCACCGGCGGCGAAGGCCTCGGCGGTACGCAGGCACTGCGCGCGATAACAGTGTGCGAGCACCTCGCCCTCGGCACGCTGGCAGCAGTCGGCGCCCTTGAGGCAATGGCTGCCGGAGGGGTCGCTCTTGTGCAAGTGGCGCTCGGGCAGCCCGTGAAAGCTCAGCAGCAGGTGATCGAAGCCGCCGTCCAGGTACTCGCGTGCGCTGGCAACCAGGGCATCGAGGTATTCGGGCTGGTCGTAGAACGGTTGCAGGATCGACAGCTGCAGCTTCAGCCCATGCTGGCGAATGACTCGCCGCGCTTCCTCGATGGCGGTTGTCGTGGTGCTGTCGGCGTACTGCGGGTAGAGCGGTGCGAAGGTGACCTGGCTGATGCCCTGGCCGGCCAGGCGGACCAGCGCCTTTTCGATCGAGGGCTCACCGTAGCGCATGGCCAGTTCGACCGGCCCCTGCGGCCAGTACGGGCGGATCGCCTCCTGCAGGCGCCGGCTCAATACCACCAGCGGCGAACCCTCCGGCCACCAGATCGAGGCGTAGGCGTGCGCCGACTGCTCCGGGCGCTTGACCAGGATCAGCGAAACCAGCAGGCGCCGCAGCGGCCACGGCAGATCCACCACGTAAGGGTCCATGAGGAACTGGTTGAGATAACGGCGCACATCCGCCACCTGCGTCGACGCGGGCGAACCCAGGTTGACCAACAACAACGCCTGCTCTGTCATACGAATTTCCTGACTGCCAATCGAGTGCGCCGCCTCCGCGCGGCGCGCCATTTTCACACATGCCGCAGTTTCTGCCCGCCCGGGCGGGCCAGAAGATCGGTCAACGCCGAATCAAGCTCGCGGAAACGGAAGCGATAACCCTCCGCCTCCAATCGCTTGGGCTGCGCGTGCTGCCCACCGAGCAGGAGATCGGCCATCTCGCCCAGCGCCAGCTTCAGCGCGAAGCCCGGCACCGGCAGCAGCGCCGGCCGGTGCAGCGTGCGGCCGAGCGCGCGGGCGAACTCGGCGTTGCGCACCGGCTGCGGTGCGCACGCATTGTACGGGCCACTGGCCTGCGGCTGGCAGAGAAGAAAATCAATCAGGCCGATCTGGTCCTGCAGGTGGATCCATGGCATCCACTGCCGACCATTGCCGGTCGGCCCGCCGAGGCCCAGGCGGAACAGCGGCAGCAGGCGCTTGAGAAAACCGCCGTCTTCGGCCAGTACCAGCCCGGTGCGCACGCGTACGACGCGAATGCCAAGCTGCTCGGCCTCGCAGGCCGCCTCCTCCCAGGCGCCGCACAGCTGGCTGGCGAAGTCGCCCGTCACCGGCCTGCTGTCCTCGTCGAGCAGGTGTTCGCCACCATTGCCATACCAGCCGACGGCCGAGCCGGAGATGAGCACCGCCGGGCGCTCGTCGCGTTCGGCCAGCCAGTCCACCAGACGCTCGGTGAGGTGAATGCGACTGTCCCAGAGCAGGCGTCGACGGGCCTTGGTCCATGGGCGGTCGGCAATAGGTGCACCGGCGAGGTTGATCACCGCATCCAGCGGCTCGTGAGTGATTTCATCGAGCGTGCCGATGCCGCGAACCGGCCGGCCGCAGAGACCTGCCACCTGGCCCGGCCTGCGACTCCAGACGGTGAGCTGATGCCCCTGTTCGAGCCAGTGGCGGCACAGCGCCCGGCCGATCAGCCCGGTACCACCGGTCAGCAGAATATGCATGGTCCCGCCTCCTCTGTTGGTGCCTGCTCGCTCTGTACTCAGCAAGCATAGGCCTGTACAACTATTTGGGTCTGTATAGCCGGTACTGCCCCGTGAATCGCTTCAATCCCGCCAAGCTACGCCTATCGAAATGGACCGCCCGCCAGCCCGTGCGGCGCGAAAAGCACTTTCTCGTGACCGATCTCGAGCACGATGAAGCCGGAACACTACAGCGCGTAGAGCTGCAGGCCGTGTACAGCCAGCGCAGTGAATGGATCGACTGGCGCGAGCTGCGCGACGAGCAGCGCTGGAGAATCGGCTGGCACTGACCTATCACACAATCTTGTACATCCCTGTTGACTTGTACAACTGCAGGCTTATGATGGCCCCATGTTGTACAAGAAGCAACAGCTGTACAAGTAAAATTGGAGGTCGCCATGTCTCACCCCGCCATCAAGATCGGTATCAGCGCCTGCCTGGTCGGCCAGCCGGTGCGCTTCAACGGTGGCCACAAAGAGTCGCGGCTGTGCAGCGAAACGCTTGCACAACATTTCCAGCTCGTCCCGGTCTGCCCGGAAATGGCCATCGGCCTGGGTGTACCGCGCGAAGCGATCCGCCTGGTCGGCGACCCGCAGGCACCGCGCGCGGTCGGCAGCCGTCGTCCCGAACTGGACGTGACCGACGCCCTGGCCCGCTACGCGCGGCAGGTCGCGTCGGAGCTCACCGACATCAGTGGCTTCATCCTCATGCAGAAGTCGCCCTCCTGCGGCATGGAGCGCGTCAAGGTCTACGGTGCCAATGGCTACAGCCTGCCCGGCGGCGGTAGCGGCATCTTTGCCTCGCACCTCATGCAGGCACGCCCCGATCTGCCGGTGGAAGAAGACGGCCGCCTGAACGACCCGGTCCTGCGCGAGAACTTCCTCACCCGCGTCTGCGCCTATGCCGAATGGCAGGCGCTGCTGGCCGAAGGCATTAGTGCCCGTGCCATCGTCGACTTTCACGCCCGCTACAAGTACCAGCTGATGGCCAACAACCCGCTGCAATACAAGGTGTTGGGGCGGCTGGTTTCCGAAGCCGGTCGGCAGCCGATCGAGGCGTTCGCCGCGGACTACTTCAGCCGCCTGATGCAGGCGCTGAAGAAGACCGCCACGCGCGGTACGCACAGCAACGTGCTGCAGCACCTGAGCGGCTACCTCAAGCACGTCCTCAACGCCGAGGACCGGCAGGAAATGCGCCGGCTGATCGACCAGTACCGCGACGGCATCGTCCCGCTGGTGGTGCCGCTGACCCTGCTCAAGCACCACTTCCGCCGCCACCCGCACCGCTACATCGCCCGGCAGGCCTATCTGCAGCCACATCCGGAAACCCTTAGCCTGCGTAACGGAATCTGACCATGAACGACCTCCATCCAGAGCCGCAGGCGTCAGAGCCAGGCTGGTTGCCGATTCGTGAGGTGGCGCGGCTGACCGGCGTCAACCCGGTGACCCTGCGTGCCTGGGAGCGGCGCTACGGGCTCATCGTGCCACTGCGTACCGGCAAGGGGCATCGGCTCTACAACGACGAGCACGTGGCACGTATCCGCGAGATTCTTGCTTGGCTCAACCGCGGTGTGGCCGTCGGCCAGATCAAGCACCTGCTGGACGCGCGCCAGCCGGTCGAGCATGCGCAACACAATCCCTGGAGCGAGCTGCGTGAGCAGATGCTCGCCGCCCTCGAGCGCCTGAACGAGCGCCAGCTCGACGACACCTTCAACCGCGCGCTGACCATCTACCCGCCGCGCACGCTTTGCCAGCACTTGCTGCTGCCCCTGCTCGACGAGCTGACGCAACGCTGGCAGGGCCAGTTCGGCGCCGCGCTCGAGCGCGTGCTGTTCGAGAGCTGGTTGCGCAACAAGATCGCCATGCGCCTGTACCACAGCAATCGCCAGCAGTCCGGGCCGTCCATGTTGATCGCCAGCCTGGCCGAGCGCCCGGTCGACCCCGGTCTCTGGTTGACCGCCTGGCTGGTGTCGGCAGTGGCGCCGGTCGAACTGATCGAGCGTGCGGTGCCCTTCGCCGAGCTGGCCCTCGCACTCGAACGGCTGAACCCCACCGCCCTGCTCCTGCATACCGACCAGAGCCTGGACAAGGCCTGTCTGCAGCGCCAGTTGCCGCGGCTGGCCCGCGAGGGCGCCGCGCCGCTGGTGCTCGTCGGCCCGGCCAGCCTCATTCACCGCGCTGCGCTGGAAGAGGCGCCCGTGCGACTGGCCGAGGGGCCGCTGCAGGTATTGGCGCAGCTGGCCGAGGCCGACCTGCTGGACCCGTCAGAGGAGGATCGGGCATGACCCAACTGATCTGGTTGCGCAGCGATCTGCGTGCGCACGACAACACCGCCCTGGCCGCCGCGATGGAGGCCGGCCCGACGCTGGCGCTGTACGTCATCACGCCCGCGCAGTGGCAGGCCCATGACGACGCGCCCTGCAAGGTGGATTTCTGGCTGCGCAACCTCGCCGAGCTTTCCGCCGAGCTCGGCCGGCTCAACGTGCCGCTGCTGATTCGCCAGGCGGCCGACTGGCAAGGCCTGCCGGCGGTGTTGACCGGCGTCTGTCGTGAACACCACATCGACTGCGTGCGGGTCAACGACGAGTACGGGGTCAACGAGCGGCGCCGCGACGAGGCCGTGGCCCAGGCGCTGCAGGGTATCGGCGTGACCTGGCGTCATCACCTCGACCAGCTCCTGTTCACGCCCGGGACGCTGCTGACCCAGTCAGGTGGCTACTTCAAGGTCTTCAGCCAGTTCCGCAAGGCGGCGCTGGCGCGCCTGGCCCCGGCGCTGCCGCCCTGCGTACCGTTGCCGGCTGCGCAGGCGCCACTCGGCGTCGCGGCCGATCCGGTGCCGACGGGCGTGAGCGGTTTCGACACGCCGAGCGAGGCGTTGCGCACGCTCTGGCCGGCCGGCGAGCACCACGCGCGCAAGCGCCTGGACGACTTCGCCGACGAACGCCTGCGCTACTACGACTGGCTACGCGATTTGCCGGCCCGGGACGGTACCAGCCAGTTGTCGGCCTATTTGGCAGCCGGCGTGATCTCGGTTCGCCAGTGCCTGCATGCGGTGCTGAGCCGCAATCACGGCGAGCTCGACAGCGGCAACCCGGGCGCCGTGGTGTGGATCAACGAGCTGCTCTGGCGCGAGTTCTACAAGCACATCCTGGTGGGCTTTCCGCGCGTCAGCATGGGCCGTGCGTTTCGCCGCGACACCGAGGCGCTGCCCTGGCGCCATGCCCCGGACGAGCTGGCGGCCTGGCAGCAGGGCCGTACCGGCTACCCGATCGTCGATGCCGCGATGCGCCAGCTGCTGGCTACCGGCTGGATGCACAACCGCCTGCGCATGGTCGCCGCGATGTTTCTCAGCAAGAACCTGCTGATCGACTGGCGCGAAGGCGAGCGCTGGTTCATGCGCCACCTCATCGACGGCGACCTGGCGGCCAACAATGGCGGCTGGCAGTGGAGCGCCTCGACCGGCACCGATTCGGTGCCCTACTTCCGCCTGTTCAATCCGCACAGCCAGTCGCGCCGCTTCGACCCCGAAGGCCGCTTCCTGCGCCAGTGGCTGCCGGAGCTCGATGCCTTGAGCGACCGCCAGATCCACGACCCGAGCAGCGCCGGCGCGCTGTTCCTGCCCGCTGGCTACCCGCCGCCGATCGTCGACCTCGGCATGAGCCGGGCCCGGGCGCTGGACGCCTTTCGCAACCTGGAGGTGACCACATGAGCGCCTTTCTCGAACGCTTCGCCGAGGGTTTCTCCGGCCTCGATGCCAGCAATCTTCACCGCCTCGGCGAGCTGTACAGCGACAGCGTGCACTTCAGTGACCCGCTGCACGAGGTGTGGGGGCTGGATGAACTCGAGCGCTACTTCACGCAGCTGTACGCCAACGTCCAGGCGCTGGAGTTCGAGTTCTTCGCCTTCGATCAGGTGCGCGACGGTCAGGGCTACCTGCGCTGGCTGATGACCTACGAACACCCGCGGCTCAAGGGTGGCAAGCCGATCAGCCTGGAAGGTTGCAGCCTGCTGCGCTGGAACCTCGACGGCAAGGTCGAGCGGCACCGCGACTACTTCGATGCCGGTGCCCTGCTCTACCAGCACGTCCCGCTGATGGGCGGTGCCATTCGCTGGCTGCGCCGGAGGCTGGCGTGAGCGCGCCCAGGCGCATCTGGCTGACCGGCGCCAGCAGTGGCATCGGCCAGGCAATGGCTGCGCGCCTGCTGGCCGCCGGGCACCGGGTCGCGCTGAGTGCGCGGCGCGCGGAGCCGCTGCAGGCACTGGCCGAGCGCTATCCGCTGCAGGCGCTGGTGTTGCCCGGCGACCTGACCGACGCCGCTGCGGTGGCGGGCATGGCCGAGGTCATCGGCGTGCAATGGGGCGCGCTCGACCAGGCGACCCTCAATGCCGGGACTTGCGAGTACATCGAGGCGGGCCGCTTCGATGCCGCCCTGGTCGAACGGGTGGTGCGCAGCAACCTGATCGCCCCGGCCTACTGCATCGAGGCGGCATTGCCTCTGCTGCTGCGCGGCGACCGGCCTCATCTGGTGGGTGTCGGCAGCTCGGTGACCTGGCTGCCGTTGCCGCGCGCCGAGGCCTACGGCGCCTCCAAGGCAGGCTTGCGCTACCTCCTGCAGGCGCTGCGGCTGGATCTGGCGGCGCAGGGCGTCGACGTCACGCTGGTCAGCCCAGGCTTTGTCGACACCCCGCTGACCCGCCGCAACGACTTTCCCATGCCCATGCGCTGGCCGGTCGAACGCGCCGCGCAACACATTCTCGAGCGGCTCGAACAGCGGCCGTTGGAGATCGCGTTTCCGGCGCCCTTCATCGCCGGTTTGCGCCTGCTTTCCTGGCTGCCCGCCAGGCTGCAGTTCGCCATTGGCCGCCGGCTGGCGCGGCCTGACTCTCACGGATAGACAGACCATGAAAATCGCCATCATCGGCAGCGGTATTTCCGGCCTGGCCTGCGCCTACCTGCTCGCCCGTCGGCACGACGTGACCGTGTTCGAGGCCGAGAGCTGGATCGGCGGGCATACCCACACCGTTCCGGTCGAGTTCGACGGCCGCCACTACCGGATCGATACCGGTTTCATCGTGTTCAACGACTGGACCTACCCGAACTTCATCCGCCTGCTCGACCAGCTCGGCGTGGCCTACAAGCCGACCGAGATGAGCTTTTCGGTATGCGACCCGGCGAGCGGCACGGAATACAACGGGCACAACCTCAACACGCTGTTCGCACAGCGGCGCAACCTGTTCTCGCCGGCCTTCTGGGGCATGCTGCAGGACCTGCTGCGCTTCAACCGCGAGGCCCAGGACGACCTGGCCAATGGCCGGATCGGCCCGCACGTGACGCTTGGCGAATACCTGGCCATCGGGCGCTACGGGCAGCGCTTCATCGACCACTACATCGTGCCGATGGGCGCGGCGATTTGGTCCATGTCGCTCAAGGACATGCTGGGCTTTCCGCTGGAATTCTTCGTCCGCTTCTTCCGCAACCACGGCCTGCTGTCGGTGAATCACCGGCCGCAATGGTATGTGGTCGAGGGCGGTTCCAGCGCCTATGTCGAACCGCTGACCCGCGGCTTCGCCGAGCGCATCCGCCGCAGTTGCCCGGTCTACGAGGTACGCCGCGACGCCGAAGGTGTCACGCTGCACAGCGCCCTTGGCGTGGAGCGCTTCGACAAGGTGGTGTTCGCCTGCCACAGCGATCAGGCACTGCGCCTGCTGGAGCGCCCGAGCGAAGCGGAGCAGACGGTGCTCGGCGCCATCGGCTACGCCGATAACGATGTCGTCCTGCATACCGACACCCGCCTGTTGCCCAGCCGCCGGCTCGCCTGGGCCAGTTGGAACTACCGCCTGGGCGGCCCGCCGCAGCAGCCGGCGGCGGTGACCTACAACATGAACATCCTGCAGGGCATCGAGGCGCCGGAGACCTTCTGCGTCAGCCTCAACCAGACCCAGGCAATCGACCCGCGACGCATACTCGCCCGTTTCACTTATGCCCACCCGCAATACAGCCTGGCCGCGATTGCCGCGCAGGAGCGTGTGGCGGAACTGCAAGGCCAGCAACACAGCTACTTCTGCGGTGCCTACTGGGCCAACGGCTTCCATGAAGATGGCGTGGTCAGCGCGCTACGCGTCGCCGAAGCCTTCGGAGAGCAGCTGTGAGCACTGCGCTGGCGCACAGCGCGCTCTATTCCGGCTGGGTCCGGCATCGGCGCTTCGCTCCCCGGGCCCATGCGTTTCGCTATCGCATCGGCCTGCTCTACCTGGACCTGGCCGAACAACAGGCGCTGACCGAGCTGTCGCCCCTGGCCGGGCGGCTGGCGGCGTTCTGCTTCCGCGAGACCGACTACCTGCCCGAGTTCACCCGCAACGGCACCGGCCTGGCCGATGCGGTGCGCCAGCGCGTGGCCGAAGCGCTCGGCAAGCGGATCGACGGGCCCATACGTGTGCTGACACAGCCGCGCAGCTGGGGGCTTTCGTTCAACCCGGTGAGCTTCTTCTATTGCTTCGATGCCGACGAGCAACTGCGCGCCGTGCTCTGCGAAGTGAGCAACACCCCCTGGCGCGAGCGGTATCACTACGTTCTGCCGGCCAATCAGGTCGGCAAGCTGCGCTGCAGCGTGGCCAAGACCTTCCACGTCTCGCCATTCCTGCCGCGCGAGCTGGAATACCGCATGCGTTTCACCATTCCCGGCCCGCAGCTGGCCGTGCACATGGAGGATTGGCAGGGCGAGACCCGCTTGTTCGACGCCACGCTCACCCTCGAACGCCAGGTGCTCGACCGCACCGCCCTGCACCGCCACCTGCTGGCCTTCCCCTGGATGACCGGCAGGACCCTGCTCGGCATCTACTGGCAGGCCCTGCGCCTGCTCGTCAAACGTGTCCCGCTGTTCGACCACACCGCCGCCATTGGCCACTACGGCGTCGCCACCTCGCAACCCAGGGAGCCCCGCGATGAAAAGCTCTAGCCTGTCTGTCAAAGCCAAACCGATGGCCGCCAGCGGCCTGGCCAGCAGCCTGCTGCGGCGTATCGTCATCGGCCACCTGAAGCGCCTGCGCCACGGCGGGCTGACCCTGGTCGACGGCGGCCAGCGACTGCACTTCGGCGAGCGCGGGCACGCCCTGCAGGCCGAGATCCGCGTGCAGGACGCCAACCTCTGGGGGCTGGTCGCCAGCAACGGCTCGATCGGCGCTGGCGAAGCCTATGTGCTGGGTTACTGGACCAGCCACGACGTGACGGCCGTGGTGCGCCTGTTCGTCGCCAACCTCGAGGTGCTGGACGGCATCGAGCGTGGCCTGGCGTTGTTCGGCCAGCCGGTGGTGCGTGCGCTGCACTGGTTCAACCGCAACACCCGCAGCGGCTCACGGCGCAACATCGCTGCGCACTACGACCTGGGCAACGACCTGTTCGAGCGCATGCTCGACCGCACCATGATGTACTCGGCGGCGATGTTCGAAAACGTCGAAGACAGCCTCGAGCAGGCTCAGCTGAACAAGCTCGAGCGCATCTGCCGCAAGCTGGAGCTCGGCCCCGAGGACCATCTGCTGGAGATCGGTACCGGCTGGGGCAGCATGGCGCTCTACGCCGCGGTGCATTACGGCTGCCGGGTCACCACCACCACGCTGTCGCGCGAGCAGTACGCCTACACCCAGCGGCGCATCGAGGAGCAGGGCCTGCAGGATCGCATCACGCTCCTGCTCGAGGACTATCGCGACCTCGAAGGCCAGTTCGACAAGCTGGTGTCCATCGAGATGATCGAGGCAGTCGGGCACCGCTTCCTGCCGCAGTACTTCCGCCAGTGCGCGCGCCTGCTCAAACCCGATGGGCTGATGCTGCTGCAGGCGATCACCATCCGCGACCAGCGCTACGAACGCGCTCGGCGCAGCGTCGATTTCATCCAGCGTTACATCTTCCCCGGCGGCGCCCTGCCCTCGGTGCAGAAGATGGTCGACCTCGCCACGCGCGAAACCGACATGAACCTGGTGCACATGGAGGATTTCGGCGAGCACTATGCGCGCACCCTGCGCCTGTGGCACGACAACCTTCGCCAGGCGCGCCAGGAGCTCGAGCAGCTGGGCTACGACGAGCAGTTCTATCGGCTCTGGGAGTTCTACCTGTGCTACTGCGAGGGCGGCTTCCTCGAGCGGGCCATCGGCACCGCCCAGCTGCTGCTGGCCAAGCCCGCGGCGCACCCGGACGTGCTGGCGTTGCGCGCCGGCAGCGCGTACTCGGCCCAGCCTGGCCGCATCAAGCATCCGGAGCCGGCATGAAAGCGAACGACCTGCATGCCCATTTCCGCCAGGCCGACCGCATCATGCTCGGCGTGCTCTGGCTGCTGTTCGCCTATGCCCTGGGGCTGGCAGCGTTCAATGGTGGCTGGGCCCAGGCGCTGCTCATTGGTGGGCTCACCGCGGTCAGCGTCAGCGCCCTGCAGGCATTGATTCCCGGCGGGCGCCTGCTGCGCTGCACCGTCGCGGCCGCGTTCATGGTGATGTCGGCGCTGCACATCAACCTGGCGCACGGCCTGCTTGAAATGCACTTCGGCATCTTCGTGCTGCTGGCCTTTCTCGTTTATTACCGGGACTGGCTGCCCATCGTCGTCGCGGCGACCACCATCGCCGTGCATCATCTGGCGTTCTTCGCCCTGCAGCAGCAGGGCACGCCGGTTTACCTGGTACCAGCCGGCAGCTGGGGCGTGATCGCTCTGCACGCGGTGTATGTCGTGGTCGAGAGCGCCATTCTCGTCTACCTGGCGCTGCGCGCCGCACGTGAGGCGGCCGAGGGCGATGCCCTGATGGCGACTGTCGCCGGCATCACACGCGATGCGCAGCGCTTCGATCTGAGCGTGCGTCACCGCGGGCGCGGCCTGATCGCCGAACGCTTCAATGGTCTGCTCGTCCAGCTTGGGCAGTTGCTGCACTCGGCGCTTGCCGACGCGGGCCAGGTAGGCGCCTCTGCCGGACAGCTGCGCGAGGCCACCGCCACCCTGCGCAGCGGCGCGACCGGCCAACTGGCCGAGGCCGCGCAGATGACCGAGGCCATGCAGCAGATGAGCCTGGCCATCGATGACGTTGCCGAGCATGCCGATCACGCCGCCAAGGCGGCCGCGGATGCCACCCGCCGCGCCACTGAAAGCCGTGCGTCGGTGGGCACGGCGCTGAGCGAGATCGGCCGGCTCGCCGAGCACATCGAAGGGACCGATCAGCGGGTGCAAAGCCTGGTCGCCGAAGTCGCGGAGATCGGCCGCGTGCTCGACGTCATCAGTGCCATCGCTGCGCAAACCAACCTGCTGGCGCTCAATGCCGCTATCGAAGCGGCGCGCGCCGGCGACCAGGGCCGAGGCTTCGCGGTGGTGGCCGACGAGGTGCGCAGCCTCGCACGTCGGACTGCCGAGTCGACCGACGAAATCCAGGGCGTCATCGGCCGCCTGCAACTGCAGAGCCAGCAGGCCAGCCAGGCGATGCAGGAAAGCCGGCAGAGCGTGCAACGCTGCGTCGACGGCAGCCAGACCACGCGCGCGCTGCTGGAGGCCATCGGTGGCGAGATCGAGGCCATCTCGCGGATGAACGAGCTGATCGCTGCGGCCACGCATGAGCAGAGCGCAGTTTGCGCGGACGTCGCCAGCCACCTGCGCAACGTCCAGCATGTCGCCGAGCGCAACGCCGACGATGCCGGCCGGCTGGATGAACAGGCCGGCCAGCTGCACATCCTTTCCAGCCGCCTGGGGGCGATCGGCTCGCGGTTCCAACTGAGCTGATCGCGCCCCCGAATGGGGAGTCGCCCGGCCGTGGCGCACTCTCGTGGTTCATGCGCACAGGCCGGGTCGGCCCGGAAGGGGCTGTAGCGATAGCGCTCAGGTGACCCGGCAACGGCTCTGTGCCGCGCCTTTCCAGCCTTCGCCAGCGCTTTTCGGAATCTGGCACGCAACCTGCTAATCCCTAGGCACAGGCCGCTCCCGATGCGAGTGGCAGTCCCGGGTGGTCAGCGTCGACCACCGCGCCCCAAGGCGGCGGGACAGTGCGATCCGGGCAACGGGGCTCGGGCGAATCGACACAAGAAACCTACGAATACCAGGCAAAGGCGCCTGGGGCCGGCAGCGGCTCCAGGCGCCTTTTTGTTTTGCGGACCGAGCGGTCCGGCGGAGGAACGGCTGTGAATTCGATCGTCACCCCGATCAAGCGAGAAACCCTGATCATCGTCGGCAACGGCATGGTCGGCCACCACTGCGTCGAGCAACTGGTCGAGCGCGGCGCGCTGGGACGTTACCAGGTGCATGTCTACGGCGAGGAGCGCCAGCGCGCCTACGACCGCGTGCACCTGTCCGAATACTTCGGCGGCCGCGATGCCGAGTCGCTGGCCATGTGCGAGGCCGACTACTACACCAGCCACGGCGTGCAGGCGCACCTCGGCGTGCAGGTGCTGGAGATCGATCGCGAGCGCCGCGAAGTGCTTACCAGCGTCGGCCGCCAGCCCTACGACAAGCTGATTCTCGCCACCGGCTCCTACCCCTTCGTACCGCCTATTACCGGCGCCGAAGGCAATGCCCGGCTGGTCTACCGCACGCTCGAAGACCTCGATGCAATTCGTGCCGCCGCAGCCAGCGCCCGCCGCGGCGTGGTGGTCGGCGGCGGCCTGCTCGGCCTGGAAGCGGCCAATGCGCTCAAGTCCCTCGGCCTGGAAGCGCACGTGGTCGAGTTCGCCCCACGGCTGATGCCGGTGCAGCTCGACGATGCCGGCGGCGCCGCGCTCAAGGCGCGCATCGAGGCGCTGGGCGTGGGCGTGCACCTGTCACGGGCCACGCAAGACATCATCGTCGGTGAGGAATACGCCTACCGCATGAACTTCCAGGACGGCGACTTCCTGGAAACCGACCTGATCGTCTTTTCCGCCGGCATCCGCCCGCAGGACGCGCTCGGCCGCGCCTGCGGGCTGGAAGTCGGGGCCCGCGGCGGCGTGGTGGTGGACAACGACTGCCGCACTTCGGACCCGGCCATCTTCGCCATCGGTGAATGCGCCGCCTGGAACGGCAGCGTGTTCGGCCTGGTCGCGCCCGGCTACACCATGGCCCGCACCGTCGCCGCACAGCTGGCCGGCGAGGCGCATACGCCTTTCACCGGCGCCGACATGTCGACCAAGCTGAAGCTGCTCGGTGTCGACGTCGGCTCCATCGGCGATGCGCACGGCGCCACGCCCGGCAGCAAGAGCTACCGCTTCATCGACGAGGCCAGCGCCAGCTACCGCCGGCTGGTGGTCTCACCGGACGGCAAGACGGTGATCGGCGCCGTGCTGGTCGGCGACAACAGCTACTACGACACCCTGCTGCAATACGCGCAGAACGGCATCAAGCTGCCGGCCGAACCGTCGAGCCTGATCCTTCCGGCAGGCGAAGGCGCTCCGGCGCTCGGTGCCGACGCCCTGCCGGACAGCGCCACCATCTGTTCGTGTCACAACGTCAGCAAGGGCGCGGTGTGCTGCCAGGTCGACGCCGGCGTCACCGACCTTGGCGAGCTGAAAGCCGCAACCAAGGCCGCTACCGGCTGCGGCGGCTGCTCGGCGCTGCTCAAGCAGGTATTCGAGCATGAGCTGGCGGCGCGGGGCGTCGAGGTCGACAAAAGCCTGTGCGAGCACTTCGCCTACACCCGCCAGGAGCTGTACGGGATCGTCCGCGTCGAGGGCATCCGGCGTTTCGAGGAACTGCTGGCCAAGCACGGCCGCGGGCATGTCGGCTGCGACATCTGCAAGCCGGCGGTGGGCTCGATCCTCGCCTCCTGCTGGAACCAGCCGATCACCGATCCGGCACTGATCCCGCTGCAGGACACCAACGACACCTTCATGGCGAACATGCAGAAGAACGGCACCTACTCGGTGGTGCCGCGCATTCCGGGCGGCGAGATCACGCCCGAGGGGCTGATCGCCATCGGCCAGGTCGCGAAGAAATACGACCTCTACACCAAGATCACCGGCGGCCAGCGCATCGACCTGTTCGGCGCCCAGCTGCACGAGCTGCCGGACATCTGGGGCGAGCTGATCGCCGCCGGTTTCGAGACCGGCCACGCCTACGGCAAGAGCCTGCGCACGGTGAAATCCTGCGTCGGCAGCACCTGGTGCCGCTATGGCGTGCAGGACAGCGTCGGCATGGCCCTGCATCTGGAGAACCGCTACAAGGGCCTGCGCTCGCCGCACAAGATCAAGTTCGCCGTCTCCGGCTGCACCCGCGAATGCGCCGAGGCGCAGAGCAAGGACGTCGGCGTGATCGCCACCGACAAGGGCTGGAACCTCTACGTGGCCGGCAACGGCGGCATGCGCCCGCGGCATGCCGAGCTGTTCGCCACCGACCTCGATGACGCCACCCTGATCAAGTACATCGACCGCTTCTTGATGTTCTACGTGCGCACCGCCGACAAGCTGCAGCGCACCTCGGTCTGGCGTGAGTCGCTCGAGGGCGGGCTGGACTACCTCAAGGCCGTGATCATCGACGACAGCCTGGGCCTCGCCGCCGAGCTGGAAAGCCAGATGCAGCACGTCGTCGACACCTACGAATGCGAGTGGGCCAACGCCATCAGCGACCCGGAAAAGCTCAAGCGCTTCCGCACCTTCGTCAACGACGCGCGCCCAGACCCGGACATCCACTTCGTCAAGGAGCGTGGCCAGCGCCGCCCGGCCCGCGCCGCCGAACTTCACCTGATTCCCGTCGCCGAGGAGGTTTGACATGACCCCGACCAATGCAGCCCGTTCCCAGACCGCACGTTCCGCCGCTCCTGCGCAGTGGCAAAACCTGTGCGCCCGCCAGGACCTGGTCGCCAACTCCGGCGTGGTCGCCTGGGTCGACGGCCAGCAGGTGGCGCTGTTCCACCTGCCCGACAGCGAGGCCGGCGAGCAGCTCTTCGCCATCGCCAACAAGGACCCCAAGTCCGGCGCCAACGTCATCGGCCGCGGCCTGCTCGGGCAGATCCGTGGTGAGCTGGTGATCGCCTCGCCGCTCTACAAGCAGCACTTCCGCCTGGCCGATGGCCGCTGCCTGGAATACCCCGAGCAGCAGCTCAAGGTCTGGCCGGTGCGGCTGGCCGGCGACACCGTGCAGATCGCCGTGAACTGACCGCCGCCCCCGAACAAGAGACCGCCAGCCAAGCCATCACCGCCCACACAGAGAGAGCGCCATGTCCTACATCATCCCCTCCGAGTTCGCCACCAAGATGGTGGACGCCGGTGAATCGAAAGTCTTCATGTCCACCCGCGACACCCTGATTCGCGGCTTCATGGCCGGCGCCATCCTGGCCCTCGCCGCGGTGTTCGCCGTGACCATCACCGTGCAGACCGGCCAGCCGCTGGTCGGCGCGATGCTCTTCCCGGTGGGCTTCGTCATGCTCTATCTGATGGGCTTCGACCTGCTCACCGGCGTGTTCATGCTGACCCCGCTGGCCCTGCTCGACCGCCGCCCGGGCGTCACGGTGCAGGGCATCCTGCGCAACTGGGGGCTGGTGTTCGTCGGCAACTTCGCCGGCGCGCTTACCGTGGCCTTCATGATGGCGTTCGTCTTCACCATGGGCTTTTCCACCGAGCCGGGGCCGATCGGCGAGAAGATCTCGCACATCGGCGAGGCGCGCACCCTGGGCTATGCCGAGTACGGGCTGGCCGGCTGGCTGACCATTTTCCTGCGCGGGATGCTGTGCAACTGGATGGTCTCGATGGGCGTGGTCGGCGCGATGATCTCCACCAGCGTCAGCGGCAAGGTCATCGCCATGTGGATGCCGATCATGCTGTTCTTCTACATGGGCTTCGAGCACTCGGTGGTGAACATGTTCCTGTTCCCCTCGGCGATGATCATGGGCGGCGACTTTTCGGTCATGGACTACATGATCTGGAACGAGATCCCCACGGCGCTCGGTAACCTCGTCGGCGGCCTGGCCTTCACCGGGCTGACCCTCTACGCCACCCACGTGCGCACCGCCGCCAAGCGCTCGTTCGGTTGAGCACCCAACAGACGGTCCGGCAGGCGTCGCGCTGCCGGGCCTTCTGGCGAACGCCATGAACCCACGACTCTCCATCAGCCTCGGCCAGCATTCGGACCGGGGCCGCAAGCCAACCAACCAGGATTTCCACGGTGCCCTGATACCGGACGAGCCGCAGCGTTCGACCAAGGGCATTGCGCTCGCCATCGCCGACGGCATCAGCAGCAGCGCGGTGAGCCACGTCGCCGCGGAAACCAGCGTCGCCAGTTTTCTCGCCGACTACTACTGCACGTCCGACGCCTGGTCGGTGAAGAAGTCGGCCGGCCGGGTGCTGGTCGCCATCAATTCCTGGCTGCACGCGCAAACCCGGCAAAGCATCCATCGTTACGAGCGCGACCGTGGCTACGTGTGCACCTTCAGCGCGGTGGTGCTCAAGTCCACCACCGCGCACCTGTTCCACGTCGGCGATGCGCGGATCTACCGCCTGCGCGGCGGCACGCTGGAACAACTGACCCGCGATCATCGCGTGCAGCTCAGCGCACAGACCTGCTACCTCGGCCGCGCCCTGGGCATCGAGGCGCATCTGGAAATCGACTACCAGGCCGTGCCGCTGGCCGAAGGCGACCTGTTCCTGCTGACCACCGATGGCGTTCACGAGCACTTGAGCGACGCGGCGATGGTGGGCTTCATCACCGCGCACGCCGAGGACCTGCAGCGCGCCGCAGCGGTGCTCGTGGAGCAGGCGCTGGCCGCCGGCAGCGACGACAACCTCACCGCTCAACTGGTGCGCATCGAGCGCCTGCCCGCGTACGGTGCCGAAGAACTGCCGTTGCAGCTTGCCGATCTCGTTCTGCCGCCGATGCTGGAAGCCGGCATGTCGCTCGACGGCTACCGCATCGTCCGCGCGCTGCATACCAGCAGTCGCAGCCATGTCTTCCTTGCGCAGGACGAAGCCTCTGGCGAACAGGTCGCGCTGAAGATCCCGTCGCTCGAAAAGCGCCAGGACAGCGCCTATCTGGAGCGCTTCATGGCCGAGGAATGGATCGCCAGGCGCATCGATAACCTGCATGTGGCGCGCGGCCGCCTGCCTGCGCAGCCGCGTCGGCACCTGTTCACCGTGACCGACTTCATCGAAGGCTGCACGCTCTGGCAATGGATGATCGACCATCCGCAGCCGGATCTGGAGACGGTGCGCAGCATCGTCGAGCAGATCGCCCGCGGTCTGCAGGCCTTCCACCGCCTGGACATGCTGCACCAGGACGTGCGCCCGCAAAATCTGATGATCGACCGTAACGGCACGGTGAAGATCATCGACTTTGGCTCGACGCACGTCGCCGGGCTCGAGGAGATCAATGGCACTCATGCTGAGCAGGTGCCTGGCACCGCCGCCTATACCGCGCCGGAATACCTGCTCGGCGAGCCGGGGTCGCCGCGCTCGGATCAGTTTTCGCTGGCGGTGATCGCCTACCAGCTGCTCAGCGGGCGGTTGCCCTATGGCAGTGAGGTCGCCAGAGCCCGCAGTCGCGCGGCCCAGCTCAAGCTCCGCTATCGCTCGGTGCGCGATGCGCACAGCGAGCTGCCGGCCTGGCTGGATGAGGTACTGGCCAAGGCCTTGCACCCGGAGCCCGCGCGCCGTTTCGAGGCGCTGTCGGAATTTGTCACCCAGCTGCGCGAACCGGGCCCGGCACTACTGGCGCGCAGCCGTCCGCCGTTGCTCGAGCGCAATCCGTTGCGATTCTGGCAGGGCCTCTCGTTGATCCTGGCAACCGCTCTGGGCTGGGTGCTGGTACGCTGAACCTCGCCTCGGGCATCACGAAATTCAATCAAGGAAGTTGCTATCAACCTGGCGAGCTATTCATTGGAATTGAGCTGAAGCCTGATAGAGAATGTCCCATGATTTTGCAGTCGTCAGACTGACGAATCGGTCGTCTCATCGCGGCCCTGGTCGTGGCGGGACCTAACAAGAAGCAAGGAAAACACCATGAAGAAAACCGTGATTTCGCTGTTGGCCCTTGGCGGCGCGCTTGCCCTGCAACCGGCGCTGGCCCAGGACGGAGAGAGCCTGTACAAGAGCAAGGCATGCGTGGCCTGCCACGCGATCGACAGCAAGCTGGTCGGCCCTGCTTACAAAGAGGTCGCTGCCAAGTACGCTGGCCAGGACGGCGCCGTCGAGATGCTCGCCGGCAAGATCAAGAACGGCAGCCAGGGTGTCTGGGGTCCTGTTCCCATGCCGCCGAACGCTGTAACCGAAGAAGAAGCCAAGATCCTCGCCGAGTGGGTACTGAGCCACAAGTGAGGTCTTGCTGGGGGGCAGGCTCCGCTGCCCTCCTTTTCCAACCGCATCACACTCCTCTCTTCCATGACCGCAGGCTTGTCCCCGGTCAACACCGCTTCGCCCAATCCGTGTACAGATAGCAGCACCCCCTAAGCGCCGTCCGGAGGCTCCCATGCTTGGCCGTGCCAGCTGGAACGACAGCTTGATGCAGCGATACGGGCAGACGCGCCAGGCGACCTGCTGGTATCCCGGCCCCGGCGATCTGCGCGACCGCCTCTCTCCACTGGATCTGTTCCGCGCGCTGCGTGACAGTCGTCGTGCTCAGCGCCCGCTGGCGCTGTCGATCGAGGTCGATGACCTCGCCGGCGTCGTGCAGCAAACCCGGCAGATCGCCTGCCATCTTGGCCCGCGGCAACCCGTCGTGCAGCTCAGGTTGCGCCCCGGGCGCCTTGGCCTCGGTGCGCTGCCCGAACTGCTTGCGCATCTGCGCGACTGTTTCCACTTCTCCGAGCACGCCGTCTGCCTGGCCGAGGTGGAACTGGCGCATGCCGACTGGCCGCTGGTGGGCATGCTGCGCTCGCTTGGCTTCAGCCAGCTGAGCGTCGGTGTGCCTGACATGCATGCCGGTGACGGCGGCTCGGTCGAGTATTTCCGCAGCGCCGCGCGCATCCGCGGCCTGCTCGAAGCCGCACGCGCCCTGCAGTTCGAGGCAATCAACGTCGACCTGGGCTACGGCCGCTCCTGGCAGACCGGCACCAGCTTCGCGCGCAAGCTGGCCTCGATCATCGAACTCCAGCCCGATCGCGTCAGCCTGTTCGACTACCGCTCGCTGAGCATCGCCGGCCGCCTGCCCTCGCCCCGCCTGGGCCTGGCTTCACGCAGCGCCGCCCGGGACATGCATCGCCACGGCGTGGAGCAGCTGACCGCGGCCGGCTATCGCCTGCTCGGGCTGGGCTGCTTCGTGCTGCCGCATGACGAGCTCGCGCTGGCGCAGGAGAACGAGAGCCTGCGGCACGACGTGGCGGGCTACAGCACGACACCGGAAGGTACCGACCATCTGTCCCTCGGCGTCGGCGCCATCAGCCGCCTGGGCGACTGCTACGTGCAGTGCCTGCAGCAGCCGGCACGCTACCGCGAGGCGCTGCAGCAGGATCTGCTGCCGGTCTGGCGCGGCCTGCACGCCGCCCATGTCGACGGCTTGCGCCGGGCGATCTGCCAGGGCCTGATCTGCCAGGGACGGCTCGATCTGCAGGCGCTGGACGCACGCTTCGGCGCCCAGGCGCAGCGATGGTTCGCAGCCACATGGCCGTTGCTGCGGCAGTTGCAGCGCGAGACCGTGCTCGAACTTTCGTCGCATGGCCTGATGCTGGCACCGGAGCACCAGCTGCTGCTACCGGGCCTCTGCGAAGCCCTCGTGCAGCCCCTGATTCCTGGCCTGGCCGCGCAGCCGAAACCGGACCAGCCGCGTCGTTGCGGTACCCACCGATAGGCGGCGGTCATCGGTCGCAGCCTTTAGTCGACTAGGCTGTTTTTTTTTGCTCGGTAAGCTCTGGCACAGGCGTTAGGACAACGCACAGGAGTTCACCTTGATCCCGTCTGCACAACTCGCCGCGCTGCGCAACGCGCGCCACCTGGTGGTCTTCACCGGGGCGGGCGTTTCCGCCGAAAGCGGTATTCCTACTTTTCGAGATTCGCTGACCGGCCTCTGGCAGCGTTTCGATGCCGCCACACTGGCCACCCCCGAAGCCTACGAGCAGGATCCTGCCCTGGTCTGGGGCTGGTACGAATGGCGACGCATGCAGGTGCTGAAGGCACAGCCCAACGCTGCGCACCGCGCGATTGCCGCGCTGGTCCAGCAGGTGCCGCGCCTGACCCTGGTTACCCAGAACGTCGACGACCTGCACGAGCGCGCCGGCAGCAGCGATGTCATTCACCTGCACGGCAGCCTGCATCATCCGCGTTGCGTGGTCTGCAGCCGTCAGCCGAGCAAGCCCTTGCCACCGCCGGACGAGCCGCAGGAAGGCCGTCGCCTTCCGCCGCCGCGCTGCGAATACTGCGATGGCAAGCTGCGCCCGGGCGTGGTCTGGTTTGGCGAAAGCATGCCGGGCGGCGCGCTGGACGATGCCTTTGCCGCTGCGCGGCATTGCGACGTGCTGATCTCCGTCGGCACCTCCGGCGTGGTCTACCCGGCGGCAGAAATGCCCGAGCGCGCCTGGCGCGCCGGTGCCACGGTGATCCACGTCAACCCGCAACCAAACGTCACCCACAGCGAGCGCGAGTACGCGCTCGGCGGTTCGGCGGGCGAAGTTCTGCCGCAGTTGTTCGAGGAGGCGTTCGGTCGCTGAAGGCGCTTTACGTACGAACCTGGCGCTGCTGCAAGATGCGCGTGGCGCCCTGCACGCGGCCGGTGTACCAGAGCACCCGGCTGACGCCGCGAGTCACGGCGACATAGGCCAGGCGCAGGCCCTCGTCGGCGATCGCCTCGTCATAACTGTTACCGAAGAATCCGCTGGCGGCGTACAGCGCATTGCGCAGCGGGTGCGGTTCGCTCGGTAGGCAATCGTCGACGATGATGGCGACCTCGGCCTGCAGCCCCTTGGCCCGGTGGATGGTCATGGCCTTGACCGGCAGGCCCGCCTGCAGCTGCCCCTGGATCGCCTGCAACGGCTCGTTGCGCCGGCTGAGCAACAACACCGCGGTGCGGTCGGCGCCGGTGCGCGATGCCACATGCGTGCACTGCCGCTGGATCTCCTCGATCAGCGCGGGCAACTGCCGACGACTGTCGAAGCCGCTCACCAGCTTCACCCCGTGGTCGCCCGGCTGCATCGAACGGCCGGCGCGGCTGCGTTTGGCCTGCTTGAGCCGCACCTCGTCAAGCAGCGCCTCGGCGTCGCGTATCACCGGTTCGATGGAGCGATAGTTGGTTTCCAGCTTGAGCACCGTGCTCTTGGCCGAGCCCTTGCGCGGGAAGTGGCGATCGAAATCGATGAACAGCTCCGGCGAACTGCCGCGCCAGCCATAGATTGACTGCCAGTCATCGCCGATCGCCATCAGGCTGACCGCCTCGCTGCCCGCCAATGCCCGATGCAGGGCCTGCAGCCAGCGCACGATCTGCGGCGAAATATCCTGGAACTCGTCGATCAACAGGTGCTGAAAGCTTTGCAGCGGCGCCGCCGCGACTGCGCCTTGCGCCAGGCGCTCGGTCAGTGCCGTGAAGGCCCGGTTGAAGGTCGTCAGGCCCTTGCTCTCGAGCGTGGCGTAGAAGGCCTCGCGAAAGCGCGCCAGTGCCGCTACGAAGTCCTGCTCACGGGGTGTGCCCGGCAAGCGCTGCGTATCGAGGGTGGCGAAATCCAGCGCGATGCTCTCGCAGAACTCCTGCTGGGCGTGCAAGGCCTCGAACAACGGCTTGGCCTGGTACTCCCCGGCCAGGCGCAAAGTGTCCATCGGCGCCTTGGCGTCCACGGGTGCCTGCCCGAGCACGCGCCCTACCTGCTCGCGAAAGGTCGCGTCATCCCGGTAGAGCCGCTGGTAGACCTGCTTCAGCAAGCGCTGCTGCGCGCTGCGCAGGCGCGCCGAGGCCAGCGGGTTGTCCGGCTCGCCCGGTGCGCGCTCATCCATCTGCTCGAACCAGCTCGGCTCGCCCAGTACCTCGCGGGCGAGCTGCGCCATGGCCGAGTGAAAGGTCCGCACGCACTGGCGCGCCTGCGCCTCATCAAAGGGCACCCCCCAGAACGCCAACACGCGGATCAGCTGCTCGCGCAGTTGCGCGCAGGAGGCATTGGTAAAGGAAATCACCGTGAGGCGCTCGACCGGCACCTGCAGGTGACAGAGCATGAACACCACCCGCAGCACCAGCGTGGTCGACTTGCCCGATCCGGCGCCGGCGAAGATGCGCGTCAGCGGGCTGTCGCAGAGAATCATGCGCCACTGTTCATCCGACGGCGCGCAGATGACCCCGGCCTGCACCGCCTGCGCGGCACGTTCGCGCATCGCCGCTACCTGGCCAGGCGCGACCTCCAGCGCCCGGCTCGGGTAGATGCCTGCGCTACGGCGTGCGCCGCGTCCACCGCCAGGTTTGTCGGCTGCGGCCTTTTTCTCGGCTGTCGCCTTCTTGCCTTTGCGGCGCGGCGCGCCCGGCTTGGCGGTGGCTTCGCGCTTGCCCGCCCCCGTTTCGGCAGCCTTGGGCCAGCGGCGGAACAGCGCATCGTCCTCGCTTTTCAGGTAAGCCGTGGTGCGGGGAAAACAGCGGGAAAGCGCACCGGAAACCAGTGCCTTGTAGCGTCTGACGGTCGACAACATGAACACACAAACAAGCCGAGACGAAGGGGCCGGCTATGGTACGGCTTTTCCTTTCGGCTGGGCGGCGCTCCGTCGCCCAGCCGGTCGATTCGCCCGCCATGTCGGCCGGCTCAACGTTGCTCAGTCGACCTTGTCGCGGTCGTCCACTTGCAGCTGCGAGGCCAGAGCCAGCGAGAACTGCTGGGCGGCGCTCCAGCGCAGGTGGATCGCATCGACGAAGCCGTCTTCCGGTGCCGACCATTCACGGTCGGCGTTCCAGTAGCGCCCGTCGGTACCCGCCAGTGCCTGCTCCAGGCGCCTGTCGAAGCCGCGAACGAAGCTGCCGTCCGGGTCATAGGTCGATTTCCAGTCCGGGTGCAGCGGAGTGGATACGACCAGCAGCTTGCGCCCTTCGCTCTCTAGCCGCCCGGCCAGCCCGGCGAGCGCCTTGAAGCAGCCCGCATCCAGCGCCTCGGGCTTGCCGTAGAACAGTCCGCGGTCACCCTGCGGCTCGAGCGGCCCATCGCCGAAACGACTGAACACCAGCGGGTCCCACTCGATCAGGTTGGCACGCTGGTCCTTGACCGTCAGCGAGTTGCGCAGCAGCGAGCGCGGGTCGAAGTACCGCAGGTAATAGGCCCAAGGCGAGACCTGGCCGTAGACGTAGGCATCGGCGTCCTGCCGATTGAAGACCGCATCCGGTACGCGCCAGCAGCCGGCGAAATCGATCGGATCGACCACCATCACGACCTGGCGAATGGTTGGCTCGCGGTCGAGCAGCCAGTTGGCGACGTATGCGCTCTGGTTCGCGTGCAGGCCGCAGAAACCCGCATTCAGCGGCTGTGTTGCCAGCGACTGGGCCTTGAACACGCTGCTGTCGACGTGGCGCCAGGCGACCGACGAACCGACTACCAGCAGATCGGGTGCATAAACCGGGCGCTCACGCAGAAAGTTCAACTTCTCGTCCACGCACAGGCTGTTGGAAAACGCCGGTGGCGGCAGGTTGCCGGTGTTGTTCAGCAGCGCCAGCAGCAACGCAAAACCGCCCAGCGCGCCCAGCGCGCCGGCAATCAGCGCTCCCAGGTAGCTGGCCGGTATGCCCGATGCGGCGCCCTGCGCCGGTTGTGCGACCCCCTTTCCCTTGGGAACCTCGGCGGCGCTTGCCATGATTTACCCCCTGTCGAGCTTGGCGCGGATCAGTTCGGCGAAGTGGCCGACGTTCTTCAGTGACTCGAGTTCGGCGGTGCGGAACTTGACGCCGAAGCGCTGCTCGGCGGCCACGATCAGCAGCACATGCGTCTGGCTGTCCCAGCCGTCGATGTCGTTTGCCGTGGTGTCGGGTGTGAGCACGATGTCGTCGTCATCGAACACGTCGCGAAACACCTCGGTAAGCGCGTTGAGAATGTCCTTTTCGTTCATGCCTGCACCTCGATGAAATGGCGGGGTTGAATCGACTCGGCCAGCGAAAGGCGCCAGAAGGTGGCGTCATCGCCGGTACCGAGTGGGTGGGGATGCGACTCGAAGCCGAGCCGCGGGTAGTGTTCGGCGACCATGCCGTTGCGTTCGGTGGGCCGGTATTCACCGACCAGCGCCGCGTAGCCACGCGCGCGCGCGGCCTCGGCGAGCACCTGCAGCACGGCCTCCTCGACCTGCCGGCCGAGTACCCGGCAGCTCATCAGCCAGCTGTCGATCAACAGCTCGTCAGCGGCCAGCGCCTCGTGCGGAGCGGCCAGCACGACGCTGATCAGGCCGTTGTCGCCGAACTTGTCGCGCAGGCGGATCGCCAGCGTTACCGCGGCCGGATCTTCGGCCAGGCGCTGCACTTCGGCTTCGCCGTAGCGCCGGGTGGTGAGGTTGAACTGGTTGGTCTTGTTCACCAGCTGAGTCGCGCGCGCCAGCTCGGCCGAACCGATGGGTGTGGCGGTGAGGACCATTTCCAGGCCGCGCAGGTAACCCTCCATGTCGGTGGCCTGGTTCAGCGCCTGCTTGCGCTCGGCGTTGGCGGCGTAACTCTGCGCCCGCGCCGAATCGTCCGCGGTGAACGACACCGCCTCGAAATAGCCGGCCGCGGCAATCCGCGCCGGGTAGTCGGCGACATCGTCGGGCAGCTCCGGCACCGCCACTTCGGGCAGCTCGCGGCGCACGATGTCGCGTTCGGCGGGGTTGTCGTCGACGAAGACCAGGCTGTCCAGACCGATGTCGAGCATTGCGGCGATGCGTCTGAGGTTGCCGGCCTTGTCTTCCCAGTTGGCGACGAAGGCCGCGATATCGCGGCGTCGGAGCGCCATTTCCACGTGCTCGAAGGCGGCTTCGGCGACGTGCGCATCGTTCTTGCTGCACACGGCGAGAATCACCCCGCGCTGGGCGAGCAGCGCCGCATAACGCTGAAACGCGACATAGGCTTCGCCGCTCGGGCTGCCGGCGCCGAGCTTGATGCCCCCCAGGCCGTCATCGCCGATCACGCCGCCCCACAGGGTGTTGTCCAGGTCGAGCACCAGGCATTTGCGCGAAAGCCCGACGCTGGCCGCAGCCACCCGCGCCAGATGGTCGCCATACAGCGGCGCCATTTCCGGGCTGACCAGCTGCTTGGCCTGATGCCAGCGCGCCGGGTCGGCCAGGCCGTTACCGTAGCTGCCGTCGGCCGCGTGCCAGGCCAGATCGAGCAGCAGCACGCCCTCTTCCCGCGCGGCCATGCGAATCGCCTCGTTCAGCCGCTGCACCAGGGCAAAGGGCGCGGCGGGAACCTGCGCCTCGTACGAGCCGAACAGCGGCGGGTCGACCGGTACCAGCGTCTGCTGCACCACCTGCGCGGCGAAGCGTTCACGCGCCCGGCGCCACAGGCCGCGCAGCTCGTCAACCCGCGCGGCGATCGCCGCGTCGACCTCCTCGCGGCCGCTGGTCAGCGGCAGTTGCAGCGGCGCATCGCGCGCATCCAGCGCCAGCACCACCAGCTGGGGCGCGAAATCGGCCAGCTGCGGGTCGTCGAGCAGCAGCGCCTGCCGGTAGAGGCCATAGGGTGTGACGAACAGGGAAAGCGCCAGCCGCCGCTGCAGCCCGGCCACGCGAATCGCCGGCAGCAGGTGATCGACGGTGTGCGACGACAGCAAGGCGATGCGCAGCGGCGTGAAGCCCTGTGGCGCCGGCCCCTGCAGGCCCGCGGCGGCGAGCCGGTCGAGCTTGGCCGTCTGGGTGAAATCGCGGCGGTAGCCGGCCAGCCGCGCGGCCTGTTGCAACCGCGCGACGGGGTCGGTTTCCTGTTTGGCTTGGCTGATCGCAGCGCCCATATCGGCGTGCGGCGGTAACCAGAGCAGCTGTTCCATGCGAGCTCCTGTAGGGGTGGCTGAAGCCAGTCGTCAGAACTGGAAGTAGAGAAACTCGGTCGGCGCAACCGAAAAGGCGATCGCCAGGCCGAAGAAGCCGAGCACCCCGACCGCTACGCCAATGGCCGGTGCCGGGCGCCACCAGGCAGCCGGTATCAGGCGTTCGAGCCAGTGGCCTTCGGCGCGGAAGTTCAGCGCCGTGCGGAAGTGGCCCATCCACTGCTCGACGTTCGGCATGCTCCAGACGAACAGCAGCAGCGCGCCGATCATGGCGAAGTCCGAGCGGTCCATCCGGGTGGTTTCCGGGCTGAGCCCGAGCATGCCGCTGAGCACGGCGAGCGCGGCCGGCACATCTGCCGAGCGGAAGAACACCATGGCCACCACCACGCAGCCAAAGGTCAGCAGCACCGCAACGACCTGATGCAGCGGGTTGTCGCTATCGACCTTCCAGCCCTGGCGCACCTTGTAGGCGCGCCAGCCATGCGCGACCACCAGGTAAAAGCCGTGCAGCAGGCCGAACACCACGAATTGCCAGCCTGCGCCATGCCAGACGCCGGAGACGAACATGGTGAACACCGTCGGGTAGGCGACCAGTGCGAGAAAGGTGCCGAGGGTCATCTTGCCCCGCCGCGGCTGTGGCTTGCCGGCGGCCATGCGCGCGCGCGTCACTCGCAGCACGATGGGGTTGTAGATATAGGCGGTCAGGAAGCGCGTCAGCGTCATGTGCCAGCGCGACCAGTATTCGATGACGTTGCGTGCCTTGAACGGGCTGTTGAAATTCATCGGCAGGCGCACGCCGAACAGCAGCGCCAGGCCGATGGCCATGTCGCTGTAGCCGGAAAAGTCGAAGTAGATCTGCAGCGTGTAGGTCAGCGCCCCGGTCCAGGCATCGTAGAACGATGGAATCGCGCCGCTGGCCGCCACCTCGAAGATAGGAGTCGCCTTTTGCCCGAGCGTATCGGCGATCGCCACCTTCTTGAACAGCCCGAGCAGAAACACCGTGGCGCCCAGCGCGATGAAATCGACCCGCGGGCGGAAGGTGGTGCGATTGTTGAACTGCTCGAGCATCTCGCCGTGGTGGGTGATGGGGCCGGCGATCAGCTGCGGGAAGAAGGTGATGAACAGGCAGTAGTTGACGAAGTCATGCTCCTGCACCTCGCCATCGTGTGCGTCGACCAGGTAGGCGATCTGCTGGAAGGTGAAGAAGGAAATGGCCAGCGGCAGGAGGATGTCCTCGATCTGCCAGCTGAATTCGAACACCGAATCCAGCGTGCCGAAGAGAAAGCCGGTGTACTTGAAATAGCCGAGCAGCAGTACGTTGGCCGCCACACCGAACACCAGCACCGCACGCGACGGCCGGCGTACCAGAAAGCCGCCGAGCAGGTAGTTGAAGACCAGGCTTGCGCCCAGCAAGGGCACGTACAGCGGGTTCCACCAGCCGTAGAACACCAGCGAGGCGAGCACCAGCCACACCGCCGCCGCACGCTGCCGTCCGCTGCCGGCCAGGAGAATGAAGCCGAAAAGCACGATCGGCAGGAACACGCCGATGAACACTGCAGAATTGAAGAGCATCTTCCTGACTCCCCCGGGTTTCCATGTGACCGACACCAGCTCCAAGGGAGCCTGGACCAATTCCGCAACGGGGCTCAGCCCGTATCGGGGGCCTGAACCGTGCAGCCACCACCGACCCAGAAAGTGACAGGGAAGTGTGAGAGAAAGTTTCAGGCCCTCGACGAGCGCTTGATATTTGTCAGTAACGTCGTTCCGCCACCCGACGAGAGGGCCGATACGGCCTCTGGACTTGAGCGTGATCAAGTCTGTCCGGGGGCGTGACGCGTAGCCTGAAGCTCCCCCTCGGATCCCGCCGGAGGCCGCCCGTCATGGCCAAGAAGTTCCCGCTCAACCCACCGCACCCGGAGCGCATCTGCTGGGGCTGTGACCGTTACTGCCCGGCCGATTCGCTGGGCTGCGGCAATGGCGCGAGCCGCACGATGCACCCGGCCGAAATGCTGGGCGAGGACTGGTACGAGATCGGCGACTGGAACATCGAAGTCCCGGAAGACAAGTCGACCCGGCCTGCCGCTGCCGAGCTGATCGCGCGCTCGCACTGAGTCACCAAGCGCCTCTGCCCTGCTCCGCTGGCCAATCGCCTGCGCCGTTCCGTTCGTCTAGCGGTACAAACGCCGCGCCGCCGAACGGCTAGGCTTGTCGTTAGATTCACAGACAGCCAGGCACGGTGAAATGGGCGCAGTATGGCGGTCCTCCACTTCGGCGGAAGGGCGTTCGACACGCGCTCCTGAGCCCTCTTCAGACTCGGACAAACGGCGCAGGCGCCGCCGGCGGACTGCACGGCGGCTCGGCTGGTCGCTCGGGCTGTTTCTGCTCGTGGCGTTCGCTTACGCCGGTTGGCACGAGATGCAGACCTCGAAGATCCAGGCCCGCTGGCTCAGCCGTTACGCCGCGACGCTGACCTATGCGCTCGAGCCGGGGCCGAGCGACGCCATTCGCTTCCCCGAAGAAGGACCGTTCGACCGCCGCCTCGGCTACGTCGCCCTGCCCGATCACATCGCCCGGCTGACCGAGCGCGGCTACGAGGTCCAGGCCCAGGCGCGCTTTTCGCCCGCCCTGCTGAGCTACGCCGACCACGGCTTCTTCGTGCCCTATGCCGAGCGATCACAGGTTGGCCTGACGATCCACGACTGTCGCGGCGAGCCCTTGTACGCCAACCGCTACCCGCACCAGTTCTACGCCCGCTTCGAAGACATTCCCCCGCTTGTCTCGCTCAGCCTGCTGTTCATCGAAGACCGCGGCCTGCTCGATCTGCAGCGGCCACATGCCAACCCCGCCGTCGATTGGCCGCGTTTCGCCAAGGCCGCGCTGAGCCAGCTGGAGAGCCGCCTCGGCCTGCCCGGACAGGCCGCCGGCGGTTCCACCCTCGCCACCCAGGTCGAGAAATATCGTCATTCGCCGGAGGGCCGCACCGGCGACCCGCAGGAAAAGCTGCGGCAGATGGTTTCGGCCAGCGTGCGCGCCTACCTGGACGGCCCGCTGACACTGGCGGCGCGCCAGCGCATCCTGCGCGACTACCTCAACAGCGTGCCGCTGTCGGCGGCGCCGGGGCATGGTGAAATCCATGGCATCGCCGATGGCCTGCGGGTCTGGTTCGGCGCCGACTTCGACGAGGTCAATCGTCTGCTCGCCTCGAGCCAGGCGGAGGATGACGCGGCGCGCGGGCTCGCGCTGCGCCAGGTACTCTCGCTGCTGATCGCCCAGCGCCGGCCTTCCTACTATCTCGGCGCCGGCCGGGAGGAGCTGGCTGCCCTGGCCGACAGCCATTTGCGCCTGCTCGCCGGGGGCGGCGTGATCGATACCGCCTTGCGCGACACGGCGCTGCGTCAGCAGGTCAGCTTTCGTGATCTGGACCGTGAACCGGCGATCCGCCCGGTGGAAGCCAGCAAGGGCATCAGCGTGGCGCGCACGCGCCTGGCCGGTCTGCTGAACCTGCCGCTCTATGACCTGGATCGGCTCGACCTCACGGCGACCACGCCGTTGCAGGGGGCGCTGCAGGAGCAGATCAGCGACTACCTGCTGAAACTGGCCGATCCGGCCTTCGCCGAGCAGGTCGGGTTGTTTGGCGATCGCATGCTCTCGCCGGAGAAAACCGCCGACGTACGCTACAGCTTCACCTTGTTCGAGCGTGCCGGAGGGGGCTTCCGCGTACGCGTGCAGACCGACAACACCAATCAGCCGTTCGACATCAACGAGGGCAGCAAGCTGGAGCTGGGCTCCACTGCCAAGCTGCGCGTGCTGACCACCTATCTCGAGGTGATCGCCGAGCTGCACGCGCGTTACGCCAGCCTGAGCAGCGCCGAACTGCGCGCGACGCAGGCTCGCACCACGCTCGGTCGTTGGGCCGTCGCCTACCTGGCGCAGACCAGCGACCGTAGCCTGGCGAGGATGCTCGATGCGGCGATGGAGCGGCGCTATTCGGCGAGCCCGGCCGAGCGCTTCTTTACCGGCGCCGGCCTGCACCATTTCAACAACTTCCGCCGGGAAGACGACCACCGCATCCCGACGGTACGCGAGGCCCTGCGCGAATCGATCAACCTGCCCTTCGTGCGGCTGATGCGCGACCTGGTGAATTTCAGCACCTACGAAGAGATCAACAGCGCCGAACTGCTGAAGAACGACAAGGACCCGCGCCGGCTGGAATACCTGACGCGCTTCGCCGACCGCGAAGGCTCGGTGTTCCTCCAGCGGTTCTGGCGCAAGTACCGCGGGCAGAGCGAGCGCGAGCGCATCGAGACCTTTCTGCAGGGCATGCGACCCACGCCGGTACGCCTCGCGGCGGTGCACCGCTACCTCATGCCCGACGCCGACCGCACGACCTTTGCAGCCTTCCTGGCCAACCGGCTGCCGGAGGCCAGGCTCAGCGAGAAGAAGCTCGACGAGCTCTATACCCGCTATGGCCCCGGCCAGTTCAGCCTGCCGGACCAGGCCTACATCGCCCGCACGCACCCGCTCGATCTCTGGCTGCTCGGCTACCTGACGGCACACCCGGAGGCGAGCCTGTCCGAGGTGGTTGCCGCCAGCCGCGCCGAACGCCAGGAGGTCTACGGTTGGCTGTTCCGCAGCCGGCACAAGAGCGCTCGCGACAGCCGCATCCGCATCATGCTCGAAGTCGAAGCCTTCACCGACATCCATCGCCGTTGGCAGCGCCTGGGCTACCCCTTCGGTAGCCTGGTGCCCTCCCTGGCCACCGCGCTGGGCAGCTCGGGTGACCGTCCGGCTGCACTGGCCGAGCTGATGGGCATCATCCTCAACGATGGCGTGCGGCTGCCGAGCGTGCGGATCGACAGTCTGGACTTCGCTGCGCAGACGCCCTACGAAACCCGCTTGCGCCTGGCCGGTGGCGCCGGCGAGCGCGTGCTGCCCAGCGAAGTCGCCGCTACCCTGCGCGAAGCCCTGGCCCTGGTGGTCGAGGGAGGAACGGCGCGGCGCCTGCAGGGCACCTTTGTGCGCGAGGATGGCAGCACGCTGCCGGTCGGCGGCAAGACCGGTACCGGCGACAACCGCATCGACACGGTCGGCGCCGGTGGCCGGTTGATCAGCTCGCTGGCGATGAACCGCACCGCGACCTTCGTGTTCTACCTGGGCCCCGATCACTTCGGCACCCTCACGGCCTACGTGCCTGGCCGGGCAGCAGACAGCTTCCGCTTCACCTCGGCGCTGCCGGTGCAAGTGCTCAAGGGCATGGCGCCGATCCTGGCGCCCTACCTCGCCAATGGCGCACACACCCGGTGCACGCCGCGCCTGCAGATGGCGGAGGCCGCGACCGCTCGCTAGCACCGGACATGCGCCGCCTGAACGTATCGACGGCAGCGCCTTCAAAGAAAGACATTCATCGATTCGGCCCACGCCCGCGTGGTGGGCCGACGCATTCGAGCCATGTCTGCAACCTCACTCGCCAGCTTTCTTGCCGCACTGATGCTTGCCTCGGTTCATCTACTCTGCGTCAGGCTGCGCTTCCTTGACCGTACGCCGCGCAGCCGCTGGCTGTCGTTCGCCGGTGGCGTCGCGGTGTCGTACGTATTCCTTCACCTGCTGCCGGAGATCGCCAAGGGGCAGCGCCTGATGGATGAGCGCACCCGCGGCGTGCTCGCCTTCTTCGAGGGCCACGCGTACCTGCTGGCACTCGCCGGGCTGGTCGGTTTCTACGGTGTCGAACGCCTGGCCAAGGAGCACCGTCGTCGGATGGCCACCGGCGGCCCGCCGAGTGCCGGTGTGTTCTGGATACATATCAGCAGTTTTGCCGCCTACAACATGCTCACCGGCTACCTGCTGCTGCACCGCGAGGAGCCCGGCCTCGGCAGCCTGGCCTGGTTCACGCTGGCGATGGCGATGCATTTCGTGGTCAACGACTTCGGCCTGCAGGCCGACCATCGGCAACGCTACGACCGCAAGGGCCGCTGGCTGCTGGCCGGGGCGCTGCTGCTGGGCTGGGCGCTGGGCTTGGTGATCGAGATATCCGATCTGGCGATTTCCGCCTGGATCGCGCTGCTCGCCGGCGGCGTCATCCTCAACGTGCTCAAGGAGGAACTGCCGGCCGAGCGGGAGAGCCGCTTCAGCGCCTTCGTGCTTGGCGTGGCGGGCTACGCGCTGGTGCTGCTCGGGTTGTAGGCGCCGGCGGCCTGGCCGAGCAGACGGGCCTGGTGCGTCTGCGCCATCTCCTTGAGGAAGTCCCAGGTGGTGCGCATGCGGGCCACGTCCTTGAATTCGATCGGCATCAGCATCCAGAAGGTTCGGGTGAAGCTGACCTGCTCGGGCAGCAGCACCTGCAAGCGCGGGTCGGCGTCAGCGGTGAAGGCCGGCAGGATGGCGATACCGGCGCCGGCGGCAACCGCCTCCTGCTGCGCCAGGACGCTGGTACTGCGCAGCGCTACGGTGCGGCTGTCGACCAACCCGTCGAGAAACAGCAACTCGCGGGAAAACAGCAGGTCATCGACATAGCTGACGAAGCGGTGGCGCTGCAGGTCGTCGCGCGCGGTGATCGGCGGGTGCTCGTCGAGGTAGCTCGGTGCCGCGTACAGGCGCAGCAGGTAATCGGTCAGCCGGGTGATGATGAATGGCCCGCGCTCGGGGCGTTCAAGCGTGATGACGATATCCGCCTCGTGGCGTGACAGCTGCACCGCGCGCGGTAGCGCCAGCAGGTCGATGTTCAGATGCGGGTGGCGCCGGCCCAGCCCGGCCAGCTGCCCGGCAAGCATCACCGAGCCATAACCCTCGGTCGCGCCGATACGCACCTGGCCGGAGAGACCGTGATCCAGATCCGGTAGCGACTGCTGGATGGCGACGCTGGCACTTTCCATCGCCTCGACCCGAGGCAGCAGGTTGCGCCCTGCCTCGGTGAGCCGATAGCCGCCGGGCTCGCGCACGAACAGTTGCATGCCCATGCTTTTTTCCAGCGCCTGCAGCCTGCGCGATACCGTGGTGTGGTCCACGTTCAAGCGCCGCGCCGCGGATGTCAGCCGCCCGGCGCGCGCGACCTCGAGAAAGTAACGCAGGTTGTCCCAGTCCATCCGGCCCTCCGGCTGTGCATTTTTGCAGAGCGACTCTGCAACCAGCCGCATTGTAATGAGAATTTTCGCAGCTAGGATCAAGTCAGCACCTCGCCGCGGTTCGGCGGGCGACAAGAACAACAACAGACCACGCGGAGGTCCCATGACCGGCAGCATCCCCACCGTCAAACTGCTCATCGACGGTCAGCTCATCGAGTCCAACAGCAAGCAGTGGCGCGACGTGATCAACCCGGCCACGCAGGAAATCCTCGCGCAGGTTCCCTTTGCCACCGCCGAGGAAGTCGATCGCGCCGTGGCCAGCGCCAAGACGGCCTTCAAGACCTGGCGCAAGACACCGATCGGTGCCCGTGCGCGCATCTTCCTCAAGTACCAGCAGCTGATCCGCGAGCACATGAAGGAGCTGGCGGCGATGCTCACCGCCGAGCAGGGCAAGACCCTGGCCGATGCCGAAGGCGACGTGTTCCGCGGCCTGGAAGTGGTCGAGCATGCCGCCGGCATCGGCAATCTGCAGCTCGGCGAGCTGGCCAACAACGTCGCCAGCGGTGTGGATACCTACACCCTGCTGCAGCCGCTGGGCGTCTGTGCCGGCATCACCCCCTTCAACTTCCCGGCGATGATCCCGCTGTGGATGTTCCCCATGGCCATCGCCACCGGTAACACCTTCGTGCTCAAGCCCTCCGAACAGGACCCGATGGTCACCATGCGGCTGTGCGAACTGGCGCTCGAAGCCGGCGTGCCGCCGGGCGTGCTCAACGTGGTGCACGGTGGGCCGGACGTGGTGAACGCGATCTGCGACCATCCGGACATCAAGGCCGTCTCCTTCGTCGGCTCGACCAGGGTCGGCACCCACGTCTACAACCGCGCCTCCCAGGCGGGCAAGCGCGTGCAGTGCATGATGGGCGCGAAGAACCACGCCATCGTGCTGCCCGATGCGCACAAGGAACAGACCCTCAACAACCTCGCCGGTGCCGCCTTCGGTGCGGCCGGCCAGCGCTGCATGGCGCTGTCGGTGGTGGTGCTGGTGGGCGAAGCGCAGGCCTGGATTCCCGATCTGGTGGCCAAGGCGCAGACCCTCAAGGTCAACGCCGGTGTCGAGGCCGGCACCGATGTCGGTCCGCTGGTTTCCTGCGCGGCGCTGGATCGCGTCAGCGGGCTGATCGAACGTGGCGTACGCGAAGGCGCCAAGCTGGAGCTGGACGGCCGCAACCCGAGCGTCAGCGGCTACGAAAAGGGCAACTTCGTCGGCCCGACGATCTTCTCCGGCGTTACCCGCGAGATGAGCATCTATCAGGAAGAAATTTTCGGCCCGGTCCTCTGCGTCATGGCGGCAGCGACCATGGACGAAGCCATCGAACTGATCAACGCCAACCCGAATGGTAACGGCACCGCCATCTTCACCCGTTCCGGTGCCGCGGCGCGGCACTTCCAGGAAGAGATCGACGTGGGTCAGGTCGGCATCAACGTACCGATCCCGGTGCCGGTGCCGATGTTCTCCTTCACCGGCTCACGCGCTTCCAAGCTCGGCGACCTCGGCCCCTACGGCAAGCAGGTGGTGCAGTTCTACACCCAGACCAAGACCGTCACCGAACGCTGGTTCGACGAAGAGGCGGTCGGCTCCACGGTCAACACCACCATCAACCTCAAGTAACCCACACGGGGCCGGCCAGCGGGCCGGCCCGAAGGAAGCCCCATGACATTCGAAACCCTGCTCGTCGACATCCAGGACCGCGTTGCGCTGATCACCCTGAACCGCCCGCAGGCACTCAATGCGCTGAACAGTCAGCTGATCAGCGAGCTGAACAGCGCGCTCGGCCAGCTCGAAGCCAACCCTGAGGTCGGCTGCATCGTGCTGACCGGCTCGGCCAAGGCCTTCGCCGCCGGTGCCGACATCAAGGAAATGGCCGAGCTCAGCTACCCGCAGATCTACCTCGACGATTTCTTCGCCGAAGCCGACCGCATCGCCAACCGGCGCAAACCGCTGATCGCCGCGGTGGCCGGCTATGCACTGGGTGGCGGCTGCGAGCTGGCGCTGTTGTGCGACATGATCTTCGCCGCCGACAACGCCCGCTTCGGCCAGCCGGAGATCAACCTCGGCGTGCTGCCGGGCATCGGCGGCACCCAGCGACTGACCCGCGCCGTGGGCAAGGCCAAGGCCATGGACCTGTGCCTGACCGGGCGTCAGATGGACGCCGAAGAAGCCGAACGGTCCGGCCTAGTGGCACGCATCTTCCCGCAGGACAGCCTGCTGGAGGAAACCCTGAAGGCCGCCCGGGTGATCGCCGAGAAATCGCTGCCGGCCACCATGATGGTCAAGGAAAGCGTCAACCGCGCCTTCGAGACCACGCTGGCCGAAGGTATTCGCTTCGAGCGTCGCGTGTTCCATGCGGTGTTCGCCACGGCCGACCAGAAGGAAGGCATGGCGGCGTTCGCCGAAAAGCGCAAGCCGGACTTCAAGAACCGCTGAGCCACATTCAACCGGCCGTTCGAAAGCGTCGCGAGCGACGGCTATGCCAGGCGAAATCGCCCGAGGAAGCGGAGTTTACAAGTCGTGAATGAGCTTTCGAGGGGGATTTCAACGCCGCAGCGCCTGGCGCGGTAGCTTTCGGATGGGCTGCAAAAGGAACGAGCCATGCATATCGGATTCATCGGATTAGGCAACATGGGCGCGCCAATGGCGCGCAACCTGCTCAAGGCTGGCTACACGCTCAGCGTGTTCGATCTGAATACCCAGGTGATGGAGGCGCTGGCGCAGGCCGGCGCACTGCCGGCCGAGTCGCCGACTGCCATCGCGCGCGGCAACGCCGACGTCATCATCACCATGCTGCCCGCCGCGCCCCATGTGCGCAGCGTCTATTTGGGCGACGACGGGCTGATCCAGAACGTGCGCCCCGGCGTATTGCTGATCGACAGCTCGACGATCGACCCGCACAGCGCGCGTGACGTCGCCGCCGTGGCCGCACAGCACGGCAACCCGATGCTCGATGCGCCGGTCTCCGGTGGCACGGGCGGCGCCGCAGCCGGCACCCTGACGTTCATGGTCGGTGGCAGCCTTGAGCACTTCGAGCGCGCCCGGCCGATTCTCGAGGCGATGGGCAAGAACATCATCCACTGTGGCGATACCGGCAACGGCCAGGTGGCCAAGGTCGCCAACAACATGCTGCTGGGCATTTCCATGATCGGCGTCGCCGAGGCGATGGCACTGGGCGTCGCGCTGGGCATGGACGCCAAGACCCTGGCCGGTGTCATCAATACCTCCAGCGGCCGCTGCTGGAGTTCGGACACCTACAACCCCTTTCCCGGCGTGCTGGACAACGCCCCCGCTTCGCGCGGCTACAGCGGCGGCTTCGGCACCGACCTGATGCTCAAGGACCTGGGCCTGGCCACCGAGGCCGCACGCCTGGCGCGCCAGCCGGTCGTGCTCGGCGCGGTCGCGCAGCAGCTGTACCAGGCCTTCAGCGCCGGGGGGCACGGCGCGCTGGATTTTTCCGCGATCATCAATCAGTACCGCAAGGATTCTCCCCATGAGTGAAGCCGAACGCCCCGTGCTGGCAGCCGTACGCAACCACGTCGGACACCTCACGCTGAACCGCCCCGCCGGGCTCAACGCCGTCAATCTGGAGATGGTTCGCCTGCTCGACGAGCAGTTGCGTGCCTGGGCCGCCGACCCGTCGATTCACGCCGTGGTGCTGCGCGCCAACGGCGAGAAGGCGTTCTGCGCCGGCGGTGACATCCGCTCGCTGTACGACAGCTTCAAGCGCGGCGATACCGAGCACGAGACCTTTTTCGAGGAGGAATATGCGCTCGATCAGTACATCCATGCCTATCCCAAGCCCCTGCTGGCGCTGATGGACGGCTTCGTTCTCGGTGGCGGCATGGGCCTGGTCCAGGGTGCGGCGCTGCGGGTGATCAGCGAGCGTGCGCGCATGGGCATGCCCGAGGTCGGCATCGGCTACTTCCCTGACGTCGGCGGCAGCTATTTCCTCTCGCGTCTGCCCGGCGAGCTGGGCACCTACATGGGTGTGACCGGCCTGCCGATTCGCGCGGCCGATGCGCTCTACACGGGGCTGGCCGACTGGTGCATCAGCCATGAGCAGATCGCCGAACTCGACCGCTGCCTGGACCGCATGAGCTGGTCAGTGCATCCCCGCGAAGCGCTCCAGACCCTGGTCGGGTCGCTGGCCACCCGAGATCTGCCGGGCTCCGAGCTCAAGGCGGTGCGCCAGGCGATCGACGGGCACTTCGCGCACGCCGACGTTCAGGCGATTCGCGCATCGCTGGCCGCCGAGCGGCGGCCCGAGTTCGAGGACTGGGCACGGGAGACCGTCAATGTGCTCGACAGCCGCTCGCCGCTGGCCATGAGCGTCACCCTCGCCATGCTCCGGCGCGGCCGCGAACTGGCGCTGGCCGACTGCTTCGCGCTGGAGCTGCATCTGGATCGGCAATGGTTCGCCCGCGGCGACATCATGGAAGGCGTACGCGCGCTGATCATCGACAAGGACAAGAGCCCACGCTGGAACCCGCCGCAACTGTCCGAAGTCACCACCGAGCAGGTTCAGAGCTTCTTCGCCGACTTCAAGCCGGCCACCCGCTCGCGGCGAACCGCCACGGCCTGACGCCGGCGGGCGGCGGTTATCGACCGCCCGCCCCGGCCTGAACAACGATAAAGAGAACCCTGCGATGAACGACCTCGAACTCACCGAAGACCAGCGCATGATCCGCGACATGGCCCGCGACTTCGCCCGTCGCGAGATCGCTCCGCACGCCCAGGCGTGGGAAAAGGCCGGCTGGATCGACGACGCACTGGTCGCCCAGATGGGCGAGCTCGGCCTGTTGGGCATGGTCGTCCCGGAACAATGGGGCGGCAGCTACGTCGACTATGTCGCCTATGCGCTGGCGGTGGAGGAAATCTCCGCCGGCGATGGTGCCGTGGGCGCGTTGATGAGCATCCACAATTCCGTGGGTTGCGGCCCGGTACTCAAGTACGGTTCCCAGGCGCAAAAGGACGAGTGGCTCGCCGAGCTGGCCAGCGGGCGCGCTATCGGCTGCTTTGCCCTGACCGAACCCCAGGCCGGCTCCGAAGCGCACAACCTGCGCACCCGCGCCGAACGGGTGGACGGCCACTGGGTGCTCAACGGCGCCAAGCAGTTCTGCAGCAACGCCAAGCGCGCGAAGCTGGCGATCGTGTTCGCGGTGACCGATCCGGACCTTGGCAAGAAGGGCCTTTCGGCCTTCCTGGTGCCGACCGACACGCCCGGCTTCGTGGTCGAACGCAGCGAGCACAAGATGGGTATTCGTGCCTCCGACACCTGTGCCCTGGCGCTGACCGACTGCCGGGTGCCCGAAGCGAACCTGCTGGGCGAGCGCGGCAAGGGCCTGGCCATTGCCCTGTCGAACCTCGAGGGCGGGCGCATCGGCATCGGCGCGCAGGCACTGGGTATCGCCCGCGCGGCGTTCGAAGCAGCCCTGCGCTATGCCCGTGACCGGGTACAGTTCGGCAAGCCGATCGCCGAGCACCAGAGCATCGCCAATCTGCTCGCCGACATGCAGACACAGCTCAACGCCGCGCGCCTGCTCATTCTGCATGCAGCGCGGCTCAAGTCGGCGGGGCTGCCCTGCCTTTCCGAAGCCTCACAGGCCAAGCTGTTTGCTTCGGAGATGGCCGAGAAGGTCTGCTCGCAGGCGATCCAGATCCATGGCGGCTACGGCTACCTGGAGGACTACCCGGTCGAGCGCTACTACCGCGACGCCCGCATCACGCAGATCTACGAGGGCTCCAGCGAGATCCAGCGCCTGCTGATCGCCCGCGAGCTGGCCAGCTATTCGCTGTAGTTACACCGCCGGGCCGCGGCGCGACTCGTGGCCCATCGGCGTAGCGTCGGGGATTTGCACGTCGGGGTCCTGGAAATCCGGGCTGTGCACTTCCGAATCCAGCGGCATGTGGGCGTAGCGCTCCGGCGGAAAATGGCCCTTGTGGTCATGCCGAGCGCCACTGGCCTCATGCTCGGTCAACATGCGCTTGGCCTCGCAACGCCCGGTTACGCCGCGCGCCAGCGCCATGCCGCCCAGGGCCAGCTCCACCAGGCCGAACAGGCCGCCGCGGCGCAGGCCCTTGGCCAGCAGCATCACACCGCCGGCCACCGAAGCGGTACGCTCCCAGCCGTGGACGTTTTGCGGTGCGTTCTTGTCGTACAGGCGGTTCATGGTGGTCACCTCGTGTGTTTTCGGTCCTTATAGCTGACTGCGTGAACCCCAAGCCGTTCCGGTCCAGCCGACGACGCGACTTCTGCGCCCCAGGCTTTCGTCGGCGGGTAACGGCGGCCGCATAAGCTGTATATCCATACATAAAAACATTGCCTGATCTCGACGGGCCCGCCATGCTGTGCCAGTCATCCCTGCGGCCCGCCAAGCATGCGTCTGTTTCTCTGCGAAAAGCCCTCCCAGGCCAAGGACATCGCCCAGGTGCTCGGCGCGCGGCGCCGCGGTGAGGGCTGTTGGATCGGTAGTGACGTCACCGTGACCTGGTGCATCGGCCACTTGCTCGAAACGGCACCGCCGGACGCCTATGACGGCCGCTACAAACGCTGGGCGCTGGCCGACCTGCCAATCGTGCCGCAGCGCTGGAAGCTGCAGATCAAGGGCAAGACGGCAAGCCAGTACAAGGCGGTGAAGCGCCTGCTCGGCGAATGTGCCGAACTGGTGATCGCCACCGATGCCGACCGCGAGGGGGAAATGATTGCCCGTGAGCTGGTCGAGCACTGCCGCTACCGCGGGCCGATTCAGCGTCTGTGGCTGTCGGCGCTCGATGAGGCCTCGATCCGCAAGGCATTGGCCGCACTGAAGCCCGGCGCCGAAACCTTCAACCTGTATCAGGCGGCGTTGGGACGCTCGCGCGCCGATTGGTTGATCGGCATGAACATGAGCCGGCTGTTCACCCTGCTCGGCCGCCGCAGCGGCTACCAGGGCGTGCTCACGGTTGGCCGTGTGCAAACGCCCACGCTGCGCCTGGTGGTCGATCGTGACCGCGCCATCGCCGCGTTCGTGCCGATGCCGTTTTGGGGAATCGAAGCGACGCTGGAAGCCGATGGCGAAACTTTCAAGGCCGACTGGATCGCGCCCGAAGCAGTTTGCGACGATCAGGGCCGCTGTCTGAACCAGGCGCTCGCTGCAGAGGCTGCCGATGCCATGCGCTTGGCGGCTCTGGCACAGGTCAGGGAGATCAAGACCGAACGCCAGCGCGAGGCCGCACCGCTGCCCTTCGACCTGGGCACGCTGCAATCGGTTTGTTCGAAGAAGCTCGGGCTGGGCGCGCAGGAAACCCTCGATACCGCCCAGGCGCTTTACGAAACGTACAAGCTCATTACCTATCCACGCAGCGACTGTGGCTATCTGCCACTCAGCCAGCATGGCGAAGCGCCCACCATCCTTGCCGCGCTGGAACAGGCGGACCCGGTGCTCGCCGCCTTGCGCCCGCACCTGCTGCCCAGCCGCAAGTCGCGCGCCTGGAACGATGCCAAGGTAGGCGCGCACCACGGCATCATTCCCACCGCAGCGGCCGGGGCCCTGGCCCGCCTGAGCGGCAAGCAGCGCGCCGTCTATACGTTGATCCGCGCACGCTACCTGGCGCAGTTCCTGCCGCCGCACGAGTACGACCGGACCCAGGCCGAGCTGGACTGCGCCGGCCACGCACTGCGGGCAGTAGGCAAGCAGGTGGTCGAGTCGGGCTGGAAACGCGCGCTGCCCGAGGCGCTGGCTGCGGCCGGCCCGCGCCCGGCGCCTACTGCCCAGGTGCTGCCGAGGCTCGTCCGCGGGCAGACCTGCAACGTGCCCGCGGTAGCCCTCAAGGATCAGTTCACCCAGCCGCCCAAGCCTTACACCGAGGGCGACCTGATCCAGGCGATGAAGAACGTCGCCCGCCTGGTCGAAGATCCGCGTCTCAAGCAGAAGCTCAAGGACACGACCGGCATCGGCACCGAAGCGACGCGCGCCGGGATCATTCAGGGCCTGCTCGAGCGTGGCTATCTGACCCGCCAAGGCAAGGCGCTGGCGGCTACACCCGCCGCGTTCAGCCTGATCGACGCCGTGCCGCGGCCGATCGCCGATCCGGGCACCACAGCGATCTGGGAGCAGGCACTGGACATGGTCCAGGCCGGTGAAATGCCGCTGGACGAATTCGTTGCAAAGCAGTCCGCCTGGATGAGCAAGCTGGTGGAACGCTGCGCAGGGCTGCAGCTGAGCATCAGCGGCCCCGCCATCGGCACGCCCGCCAGGCGCAAGGGCGGCAAGCGCCCGCGCTACGGCAAGCCGGGTACCTCCACGAAGGCAACGGGTGCCAAGGGCAGGAAGCGCGCCGCACCGAAGTGAGGGGCGTGCATAACGTGCCTGCTACTCGAGCGCGTGGACGACCCGGCGTCAGGTAGGGGAACGGGGCAATGGTTTGGCCGGCAGGGCTTGCGGTGGGCAAGGCTGCACCGTTGCCCACCCTCCGGATCGGCGCCGGCTGGCGCTACGGGATCCTTTTCCACCATCGCCCCCTGTTGCACCCCGCGCTGAGCTCGTGAGAGTGGCCATCCCTATCGCTGCCGGATCCCGCACCGCGCCGTAGGGTGGAAAACGGCCACGAGGCTTTTTCCACGCGCGTCCGCGCGTGCGCGAGATGCGGCGCAACACCACGGCACCGCCAATCCCGAGCCAAGCGATGACGCCGACAAGACTGCTCCGTTGCCCACGGGCCGCGCAGCCTGGAGCGTGGCCGGCCTTGTCGGCAACCCGGTGCGCGCACACCAAAATGGCAGACCGCAGAAAAGCAAAAGGGGAAGCCGTGAGGCTTCCCCTTGAAAGGATCGTGCTTTGTTCTTCTTCTGCTGACGGGCTTGTTGTTCTTGTTTGCAGCCCGGCTGGGCCTCAGGGCCCATGGTTCCAAATGGAACCGAGGAACAAACGGATTATTTTGGTCGCTGATGCTGCCTGCCCTCGCGGGCCAACCGGTTCTGGTGCTGCCTTGCATGGCAGTTTTGTTGTTCTCGCTCCGGTCGAGAGAAACCTCTGGGCAACTCCTCTCCAAAAGAATCAGTTTGCTACGTCCCCATCCTGTTGTTCTTGTTATTCAGGAGCCGCTTCGTTTTGTTCTTGTTATGGGTGCTTCTGGTTTTTTGTTTTTGTTGTGCCAGTAATAGAGCAGCTGTCGTGCCAACTTTACGAAAGCCTTTTATATCAATGACTTGTGAAACGGATGAAATTTTCAAAGGCCGCCGGAACGGGAATTTCGTTACCGCCCTGCCCAGCAGGCGTTACGCCCGGCCGGCCGCGGTAACACTCGGCAAGCGTTACCGCGAGGTGGTTACCCGCGGGTGCCAGGCGATCTCGCTCGCCGACAGCTCGACCGAAACCCGGGCTTGACCAGGCGTGCGTGAGAAGCGTGGTGCCGGCGCCACCTGCAGGCCACCCTCCTGGTTGCGATAGACGCCGCGTGCCTTGAGGTGCGGGTGCTCCGGCGCCTCGTGCAATTCGAGCACCGGTGCAAAGCAGGCATCGGTCCCCTCCAGCAGCGCACACCACTGATCACGGCTGCGGCTGGCGAACAGCGCCTGAAGTTCGGCGCCCTGCTCGGCCCACGCGGCGGGATCGCGGCCGACCCGGCGCAGCGATTCCGGCGCATCGATACGCTCGCACAATAGTTCCCAGAACTTGGGCTCCAGCGCGCCGATGGCGATTTCGCGGCCGTCGGCGCAGCGATAGCAGCGGTAGTTGGGCGCCGCCCCGGCCAGCGGGTTGGCCGCACGCTCCATCGACAGCCGGCCAGTGGCCAGAAGGCCCGAGAAGAAACTCATCAACGACGAGACGCCATCGACGATGGCCGCATCGACGACCTGGCCCTTGCCTGATCGCTCACGCTCGAACAGCGCGGCGAGGATACCGACGGCCAGGAACATCGAGCCTCCGCCAAAATCACCGACCAGATTCAGCGGCGGGATCGCGGTTCCCTCGGCGCCGCGAATCGCCGCCAGCGCGCCGGTCAGCGCGATGTAATTGATGTCGTGGCCCGCCGCACCGGCCAGTGGCCCGCTTTGCCCCCAGCCGGTCATGCGTCCGTAGATCAGCCTAACGTTACGCTGCAGGAGCGGTTCGGGCCCGAGCCCCAGGCGTTCCATCACCCCGGGACGAAAGCCCTCGATCAGTACATCCGCCTGGTCAGCGAGGTTCAGGCAGCGCTCGCGCCCGGCTGCGCTGCGGATATCGAGCGTTACGACGCGCCGGCCGCGGTCCACCACCGGGTTCGACCAGCCCGTTCCGCCCTCACGCTGAACGCGTATGACATCGGCCCCCAGATCGGCCAGCAGCATGGCGCAGTGCGGCCCCGGGCCGATGCCGGCGAACTCCAGCACGCGCAGCCCGGCAAGCGGGCCAGGGCCTGATTCCTGCGTGTCGCTCACATGACCTCCAGAGCTTGGCTCTTCATGGCGGAACGCCACCGCCCGACCCGCAGCCAGGCGGCGGGGCGGCTCAGAAGCTCGCCGCGTTGCGCTGATTCTCGACGAGGTGGTTGCGGTAGCGCTCGCGTAGCACCTTCTTGTCGATCTTGCCGGTGGCCGTGAGCGGCACCCGGTCGAACACCACCGCATCAGGTATCCACCACTTGACGAGGTTCGGCTCCAGATGGGCCAGCACCTGGTCGGCGCTGACCTCGGCGTCGGCGTGCGGCTCGATCACCAGCAGCGGGCGTTCCTCCCACTTGGGGTGGAACACGCCGACGACGGCGGCCACCTTCACGCCGGGACAGGCGGCCGCGACGTTCTCGATGTCGATGGAGCTGACCCATTCCCCGCCGGACTTGATCACGTCCTTGCTGCGGTCGGTGATGCGCAGGAAACCATCGGCGTCGAGGGTGGCGATGTCGCCGGTGTCGAACCAGCCCTCGGCATCCAGTGCACTTCTATCGCTGCGGTAGTAGCGCTCGACCGTCCAGGGCCCGCGCACCAACAGCTTGCCCGAGCTCTGCCCGTCGCGTGGCAGCTCGCGGCCCTGGTCGTCGACGATTCTCAGCTCGATGCCGAACTGCAGCCGGCCCTGACGGCTCCAGATGGTGTCGTTGGTCGCCGCATGACCACGCTCCATGAGCTTCGGCGTTGGCGTTGCCACCACGCCCAGCGGGCTGGTCTCGGTCATGCCCCAGAGTTGGCAGACGGCGACGCGGTACTTGCGCTGGAAGGTCTCGGCCATCATGCGCGGCACGGCCGAGCCACCGATGACCAGGCGCGCCAGGCTGCCGGCATCCTCGCCGGTGCGTTCCAGGTGGTCGAGGTACATGGTCCAGATCGTCGGTACGCCGCCGGAAAGGGTTACCCCCTCGCCCTTGATCAACGCCTGCAGGCTCGCGCCGTCCATCTTGTCGCACGGCAGGACGAATTTGCAGCCGTTGATCGCCGCAGCAAACGGCAGCCCCCAGGCGGTGCCGTGGTAGAGCGAGGAACAGGGCATCACGCAATCGAAGGCGGAAAGCCCGAACGCGCCGGACAACCCCGCCGCCATCGCGTGCAAGACGACCGAGCGATGGCTGTAGAGCACGCCCTTGGGGTCGCCGGTAGTACCGGAGGTGTAACAGAGAATGGCGCCGGCATTTTCATCGAACTGCGGCCAGACGACCGGCGCCTCGTTGGCGATCAGCGCCTCGTAGGCCTGCACCCCGGCGCCGGCTTCGGCCAGGGCGGCCTCCTCGGCGAGCATGACGAAATGGCGAATGTTCGGCAGCCGATCGCGCAAACGTTCGACGCAGGGAATGAAGCTCTGGTCGAACAGCAACACCTGGCTGCCGGCATGGTTGATGGTATAGACGATCTGGTCGTCGGACAGCCGCGGGTTGGCGGTATGCAGTACGGCGCCGATGCCCGGCACGGCGAAGAACAGTTCGTAATGGCGATGGGTGTTCCAGGCCAGCGACGAGACCGCGTCGCCCGGCGCGATGCCAAGGCTGCGCAGCATGCTGGCGGCACGCTCGGCACGCTCGGCAAGGCCGGCATAGTCGTAGCGCCACAGCGGACCGTCGAGCTGACGCGAGACGATCTCGCGGTCGCCGTGGGCTGCGGCGGCATGGGTGAGGATGGAGGTGATGGACAACGGGGCTTGCTGCATCAGTCCTGTTTGCATGTTTCCGACCTCATCTTGTTTTTGTTTTAGAGTGGCGACCGGAGCACTCCGGCCAACCAATTGGCACGGCAAAAAAGGCTTATCAATCAACGCGCTATGGCTTAAAGCTCAAGCCACGTGAGGTTTTACTTCAACTCCTGCAGGTTGCGCGCGATCACCAGCCGCTGGATATCGCTGGTGCCCTCGTAGATCTGGCAGACCCGGACGTCGCGGTAGATGCGCTCGACCGGAAAGTCGCGCATGTAACCATAGCCACCAAGGGTCTGGATCGCGGCCGAGCAGACCTTTTCGGCCATCTCCGAGGCGAACAGTTTGGCCATCGAGGCTTCCACCAGCGCCGGCTTGCCGGCTTCGCGCAGTGCCGCGGCGTGCCGCACCATCTGCCGCGCAACGGCGATCTGCGTGGCCATGTCGGCCAGGCGAAACGCCACCGCCTGGTGCTCGAGGATCGGCTTGCCGAATGCCTCGCGCTCACCGGCATAGTCGCGCGCCGCCTCGAACGCCGCCTGCGCCATGCCTACCGCCTGCGCGGCGATACCGATACGGCCGCCCTCGAGGTTGGCCAGCGCGATGCGGTACCCCTCGCCCTCCTCGCCGAGGCGGTTGGCGATCGGCACACGCAGGTCGTTGAAGGCCAGCTGGCAGGTGTCCGAGGCATGCTGGCCGAGCTTTTCCTCGACGCGCACCACCTCGTAGCCGGGCGTGTCGGTCGGCACGATGAAGGCACTGATACCCCGCTTGCCGGCCTGTGGATCGGTGACCGCAAATACGATCACCGTCCCGGCGTGGCGACCGGAGGTGATGAACTGCTTGGCACCATTGAGCACGTAGCTGTCGCCATCACGCACCGCTCGCGTGCGCAGGCTGCTGGCATCCGAACCGGCCTGCGGCTCGGTCAGGGCGAAGGCACCGATCTGCTCGCCGCGCGCCAGGGGCACGAGGAAGTCACGCTTCTGCTGTTCGTTGCCGAATGCCAGGATCGGCACGCAGCCGACCGAGTTGTGCACGCTCATGATGGTCGAGCAGGCGCCGTCGCCGGCGGCGATCTCCTCCAGGGCCATGGCATAGGCCACGTAGCCGGTATCGCTGCCGCCCCACTGTTCGGGTACCAGCATGCCGAAGAAGCCGAGCCCGGCCATTTCGGCGATCGCCTCGGCCGGGTAGCGGTGCTCGCGGTCCCAGGCTTCGGCGAAGGGCTTGAGCCGCTCGCGGGCGAACTGCCGCGCCATCGCGGCGATGGCTTGTTGATCCTCGTTCGGTAGCATCGGCCGCCTCCTCAGATCAGTTCGATGGCCATCGCCGTTGCTTCGCCGCCACCGATGCAGATGGCTGCCACGCCGCGGCGCAATTGACGCGCGCGTAGCGCATGGATGAGCGTCGCGAGAATGCGCGCGCCGGAAGCGCCAACGGGGTGGCCCAGAGCACAGGCGCCGCCATTGACGTTGAGCCGCGCATGATCGATGTCCAGCTCGCGCATCGCCGCCATCGGCACCACGGCAAAGGCTTCGTTGATCTCGATGAGGTCGACGTCGGCCAGGCGCCAGCCGGTGCGTTCCATGAGCTTGCCGATCGCCCCGATGGGCGCGGTGGTGAAGCGGCTGGGGGCATCGGCATACGCCGCGTGGCCGTGGATCACCGCCTGCGCCTGCAGGCCCCAGCGTTCGGCTTCGGACCGGCGCATCATCACCAGCGCGGCGGCGCCGTCGGAAATCGAGCTGGAGTTGGCCGCGGTCACCGTGCCGCCTTCACGAAACGCCGGGCGCAGCTGCGGGATCTTGTCCAGCGACGCCTTGGGCGGCTGCTCGTCATCGCGCACCTGGCGCTGCTGTTTGCCATCGGTCACGTCCAGCGCGACGATTTCGTCGGCGAACGCGCCGCTGGCAATGGCGGCCTGCGCCCGGCGTAGCGATTCGATGGCGTAGGCGTCCTGCTGCTCACGGGTGAAGCCAAAGGCATCGGCGCACTCCTCGGCGAAGCTGCCCATCAGCCGGCCCTTGTCGAACGAGTCTTCCAGGCCGTCGAGGAACATGTGGTCGAGCACCCGGCCGTGCCCCATGCGGTAGCCGGCACGGGCCTTCTCCAGCAGATAGGGGGCGTTGGTCATGCTCTCCATGCCGCCGGCGACAACGATGTCGCTGCTGCCGGCCAGCAGCTGGTCGTGGGCGAGGATGGCGGTCTGCATGCCCGAGCCGCACATCTTGTTGACCGTGGTACAGGTCGTGGCGCGGGTCAGGCCGGCGCCTAGAGCGGCCTGGCGTGCCGGTGCCTGGCCCTGCCCGGCCGGCAGTACGCAACCCATCAGCACGTCCTGGACGTTCTCCGGCGGCAGGCCGGCACGCTCGACGGCGGCGCGGATGGCAGCAGCGCCCAATTGTGGCGCCGTCAGGCTCTTGAGGTCGCCCTGGAAGCCGCCCATGGGCGTGCGGGCGCAACTGACGATGACGATCGGATCCTGTTTCATGCTTGCTTCCTTCACTTGGCGGCCATGCGCAACGCACCGTCGAGGCGGATCACCTCGCCGTTGAGCATGGGGTTCTCGAAGATATGCCGTACCAACGCGGCGTATTCGGCCGGGCGGCCCAGGCGCGGCGGGAACGGTACGCCGGCGGCCAGCGAATCACGGATTTCCTGGCTCATGCCGGCCATCATCGGCGTCTCGAACACGCCGGGCGCCACGGTCATCACGCGGATACCGAAGCGCGCCAGTTCACGCGCCGCCGGTAGCGTCATGCTGGCCACGCCACCCTTGGAGGCGGCATAGGCGGCCTGGCCGATCTGCCCGTCGAACGCGGCAATGGACGCCGTGTTGACGATCACACCGCGCTCGCCCTCGGCATTCGGCGGGTTGTCGGCCATCGCTTCGGCGGCCAGACGCAGCATGTTGAATGTACCGATCAGGTTGATGCCGACGATGCGGCCAAAGCTGTCCAGCCCATGCGGCCCCTGACGACCGAGGATTTTCTCGCCGCCGGCTACACCCGCACAGTTGACCAGCCCGTGTAGCGCACCGAAGCGCTCGCGGGCCTGGGCCACGGTGCGGCGGGCAGCCGCTTCGTCACGGATGTCGGCCTGGACGGCAATCGCACCGGCGCCGAGGGGCTCAACGCAGGCACTGCCGGCGGCCTCGTCGAGATCGGCCACCACCACCTTCGCCCCGGCTTGTGCCAGCTCGCGTACGGCGGCGGCGCCCAGACCTGAACCACCGCCGGTGATCAGAAAGACGCTGTCTCGAATCTGCATGGCGTTCTCCCGCTGTTGTTGTTCTTCGGATCGAAGCCGGAGCCATGTTCGGTCGCCATGCGGGCCGCCAGCAATGGTCGATGCACTCAAGCGTACTGAGCGTTTTGGCCAATGGCCGCTGGCTATCAGCCGCTCACTCGTCGGCGGTGCCCAGGATCAACGTGCGGTAGTGCCCGGGGTTGGTACCCGACCACTTGCGAAAGGCCTTGTAGAACGAGCTGACGTCGGCGAAGCCGAGGCGCTCGGCGATTTCCGCGTAGCTCAGGGCCGCATCGGCCAGCCAGCGCGTCGCCAGCTCGCGTCGTACGGCATCCTTGATGCCCTGGTACGGCTGTCCGGCCTCGGCCAGCCGGCGACGCAGCGTGGCCGGGGACATGCACAGCTCGCCGGCGAGCGTCTGGCTGTCCGGCCAGCGATCGGCAGGCCGTTCACGCAGCAGTTGCTTGATGCGGCTGGCCAGGCTGCTGCTGTCGCGATAGCGAACCAGGATATTGGCCGGTGCGTCCTGGAGAAATGCGCGCAGCTCCTCTTCGCTGCGCCGTATCGGCAGGTCGAGCACCTCGGCGGCAAAGATGATGCGGGTCGAGGCCTGCGAGAAACGCAGGTTCTCGGAGAACATCACCCGATAGTCGTCGGTGTAGTCCGGCTCGGCGCAGCGCGACTCCACCGCCAGCAAGGGTATCCGCCGGCCGACGAGCCAGCAGGCCAACCCGTGGACGAGCATCCAGAAGGTGAAGTAGGCAAAGGCGCGACCGGGCGTGCAAGCGCCCTCTTCCAGCACGATCTCCGCCAGGCTGTGGCGGCGCACCAGGCGCCCGCGAAAGCGCTCGAGCGTGAGGCCATAGAAGCGCAGCATCTGGCGCAGCGCCGCTTCCAGCGTCGGCTGGGCGACGCAGCAGCGACTGATGAAGACGAAACTGCCCGAACGCAGGCGCCGTGCGTCCATGCCAAAGAACTCGTCGTCGAAGCGCTCGGCCAGCCCCAGCCACATGCGCCGGTAATAGTCCACGCTCACGCGTCCGTCCGGCTCGGCCAGACACGCCGACGACAGGCCAAGCGACTCGAGCAGTTGCGCAGGCGACCTGCCGGCGTCGGTAAAGGCCAGCAGAGCCTGCTGGACCAGGCGCACGGAAATGCTGTCGCGCTCGGCGGTCGAGGCGCTGTCGTGAAGGGCGAATGATTCAGGCAACGGGTTCATCCTGGGCTGAAGCGACCGTGACAGCGCACCATGATGGTCCACCGTGCCAGGCATCGCCAGTCATAGCCAGCCAAGCGTCAGGCCGGCAACGACCAGGTAACGCAGGGTCTTGGCCAGCCCGACGATCAGCAGAAAGCTCCACCAGGGTTCGCGCATCACCCCGGCCACCAGCGTCAGTGGATCGCCGATCAGCGGCGCCCAGCTGAGCAGCAGCGTCCAACGACCATAGCGATGGTAATGGCGCTGCGCCTGGTCCAGCTGTCGTTCGCTGAACGGAAACCAGCGGCGGTGGCGAAAATGCTCCAGATAGCGGCCCAGCAGCCAGTTCACCAGCGAACCCAGGACATTGCCGAGGCTGGCGAACGCGATCAGTGCCCAGGTCGAGTGGCCGCCCGCGGCGAGCAGCCCCGCAAGCAGCGCTTCCGAGCCCAGTGGCAGCAACGTGGCGGCGCCAAAGGCGGCCAGAAAAAGTCCTGCGTAGCCGGTGAGCTCCACTCGATTGCTTGCCTTCGCACTGTTGCACAGCCCGCCAGTATGCCTGCGCCAAGCGATACGAGACAGGCCGCCAATAGGCAGCCACCCGGGCCGCCGCTATAGTGGCACCTTGACTATCGGAGCTGAGAATTGAAGCGCGTCGTTCCGAGCTGGTGGTTGTGGCTCCTGTTGCTGGCGCATGGGCTGGCGCAGGCCAGCTGGCATGAAACGGGTACCGAGCCGGTTGCGCTGGGTGGCCGCTGGGCGCTGCTCGTCGACCCGGATGAGCGCCTGAGCGTGGAAGATCTGGAACGTCCCGGCATGGCGGCTCGCTTCATGACGCAGCAAGGCAACCCCGGGCTTGGCTATCGTAGCGGCGCCGTCTGGCTGCGCCTGCAGCTCGAAAGGCCCGCCCCCGACATCCCGATCTGGTGGCTGGACCTGCAGTCCTCCACGCTGGACGAGGTGGTGCTGTATCAGCGCCGAGCGGATGGCAGCTTTCGCCAGGCCGTCGCCGGCGACCACCGCAACAGCGAGGCGCAGGACATCCACTTTCGCAATCCGCTGTTTCGTCTCGAACTCCCGGCCGAAGGGAGCACCACCCTCTACCTGCGCATCAAGAGCCACAATCCGATCAGTTTCGCGATGGTGCTCTGGCCGCCCGAGCGCTTCATCAGCTCGATCATCCGCCTGCAACTGCTGCATGGGCTGATCTTCGCAACCTTCGTCCTGCTGATCGTCAGCAACCTCTGGCTGTATTTCGCCAGCCGAGACACGACCTTCGGGCTGTTCAGCCTGTTCACCCTGGCCAACCTGATCACCATGCTCGGGGCAGAAGGCTACCTGCCGTACTACCTGCTCGGTGCGCTGGCCGGGCCAAAGGATCTGCCGAGTACCCTCGCCTGGATCTGGGCGCCGGTGCTCGGTGCGATCTTCCAGGTCCAGTACCTGGGCCTGTTGCGGATGCGGCTGTTGGCCAGCCTGGCACGCTGGGGCCTGGTGGCGATGTTGCTGGCGGCGCTGCTCGCCTCGATGAACCTGCTGATTCCCTGGTCGTTATGGCGACTGATCTATCAGGGCTGGATATTTCTGTGCGCATTCGCGTTGTGCCAGATCGCCTTCTGGCTCGGGCTCAGCGGTCTCAAGCGAGCGCGGGTGTTGGCGGCGGTGCAGGCGCTGTTCCTGCTGACCCTGGCACTGCGGATCGGGCGCAACCTCGGCTGGTTCGAGCCCGGGCTGCTGATCGACAACGCCCTGTATTTCGCCATGGCCGCCTACGCGCTGGTGATGAGCTCGGCGGTCAGTCGCAGCCACGAGAACCTGCGTCGGGAAAAGGAGGCCGCCCAGGCCGAGGCACTGGCGCTGGCACAGCGCAACGAGCAACACCTCGAGAGCCAGGTTGCCGAGCGTACCCGCGCGCTGGAAGCCACGGTTGCCCAGGTGCAGGCTGCGCTTTCGCTCGAGCGGCACGCCAAGGAGGAGCAACGGCACTTCCTCGCCACCGTGTCCCACGAACTGCGTACTCCGCTGGCCGTTATCGACGCCACCGCGCAGAACCTCGAGCTCGACCATGAAGGTGATCCCGCGACCCTCGAGCGATACCGCAAGATCCTGCGGGCAACCGAGCGTATGACCCGGCTGCTCAGCAGCTCGCTCGACGAGCGTCATTTCGGCTTTCTGCGCAACGTGGCGCACCTACGCGAAACGGCTACCGCGCCGTTGCTGCATGATGCCACCAGCTCCGCACGCCTGCTCGGCGAGCAGCACATCATCCGTGTCGATGAATCCCACCTGCCGCCAAGCCTGCGCTGCGACAGCGAACTGATGCTGCTGATACTGCGGACGATCACCGACAACGCCGTCAAGTACACGCCGGCCGGGACCAGGATTACCCTCAGTGGTCGGGTCGGCGATGAGGGCGTCAGCCTGCAGGTCACCGACGACGGCCCGGGCATCGCCGCCGAAGACCTGCCGCATGTGTTCGAGCCCAACTACCGTGGCCGCTCCGCTGGCGACAAGAGCGGTACCGGGCTAGGCCTGTCGCTGGCCAGGCGGATGATGCAGATGCAGGGTGGCAGCGTTGCCATCGCCAGCGCACCGGGCGAAGGCTGCCAGGTCACGCTCACACTGCCGCATGCGCTCTACGCCACAACGATCGGCGCGGTGAAACTGTAGCCCTCGCCGTGTTCGGTCTTCAGCGGCAGGTCGTCACTCAGCGTATCGCGGCAGCGCTTGCGCAGGCGGCTGATCAGCGTGTCCATGCGTCGCTGGTCGTAGCTCAGCCACTGCTCGCCATAGGCCTGGACGATGGCGCGGCGAGAAACCGGGACGCCCGGCCGCCCGGCGAGTAGCTGCACGAGGGTGAACTCGTTGCGGCTGAGCTGCAGCGCCAGGCCGCGCGGCGAAATCAGCTGGCGCGCACCGGATTGCAAGGTCCACGAGGTGGGCACCCGGCGGCTGAGCGAGACGATCACCGCTTCGAGTTCGATCAGTTTCACCGGCTTGACCAGATAGTGATCGGCGCCATCATGCAATCCCTGCACCACGTAGTCGGAACTCCCGCGCGCCGACAACGCAATGATGCCGGCACCAGGTGACGATTGCCGCAAGCGGGTGATGGCGTCGAAGCCACTGCCGTCGGGCAGCATGATGTCGATGATGGCCAGCCCGGCCTGATCCATGAGCGCCTCGAACTCCTGCAGCGAGCCGGCGCACAGCACCGACCAGCCGCGTCGGCTGAGAAACGCGGAGATTTCTTCGCGCAGTTCAGCGCTGTCTTCGACCAGCAGAATGTTCAAGCATGCCTCGCGGGATTGCCGTCAACGTTCCAGACCCACGCATTATGCCGTGACGACCGGCAGCCAGTCGGCCACCGCCGCGTCGCTTTGGTCGTATGGTTTTCCCAGGGTAGCGGCTTCGCTGTGGGCCGATCAGCCGGCCGCCAGGTACGCCTCGGTGCCTGATCCAGCCCAGTAGGCGCCCTGGCCCAGGGCAAAAGGCAAGCCGCTGACCACTCGTTGCTGCCAGGCGGTGGCGACATTCGAGGCCCAGAGCTCGGCCCGATGGCGCTCGACAATGGCGTACAACAAGGAATGCAAGGTCTCGTAGCGGCTCAGCAGAAATGCCGAGCGAAAGCCTGCCCCGACCTCCAGATGCGCCATGCTCAGCTTTACCGCGCGGCAGAGGCCGAGTTCGAGCTCGGGAGGCACACCGCTCAGATCAGGGTCGGCCAGGACGACAGCGATATTCGCCTGTTGTAGACGAATCAGCGCATCGATGTAGTGCTGCGCTCCGCCGTGCGCTGCGAAGGGTGCAGCGGTGGCCACTACGTTGAGTCGATAACCGCACGCTCGGAGATCCAGAGCTGCATCGGACAGCAGCCCTACCACTTCGGGTTTGCCAAGCAACGCCTTGCTCAGGTTGAGGTACAGCTGGGGCTGCGCCCCGCCGTCCGCATGGGGACGGGTCAAGGCATGCAGCCGCAGGCGAAATAGAAACTGCGCAGCCAACTCGGCCGGCCGGCCATGCTGGGCGGCGGCGCAAGTGGGGCCGGAATCCGCTTGCATCGATGTTTCGTAGCCTATCGGTCGCAGGCGCCGGTCGAAGACCGGCAGCCAGACCATGTCACGGATCGCACGTTCGTACTGCCTGCGGTTCATCGCCTCTCCTTACCGCCGGTGCGCTTCCGCAACGCGGCTTGGCCTGACGCCCAGCACGCCAGATTCGTGTTGTGACGCCGGTCACGATATTAAGGCGGTGGCCGCGGCAATTGCTGACAGAACCTTACGGTTGCCCGCTCGGCACCAGACGATTCAGACGGGCTCAGGCGGCGAATAGTAGTCACCGCTGAGCAAGTGGAACGGTAGCCGCAGGGCGATCTGGTGGTCGGCGTGGCGCTCGATCCGGTCGGCCATGAAGCAGACGTCGTAGCGCTCGAGCAGTGCGGTCATGGCCCCGTGCGTCCTGTCCAGCACCTCGTCCTGCCCAGCCGCAGCCTCAACGCAGCATTGGCGCAGATCGACAAATGAGCTTGATGGGCGGGGCCGGCAGCCGTCGTTACATCTCGTGGATGCGATTGACCTGCTGCGCCAATCGCATCGTTTCATGCTGCTCCAGTTCGAGCAGTTCGCGAGCCAGCTCACGGGCCGTGTCGATCTCCGCGCGTCTAGCCAGCGAGCGGTAGAGGTCGAGAATCCGGTTGTGCATTTCGAACACGTCGGCACAGATCTCTTCGACCGTCATCTGGTGATAGGCCTTGCACTTCTGGCCGAGGTGCATGGGTTCGCGCACGAGGTAGTCGTAAATCCAGGTGTGCAGCGCCTTGCCATCGGCGTGCGCCTCGATCTTGGAGATGGTTTCCGACAGGACCTTTTCGTGATCCGCCAGGTAGAGCAGCAGCCACTTCGCGCGCGTTTCCGCCTGCTTGCTGGCCCCGGCGCTCATGCAGCGGGCCAGTTGCGCATGGGCGTCGCGCGTCCAGTCGATGAGATCCTCGAAGCGTTCGATTTTCATGGCAGCGCTCCTCGCTCGGGCCAGGGGTCATACAGGCAGGATAGCTGTGGGCCTGCCGCCGTGCCCAAGCCAGGGTGTGGCGTTCAGTCGCGAACGGGCGGAACGTGACCTGCAAGCCCGTCAGACTTCGGTCGATGTGTCTTCCACCAGTTCGGCACGTAGCACCTTGAGCTCTGCTGGCGCGTGAATGGCAAGACGGACCCGGCCACCGCTCACCTCGCCACACATGATGGTCACGCCATCGGTGGTCAGATGCCTGACGAGGTCGTCGAGGTTGGCGCCGGGCGCAACCGTCAGGCGCAGTTTTTCGCCCGGACGGCGGGAAAGTGTCAGATAACCCATGTTGTCGCTTCCTTTGTATAGGGCGCTTGGCCCGTGATGGTTCGTATAGTCGGATCGTGGCGTCCGGCAGCCGGCGCTCTGGCTAGCGTCTGCTGTAGCAGCGCACCAGGTCGCCCTCGTAGTGGTACAGGCAGAGATGGTTTTCCGGCGCCGCGAGCAGGCGTAGCTGCACGACCTCCCCTTCATACAGGCCGAAGCCCTCGGAGTAGCCGCTGGCCATGTAGGAGCACCGGTTCGCGGCCGCGGTGTGCGTGACCGCGACGACTTCGTAGCTGATGTAGCGCTCGGTGCGCACCTTCAAGGCACCGGAGACGGTATCGATCGGCTGGCCGCTTTCGTCCAGGCAGGCATCGAACAGGCGCGGGCCAGTCTTGCGCCACTCTCGGAACAGCCGTGCGCGCGGCTCGCCACTCTTGGAGAACGCCATGAGCTCGGACAGGTAGCGGCCACTCTCTCCGCCCGGTAGCCGCAACGACAGGGCGAGCGCGACGCCTACCAGCAGCAAAGCGAGCTGCATCCCCAACAGGCCGACGGCTAGCCGCTTGCCGGCGTTCATGCCGAACACCGCCGGAGAAATGCCGACACGGCCGGCGCCAGGCCACGGCCCTTCGGAATGATCGCGTTGACCGCAGTGCCGCTGGCTGGCACGCAGGACAGGCTGAAGTCGTTGCTGCGCGGCACGACCCAGTAGTCGGCGCTCGCTTCGGCGAACGCCGGCGCCACGATAGCTTCCAGCAATTCATCGACCGGATTGCCGTTGCGCACGATGTTGAACCGATAACCGAGATGCTCCCGGGTATCCAGCGCTACCGGGCCGGCGAGCAGGCTGGGCGTGTAGTTGGCGTAGTCGTATTGCTGCCACAGCCAGAACATGAGCAGCACCAGGCCGAGCGAGGCATTCCAGACCCAGAGCAGCCCCGCCCCCTGCCCCGCGCTCACGGCTGGCCGAGCCTCGACATCGGCATCGGGTTCGCAGGCTGGCGTCGTGAGCAACGGTGGCGCAGCCGGCAGCGGCGTCTCTGGCGCGCTGGGCTCGGTGAGGGCGAAATCGGGGTTCCAGCGGTATCCGCGGCGGGGGACCGTCTGGATGATCTCGTGCAGCTTCTCGTCGCCAATCAGGTTGCGCAGGTTGAAGATGCACTGGTTCAGGCTACCGGTACTGACGATCCGGTGTTCCCAGGCGTAGCGCAGTATTTCTTCTCGGCTGCGGATTTGCCCGGGAATCGACAGCAGCAGCTCCAGGGCGCGGCTATCGGTGTAACTGATCGTCAGGCTCTCTTCGTTCCCGCTGGCGTCTTGAATGAGCAGCAGGTTCTGCTCCGGGCGGAACTCGGCACGCCCGGCGCCCTTGTGGACTCTCAGATGATGGCTCTTCATAGCGGCTTCCTGCAGACATCCGTGTCCCCTATGAGGAGGGCTGTGCCAGTCCCGTCCGTCCTTCTTGTTGTGATGTAGGCGTCATTCGCGACGCGTGGCCCTTCCCAACCACGCGTCGCCTTGATCTACCTTCATTCTAGAAGGGAGTTGGCAGCGGAAATCTGTCAGTTTCTTACAGCGCGAGCCGCTCTAGCGGTGCTCCTGACGGAGCCAGAGCCCCTTGCCCGCCAAGGCCTCGCGATCATGCGGGCGATCCAGATCCAGCCATGGCCCCTTCGGCACGAGCCCGTTGCCGTTGATCTGCCGATGGCTACCGTAGTAATGCCCTTTGATGTGCTGGAAATCGACCGTCGCGGCGATCCCGGGCCACTGGTATACCTCGCGCAGCCAGCTGGACAGGGCCGGGTAATCTTCGATGCGTCGCCAGTTGCACTTGAAGTGACCGAAGTAGACGGCATCGAAGCGGATCAGTGAGGTGAACAGGCGAATATCGGCCTCGGTCAGGTATTGGCCCGCCAGGTACCGTTGCCGGGCGAGGCGCCGTTCCAGCCAGTCCAGCTCCTGGAAAAGTGCGTCGAAGGCTTCTTCGTAGGCTTCCTCGGTGGTGGCGAACCCCGCGCGATAGACGCCGTTGTTCACCGCCGCATAGACGCGCGCGTTGAGCGCGTCGATTTCGCCCCGCAGCGGCTCCGGGTAGAGGTCGACCTGCGAGCCGGTCAGATGATCGAAGGCGCTGTTGAAGATACGCAGAATCTCGGCCGACTCGTTGTTGACGATGCAGCGGCGCTCGCGATCCCAGAGTACCGGTACCGTGACCCGCCCGCTGTAGCGTGGATCATCGAGCAGATAGCGCTGATAGAGGTATTCGAGGCCGTCCAGCCGGTCGCCGGTCGAACCGCTGGCAGGCTCGAAGGTCCAGCCGTTTTCCAGCATCAGCCAGCCCACCACCGAGACATCGATCAGCCCCTGCAGCGATTTCAGTTCACGTACGATCAGCGTCCGGTGCGCCCAGGGACAGGCCAGCGATACGTAGAGATGGTAGCGCCCGGGCTCGGCCTTGAAACCGCCGCGCCCATCGTCGCCCGGCCTGCCCTCGGGCGTCACCCAGCTTCGCCGTTTCGCCTGCTCCCGCTCGAAGCGCCCGTCTCGGCTCTCGTACCAGCGGTCGTGCCAGCGCCCGTCGATCAGTAATCCCATGCTGCCTCCCGTCGTTTGTCTTCGGAAAACAGTCTAGGGGCGATGGTTCAGCCGATCGGCCGGATTCGCGGAAGCCTATGATCGATCAGATCGATCGGTCCCGCTGTTGCCAGTACGCTCGCGCCTGTTCGAAGGCCTCGTCGCGGCTGGCACCCAGCCCGCGAAGCGCCAGTGCCATGGTGGCCGTCGTGGCGAGCTCGCCATAGGCATCAGGCTCGCCGCGCCACACCGCCAGCAGGTGCGCCGGATCGAGTTCGGCCGGCTTGACGTGACGCTGCGCGGAAAGCGCCGGCCATGGTTCGTCCCAGGCTTCGCCATTGGCCGTTCCGTAGAGCACCGCAGCGCTGTCCGGGTTGATCTCCACCTCGCCGCCCTCGCCCTTGACCACGATGGCGGTGTCGCCGAGCAGCCGACTGGCTTGGCGATGGATCTCCTGATAGCCAGGGTGAAAGATGCTTTGCAGCCCGCATCGCGCCCCGAGCGGGTTGAGGATGCGCGCCAGCGAATGGATCGGCGAACGCAAGCCGAGCACGTTGCGCAGATCGATCATGCGCTGCAGGACGGGCATCCAGGCCCCAAGCGGGATGAAGGCGAGACTGTCCCGATCGAGCGTCTCCTGTACCTGCGTCCAGTTCTCGCAGCGACCGATACCCAGCAGATCGAGCAGCTGCTCGGTGTACAGTCGCCCGGCGGTATGCGCGCCACCGCCATGCAACAGGATGCGCACGCCATTGCCTGCCAGGCAGCGCGCCGCCAGCAGATACCACGGCAGATGGCGTTTCTTGCCGGCATAGCTTGGCCAGTCCAGATCGACGCGGGCGGCCGGGCTCGGCAGACGTGCCCGTACCGCCTCGGTGAAACCCGCAAGCTCTTCGGCGCTTTCTTCCTTGTGCCTGAGCAACATCAGAAAGGCGCCGAGCTGGACATCTTCCACCTCGCCGTCGAGCAACATGCCCATGGCCACACGGGCTTCGTCGCGCGTCAAGCCACGCGCACCGCGTTTGCCCTTGCCCAGGATGCGTACGAATTCGGCGAAGGGATGTTCTACAGGAGAGGTCATAGGCAATTGGTCGGCTTCGGCAGGCCCGCGAGCTTCGCGGCCAGTTTGGCGGGAGTGCCCTTGAACAGGCGGTTCAGATGCAGGCTGTTGCCCTTCTGCGGCCCGAGTTCGGTGGCCACGTACTTGACCAGCGGGCGGTTCGCGGGTGAAAGCTGATAGCTGTCATAGAAGCGCCGCAACAAATGCAGGATTTCCCAGTGGGCCTCCTCCAGCGCGAGGCCTTCACGCTCGGCGAGCGCCTCTGCGACGGCCTCGTTCCAGTCGCTCAAGTCGACCAGGTAGCCATCGGCGTCCAGCGAAATGGCGCGGCCCTGTACGCTCAAGTCACTCATAACCAGCTATTGACCCGGTCATAGCGACCGCAGAGTTCAACGAACTCAGGGTAGTCGACCAACTGAACACGCGTGGCGAGCGGTATCGCGCCGCGCGCCGCGTGGTCTTCGGCCAGGGCGAAGACATGGATGCTCGGGTCGAGGCCGACCAGCGCCTCTTGGGGCGCACTGCCCGGCTGCAGGGCATAAACCGCGTCGCCACTGAGCAGCACGGCATCGGAGCGCTCCAGCAGGCGAAGGCAGCTGGCGAAGCGGCCATCATCGAAGGGTGAGTGGGACAGCAGGTGCAGAGTGGCCATCAGAGCGTAATCACATGGTCGAAACGGTTGAGAAGCGCGCGCAGCTCGTCTTCGCCGAGCACGTCCACGGGCAGCGCCAGCGACCCGGCGTCGAGGCCACGTTCGTCAAGGCTGCGGGCGCAGGCATAGAGGGTATCGACGCCGAACATCGGCAGGGCCTGAAGGTTGGCCGAGAGGTTCTTCTGCTCGATGGCGGCAGGTTGCTGTGCCGCGGCGAGTTGGAACACGCCGTCGTCGAGAAACAGCAAGCCCAGCGGCAGCTCGAAGGCGCCGCCGGCGAGCGCGATGTCCAGCGCCTCGCGCGCCGATGGGCCGCTCCAGGGGCCCTGCCGGCTGATGATCAACATCGAACGCGTCATCAATTGCCTCCAAAGCAGACCAGACGGTCGGCCTCTTGCGCGGCCTCATGGAGCTGGCCGAGGCCGGACAGCGTCCATCCCGCGCTCAGGTTCGCAGCCGGACGCCGGTAGCGTGTGGCCTCCTGCTCGTCCAGCACACCGCGGCGCAAGCCGGCCGCAATGCAGACCACCCCGTCGAGCTGATTGTCCGTGACGAAACGGCTCCAGGCCGCCGCCACGTCGAGCTCGTCCTGGGCGAACACGACGTTGGCCGATGCGCTATGCACGCCGTCCTGGTAGAAAAACAGCCGCACGATTTCATGCCCGCCTGCCAGCGTCGCCTCGGCAAACCGCAGTGCACGGCGCGCGGCCGGCGAATGAGGCGGGGAAAACAGTGCGATTGCGAATTTCATGACGCATCCATCGTTATGCAGGGCTGCAATGATACGCCAGGCACACAAATGAAAAAGCCCGCCGAAGCGGGCTGATTCGATAGCACGAACCGTCAGTCGTCGCCCGCAATGCCCAGCAGCTGCAGCAGGCTGATGAACAGGTTGTAGAGCGAAACGAACAGGCCAATCGTGGCCATGATGTAGTTGCGCTCGCCACCGTGGATGATGGCGCTGGTCTGGAACAGGATGCAGGCCGAGGAAAACAGCACGAAGCCGGCGCTGATGGCCAGTTGCAGACCGCTGATCTGGAAGAAGAAGCCAACCAGCATCGCTCCCAGCAGCACGAAGAAGCCTGCGGTGATGAAGCCGCTCAGGAAGCTCATGTCCTTGCGCGTTATCAGCACGTAGGCCGACAGCCCGAAGAACACCAAGGCAGTCATGGATAGCGCGGACGTCACCAGCTCGCCACCGTTGGCCAGTCCGAGATACAGGTTGAGGACCGGGCCCAGCGTATAGCCCATAAAACCGGTCAAGGCGAAGGTACTGACCAGGCCCCAGGCCGAGTTGCGTAGCTTCACGGTGAGAAAGAACAAGCCATAGAAGCCGATCAGCACCACGAAGATGTTGGGATACGCGGCATTGGCCTGCATGGCCAGATAGGCAACCAGGCCGCTGAAAGCCAGGGTCATGGCCAGCAGGCCGTAGGTGTTACGCAGCACTTTGCTGACTTCGCGCTGCTCCACTTCTGCGTGGCTAAGCGCGTATTCGTGTTCTCGCATGGCGACGCTCCTGACGATGATCGAAGAGAATTTGCCCGGACTATAACAGAGGCGAGGCAGAACTCTGCGCTCAGAGTTTGACAGTCTGTTTCGATCCGGTACTATGGCGCCCGCTTCATGCGGAGGTGTGGCCGAGTGGTTGAAGGCAGCGGTCTTGAAAACCGCCGAAGGGGAAACTCTTCCGTGAGTTCGAATCTCACCGCCTCCGCCATCTGCATAGCAAAAGCCCCGGTTCTACCGGGGCTTTTGTATTTCCGGGCTACCGCTATTCAGTCTGCGCAGCGCCCTCGAACCAGGCGAGCTTTTCGCGCAACTGGACGACTTCCCCCACGATCAGCAGTGTCGGAGCCTGCACCTGTTCGGTGGCCACCCGCCCGGGCAAATCGGCCAGCGTTGCGGCGAAAACCCGTTGATTGCGCGTGGTGCCCTGCTGCACCAGTGCCGCCGGTGTCGAGGCGGCGCGGCCGTGTGCGATGAGCTGCTCGCAAATCACCGGCAGTCCGACCAGCCCCATATAGAAAACCAGCGTCTGCGCCGGCGCGGCCAGCTCCGCCCATGGCAGGTCGCAGCTACCGTCCTTCAGGTGACCGGTGACGAAGCGTACCGATTGCGCATGATCCCGATGGGTCAATGGAATGCCGGCGTATGCGGCGCAACCACTGGCTGCGGTGATTCCCGGCACCACTTGGAATGGCACACCATTGGCTGCGAGCTCTTCGATCTCTTCACCGCCACGCCCGAAGATGAACGGATCCCCCCCTTTGAGCCGCAACACGCGCTTGCCCTGTTTCGCCAGAGCGACCAGTTGCTGGTTGATCTGCTCCTGAGGCAGCGCGTGATTGGCCCGCTGCTTGCCCACGTAGATCCGGTCGGCATCGCGCCGGCACAGTTCGAGGATGGCCGGGGCAACCAGGCGGTCATACAACACGACATCGGCCTGCTGCATCAGGCGCAAGGCACGGAACGTCAACAGATCCGGATCACCGGGCCCAGCACCGACCAGATAAACCTCACCCAGCAGGTGTTCCCTGGCGCCCGCGAGCTTTTCCTCCAACAACTGCTCGGCTTGCGCCTGTCGCCCGCTCAGCGCCTGTTCAGCGATCGGCCCCTGAAACACTTCTTCCCAGAAGATGCGGCGCTGCTGGACGTTGGCGAAGCGCGCCTTGACCCTCGCCCGATAGCGCCGCGCCAGACCCGCGAGCTGGCCGTAGGCAGCAGGTATCCACGTCTCGATGCGGGCACGCATCAACCGCGCCAGTACGGGCGCGTCGCCGCCGCTGGATACCGCGATCATCAGCGGCGAGCGGTCGACGATGGCCGGAAAGATCACACTGCACAGTTCCGGCGCATCCACCACGTTCACGGGGATCCCGATCGTACGGGCGTCGGCGGATACCTGTGCATTGGTAGGCTCGCTATCGGTAGCGGCAATCGCCAGCACGCAGCCGTACAGATCATCGGCCGTGTAGTTACGCGCCCGGCTCTCACCGCCGCTTTCTGCGACAAGCGCAACCAGCGATTGATCGATGCTCGGCGCTACCACGCGCAGGCAGGCGCCGGCATCGGCCAGCAGTCGCGCCTTGCGCAAGGCGACCTCGCCGCCGCCGACGACGAGCACCAGCCGGCCCTTTAGATCGTGAAACAGCGGAAGGTAATCCATGAGCGAATCCTGGCAGTTGGGGTATCCATCACAGCGGCTGCCGCTGCGCGTGCCCTTGTCGAGCATCAAGTAAGCGCGCGGCGGCTACCGTGCGATGAGGCCTGGCCCTTCGGACTACCACATTCAGGGCCGGCCTCGGCACGCTCGCCCGGGCCCGGTCAACCGATCGTCTCGAGACCGCCCATATAGGGCTTGAGCACCTCCGGCACGCGGATCGCGCCGTCGGCCTGCTGGTAGTTCTCCAGCACCGCGACCAGTGTACGGCCCACCGCGAGGCCCGAGCCGTTGAGCGTATGGACGAGCTCGGGCTTGCCGCTCTCCGGGTTGCGATAGCGCGCCTGCATGCGACGCGCCTGGAAGTCACCACAGTTCGAACACGAGGAAATCTCGCGGTACTTGTCCTGGCTCGGCACCCAGACTTCCAGGTCGTAGGTCTTGGTCGCGCCAAAGCCCATGTCGCCGGTGCACAGCGCGAGCACGCGATAAGGCAACTCCAGCAACTGCAGTACACGCTCGGCGTGGCCGGTCAGTTCTTCCAACGCCTCGAAGGACTTCGCCGGCTCGACGATCTGAACCATCTCGACCTTGTCGAACTGGTGCTGACGAATCATGCCACGGGTGTCGCGACCGGATGCACCGGCCTCGCTGCGGAAGCATGGCGTATGCGCCGTGAGCTTGAGCGGCAACTGCTTGGCATCGAGGATCTCGCCCGCGACGATGTTGGTCAGCGACACCTCGGCTGTGGGGATGAGGTAGAAATCCGCTTCGCCCTCGCGGCTGATCTTGAACAGGTCTTCCTCGAACTTCGGCAGCTGGCCGGTGCCCAGCAACGCTGGAGCCTGAACGAGGTAAGGCGTGTAGGTTTCCTCATAGCCGTGCTCACGGGTATGCAGATCGAGCATGAACTGCGCCAGCGCACGGTGCAGCCGGGCGATAGGCCCGCGCATCAGCGCAAAACGTGCACCGGACAGTTTGGCGGCCGTTTCGAAATCGAGCCAGCCGTGCTGTTCGCCGAGCGCGACATGGTCGCGTACCTGGAAATCGAACGTCGGCGGCGTACCCCAGCGACGCACCTCGACATTGCCCTCCTCGTCGTCTCCGACCGGCACGGATTCATGCGGCAGGTTCGGAATGCTCAGCATCAGCTGGTCCAGCTCGCTCTGGATGCGGTCAAGCTCCTGCTTGCCGGAGTCAAGCTCGGTACCCATGCGATCCACGTCGGCGAGCAAGGGGGCGATGTCCTCGCCGCGCTGCTTGGCCTGCCCGATGGACTTGGAGCGCGCATTGCGCTCGGCCTGCAACTGTTCGGTACGGGTTTGCACCACCTTGCGCTGGGCTTCGAGCGCCTCGATGCGCTCGACGTCCAGCTTGTAGCCTCGGGTCGCCAAGCGCTGCGCGACTTCGCGCAGCTGGGTGCGTACCAGTTTGGAATCAAGCATGGTTGGTCTCGTCTGACTGAAAGGGTTGCAAAGGGGTTGCGCAGTTTACTGGCGATCGCACGTCATTCATAACCTGGCGAGCGCCAGGCCGGCCCATGCCGCCAGCAATCCGCCGACGACGCTGCCACTCGTATACAACAGCGCGGTCAGCACCTGGCCGCTTTCCAGGAGCCGCAAACTATCGAGGGAAAAACTGGAAAAGGTCGTCAGCGAACCGAGAAAGCCGATGATCAGCGCCCCGCGCAGCTCCGGCGATACCTCTGGGCGCGTCAGAAAATGCGCGTAGAGGAAGCCGATGATCAGGCAGCCAGCCAGATTGACGGTCAGGGTGGCAAAGTAGAAATGCCGCGGCCATTGGTTGGACACCCATAGCGATATGCCGAAACGCATCAGCGTGCCGACGATTCCACCCAGCGCGACGGCCAGCAGCATGCGCATCAACGCCTCCTCCGCTGGATCGGGCTGGCACTGTCGAGCTGTGCCAAGTGCTCGAGCTTGTCGCGAATCTTGCTCTCCAGGCCGCGCGGCACCGGGTGGTAATAGCGGCGCGGCTCCAGCGCTTCCGGAAAATAGTCTTCGCCAGCGGCATAGGCATCAGGCTCATCGTGGGCATAGCGGTACTCCATGCCATAGCCGAGCTCTTTCATCAGTCGAGTCGGGGCGTTGCGCAGGTGCAGCGGCACTTCCTGCGAACCGTGCTCTGCCGCATCGCGCATCGCTGCCTTGAAGGCCGTGTAGACGGCATTGCTCTTCGGCGCGCAGGCCAGGTAGACGATCGCTTGCGCGACCGCCAACTCACCCTCGGGGCTGCCAAGGCGCTCCTGCACATCCCAGGCATCGAGGCACAACGCCAGTGCTCTGGGGTCGGCATTGCCGATCTCCTCGCTGGCCATTCGCACCACGCGGCGGGCTATGTACAGCGGGTCGCACCCGCCATCGAGCATTCGCGCGAACCAGTACAGGGCTGCGTCCGGGTTGGAACCTCGCACCGACTTGTGCAATGCCGAAATCTGGTCGTAGAAGGCTTCGCCCCCCTTGTCGAAACGACGTCGACTATCACCCAGCAAGTTCTGCAGCAGCTCCGGTTCGATGCTGCCGCCAGGCTCGGCGAGGTCCGAAGCGTTTTCCAATAGGTTGAGCAGACGCCGACCATCGCCATCTGCCGCCGCGAGCAGGATCTGGAAGCTGGCTTCCGGCAGTTGCAAACGCAGCTCCCCGAGCCCCTTGGATTCGCTCAGCGCGCGTGCGACCAGATTGCGCAATGCGCTTTCATCAAGACTCTTGAGGACGTACACGCGCGCTCGGGACAGCAGTGCATTGTTCAACTCGAACGACGGGTTTTCCGTAGTCGCGCCGATGAAGATCAGCGTGCCGTCCTCGACGTAGGGCAGGAAAGCGTCCTGCTGGGACTTGTTGAAGCGATGGACTTCATCGACGAACAGGATGGTCCGCCGTCCATACTGGGCCGCCTGCTGCTTGGCGATTTCGACCGCCTGGCGAATCTCCTTTACGCCGGCAAGCACCGCCGAGACCGTCTCGAAGTGCGCGTCCGACACCTTGGCCAGGAGCCGTGCCAGGGTAGTCTTACCGACCCCGGGAGGCCCCCAGAAGATCATCGAATGCAACGCGCCCTGTTCCAGCGCTTCGCGCAGTGGTCGGCCGCGGGCAAGCAGATGCTCCTGCCCGACGTACTCGTCCAGGCTTGCCGGACGCAGGCGAGCCGCCAGCGGCTGGGCAACGGGCTCCCGACTGAACAGGTCCATTCAGTGCTTTACCTTGATCGCCTGGCCGTCGCGTGGCCGACCATTACTCGGAGATGACATCTGCCCCCTCAGGGATCTCGAACTGGAACAGCCCCGACTTCAACGGCTCGTTCATCTTCACGCCCATGAACAGGATGTTGGTCCGCTGACCGACGCTGTCGATCAGTTGCATGTCGTTGATGACGCCGCCGCGAAAGGACAGCCGCAGGCTGTCGAACAGGGTGTCTCGCGCCTTGGGCCGAAGCGTGAAATCGATGACGTCGCCCACTTCCTTGTGCGAGACCTCGAAGTTCTCGCTGATCGTCGAAACGTCACCCGACAGCAACAACGCCGGGGTATGCGTCAGCCGCTGGTCCAGCTGCTGGATGGTGACCTGCTGCAGATCAGGATCGTAGAGCCAGACCTTTTCGCCATTGGAAACCAGCAGCTGCTCCATCGGCTCATCGGTATGCCAGCGGAACTGCCCCGGGCGCTTTAGCGCAAGCTCCCCCGAGGTTTCCTGCAGCTGGGTCCCGCTGGCATCGAGCGACAGCTGAGAGAATCGTCCGGTCAGCGTGTCGGCCTGGCTGAGCAGGCTTGTCAGGCGCTTGGTAGAGGCGTTCTCGTCGGCCTGCACGGGGGCCAGCACGAGCAACAGGGCGAACAGGGAAAACAGGCGAATCAGCTGCATGAAAAGCCTCGCTACGACTCAGTCGCGAATTGGCGGTGGCGCGATGACTTCGCGCGAACCATTGGTGTTCATCGAGGTGACGACGCCGGCTATTTCCATGGCTTCGATCATACGCGCGGCACGGTTGTAGCCGATCTTCAGCTTGCGCTGCACCGCGGAAATGGAAGCTCGTCGGCTCTCGGTAACGAAGCGTACCGCTTCGTCGTACAGCGGATCCTCTTCGCTGCCCTCGCCGCCTTCGCCACCGCTGCCACCGGCGTCGAAGCCGCTGCCGGAATCCTCGACACCCGCAAGGATGTCTTCGATGTAGTCCGGGGCGCCACGCGCCTTCCAGGCCTCGACCACGCGATGGACTTCATCATCGGAGACGAAAGCGCCGTGTACGCGGATCGGCAGGCCGGTTCCCGGCGGGAGATAGAGCATGTCCCCATGGCCGAGCAATTGTTCGGCGCCACCTTGATCGAGGATCGTGCGCGAATCGATCTTGCTGGACACCTGGAAGGCCATGCGGGTTGGAATGTTTGCCTTGATCAGGCCGGTAATCACATCCACCGACGGCCGCTGCGTCGCGAGAATCAGGTGAATGCCGGCGGCCCTGGCCTTCTGCGCGATCCGCGCGATGAGCTCTTCGACCTTTTTGCCGACGATCATCATCATGTCGGCGAACTCGTCGACGACCACCACGATGGTAGGCAACGCTTTCAGGTACGGCGGTTCGTCATCCATCGACTCGCGCTTGTAGAGCGGGTCGTGCAGCGGGGCACCCGCCTCCTCGGCCTCCTTGACCTTGCGGTTGAAGCCTGCAAGGTTGCGCACACCCATCGCAGCCATCAGCTTGTAGCGCCGCTCCATCTCCGCGACGCTCCAGCGCAAGGCATTGGCAGCCTCTTTCATGTCGGTGACAACGGGGCACAGCAGGTGCGGAATGCCTTCGTAGATGGAGAGCTCGAGCATCTTGGGATCGATCATGATCATCCGCGCCTCTTCTGGCGTGGATTTGAACAGGATCGACAGGATCATCGCGTTGACACCGACCGACTTACCCGAACCCGTGGTGCCGGCGACCAGCAGGTGCGGCATCTTGGCCAGATCGGCAATCACCGGCTTGCCACCAATATCGTGCCCGAGGGCGAGCGTCACCGGCGATTTCGCATCGTCGTACTGAGTCGACGACAGCACCTCGGAGAAGCGCACGATCTGGCGATCCTCGTTGGGGATCTCGATACCGACGGTGGTCTTGCCCGGTATCACTTCGACCACTCGCACGCTGATCACCGCCAGCGAGCGAGCGAGGTCCTTGGCCAGATTGGAGATACGACTGACCTTGACGCCCGCCGCCGGCTGAATTTCGAAGCGAGTGATCACCGGCCCCGGATGCACGGACTCGACGACCACCTCGACGCCGAATTCCTTGAGCTTGATCTCCAGCAGCCGCGACATCGCTTCGAGGGATTCCGGCGAGTACTGCTTCTGCTGCTTCTCGGCCGCGTCGAGCAGCGAGATCGGCGGCAAACTGCCTTCGACCAGTGGATCGACGAACAGCGTGGCCTGCTTTTCCTTGAGCACGCGCTTACTCGGCTCGGAGGCTTTCGGCGGCGGTGGCGGTGCGATCACCGGCGCGACGCGCTTGTCGCGCTCGCTCATGTGCCGGGCCAGCGCCTCGTCACGCTCGATGATGCGTTCCTTGACCTTGGCTTGCTCGCGACGGTCGCGAACCATCGGCGCGGCCACTTCGCTCACCACGTCGTCGACCTCGCGCAACTGCGCGACCAGCTGCTTGCGTTCGGCGCGGGCGTTCCACCAGCGGCTGAAGAAGCTCTGGATCAGTTCGATGAGATCCAGCGTGATCTTGCCGGTCAGGTCCATGACCTTGAACCACGACAGATCGGTAAAGACGGTCAGACCGAAGAAAAAAAGAGCGAGAAACGCGAGCGTGCTGCCCTGAACATTTAGAGTGTTTTCAGCTAGGTGGCCGAGGCTCGCGCCAAATATCCCCCCTCCTGACTGCTGCATTCCCGGCTGAGGTATGAAGTGAATGTGTGCTAATGCAGTTCCGGCGGCAATCAGGAGCACCAAGCCAGACAAGTGCCAAACAAATAGCCATCCGTTCCACCCCCATGGAAGGTGTCTATTGCGGAATATTTGCCACGCGCGGATACCTAGCAGCAAGGGAAAAAGGTACGCGAAATAGCCCAAGCCGCCCAACAGCAGGCTAGATATCCTCGCACCGATTATGCCGCCGGCGTTCTTTATATCGCGCACTTGGATGCTGTGGTCCCAAGCCGGATCACCGGGGCTATAGCTCAAAAGCGTCATCAGTAGGAACAGGCAAGCAAACACTGCCGCTATCAACGCGCCTTCCTTGAGGCGATAACCAAGTTGCTGGCGCCAGACGACTGCTGGCGCAGTAGAGGAGGAATTCTTCAAAACGCTGTATTTCCTGCGCCTGCGGCGCCTCGATGAACCGTAGTCAGCCAGAACCTCGGCATTGTACGGGTTTGTCGGTTCGATCGCATGCCGGTTCCGCGTCGGCTTGGGCTTTTGGCGATGCTTCGGTGTAGCATAAACGCCGGTTTTCGCAGCGCGGCTCGACTGGAGCACGCTTCTCTATTCGCAACAAAGGCTTATGAGGGCTTTTTATGGGTGAAGTCAAGCATTCGCGTCTGATCATTCTCGGCTCGGGCCCTGCCGGATATACCGCCGCGGTGTATGCTGCACGCGCCAACCTCAAGCCGCTCGTGATCACCGGAATCCAACCTGGCGGCCAGTTGACCACTACAACCGAAGTCGACAACTGGCCCGGCGACGTCGAAGGTCTTACCGGCCCCGCGCTGATGGAGCGCATGCAAAAGCACGCCGAGCGCTTCGATACCCAGATCCTCTTCGATCACATCCATACCGCAGAACTGCAGCAGCGCCCCTTCACACTCAAGGGTGACAGCGGCACCTACACCTGCGACGCCCTGATCATCGCAACCGGCGCATCGGCACAGTATCTGGGGCTGCCGTCGGAAGAGGCGTTCGCGGGCCGCGGGGTTTCAGCGTGCGCCACCTGTGATGGCTTCTTCTATCGCAACCAGGTGGTGGCTGTCGTGGGCGGAGGCAACACTGCGGTCGAGGAAGCGCTCTACCTGTCAAACATCGCCAAGGAAGTGCACCTGATCCATCGCCGCGACAAGCTGCGCTCGGAAAAAATCCTGCAAGACAAGATCATGGAAAAGGCTGCCAACGGCAACATCCGCCTGCATTGGAACCATACGCTCGAAGAGGTGCTGGGCGACGACAGCGGCGTGACCGGCGTGCGCTTAAAGCACACCCTGACTGGCGAAGAGGCACGCCTGGACCTGGCAGGCGTGTTCATCGCCATCGGCCACAAGCCCAACACCGATCTCTTTGCTGGCCAGCTGGCGATGCGAGACGGCTACCTCTCCATCAAAGGCGGCAGTGAGGGTGACGCCACCGCCACCAGCATCGCAGGCGTTTTTGCAGCCGGCGACGTTGCCGATCACGTCTATCGCCAGGCCATCACCTCGGCCGGTGCCGGCTGCATGGCTGCGCTGGATGCAGAGAAGTTTCTCGACAACTGACGCGAAGGCGGGCCTGGCCCGCCTCCCCTCCTGACGGCACGGCCTATGCTGACCTGGCTGCAACGCGATGATCTCGGCTTTCCTCCGCTTGAACAGGCGCTACGTGAGCCGAACGGGCTGCTGGCAGCCGGCGGCGATCTGAGCGCCGAGCGCTTGGTCGCGGCCTACCGGCACGGCTGCTTCCCCTGGTACCAGGAGGGTCAGCCCATACTCTGGTGGTCTCCCGATCCACGGACCGTGTTGTTCCCGGGCGAACTACACGTATCGCGAAGCCTGCGCAAGCGCATCCGCCAAGGCGAGCTGCGGGTTACCTTCGACCAGGCGTTCGCCGAGGTCATCCAAGGCTGCGCCGAGCCCCGCAGCTATGCCGAAGGAACCTGGATCACGCCTGCTATGCAGCACGCGTATATCCGCCTGCATGAGCGGGGTATTGCGCACTCAGTAGAGGTGTGGCGACAGGGTGTCCTGGTAGGCGGCTTATACGGTCTGGCAATGGGGCGCCTGTTCTTTGGCGAGTCGATGTTCAGCCGGGAGACGGACGCCTCCAAGGTTGGTTTCGTGCAACTGGTGGAACGACTGCGCGACTGGGGATTCGAAATGATTGACTGCCAGATGCATACGCACCATCTAGCCAGTTTCGGCGCCCGCCCGATTCCTCGCAGCGAGTTCAAACGGCTGCTCGCTCAGCATCTGCAACGACCTGGCGAAACGAATTGGCGTGCGTAGTCGAGCAAGGCAAGCTGACCTACACTGAACGCAAGTTTCGTGAGAGTTGACCATGACTTCACTGGCCCGCCTCAAGTTCTACGCAACCCAGCCCCATCCGTGCAGCTATCTGCCCGACGAACAGGCCACGACGCTGTTTCTCGACCCCAGCCAGCCGATGGATGTGCAGGTATATGCCGAGCTTTCCGAGATGGGCTTTCGTCGCAGCGGAGACCACCTCTATCGACCTCATTGCCAACGATGCTCTGCCTGCATTCCTGCCCGCATTCCCGCCAACGCGCTGTTACCCAGCCGCCAGCAAAAACGCATTATCAAACGTAACGCCGACTTGAAAGTCCAAGCGGTGCGCGCGGGCTTCACCGAGGAGTACTACTCGCTGTACGCGACCTACATCGAGAAGCGGCACGCTGATGGCGACATGTATCCACCGAGCCGCGAGCAGTTCAACACCTTCCTCGTGCGCGACCTGCCATTCAGTCGGTTTTACGAGTTTCGACTCGACGGCCGGCTACTGGCGGTGGCGGTCACCGATGTGCTGCCGAACGGCCTTTCGGCGGTCTACACCTTCTACGACCCCAACGAAGAGCGCCGAAGCCTCGGGCGCTACGCCATTCTCTGGCAGGTCGCCGAAGCGGCGCGACTGGGACTGAAGGCCGTTTACCTGGGCTATTGGATCAAGAACTGCCGCAAGATGAATTACAAGACCGAGTACCGCCCCATCGAACTGCTGGTCAGCCAGCGCTGGATAACACTGAGCTGACGGCTTGGCGCATCAGGGGAATTCAGGCACAATACTTGCCGTTTTTGCCGACGTATCAGTCGGCGTTCATTGATATCGAGGGCTTTGCTGAATGTCGAAAGAAGACAGCTTCGAAATGGAAGGTACTGTCGTCGACACCCTGCCCAACACCATGTTTCGCGTGGAGTTGGAGAACGGGCACGTCGTTACTGCGCATATTTCCGGCAAGATGCGCAAGAACTACATCCGCATTCTTACTGGTGACAAGGTTCGTGTAGAACTCACCCCTTACGACCTGAGCAAGGGGCGCATCACCTACCGCGCACGCTAATCGAGCGCGAGAAAAACGCCCGGCTCAAACCGGGCATTTTTGTTTTGGGGCCGGTGAAGGCGACGTTGCGCCGCCCCCCCTCCACTACACCAGCTCAGCGGTCGTCTCGAACTCGAAGAAGAGTTCGTCGTCCCGTATATCGACCCGCACGACCCCACCATGATCGGCCAGCTCGCCAAACAGAATCTCTTCGGCCAGCGGGCGCTTGATCTTGTCCTGGATCAGACGCGCCATCGGCCGGGCACCCATTCTGGCATCGTAACCATGTTCGGCCAGCCAACCCCTTGCTGCATCCGACACCTCGAGCGTGACGTGCTTGTCCTCCAGCTGCGCCTGGAGCTCGATGAGGAACTTGTCCACGATGCTCTTGATGACTTCGTGGCTGAGTCGGCCGAACTGAATGATCGTGTCAAGCCGGTTGCGGAACTCCGGCGTGAAGCTCTTCTTGATCACCTCCATTGCATCGGAGGCATGATCTTGCAGCGTGAAGCCGATGGACGCTCGCGCAGCCGTCTCCGCCCCGGCATTGGTCGTCATGATGATGATTACGTTGCGGAAGTCAGCCTTGCGGCCGTTGTTGTCAGTTAGCGTGCCGTGGTCCATGACCTGCAGGAGCAGGTTGAATACCTCCGGGTGCGCCTTCTCTATCTCGTCAAGCAACAGTACGCAATGAGGCTGCTTGGTGATCGCCTCGGTGAGCAAGCCACCCTGGTCGAAGCCGACATAGCCAGGCGGCGCGCCGATCAAGCGCGACACCGTGTGTCGCTCCATGTATTCGGACATGTCAAAGCGGATCAGCTCGACTCCCAAGGCTCGAGCGAGCTGCCGTGCGGCCTCGGTCTTGCCCACCCCGGTGGGCCCGGCAAAGAGGAACGAGCCGACCGGTTTATCTGGCGCCTTAAGGCCCGCGCGCGAAAGCTTGATCGCGGTAGCCAGCGAATCGATCGCATCGTCCTGGCCGAATACCGTGAGCTTCAGATCACGCTCGAGATTGCGCAGCAGCTCCTTGTCGGAGCTCGAAACATGCTTCGGAGGGATGCGGGCGATCTTCGCCACGATGTCCTCGATCTGCTCGACGCCAATGCGCTTGACCCGAGCCTCTTCCGGCTGCAGCCGCTGAAACGCACCCGCCTCGTCGACCACATCGATTGCCTTGTCCGGCATGTGACGGTCGTTGATATAGCGTGACGCCAGCTCGGCAGCCGCGCGCAGCGCCTCATCGCTGTACTCGATGTTGTGGTGCTGCTCGAAACGGCCCTTCAGCCCTCGAAGGATGCCGACCGTGTCCTCAACCGAAGGCTCGGATACGTCGACCTTCTGAAAACGGCGAGCCAGTGCGCGATCTTTTTCGAAGATTCCGCGGAACTCCTGGAAGGTGGTCGAACCGATGCAGCGAATCTCACCTGAGGACAAGAGCGGCTTGAGCAGGTTGGAGGCGTCCATGACACCACCGGATGCTGCCCCCGCACCAATGATCGTGTGGATCTCGTCGATGAACAGGATCGCCTGCGGACGCTTGCGCAACTCCCCGAGCAGTGCCTTGAAGCGCTTCTCGAAATCCCCGCGATACTTGGTTCCCGCCAGCAAGGCACCGAGATCTAACGAATAGACGACGCTGTCGCGCAGCAGATCAGGTACCTGCCCATCCACGATCCGCTTGGCCAAGCCCTCAGCGATGGCGGTCTTGCCCACACCGGCTTCGCCCACCAGCAGCGGGTTATTCTTGCGCCGACGCGCCAGGATCTGCGCGACACGCTCAACCTCGTGTTCGCGGCCGATCAAGGGATCGATACGACCCTGGCGAGCTTGCTCGTTCAAATTGCTGGCATAGGCATCGAGCGGATTCTTACCGGCAGCGGTATCTCCGCTCTCGTCATCCTGCATCTCCGACTCGGAATCGGGGCTGGCGCCACTTCCCGGGACCTTGGAGATACCGTGCGCAATGTAATTGACGACATCGATACGCGCGACGTTCTGCTGCTTGAGCAAGAACACCGCCTGGCTTTCCTGCTCGCTGAAGATGGCAACCAGCACGTTGGCGCCAGTTACCTCCCGTTTGCCAGAGCTCTGTACGTGAAACACCGCACGCTGAAGAACGCGCTGAAAACCCAGCGTCGGCTGCGTTTCGCGCTCTTCATCGTGCTGGGGAATCAACGGCGTGGTGGAGTCGATGAACTCCTGTAGATCGTGTCTCAACTTATCAAGGCTAGCGCCACAAGCCCGCAGTACGGTGGCGGCCGCTTCATTGTCCAGCAGGGCCAACAGGAGGTGCTCAACCGTCATGAATTCATGGCGCTTGGCACGTGCCTCTTTGAAAGCCAGATTCAGGGTGACTTCGAGTTCACGGTTCAACATAGCTTCACCTCTTACCCCAGCAGTCGGAGTTAACCGTCCTTCTCGATCTCACAAAGCAGCGGGTGCTGGCATTCCCTTGCATATTGATTGACTTGCATCGCTTTGGTTTCAGCCACGTCACGGGTATAGACCCCGCATACAGCGTGACCCTCGGTATGCACTGCCAACATGATCTTGGTGGCCAGTTCGCGGTTGTGGTTGAAGATCGACTGCAACACCTCGACTACGAAGTCCATCGGTGTGTAGTCATCATTGAACATGACAACTTTATACATCGAGGGTGCCTTCAGCGCCGGCTTGGCCTCTTCAACGGCCAGTCCGGAACCCTCGTGATGCTGGTCATCCTCGGGCGCCCGATCCTGGTTGAATGTTAGTCGAATATGAGCAAATGCACGCATGAGTACGTTCTGAGAATCGGCACTAGGCCGAATGGATGAAAGCTTCGCAGCCGGCAGACGAGCTGCCTTGACTAACCGAAAAACAGTGATACAAACAGTCTATGCCTGCTACGGGTATACGAGCGCAACATTGGCAGCACGCCCATCGAGCGCGGAATGAAACGGATGTTACTCCGGTGACGGACTCCTTTGCAGAGGGACAACAGCATGCTAAGCGGTAAGGTCAAGTGGTTCAACAACGCCAAGGGCTATGGATTCATCGTAGCAGACGGCGGCGATGAGGACCTGTTCGCCCATTATTCAGCGATCCAGATGGAAGGCTATCGGACACTGAAAGCCGGGCAAGCAGTCATGTTCAACATTCTGCAAGGGCCCAAGGGGCTGCACGCCGTTGAGATCAGGCCGCAGGCGACGGTGGAGGCCCCCGCCCAGACCCAGGTTGCCGAGAAAGGAAACATCAAGGCTCCCGCTTAGTGTCTGCTCTGCCACACCCGCGAAAGGCTGCATGAGCTGCTAGGGATGGTCTGAAGTAGTCAGGTATTTCTGGCTGACTCCAGCCCTTGCCG
>ERZ1673962.17-NODE-17-length-152061-cov-43.174954_pt1 | contig 152061 bp, 122 predicted proteins | sample MGYA00580188_ERZ1673962 | MGnify/ENA primary metagenome ERZ1673962 (study PRJEB41334, sample SAMN05608104) | rock metagenome | biome: terrestrial subsurface; feature: shale formation; material: shale | place: USA: Pennsylvania ...
GCACTTATACCGAACCGCCCCTGTAGCCTTGCTGCAGGGGCGGTTCTCTTTGTGCCCAGGAAAAATCATAGGCGCGAAGGTCATGCGTGGGATAAGCCATGTGTGACATGTGTGGAAAGACGCGCATAGAGACGTCAGCAGATCCGCTGTGCAGAAAGAAGGTCAAAGGAAACGCCCCTGTCACTGATGTGGCAGGGGCGTTTTTGCATTAACGGCACTTTGATCAAGCGGGATAAAGAAGAGGCACGCGGGGTAAAGAAGAGCAAAGCGGCTGTGGAAAACTCAAGATTAGGGGGTGCATGAGCTATCCACACGACCTCGCGACAGCTGCTTTCCCTCCAGTGGGCTTGCCGGGTGACCCAGGCCTCGGAGTTGCCGGGCGGCATGCCATGAGCGCTATCGTTGCGAGTCTTGCGAGAGCCGTCTGGAGCGCTTTTGAACCGGAAACAGTCACGAAAAAGCCCTGCCACACAGGATGTGACAGGGCTTTGAAATGATGATCTTGCGTGATTGTCTTGTGCGATCAGCTTGCTCGATTTCAGCGACTACAGAGCAAGGCCTGGAGTGTGTTTCATGACTTGGCGAGCCAGAACCACCAGACAATGGCGGCGATCAGGCCGAGCCCTAGCAGATTGATGGCCATGCAGATCATGCTGATGCTCCTTGTGAGGTGGTGGCGGTATTCTCGGGGTTACCTGTTGCGGATCCAGCTGCACTCGGGGGCGTATATCGACGCAGACGATTGGCATTGGTCACGACGGTGACCGAGGACAGGGACATGGCCAGTCCCGCGATGACCGGCGACAGCAACATGCCCGTGAAGGGGTGGAGGATGCCCGCGGCAATCGGGATGCCGATCAGGTTGTAGCCGAAGGCTCCCACCAGGTTCTGCTTGATGTTGCGCAGGGTGGCCTGGCTGATCGCGATCGCATCCGCGACCCCGCCCAGCGACGGCTGCATCAACGTGATACCGGCGGTCTCGATGGCAACGTCGGTACCTTCGCCCATCGCGAAGCCGACATCGGCCAGTGCCAGCGCCGGCGCATCATTGATGCCATCGCCGACCATGCCCACTACATGACCTTCCTGCTGCAGCCGCGCGATCTCGTCGTGCTTGTCATCCGGTGAGACGCCGGCACGGTAATCATCGATACCGGTCTCGCGCGCCACGGCTGCTGCCGTGTGAGGGTTGTCACCGGTCAGCATGATCACCTTGAGGCCGATGGTATGCAGGCGAGCGATGGCATCGCGGCTATCGTCACGCAGCGGGTCGGCCAGGCCGAAGACGGCGAGCAATTGATCGTCGCGGGCCATCAGGATCAAGGTGCGCGCATTGTCTTCCAGCGCCGTGATCTGCTCGCTGAGAGGGGCCAGGCTGATGCCTGCCTCTTCCAGCATGGCAGCGTTGCCCATGCGCCAGGTGCGACCTGCATCATCCTGAGCCTGAATACCGCGCCCGCTGATGGTCTGGTAATCATGGAAGGCCTTGCTGCGCGAGGCATCGGGGCGTCTGGCTTCGATATGTGCCAGCAGTGCCGCGGCCAGCGGGTGCTCTGAGCCCCGCTCCAGTGCATATGCTGCATCCAGCACGGCTTCCTCGTCTTCCCCTTCGAGGAGCGAGACCTCGGTGACCTCCGGCTTGCCGCGCGTCAGGGTGCCGGTCTTGTCGACCACCAGCGCGGTCAAGCGACTGGCGGTCTGCAGTGCCTCACCGCTGCGTACCAGCACGCCATGTTCCGCCGCCTTGCCGACCCCGATCATGGTCGAGATCGGCGTCGCCAGACCCAGCGCACACGGACAGGCGATGACGAGTACCGCCGTCGCGACCACCAGCATATGCACGCCGGTCGGCGCAGGCCCGAAGTTGAACCACACCAGCGCCGCGACGATGGCGATGATCATCACGCTGGGCACGAACACGCCGGAGATGGTGTCAGCCAGCCGACCGATCGGCGGGCGCGAATTCTGCGCCTGACGCACCTGGCTGATGATGCGTCCCAGGCGCGTCTCGCTACCGACTCGCTCGACTTCGAAGACCAGACTGCCACGCGTATTGAGCGTACCGGCGGCTACCTCATCGCCGATACCGCGTGACACGGGCAGTGGCTCACCGCTGAGCATCGATTCATCGATGTGGCTCTGGCCCTCGATGACCCTGCCGTCCACCGGAATGCGCTCACCGGGGCGAATGCGCACCTGGTCCCCGCTGCGGACCTCGTTGATATCGATCTCGCGCTCTTCACCGTCGCGGATCACGCGGGCCGTGCGGGTCTGCAGATCCAGCAGTGCGCGCAGCGCCTGCTGAGTACGGCCCCGGGCGCGGACTTCCAGCGCCTGCCCCAGGCTGATCAAGCCGATGATCATGGTCGAGGCTTCAAAGTAGAGCCCGCGCGCCGCCGGGGGCACGCTGTCGGGGAACAGCAGCACGCCCATGGAGTAGATCCATGCCGCACCGGTACCGAGCGCCACCAGCGTATCCATGTTGGCCTGATGGTGCGTGAAGGCCTTCCAGGCGCTGGTGAAGAAGCTGCGTCCTGCCGTGGCGAGCACGCCCAGCACGGCGATGCCGATCGCCAGCCACACCCCGCGCTCGAGCCCCTCGAAGCCGGGATGATGGAAGAACATGCTGATCATCAGGGGGATGCCGATGCCCAGTGACAGCACGCTGTCACGGACACGAGAGCGATATTCCTGATCGGCGTCCTCTTGCTGTTGCTGCTCACCGGCCTGCGCGTCTTCCACCAGGCTCGCCCCGTAGCCGACACCTTCGATGGCCGAGACGATCTCGTCGGGAGTGAGGAGGCTCGTGACCTGGGCGGTGCGCGAGGCGAAGTTGACCTGCGCCTGCTCAACGCCGTCCAGGCCATCCAGTGCCTTCTGGATCGTCGCCACGCAGCTGGCGCAGGTGACGCCGGACAGTGAGAACTCGGCGCTTGCGCTATCGGCTGGCTGGCTCTCAGTCGCTGTCTTGTTTGCAGTACCTGACGCGTTCGCGGCGCCTGACTTGCTCGCAACGACCGGCGAATCAGCAGCCGGTGCGGCTTGAGCTTCATCCGCCTCGGCGGGGGCCTCAAGCGAATAGTCCGTCTCGAGGATGATTCTCTCGAGCAGCCCGCGCGGCAGACAGGTGTCCACGTTGAGAGTGTCTTCTTTCGGCGTGCCACTGACTTGCGCGGTGCCATCCCAGTGCTGGATGGCCTCGCGCAATCTGGCGACGCACTTCTGGCAGTGCATGCCGTACACCGACAGATCGTGATGGGCGCGTTCCGGCAGAGCTTCCTCCTTGAGGGGGTAGCCGCTGTCTGCCGCGACTTCCTGTAGTGCCGTGGATGACGGCTGGCTGTGCATCAGCAACAGCTCTGCGTCAGGCGCGCCGAGCAACTCGGCCTGCGGGTCCTGCGCCTGCAGGGCACGACGAATCCTGCTGACACAGCCCTGACAATGGATGCCTGGCGCCTGCAGAAGGCGTGTCTCGGGAAGTGATGTGGTCATCATGATTGCCCCCCGTCGCGGCGTTTGGAAGTGGAAGCGGTGTCGGGCACGTCCTGTGGAAAGCCTTCGATCAGGCAGCACACGCTGTTGCCGTCCGGCACGCCATCCGGCAGGTCCTGCCAGCAATCCAGCGCGTGCTCCATGCGCTCTGCCAGGGCTTCCAGCTCACGAATGCGCTCGCGCACTCTCGGCAGGTGCTGTCGCAGCAGGTCACGAACCAGCGGGCACGGCGAGTCGTGCTGGTCCGCCTGCTCGAGAATCTGTTTGATGTCGGCAAGGCTGAAGCCCAGCTGGCGTGCCTGACTGATGAATTTGAGGCGTACCAGCGCCTGCTCATCGAAGCGCTGGTAGTTGTTGACGGGATCACGTCGGGCCGTGATCAGCCCCTGGCGCGTGTAATGGCGAACGGTTTCGGCGGTGACGCCCCCCGCGCGGGCCAGTTCAGCGACTTTCATTGCATCATCTCCTGGTGATCAAGAGTGGCGGAGAGAGCATTCGGCTGCCCTGAAGGTCTGTCGGCAGCCAATGTTCCGTGACTGATCATCAGTGTAAGACTTATGTGTTGCACATAGGTCAAGCGAGCCGATACATACGAAAAAGCTGATATTCGACCAATAGGCTAGAGAGGGGAGCAGAGGAGGTTGTCGTGTTTTAAACGCTGGCGACAAGGCACTAAATCGTCGTCAGGTCATGGGCTTAGCAGCACGCGACAGTGCAGACATGAATGAAAGTTCCCTGAATACTAGAAATCTCCCTATTCAAACAAACGTTCGCCCTTGACTTGAACGCACGACTCGCCCAAAACGTAGGTGACAGAGCTATGCATCAACGAATGATAACAACAACATGCGGCTCTCCAGCCACCTGCAATGGGACGCCATCCATAATGAAAAACAAGATGAACAAACTCACCCTCGGGGTCGCTCTGGCAACGGTAGCCACGGCTTATGCCGGTGGCGTTCACGCGGGGGCCTTCCAGCTGAACGAGCAGAGTGTCAGTACCCAGGGCACCTCCTTCGCCGGGCGCGCCTCGAATGCCAATGATGCCTCCACCGTGTTCGGCAACCCGGCCGGCATGTCCTTCCTGGATCGTGCCCAGATCACCGGCGGTGTGACCTATCTGGACGTCAATACCGATATTGATGTCGCCAGCGCGAATGATGCACTCGGTCGGCCAGTCTCTGGCGGAGATGACGGTGACATGGTGCCGGGGGCGGCAGTGCCTTCCTTCTATTACGTGCAGCCGATGAATGATCGGGTAGCACTGGGCTTCGGGGTCTACGCGCCCTTTGGTGTGATCACCGATTATGGTTCTGATTTCCGCGGCCGCTATTTCGCCAATTACAGTGAAGTCGAGGTGGTCACCGCCCAGCCGACCATCTCCTACCGCATCAATGACAAGTGGGCCATCGGCGCCGGTGTGACCTACAACAGTATCAAGGGTGAGTTGACGTCAAATACTCTCGATGTCGGTGCAGGCGATGGCAAGGTCAAGATCAAGGGCGACGATGCCGCCTGGGGCTACAACGTCGGGGTCATCTTCCAGCCGGTGGAAAGTACCCGTCTCGGTCTGTCCTATCGCTCCAAGGTGGATTACAGCCTGGACGGCGAGGCCAAGTACAACAATGTCTTCACTGGCGCGGGCTTCGCGAATACCGAGCAGGATGCGTCGCTGGACATGACCTTGCCGGAAAGCATCGACTTCTCCGTGACGCACAAGCTGGATGATCGCTGGACGCTGATGGCGGGCGTGACCTGGGTGCACTGGAGCCGCTTCGACGAGATCGCGGTGGAAGTCGACAACATGAGCGACATCGTCGAGGAGCAGGGCTACGAGGATAGCTGGCAGTACGCGGTCGGTCTGAGCTATCAGCTCAATCCGCAGTGGGTGCTGCGTACCGGTATGGCCTTCGATGACAGCCCGGCCGTGGATGAGCATCGCAGCGCGCGTATCCCGTCCGGGGATCGCACCATCTTCTCGCTGGGGGCCGGCTGGACGCCGATGCCGGAGCTGACCATCGACATGGCCTACACCTACCTGTGGGAAGAGACGGCCACCGTCAGCCTGAGCGAACCCAACCGTGGCACCTATGAAGCCGATTACGAGAATGAAGCGCATGGCTTCGGTCTCGGCGCGACCTATCGCTTCTGAGTACCTAAGCGGCTGAAGTGCTGAGCTGGTCTCGGGACAACCGATACAACCGATACAGAAACGCCCGGTCATATGACCGGGCGTTTTTTTGTCGTCCCTGCCGGGTTCATCAGGCAAGGGCGAAACTATCGCCTCAGCGCGAGCATTGGCGAACCGTCACCAGCGTCTGACATGACGATCAGAAGTCGTAACGCGGCAGGAACATCAACTGGTCGCGGTCGGCGCTGTACTCGCTGCCGTCCGACTGGCGGCTGTTGTCGAAGCGATACTCGGTGGCCAGCGTCAGGTCCTTGACCCGCCAGGCCGCGCCCAGAATCTGGTAGGCGTAGCGTGCTTCGCTGTCGGCGTCCTCCAGGTGATTCAAGCCACCGTAGAGCTCGACACTGTCATCGCCCCAGATGACCTCCTTGAACTTGTAGTTGACCACGAATTCCGCGCCGCGCGCCTTGTCGACGAAATCTTCCGAGGAGTCCAGGGTGCTGCCGGCGATGTGGTTGCGATACTCCCCGCCGACGAGGGCGATGTACCAGTTGCCCGGTGACCAGTGACCGCCGAGCAGCCAGGCATCGATATCGCCGTTCTCGCTGTTGCCGCTCTCGTAGTCGCTCAGCTCCGTATGGTGGAAGACGCCGCCCACCGTGAAGTCCTCGTCCGGGTGCCAGTTGAGCGCGGCTTCATAGCTGTAGTCACGCTCATACCCCGAATACTCGGTCTCGGTGGTGAAGACGCCATCCTCGAAGAGTGAGGTCTCGTTGCTGTGCTGGCCATCATGGCCGAGCTGGTAGAGCAGGCCGACAGTGACATCGTCGAAGCCTTTCTTCCAGTAGAGCGAGTTGTCCGGCCGCCCCGTGCCATGCAGGCCACCATCACCGCTGCGGCCTTCGAAGGTGCCGGACGCCTCGCCACCATTGATCCAGAACCAGTCGGTGTTGACGGCCACCATGTCGTACCAGGGGCCATACTGCTTGCCGACCGTGAAGCTGCCCCATTTCTCGTGGGCCGCTCCGGCGTAGAGCATGCGCTTGTAGTGAGCATCGGTGCCGTCCTTGAACCAGGGATCGAAGCCCCATTCGGCGCGGATGATGGAGCTCCAGCCCTGCTCGAACCGATGCTCGTGGATCAGGCGCACCCGCGAGCCGCCGTTGTAGATCTCGTCGTGTGCGCCATCCTGGATCACCGCAAACGCCGCCAGGCGGCCACTGAACTCGACGCGGTCGGTATCCGTCTTGTAGACCTCGATGGCCTGGGCCATGGGGCTCATGCTCAGCAGTCCCGTGCCGAGCAGGGCTGCGCCAATCGCGTGACGCAGTCGTGAGTGAGTGTGGAGGGGGATGCTGGCTGTTGTTGTAGGTTGCATCGTCATCCTGTGCATGTCTTTCCATCGGTGTGGGTCATGCCGGAGCGTCCTGCTCCGGCCTCGGTCGGGTGCAAGCACCCGGTTGGCAGCCAATGTCGATTCGTGTGAGCGACTCGGCTGCCCTTGCCCGGGGAGAGGCCGGGCGCTCATCGCCACCCTTCAGGCAGGCAGTGATGAGGCCCTGCGCCTTTTCCCAGGCAAAGCGGGGTCTTGATGGGCGCCGCAGCGCCCATCAGGCATGTCGTCTTTTCAGGGTGTCAGTGGTGCGTCTGGCCCAGGTCCGGGGCGAACGCGGCCTGCATCAATTCACGCGTATAACGCTCACGGGGTGCCTCGAAGATGGCATGGGTACTGCCGCTTTCCACCACCTCGCCTTCCTTCATCACGATGAGGTGGTCTGACAGCGCACGTACGACCGCCAGGTCATGGCTGATGAACAGATACGTCAGGCCGTGGCGCGCCTGCAGGTCGCGCAGCAGGTCGATCACCGTGACCTGTACCGAGCGGTCCAGCGCCGAGGTCGGCTCGTCCAGCAGCAGGAATTCCGGCTTGAGCACCAGGGCGCGCGCAATGGCGATGCGCTGTCGCTGACCGCCGGAGAACTCATGCGGATAGCGATTGCGCATGCCGGGGTCGAGGCTGACCTCGCTCAGGGCGTCGCAGACCCGCGCATCGCGCTGGGCGCGATTGAGCTCGGGGTGATGCACGCGCAGACCTTCGCTGATGATCTCGCCCACGGTCAGGCGCGGCGACAGGGAGCCGAAGGGGTCCTGGAAGACGACCTGCATGCGCGAGCGCAAGGGGCGCATGCCCGACTTGTCCAGCGGCATGATATCGACGCCATCGAAGCTGATATGGCCCTGGCTCTTGAGCAGGCGCAGCAGGGCGCGCCCCAGCGTCGACTTGCCGGAGCCGGACTCGCCGACGATGCCGATGGTCTGGCCGCGTCGCACCTCGAGATCGATGCCGCGCACCGCCTCGAAGGCGATCTTGGGCCCGAACAGCGGACGCTTGATGGTGAAGCTGACACGCACATCGCGCGCCGACAGTAGCACCGGTGCATCCGCGGCCACCGGCGCCTTCTCGCCGGCCGGTTCGGCATCGATCAGCATGCGGGTGTAGGCGTGCTGCGGGCTCTCGAAGACGTCGTGGGTGGCGCCGGTTTCCAGCAGCTCGCCGTGACGCATCACGCAGACGCGGTCCGCGAAGTGGCGCACGATGCTCAGGTCGTGGGTGATGAACAGGATCGCCATGCCGTAGCGCTGCTGCAGCGACTTGAGCAGCCGCAGGATCTGCGCCTGCACCGTGACATCCAGCGCGGTGGTCGGCTCATCGGCGATCAGCAGGTCCGGCTCGCAGGCCAGCGCTATGGCGATCATCACGCGCTGACGCTGGCCACCGGACAGCTCGTGGGGATAGCTGTCGATACGTCGCGCCGGCTCCGGGATGCCGACCTGCTCGAGCAATTCCAGCGCCTTGTGGCGAGCCGCGCGGCCCTTGAGGTCACGATGCAGCGCCAGTACCTCGATGATCTGGCGGCCGATGCGGTGCAGCGGATTGAGCGAGGTCATCGGCTCCTGGAAGACGGTGGCGATGCGATTGCCGCGCAGCTCGCGCATGCGCCGCGTCGAGGCACTCAGCAGGTCCTCGCCGCGCAGGCGGATGGCGCCCTGGATCTCGGCCAGTTCCGGCAGCAGGCGCAGGATGGCGGTGGAGGTGACCGACTTGCCGGAGCCGGACTCGCCGACCAGCGCCAGCGTCTCGCCCTTGTTGAGGGTGAAGCTGACGCCCTTGACAGCGGGTACCGCGCCGTCCGGCAACTGGAAGTCGACCTTGAGGTCATCGATCTCCATCAGCGGTGGCGTGCCAGGCGCCTCGGCCGCCAGTCCCAGGCGAGTCAGGGTGTCGGCGCGTGCCTGGTCGGCGGCGTTGCGTGCTGGCGGCAGGCTGGAGGAGGTGCCGGAGGTAGAGGGTGAAGAAGTCATGATCAGCGCTCCGGTTCAGCGAGTCTTGGGGTCGAGGGCATCACGCAGCCCATCGCCGAGGAAGTTGAGGCAGAACAGGGTCGCGGCGAGGAAGGCCGAGGGCACCAGCAGCATCCAGGGGGCGGTCTCCATCATGTCCTTGCCTTCGGAGATCAGCACGCCCCAGGAGGTCAGCGGTTCCTGCACGCCAAGCCCGAGGAACGACAGGAAGCTCTCCAGCAGGATGACCTTGGGCACCGTCAGCGTGACGTAGACGATTACCGGCCCCAGCGCATTGGGAATCAGGTGGCGGGTGACTACCTGCAGGTCACGCACGCCGAGTGCATGCGCCGCCTCGACGAATTCACGCTTCTTGAGCGCCAGCACCTGACCGCGCACGATGCGCGACATGTCCAGCCACTCCACCGCACCGATGGCGGCGTAGATCAGGAAGATGTTGCGACCGAACACCACCATCAGCAGGATCACCAGGAACATGAACGGCAGCGAATACATGATGTCGACGAAGCGCATCATCAGGTTGTCGGTGCGTCCGCCGAAATAGCCGGAGACGGCGCCGTAGAGCACGCCGATCACCAGGCTGACGAAGGTGGCGACCAGCGCCACCGACAGCGAGATCTGGCCGCCATGCAGGGTGCGGGTCAGCAGGTCGCGGCCGTTGACGTCGGTGCCGAAGACGTGGCCGGAGGCCAGGTCCGGGCCGGTGCCGATGGCGTTCCAGTCGACTTCGTCGAGTTCGAAGGGCGTCAGCCACGGGCCGATCAGGCAGGCCAGCACGATGACGGCCATCACCACCAGGCTGCACATGGCAGCGCGGTTCTGCTTGAGACGACGCCAGGCGTCGCGGGTCAGGCTGTCGCCTGCCGGCGCGGCAGGAGGCTGGCCGTCGAAGGCGCTGGCACCGCCGGTGCCGTGGGGAGCGGGGGTTGTCTGTGACATGTCAGGGCCTCGGGTCAGTCGTCGTAGCGGATCTGCGGGTCGAGCATGCTGTAGAGCAGATCGACGATCAGGTTGAGCAGCAGGATCAAGGCGCCATAGAAGACCACCGTGCCCATCACCAGGGTGTAGTCACGGTTGAGCGCACCCTGCACGAAATAGCGCCCGATGCCGGGAATGCCGAAGATCTGCTCGATCACCACCGAGCCGGTGATGATGCCGGCGATGGCCGGGCCGAGGTACGAGACCACCGGCAGCATCGCCGGTCGCAATGCATGGCGCAGAATCACCTTCCACTCGCTCAGCCCCTTGGCGCGGGCGGTGCGGATGTAGTGACTGCCGAGCACCTCGATCATGCTGGCGCGCATCATGCGGGCTATGTAGGCGATCTGCTGGATGGAGAGCGCCACCACCGGCAGCAGCAGGTTCTGCCAGGCGCCACCGTTCCAGCCGCCGGCCGGCAACCAGCCGAGCAGCACGCCGAACACCAGCGCCAGCAGCGGGGCGATCACGAAGTTGGGCACCGCGATCCCCGCCAGCGCAGTACTCATCACCACGTAATCTGCCGTCGAATTGCGCCGGATGGCCGCGATCACCCCCAGCGGCACTCCGATCAGCAGCGCGGCCAGAATCGCCCACATGCCCAGCTCCAGACTGGCCGGGAAGCCCTGGCTGATCAGCTCGCTGACGTCGAAGTCCTTGTACTTGAAGGACGGGCCGAGATCGCCCTGCACCAGATCGCCCAGATAGCGCAGATACTGCATCGGCAATGGCTCATCCAGGTGATAGGCCGCGCGCAGGTTCTGCTCGATTTCCGGGGGCAGACGGCGCTCGCCATCGAAGGGGCCGCCCGGGGCGACCCGCATCAGGAAGAACGACAGGGTGATCACGACCAGCAGGGTGGGAATCGCCTGCAGCAACCGTTTGAGGGTGTAGCTCAGCATCCAGTGCTCCGTCCGGGCCGCTGCCCGGGTGTGTCGTTGTTATTGGTGACTGTTGTCTGTCAGTGCGAGGTATCGAGCTGCAGATAGCGACTCGGGTGCACGTCCAGCGCATTGGGCGCCCAGCCGCTGATGGCGGGGTCGACCAGGCTGGAGGTGACATAGTCGTAGAGCGGCAGCACCACATCGTTGTCGAGCAGATACTGCTCGGCGTCGTGGAGCTGGCGCTGGCGGGTGCCGACGTCTCCTTCACGCGCCGCCGCCTCGATCAGCGCATCGTAGGTCGGCGAGCTGAGCCCGGGCGCGTTGGAGGTGTTGTCGCTGCTGAAGGCGTTCAGGAAGTCGTAGGCATCGGCGATGGTGGCGATCATGCCGTAACGGCCGACCTCGAAATCGCCCAGCGCCAGATCGCGGTAATGCACCGCGGCCTCGGTGTTGGTCAGCGTCACCTTCACGCCCAGCGGTTTCCACATCGCCCCCAGGGCCACGGCGATCTTCTTGTGGTCTTCCAGGGTGTTGTAGCGCAGGGTCAGCTCAAGCGGGGTTTCCGGGCCGTAACCCGCGTCGGCCATCAGCTCACGCGCCTTCGCCATGCGCCTGTCCATCGACCAGTCAGCGAAGTCGAAGCGCGCGCCCTGATGCTCACCCAATGCCCTGGGCACGAAGTGCCAGGAGGGAATCTGGCCCATGCCGAGAATGCGTTCGGTGATCACCTCACGGCGGGTGGCCAGATTCAGCGCACGGCGAATGCGCTGGTCGGCCACCGGCGAGCCCTCGCGCAGATTGAAGACATAGAAGTACTCGCCGAGGATCGGGTAGGTATGCAGGGCGGCGGCCAGATTGTCCTGGATCCAGGTGTAATGGCTGGCGGGCACGCCGTAGGCGATCTCGACCTCGCTTGCCCGGAAGCGATTGAGCGCTGCGTGGCTCTCCTCGATGGGTAGGTAGACCACCTCGTCGAGCGCGACCGTGTCTGCCGCGTGATAGCGAGCATTGGGTGTCAGCGTGATGTGCGACTGCGGCGTCCATTCATTGAGCACGAAGGCACCCGAGGTGACCATGTTGGCCGGCCGGGTCCAGTCAGCGCCATTGGCCGTGATCACATGGCGTGGCAGCGGTGCGGCCTCGCTCATCGCCAGCGTCTGCTCCAGCGTCGCCGAAGGGTGGCTGAGAGTGATGGTGAGCGTCTGCGCGTCGGGCGCGGCCACGCCGAGTTGCTCCGGTGCCAGCGCACCGGTATTCACCGCGCGGGTATTGACGATCGGGTAGTAGAGCGTGGCGTTGTGGGCCGCGGTGGCGGGTGTCAGCAGGCGGCGCAGCGCGAAGACGGCATCCTCGGCGGTCAGCGGCGTGCCATCTGACCATTCGAGCCCTTCGCGCAGATGAAAGGTCCAGCTCACCCCATCGGCGGACGACTCCCAGCGCTCTGCCAGCCCGGGAATCAGCTTGCCGTCGGCGGAGTAGGCGATCAGCGGCTCGAACAGATCACGCGTGATGCGTGTCTCCCAGGTGCCGTTGGTCTGTTGCGGGTCCAGCGAGCCGGGCTCGGCGCCATTGGCGATACGCAGGATCTGCTCGCTCTGGCTCGTGGATTCTGCTGCCATGGCGCTGCCGGAAGCGCCGAGGGAGAGGGGGAGAACGGACAGCAGCAGGCCTGCGCTGAGGCTTGCCGCGCATTGCATCGGTGAGGTGGGGGACATGCATGAACTCCTTGTCACGCCCGTGGGGCGCGACGTCATCTTCTGGTGCCATCCTTGGCAGATGCCACGCTCCTGCCCTGCCGGACACGAGCGTGGACCCATGACGATCTAGAGAGCGGCGAGCCGGGTCAGAGGCTCACAGGGCTCGCCTCACTCGGAGAACGAGACCCAGCGCGAGCGGTGAGTATCCTCGATGTTGTTCTTCCAGCCGCTGAGCTTGGGGTTCACCAGATTGCGCGACACGTAGTAGTAGATCGGCAGCACGGCGTAGTCATCCAGCGCCTTGCGCTCGGCGTCCTGCATCAGCGCCTCGCGATCCTCCATGTCGAGCGTATTGGCAGCCTTGTGCATGTCGTCATCCAGCGCACTGTTGGAATAGGCGCCGTAGTTGTTGGGCACGCCGCTTTCCAGCAGGTTGAGGAAGTTCTGGGCGTCGTTGTAGTCGCCGATCCAGCCGGCGCGGCCGACATCGAACTTGCCCTGGCGCATGTCCTCGTAGTGCACCGCGACCTCGGCGTTCAGCAGATTGACCTTCACGCCCAGCGGCTTCCACATCGCGGCGGCGGCGATGGCCACCTTCTTGTGGTCTTCGCTGGTGTTGTAGCGCAGGGTCAGCTCCAGCGGGTTGTCCGGGCCATAGCCGGCGTCTTCCATCAGGGATCGGGCCTTCTGCATGCGCTCATCCATCGACATGTCCTTGAAGGCCATCTCCTGGATGTCGTAATGGTTCACGCCGGTAGGCACGAAGCTGTAAGCCGGCACTTCGCCGGTGCCGAGAATCTTGTCGGTGATGATGTTGCGGCGGATGGAGAGGTTGAGCGCCTCACGCACGCGCGGGTCTGCCGTGGCATGGCCATCGCGCGAGTTGAGCACGTAGTAGTAGATGCCCAGGTAGGGCGCGACGTGGGTGGCGTCCGGCAGATTGTCCTTCAGCCAGCCGTATTGCTGGGTCGGGAATTCGCGCGCGATGTCGATCTCGCCGGCGCGGAAGCGCTTCAGGGCGCTGTTGCGCTCCTCGATGGGGTAGTAGATCACCTCATCCAGCGCGACCTCCCTGGCATCGTGGAACTCAGGATTCTTGAGCGCGACGATGCGGGTCTGCGGCTGCCACTCGCTCAGCTCGAAGGCACCGTTGGAGACCATCTTGCCGGGGTCGGTCCAGTCCTTGCCGTACTTCTCCACCACATGTTTCGGCAGCGGGTAGGCGGTGTAGTGCGACAGCTGATCCAGGAAGTAGGGCGTCGGGCGCTCGAGGGTGATCTCGAGGGTGTGATCATCCACGGCACGCACGCCGAGGGTGTCCGGCTCGGCCTCGCCGCTGTTGATGGCCTTGGCATTCTTGATCGGATACAGGATGTAGGCGTAATCCGAGGCATTTTCCGGCGTCATGATACGCTTGAGCGCGTACACGAAGTCCTCGGCGGTCACCGGCTCACCGTCTGACCACTTGCCGTTCTCGCGCAGCGTGAAGGTGTAGGTCTTGCCATCGTCGGAAATCTGCCACGACTCGGCCGCGCCGGGGATGCGCTCGCCATCGGCGGCTTCGGTGACCAGGCCCTCGAAGAGGTCGCCCACCACGTCATTTTCCCAGGTGCCGGAGATCTGCTGCGGGTCCAGCGAGGCCGGTTCACCCATGATCGCCAGCTTGAGCGTGTCGGCCATGATGCCCTGGGAGGCAACGATGCCCCCGGCCAGCAGCAGAGAGCCTGCCAGGCGTTTGAGCATGAAGCGTCCGGGGAGCACCGGGGTGCGAGAGGGGGAGTACAGTCGTGCCATGATAGGGAGGCTCGCTATTGTTGTTAGGGGTAATACGAGTGTCGCCTTCTACCATCGAATCTTTTCCTGCCCGCTGTCCATGTTAAAAAATGGATGGCTTATGCATGCATTCGATAAACGTCATGCAAGGCGTGGAAACTCGGGCCATTCGGGGCTGACGGACCTTTGAATCACTTTGGTCGTATTCGTCGCCTGCCCGCTGATGGGTGGCATGCCTGGCAGCCGAGAGCCGCCGCTTGCCCGCTGGCCACGGATGATGGGCCGGGCATGGTCGCCACGCCGGGAAATGGCTACAATATCGGGCTTTGCGCGCTGTCGATCTGCACATCCACCCTCGGGTGGCATGTGGCGGAGCCCGTCGCTTGCGACAGGATCGCCGCGCACCCATTCACGCATCATCGCCTCAAGACAGGACGACCATGCAAGAGATCAATCCGATCACCAACCTCATCAAGGACCTGTCCGAAAGGGCAGAAGTCCTGAGGGGGTACCTTTGACTATGCCGAAAAGCAGGATCGGCTAGAGGAAGTCACTCGCGAGCTCGAGAATCCGGATGTCTGGAATGACCCGGACTACGCGCAGAAGCTCGGCAAGGAACGTGCGTCGCTGGAGCTGGTCGTCAAGACCCTCGACGACATGAGCAACGGTCTGTCCGACTGCTCCGACCTGCTGGAAATGGCGGTCGAGGAAGAGGACGAAGGCACCGTGGACGAAGTCGTCCGCGAGCTGGACCAGCTCAAGGCCAGTCTCGAGAAGCTCGAGTTCCGCCGCATGTTCTCGGGTGAGATGGACGCCAACAACGCCTACCTCGACATCCAGGCAGGCTCCGGCGGTACCGAAGCGCAGGATTGGGGCAACATGTTGCTGCGCATGTACCTGCGCTGGGCCGAGCATCACGGTTTCAAGACCGAGATCGTCGAGGCGAGCGCCGGTGAAGTCGCCGGCATCAAGTCCGCGACCATCCACGTCGAGGGTGATTACGCCTTCGGTTGGCTGCGCACCGAGCTTGGCGTGCACCGTCTGGTCCGCAAGAGTCCCTTCGACTCCGGCGGCCGTCGTCACACCTCGTTCGCGTCCGTGTTCGTGTCGCCGGAAATCGATGACAACATCGAGATCGACATCAACCCGGCCGACCTGCGCACCGATACCTATCGCTCCTCCGGCGCCGGTGGTCAGCACGTCAACACCACCGACTCCGCGGTACGTATCACCCACGTGCCGACAGGCATCGTGGCGGCCTGCCAGACCGAGCGTAGCCAGCACTCCAACCGTGACCGCGCCATGAAGATGCTGAAGGCGCGTATCTACGAAGCCGAGATGCAGAAGCGCAACGCCGCCAAGCAGGAACTCGAGGACTCCAAGTCCGATATCGGCTGGGGCAGCCAGATCCGCTCCTACGTCCTCGATGACCAGCGCATCAAGGACCTGCGGACCAGCGTCCAGTCGAGCAACTGTGACAAGGTGCTCGACGGCGACCTCGATGACTTCATCGTCGCCAGCCTCAAGATGGGGCTCTGAGCGCGAGTACCCTCGCGGCCCAGCGCCTATTCGCCTCCGCCGGTCTCGCCGGCGGAGGCCACGAATCCCCGTATCGCGGTCAGTACTGATGGTCACAATCGTCAGGCTGATCATGATCTGTCGTGGCCCAGGCCATGACCCTTTGACACGAGACAGGCCCCTCCATGTCGACAGAGCAGACCCCCGCCATTGATGAGCAGCAGGCCGCCGAACAGGCTCAGGAAGAGAACCGCCTGATCGCCGAACGTCGCGCCAAGCTGAACGCCCGCCGCGAGCAGGCCGCCGCCGAAGGCAAGAGTGCCTTCCCGAATGATTTCCGTCGCGACAGCCTCGCCGCTGACCTGATGGAAGAGCTGGGCGAGAAGGACAAGGCCGAGCTGGAGACGCTGGACCGCAAGGCCGCCGTCGCCGGGCGTATCATGCGCAAACGTGGCCCCTTCATCGTGTTGCAGGAAGTCTCCGGCCAGATTCAGCTCTACGTCGACAAGAAGGGCCTGCCGGAAGCGCTGCTTGAGGACATCAAGAGCTGGGATATCGGTGACATCGTCGGTGCCAGTGGTCCGGTGCACAAATCCGGCAAGGGCGATCTGTACGTCATGATCGAAAGCGCCCAGCTGATGACCAAGAACCTGCGTCCGCTGCCGGACAAGTTCCACGGACTGTCCGATCAGGAAATGCGCTATCGCCAGCGTTATGTCGACCTGATCATGAACGAGCAGTCACGCCGCACCTTCGCGCTGCGTGCCGGCATCGTCGCCTCCATCCGTCGCTTCCTCAGCGATCGCGGCTTCATGGAAGTCGAGACGCCGATGCTGCAGCAGATTCCGGGTGGCGCGACCGCGCGTCCGTTCATCACGCACCACAATGCGCTGGACATGGAAATGTACCTGCGCATCGCGCCGGAGCTGTACCTCAAGCGTCTGGTGGTGGGCGGCTTCGAGCGCGTGTTCGAGATCAACCGCAACTTCCGCAACGAAGGGCTGTCGACGCGTCACAACCCCGAGTTCACCATGCTCGAGTTCTACTGGGCCTACGCGGACTACCGTGACCTGATCGCGCTCACCGAGGACATGATCCGCACCGCGGCCCAGGAAGTGCTCGGCACCACGCAGATCACCTGTCAGGGCAGCGAGTACGACCTGAGCCAGCCGTTCATCCAGATGACCATGCGCGAGTCGATCATCAAGTACGGCGATGGCATCACCGAAGCCGACCTGGCCGATTACGACGCCGCGCGCGCCACGGCGGAGCGTCTCGGTATCCAGGTCAAGCCGATCTGGGGTCTGGGCAAGCTCGAGACCGAGATCTTCGAGGAAGTCGCCGAGCACCGTCTCGACCAGCCGACCTTCATCACCGAATATCCGGCCGAAGTCAGCCCGCTGGCGCGTCGCAACGATGCCAACCCGCACGTGACCGATCGCTTCGAGTTCTTCGTCGGTGGCCGCGAGATCGCCAATGGCTTCTCGGAGCTCAACGACGCCGAAGATCAGGCCGAACGCTTCCAGGCCCAGGTGGCCGAGAAGGACGCCGGTGATGACGAAGCCATGTTCTACGACGCCGACTACGTGCGCGCGCTGGAATACGGCATGCCGCCGACCGCCGGTGAAGGCATCGGCATCGACCGTCTGGTGATGCTGCTGACCGACAGCGCCTCCATCCGCGACGTGCTGCTGTTCCCGGCCATGCGTCCGCAGCAGGGCTGAGCAGTCGGCCGCCAGCCCATCCCCATGGCGCATCATGACGCGCCATCGTGACGGGCCACGCTGAGGGCACCCGCAACGCCTCCGATCCCTGACGGGGGCGTTGTGGTCTCTGCCTCACACGAATGACTGACGACGAATGCCTCGCGGGGCATGATCGGTGCCGATGAGGCAAGGTGGCGCTTGGCTTTGTTGCCCGCGAGCGGCCATAATGGTCGGCGTCCAGTCTGCTGGCGCCCTGGTACTGCCGGGGTGGCGCGCTGGACATCTCGAGGCTCACCCGCATCGCGTGCCTGCTTTATGAGCGGCGCTGCCATCCACGGTGTGTCCTGTCTCGGAATTGTCCCTGAATGTCCTGGAGAGTGCAGAATGAAGCTGCTTAACCGTTCCGCCCTGAGCGTCAAGCCGACCCAGGCGTTTGTCGACTGGATCAACTCGCTGGAATCCGAAGGCGAGGGAGGCGAGGATCTGGCGCTGGAGGATGTCAATCAGGAGAGCACCGTCTACCTGATTCCCGAGATGGACACGCGTGAGGCGCTGGATGGCTTCGTCTCCGAGCGCTGGCTGGACGTGCTGGAAAGCGAGCTGCGCGCCTGGGAAGAAGACACCCGCCATTGGCCGGAGCCGATGGACAAGGCACTCTTCGAGCGCTTCCTGACCGTCGAGCACAGCTATCTGGCGGTCGACCTGGACGACGAGGCGCCGCTGGAAGTCAGCGAAGTCGATGACGAGCTGCTGGCCGATCTTGACTGACTCTTCGGCATGATGGCCGTCGTCGCCGTACTTTCCGCAAGAGCTGTCAGCCAGTGCCGTCAGCAATGACTGTCAGTGATGGCGACAGACGCTACAATGGCCTCGGGCAAAATGCCCGAGGCCATTTGCGTTGTGGCGATCGCATCGTCACCCTCAATTTTCCGCATGTCCGTCGTGCGGCTTCCCCCCTTCAAGGAGATTGCGCATGAGCATCCAGACCCAGATAGACACCAAGCTCGCTACGCTTGACCCGTTGATGGTCGAAGTCGTCAACGAGAGCCATATGCATAGCGTGCCGGCCAACTCCGAGACCCACTTCAAGGTCACGCTGGTCAGCGATCGCTTCAGCGGCCTGTCGCGGGTCAAGCGTCACCAGCAGCTGTATGCCTTGCTCAGCGAAGAGCTGGATGGCCCGGTGCATGCACTGGCACTGCACCTGTACACCGCGCAGGAGTGGGCGGCACGCGGCGGCGAGATTCCGGATTCCCCCAACTGTCTGGGCGGCGGCAAGCACTGACCATGACCCCTGAACCGCAACGCCTGCAATATCTGGACGCGATGGGACTGACCGCCTGGGTCGGTCGCTATCAGCTGCCCAATGCCTTGCCCACCCAAGCGTGTGACTGGCCCGAGCCGCAAGCGGCGGAGGCGGTCGCGCCCCAGGCGCGCCTGCACGCGCTGATCGATGAGGCGCCGCGTCCGCCTGCTGCCCACCAGACGGCGGATGCCAGCCATGGCTCCTCCGCTCAGGCTGGCGGCATGGCCGGCAGCGCGACGCCACGCCCGGCAGGGCCTTCTCCGGCCTCGAGTGCGCGCGCCTTGCTGGGCATGGCGCCGGCGGCGGTCGAAGCCCCCGCTGCGGCTGCCTCGCCGACGCCCGGCGCTGCCGAGACCAGCAGCACCGCCTCGTGGGGCACGCCGCCGACGCAGGTCACGGCCGAGGCACCGGCAGCAGATGAGGCAGTGACACCGCCAGCGGCAGACAAGCCGCCACTGCGCTTCAGCGTTCAGCTGGCGGCGCTGGAAGGGCGCTGGTTGATCATGCTGCCCGGTGACGAGGCACCGCATCTGGAAGGGGAAGCCTTGCTCAAGGCGTTGTGGCGCGCCGCCGGCATCGAGGCGGCATCAGGGCTCACCTTCAGCCACTTCCGCTGGCCGCTGTTGCCCAACCTCAAGGCCAGTGCGCCACTCGAAGAAGCCCGCGAAGGGTTGCATGCCTTCCTGAGCGGCCCGGCGCGGCGCGGCTGGCAGCCGGAGAGGCTGTTGATCTTCGGCAGCGATGAGGCCAGCGAGACGCTGCGCGAGGTGCTTGGCATCACCGCTTCCGAGCGCGGCGAGGCGACCTCCAGTCTGCTGAACCTGCCGGTCTGGCAGGGGCTGGCACTGCCGGCGCTGGCGCGCTCCAGTGAGGCCAAGCGCAAACTGTGGCCGCTGTTGATCCGCTGGGGGCGCGAGTGGCAGTCGGCATCGCCGCAGACGGACGCCTCATGAGCGAGTCAGCTGCCCGGCGCCTCGAGCTGCGTGAGCTGGCCGATGAGCAAGCGACTCTGCTGGCGCTTGAGGCCATCGAGGCCAGCCAGGTACATGGCCTGAGCCAGTCACAGCTGATCGATGTGCTCAACGATGACGCGCGCTGCGTGCTGGGTGCCTGGTGGCAGGCCGGCGAGTCGCCGACTGCAGAGCTGATCGGCTTCGTGGTGCTGGCTCGCGGGCCCTTCGAGGCCGAGATCGAGGCGATCACCGTACACGCCGCGCAGCGCGGGCAGGGCGTAGGTGCACGCCTTTTGGCCGCCGCCATCGCGCGGGCGCGTGACTGGCAACGTGACTCGGGGCTTGAGCGCCTGCTGCTGGAGGTGCGCGCCAGCAATGCCGCCGCCGCAGCTCTCTATGCGAAAGCCGGTTTCACCCGGGATGGAGTGCGCAAGGGCTACTATCCGCTGGCGGACGGCGGGCGAGAAGATGCCTGGCTCATGTCGCTGCCGTTGGTGTGATCCTGGCCCTTCTGTCTTGGGCTCCGGCATCGCTCAGGTGCTGGTGCCGACACGAAAACGCCGCCGACAGTCTCCTGTCGGCGGCGTTTTCATGAGGCCCTGTTCATGAACTCTTGTTCAAGCGCTCCTGTTCAAGAGTGCATGTTCACGCGGCCCAGCGCGCAGGACGCGCGGGAGCTTCAGGCGCTCTGGGTTTCGCTCTCGGTCTCGCTGAAGCGTGCGACCAGCGCTTCCAGACGCTGTGCCCACTGGTCACGCTCTTCCTGCAGTTGAGCGTTGGTCTGGCGCAGCTGCTCCAGCTCTTCGCCCTGACCTGTCTTGGCTTCGGTCAGGCGCTGGTTCTCTTCCTTCAGCTCTTCGACTTCCATCTGCAGCATCTCGATGCTGTCGATGGCCTGGCCGACTTTCTGCTCAAGTTGGGTAAAGAGTTCGGTGCTCATGCTATCTCCTTGTCGAGTCACGGTCGTGGCCCGAGGGGGTTCGTTGAGGGCGGTAAAGGTATGCGGTAAATGCTGGTGCGATGAATATCGGCCATGTCGGGAATCCTTGCCGGATGGCGCAGCGATACCCGCCTGCAGGCAGACTACGACGCCGCCTGAGTCGACACAAGTGGGAAGGTGGCTCAGGCGGGCGGATGGCGCCGATACAGGAGGCCATGACTGTCGCCGGCACGGCTTTCCCGGTGCAGCTGCCAGTTGGCGGGCACCACGGGGTCGAGGCCGGATTCCACTTCCAGATAGATCATGGCGTCATCGCTCAGCCAGCCATGCGCTTCGAGCAGCGCGCAGCTCGCGGCGGCCAGCTCGAGCCGGAAGGGCGGATCGAGCAGCACCAGATCCATGCCGCCTGCAGCGGGAGTGGCCGTCTCGAGCCAGTGCAGGACATCGCCGGTCACCACCTGCGTTGGCAGGCTGTCGCCGTTGGAGAGGGTCGCGAGATTGGCCTCGAGCGCACGCGCGACGCGGCTGTCGCGCTCCACGAAGGTGACATGCGCCGCCTCACGCGACAGCGCCTCGAGGCCCAGCGCGCCGCTGCCGGCATAGAGGTCAAGCACGCGGGCGCCGCCGACATGAAAGCCCAGCCAGTTGTAGAGCGTCTCACGCACGCGGTCGGGCGTCGGGCGCAGGCCCGGTGCGTCGATCACGTTGAGCAGGCGGCGCTTGAAGCGCCCGCCGATGATGCGCAGGCGACCTGGCCCGCCGGCGGCCTGGCCACGCTTGCCGCTCTGTTTGTCAGCGCGCGAGGGCGCGCTGGATTTGCCCCGTGCGGGGCCTTGGGAGGATGCGCGTTTTTTCATGCCGCGAGTCTAGCATGTGCGACGCCGGATGCTGCGCGGTGCGTACCTTCAGCCCCGAAGGGATGGTAGGATGACGCCACTTTCACGAGTTCAGGACTGTCTCGCCATGTTCGGTTTTTTCAAGCGCAAGAAACACAAGGCTCAGGAGCAGAAAGCCTCCGAGCAGCAGGCCCTCGAGCAACAGGCTCTTGAACAGACACAAGACGCCACGCCCCACGAGCAAGCCGATGCCGAGCAGGCAGCGCGGCTCGAGGCGAAGCGTCTCGAGGCCGAGAAGGTAGAGGCAGAGCGCCTTGCCGGTGAAGAGGCGGCTCGGGTCGAGGCTCAGAAGGCCGAAGAGCAGCAGGCCGAGGCTCAGAAGCTCGAAGAGCAGAAGGCCGAAGCTGAAGCCGAGCGCCGCGCCTCTGAGCAGGCGGCTGCCGATCAGGCCGCCAGGGCCGAAGCCGAGCGCATCGCCCAGGAGCGCGCAGCGCAGGAGCAGGCCGCTCAGGAGCAGGCCGCCCGAGACGAAGCCGAGCGTATCGCCCAGGAGCAGGCCGCTGCAGAACGCGTCGCCGCCGAAAAGGCCGCCCGTGAAGAGGCGGAACGTCTGGCTGCCGAGCAGGCCGCCCAGGCAGAGGCCGAGCGCATCGCTGCCGAACAGGCCGCTCAGGCCCGTGCGGAAGAAGCCGCCAGTGAAGCGCGTGCCGAAGAGGCGCGTATCGCGGCTCGCGAGGAAGAAGAGCGTCAGGCCGCCGCGCAACTGGCCGCCATCGAGGCCGAAGAGCAGGCCGCGCTGGAACAGGCTCGCCAGGAAGAAGAAGCACGTGCCGCCGAGGCTGCCGCCGCTGGCGCAGACGCCGTGGTCGAGGATGACGCTGCGCGTGACACGGCCCGCGACGGACGCGAAAAGCCGCGTCGTGGCTTCTTCGCGCGCATCAAGGCCGGTCTTGGCAAGACACGCGCCAATCTGACCGAGGGCGTCGCCAGCCTGTTCCTCGGCAAGAAGCAGATCGATGATGAGCTGATGGAAGACCTCGAGACCCAGCTGCTGATGGCAGACGTGGGCATCGAGGCGACCACCGAGATCATCGACAACCTGACCGCGCGTATCTCGCGCAAGGAATTGAAGGAGCCGCAGGCGCTCTACGAAGCGCTGCAGGAAGAGCTGCGCGTGATGCTGGCGCCGGTCGCCAAGGACCTGGAGCTGCCGGCCAAGGGCAGCGGTCCCTTCGTGATCCTGATGATCGGCGTCAATGGCGTCGGCAAGACCACCACCATCGGCAAGCTGGCCAAGCGCTATCAGAGCCAGGGCCGCAGCGTGATGCTGGCGGCGGGCGATACTTTCCGCGCCGCGGCGGTGGAGCAGCTCAAGGTGTGGGGCGAGCGCAACAAGGTGCCGGTCATCGCTCAGCATACCGGCGCCGACAGTGCCTCGGTCATCTATGACGCCCTGGAAGCCGCCAAGGCGCGTAACGTCGATATCCTGATCGCCGATACCGCGGGCCGCCTGCACAACAAGAGCCACCTGATGGAAGAGCTCAAGAAGGTGCAGCGCGTGATGGCCAAGCTGGATGTGTCCGCGCCCCACGAGGTGATGCTGGTGCTGGATGCCGGTACCGGTCAGAACGCGCTGTCACAGGCCTCCACCTTCCATGAAGCGGTCAACATCACCGGCCTGACGCTGACCAAGCTGGATGGAACCGCCAAGGGCGGCATCATCTTCGCGCTGGCCAAGCAGCTCAATCTGCCGATCCGCTATATCGGTGTCGGGGAAGGTGTCGATGACCTGCGTCCCTTCGCGGCTGATGACTTCGTCAGTGCCCTGTTTGCACGTGCTGGCGATGAGGCAAGCGAAGAGGCCAACGCCGAGTCGCGCGAGGCATGATTGCCTTCGAGCATGTCGGCAAGCGCTATGGAGGGCGCTTCGATGCACTGGCCGGGCTCGACTTCAGGGTCGAGCGTGGCGAGATGGTCTTCCTGACAGGCCATTCCGGTGCCGGCAAGAGCTCGTTGCTCAAGCTGATCATGCTCCTCGAGCGCCCCTCGCGTGGGCGCATTCTGGTTGCGGGGCACGATATCGGGCGACTGCATACCTCCCAGGTGCCGTATTACCGCCGCCAGATCGGCGTGGTCTTCCAGGACCACCAGCTGCTGACCGACCGCAACATCTTCCACAACGTGGCCCTGCCGCTGATGATCCAGGGGGTTCCGCCGCGTGAACAGGCGCGGCGAGTGCGGGCGGCGCTCGACAAGGTCGGCCTTCTGCATCGTGAGAAGGCGCTGCCGATCGAGCTGTCCGGTGGTGAGCAGCAGCGCGTCGGCATCGCACGCGCCGTGGTCAACAAGCCCGCGCTGCTGCTGGCCGATGAGCCGACCGGCAATCTGGACCCGGCACTGTCCGCCGACATCATGCGTCTGTTCGAGGATTTCAATCGCATCGGTACCACGGTGATGATTGCCAGTCACGATCTGGCGCTGATCGCCCGCCTGCACCATCGCACGCTGGAGCTGTCCGATGGTCGTCTGATCGCCGACAAGGATGCCCGATGAGCCCCCCGCGTTCCCGCAACGATTCCCCCTCTTCTTCACGCGAGCGTGGCCAGCCCCGCGCCGAGACGCGTACCCGCAAGGCCGCCGCGCAGGCGCCTGAATCATCGGAGGCCGCCGAGCGTGCGGCGCGCAAGGGTGCGCGCTCCAGTCGTGTCTCGGTCGAGAGCCGCTATCGCAGCTGGCTGCGTCATCACGCTGACATGGCGCGCGACAGCGCACGCCGCCTGCTGGTCGCGCCCATCGCCAGCCTGCTGACCATGCTGGCCATCGCCATCGCACTGACGTTGCCGGCGGCGCTGTGGCTGGCACTGGACAGCGCACGCCTGCTCGACAATGAGCTCAATGACAGCGCCCAGCTCACCCTCTATCTCGAGACCTCGGTCGACGAGAGCCAGGCGCTGACGCTGTCGGACTCGCTGCGCGACGCTGCCGGTGTCGGGGGAGTGCGGCTGATCACCGCCGCCGAGGGCATGCAGGAATTCGCCCAGGCGCTGGACCTCAAGCGCTCGCTGAGTCTGCTGGATGACAATCCCTTGCCGGCCAGCATCGTCATCACGCCGCTGGACACCACGCCGGAGTCCGTCCGCGCCCTGGCCACGCGCCTCGAGGGCGAGCCGGGTGTCGCCAGCGCACGTCTGGATCTGGCCTGGCTCGAGCGTCTGCGCCAATTGGGTGAGCTGGGTCAGAAAGTGACGCTGGGACTCGCGTTACTCTTCGGGCTGGGCGTGTTGCTGGTGGTGGGCAATACCATCCGCCTGTCCGTGGAGAGTCGCCGCCAGGAGATCGAGGTCGTGACCCTGATCGGAGCGACCCACGCCTTCGTGCGGCGTCCCTTTCTCTACAGCGGTGCCTGGTACGGTCTGGGAGGAGGGCTGCTGGCCTGCGGAATCCTGGCACTTGGCGGCAACTGGCTGGTGGCACCCGTGACGGCCCTTGTACAAAGTTATGGCGGCAACTATGTGTTGCCCGCGCTGGGCGTTGCAGGGGGTGCCACACTGCTGTTTTCGAGTACAATATTGGGCTGGATAGGGGCCTGGATCGCGGTCGGACGTCATCTGGCGAGTATTTCTCCGCGCTGATTCCGATTATTTTTCGCGGTTTTCAGCCAGTGTTTCTGCCCAGGAAGGTCAAAAGTTACGTTCCGACAACATTCATGTCGGGCGTCAGTGAAGGGGGCTGGTGGGTGGTTAAACGCACCACACACCCGACAGCGTTACGAAGTGCTACTCGTCATGACAATTGTACACGCCATGTACAGCTATTGACGGGAACCTGTCCCACCCTTCACAGTCTCACTACTTGCATGCGTGTTAGGCAACCATGGAGACATCTGCACTATGAGCACCAGTCTTCAGCCACTTGGCCACCTGTCACCGGGTCAAGATCTAAACGGCTATATTCAGTCGGTGAACCGTATCGCTGTGCTTACTGCCGAAGAAGAGCATGAGCTGGCCCTGCGGTTGCATGAAGAGAATCATCTGGAGTCGGCCCGTCGACTCGTCATGTCGCACCTGCGCTTCGTCGTGCATATCGCACGCAGCTACAGCGGCTATGGCTTGCAGCAGGCGGACCTGATCCAGGAAGGTAACGTCGGCCTGATGAAAGCGGTCAAGCGTTTCGACCCGCATCAGGGCGTACGCCTCGTCTCCTTTGCCGTGCATTGGATCAAGGCCGAGATTCACGAGTTCGTGCTGCGCAACTGGCGCATCGTGAAGGTCGCGACCACCAAGGCTCAGCGCAAGCTGTTCTTCAACCTGCGTGGCGCCAAGAAGCGTCTGGCCTGGTTGAACAACGATGAAGTGGATGCCATCGCGGGCGATCTGGACGTCAAACCTGCCGTGGTGCGTGAGATGGAAAGCCGTCTCTCCGCCCACGATGCAGGCTTCGACGCCGGCCCCAGCGACGACGAGAGCTCTGCCTATCAGGCGCCGGCCAACTATCTGGAAGATCACAGCCTCGATCCGGCTGCCCAGGTGGAACAGCAGGACCTGGAAGACGACTCCCACGGTCGTCTGCTCAAGGCGCTGGCGGCACTGGATGAGCGCTCACGCGACATCCTCCAGCAGCGCTGGCTGAGCGACAACAAGTCGACTCTGCACGAGCTTGCTGACATCTATGGCGTCTCTGCCGAGCGTATCCGTCAGCTCGAGAAGAACGCGATGAAGAAGCTGCGTGAATCGATGGGTGACATGAGCGAAGGCTTCGCTGCCTGAGTTGGATGACCCCATGACATGAGCCCGCGATTTTCAGGCTCGCTGTCACGTGAAAATGCCCCGCCGGGTTTCCCGGCGGGGCATTTTCGTTGAGGGAGAGTGGATCCCGAGGAATCCGTCGTTATTGGTTGAACACTGCAACACAATGTTTCATTCTGTCACACTAAGACATGAAACATTTCTACTGGTGACCCCGTGGACCCGACCTCCTCGCACGTCAATGGCACACATTCGCTGTGGCGAATCTTTGGGCTCAATGCAGCCTTGATGGTGGTATTGGGTGGCCTGTTTCTGGCCAGCCAATGGTTTGATGTGCGTGAACAGGAAATGCGTCGCCTGGAGCTGCTGGATACCCAGCTGCATATCTCCACCGAGCAGCTGATCGCCAATGTCTCGCGCGAGATGATGGTGCTGGAGCGCGTCTTGAGCAGCGAAGGCAAGGAGCTGTGGCGTGGCTCGCTGGACAGCGCGCTGGGCCGTCATCCCTCTCTGGTCTCGCTGATGGTGGTGCCGTTTGCCGATTACCGCGGCAGCAGCCTGCGTCAGATCGGCGTGGGGCGCAGTTGCAGCTGGCAGCTGACCCAGCCGGAAGCCCAGGCGCTGCCCGGACGCAGCAGTCTGCTGTTCGGCTCCGCACTGCCGTTGGCATCCGGTCAGCCGGGCTTGCCGTTCTACCGTCACATGGATATCGAAGGCATGTCCTGGCTGCTGATCGGCTGCCTGGACTTCTCCGAGTCACGCAGCCTGCTGGCCAACCCGAATTCCGATGATGGGCAGCGCCTGCGCCTGTTTTCCACCAACGGTCTGCTGCTGTTCTCGAGCCCCCAGGAGCATGCGCTGGGCGTGACCGGCAAGCTGCCGCTGTCCTCGATGGCCAACATGGGCAAGTACATCTCCGAGCGTGGTGTGCGTCGCTATCATGTGCCGGGCTTCGACGGCCAGCCGCGCATGGCGGCGGGCAGCTATATCGCACCGCTCAAGCTGTTCAGCGTCGTGAGTCAGCCGCTCTCCAGTCTGTGGTGGCTGTGGTGGAACCGTATCTGGTTCGGCATGCTGCTCGGCGGCATCTTCCTGGTCGTGCTGGTGGTCGTGGTGGCGCGCGCCGAGCGCAAGCGCGCTGAGCGTCACGATGAGCTGGAGGGCGCGCTCGAGTCGATGACGGCGCGTTCTCGCACCCTGGTGACGCTGATGGATAACCTGCCGGGTGTGGTGTATCGCATCGAGGTCAACACCGGTGTGCTGACCTTCATCAGTAACGGCTCGGCCGAGCTGTTCGGCCGCTCGGCCGAATCACTGGTCGGCGCCGGCATCACCCTGACCGAGCTGATCCATCAGGAAGACCGTCAGTCCGTCAGCGCCGCTCGCCACTGGGCGATGTGCGCGCAGATGCGCCATGAGCAGGTCTTCCGCATCATCGCTGACCATGAGCGTTGGGTGCTGGACCGCAGCGTGATGATCGAGGGCGAGGATGGCGTGCGCTACTGGGAAGGCCTGCTGCTCGACATCAGTGCGCACAAGGAATCCGAGCGTCAGCTCGATTTCCTGGCGCGCCATGACGCCCTGACGGGGCTCTATAACCGCAAGGCCTTCATGGCGGCGGCCGACGAGCGCGTCGCGGCGGGTGGCTTGATGATCTACGCCGATATCGATCGTTTCTCGACCGTCAATGATGGTCTGGGCCATGAAGCCGGTGACCAGCTGCTGGTCGCGGTCGGCGAGCGTCTGCGTCGTCTGCTGCCACCGGGTGGTCTGGTGGCGCGTCTGGGGGCCGATGAGTTCGGTCTCTACCTGCCGCATGGCAATGATGATCCGGCGCAGGTGGTGGAAGAGATCCAGCAGAAGGTTGAGCGTCCCTTCACGATTCTGGGTCGCCCGCTGATCGTCAGCCTGACCGCCGGCTACGTGCTGTCCGAGACCAATGGCGATGCCCAGGCGCTGATGCTGAATGCCGATGTGGCGCTCTATCACGCCAAGTCGCGCGGCGATCATGCGCTGCGCTGGGAGTCCTCGCTGGACAAGCATGTCGCCTCGCGCATGACGCTGGAGCAGGACCTGCGTCAGGCCATCGGCAGCGAGCAGCTCTATCTGCATTACCAGCCGCAGCTGGATAGCCACGGTGAGCTGCAGGGTGTCGAGGCGCTGCTGCGCTGGCAGCATCCGGAGCTGGGCATGATCTCGCCGGCCCAGTTCATTCCACTGGCCGAAGAGACCGGCTTGATCTTCCGCCTCGGGCGTTTCGTGCTCGAGGAAGCCTGTGCCCAGATGGTGCGCTGGCAGGAGGCCGGCCTTCACATGCCGCGCATGGCGGTCAATCTGTCGGCGCGCCAGCTGACATCGGGCTACGAGAATGAAGTCTTCGGCGTGCTGGAAAGCCAGAAGCTGTCGCCGACGCGGCTGGAAGTCGAGGTGACCGAGACGCTGCTGATCCAGGACATGGAAGGGGGGCTTGCGGTGCTCGGCGCGCTGCGCGAGCTGGGCGTGCGTGTGGCGCTGGATGACTTCGGGCAGGGCTATTCGTCGCTGTCCTATCTGTCATCCCTGCCGCTGGATGTGCTCAAGGTCGACCGCAGCTTCGTGATGAAGATGGATGCGGTCGCCGGCTCTGACGGTGGTATCCGCTGTCCCAATCAGCAGGCCATCCAGCTGGTCGGTGCCGTGATCAGCCTGGGGCACTCGCTGGGCCATGAGATCGTCGCCGAGGGAGTCGAGACGGACGTGCAGTTCGAGGAGCTCAAGCGACTGGGCTGCGACACCTATCAGGGCTACCTGCTGGCGCGGCCGATGTCCGCCGAGGCCATACTGGAGCGCTTCAGCGTCAACGCCTGAGGCGCCGTCCGTGCAGCCCGACCCCATCCCACCCCACTCGGTGGTGACATGAAAAGGCCTGACCCACAAAGAACGCCCCGCCTGCAATGACTGCAGGCGGGGCGTTCTTTGTGGTGCGGCTCATGCGTGCGAGGCAAGACCCTCAGACGGCAATGCGCTCCTGACTGCTCAGCAGCAGGTCGCGGCTCAGCAGCTGCCACTGGTCTTCCCAGTGCTCGGTCGGGCGCTTGCGATAGTCGCTGCGCACGTACTGGCCGATACGGCCTTCCGCACACGCCAGCAGCAGATTGGCCGCTGCCGTGACGGTGATGGCCGGTCGCAGTCCCTCGCGAGGCTCGGCTTCGCGCAGCACCTGCTTGATCTGCGTCTCGAGACGCTCGAACAGCTGCGCCATGCGCGTGCGCAGGCGTGCCGTCTCGCCGGTGAGAGCATCACCATTGAGGAGGCGACACAGCCCCGGGTTCTTCTCGGCAAAGCCCAGCAGCAGGCTCAGGATGTGATGCACCCTGGCATGCGCGGTGTCGTTGTCCTGAATGATCAGCGCGATACGCTCGAACAGCGTGCTCTCGATGAATTCGATCAGTCCTTCGAACATGCGTGCCTTGCTGGGGAAGTGACGATAGAGCGCCGCCTCCGAGACACCGACCTGTCGTGCCAGTGCTGCAGTCGTGATGCGTTTGCCGCTGTCCTCTTCCAGCATCAGAGCGAGTGCCTGGAGGATCTGTTCGCGACGTGATTGTTTTGGATTCGCCTGCGTCATGGAATCTTGTCGTTTATCGCGGCCTGCAGCAGTGTGCTACGGGCGGGTCCGTGTCCTGAGGCATGTCGCTTGCCTCGCGCGAAACACCGGGGCCGAGCCCCGGCTTGTCACCTTACGCCTTGTCAGTGTCCGCTTCCGCGTTGCTGATCAACGTGCCGACCCCGGCATTGGTGAAGATTTCCAGCAGGGTCGCATGTGGCACGCGGCCATCGATGATGTGGGCACTGCGCACGCCTTGCTTCACGGCGTCCAGTGCACAGCTGATCTTGGGCAGCATGCCACCGTAGATGGTGCCATCCTCGATCAGGCCATCCACCGCCTCGGTGGTCAGGCCGGTCATGACTTCGCCTTGTGCGTTCATCAGGCCAGCCACGTTGGTCAGCAGCATCAATTTCTCTGCGCCCAGTGCCTCGGCGACCTTGCCGGCGACCAGGTCGGCATTGATATTGTAGCTGCGACCCTCGGCATCGACCCCGATGGGTGCGATGACGGGAATGAAATCGTTGCGTGTCAGCAGTTCGATCAGGTCCGTGGAGACATGCTCGACTTCACCGACATGACCAATGTCGATGATTTCAGAGGCATTCATGCCCGGCGTCTGGCCGCTGACCTTGAGCTGGCGGGCGCGAATCTGGCCGCTGTCCTTGCCGGTCAGGCCGATGGCCTTGCCGCCGCTCTGGTTGATCAGGTTGACGATGCCCTTGTTGACCAGGCCGCCCAGCACCATCTCGACCACGTCCATGGTTTCGGAATCCGTGACGCGCATGCCATCGACGAAGCGCGATTCGATGTTCAGCTTCTCGAGCAGCGCGCCGATCTGCGGGCCGCCGCCATGCACGACCACCGGATTGATGCCGACTTCCTTCATCAACACCATGTCGCGAGCGAAGGAGTCGATCAAGGCTTCTTCGGTCATGGCGTTGCCGCCGTACTTGACCACCACGGTCTTGCCCGAGAACTGCTGGATATAGGGCAGGGCTTCGGACAGGACCTCGACCACCTGATGCGGGTCGCGGTTGGCGTGGCTCATCAGCGTATCACTCCACAGAAAATGGTCCGGAAAGAGAGTCCGGACACTGTCACTCGAAATGGTCTTTCAGCGCGCGCGGTGCGCGCTGTCATGCAAATCGGTTGCTTCAGGCACCTGATGCGCCCGGAGGAGCGGCTGCAGTGCCTGGCAAGGCGAGGGCGGCGATCAAGCGGCAGACCGCCGCCCCCGTTGCGGCTCATGCCATCCTGTCGATGGCGAGCGAGTGCGGGATCAGAACGGTGCCTGGATGCTCGGCTCGGCCTGCTTCAGCGCGGCGCGGAAGCTGTCCTTGATGCGCTCCAGTGCGGCTTCCGACTTGCCTTCGAAGCGCAGCACCAGCATCGGCGTGGTGTTGGACGCGCGGCACAGGCCCCAGCCATCGGCGTAGTCGACACGAATGCCGTCCAGCGTGGTCTTGACGCCGTCGCTGCCGAAGTCGCCTTCACTGGCCAGTCGCTCGACGATAGCGAACTTGTTCTCGTCGGTCACTTCCACATTGATCTCGGGGGTGCCGAGGTCCTGCGGGAAGCGGGCGAAGAAGGTGTCGGCATCGACATCCTGCTTGGCGAGGATTTCCAGCAGGCGCGCAGCGCCGTAGATGCCGTCATCGAAGCCGAACCAGCGCTCCTTGAAGAAGATGTGGCCGCTCATCTCGCCGGCCAGTGCTGCGCCGGTTTCCTTCATGCGTGCCTTGATCAGCGAGTGGCCGGTGCGCCACATTTCCGGCGTGCCGCCGGCTTTCTCGATCACGGTCGCCAGGTTGCCGGTGCACTTGACGTCGAAGATGATGCGCGCGCCCGGCACGCGTTCGATCAGGTCTTCCGACAGCGCCATCATCAGGCGGTCCGGGTAGAGGATCTCGCCCTTGGGCGTCACGACGCCGAGGCGGTCGCCGTCACCATCGAAGGCCAGGCCGATGTCCGCGCCGGTTTCCTGCATGGTCTTGATCAGGTCCTGCAGGTTTTCCGGCTTGCCCGGGTCCGGGTGGTGATTCGGGAAGTTGCCGTCGATCTCGTCGAACAGCGGCACGGTGTCGACGCCCAGGCGACGGATCAGCTCCGGGCCCAGCTCGCCGGCCACGCCGTTGCCGCAATCGACCACGGCCTTGAGCGGACGCTTGACGACCACATCACCGGTGATCTGCTCCAGATAGCGCTCACGCACGTCCTCTTCACGCAGGCTGCCTTCGCCTTGCGCCAGATCGCCTTCCTGCAGGCGACGATAGAGGTCGGTGATGGTGTCGCCGGACAGGGTCTCACCGGCCAGCACGATCTTCAGACCGTTGTAGTTGGCCGGGTTGTGGCTGCCGGTCAGCATCACGCCGGAGCGGGTGCCTTCCAGGATATTGGTGGCGTAGTAGAGCACTGGTGTCGGCACCATGCCGATGTCGACGACATCACGGCCGGCATCGCGCAGGCCCGCGATCAGCGCCTTGGACAGGCGCGGGCCGGAGAGACGGCCGTCACGCGCGACCACGACGGTGGATTCACCGCGTGCCGCGGCTTCGCTGCCGATGGATTGGCCGATGGCGCGCACGCCGTCTTCGGTGAGGGTCTCATCCACGATGCCACGGATATCGTAGGCGCGGAAAATTGAAGCGGGTACCTGACTCATGGTGCATCCCTGTCGGTTGAATCAATCGTGAAGTCGCTTGAGGCGTCATGCGTCTCGAACGCTATCGCTGCATGACGATCAGTGTGGAAATCTGCATGGCTTCCTTGTGACCGGAAGCCCGGCAGCCGGCGCAAGCCTGCCGCTCGGCTGCCCTGTGGCATGACGGGTCAATCAGTGGCGTCCGGAGTGACCGAAGCCGCCTTCGCCGCGCTGGCTGGCCTCGAATTCAGAGACTTCCACCAGCTCCGCCTGTACCACTGGCACTAGCACGTACTGTGCCAGACGCTCGCCGGGTTCCAGCACGAACTCGCTCTCGCCGCGGTTCCAGACCGAGATCATCAGTTCGCCCTGGTAGTCGGAGTCGATCAGGCCGACCAGATTGCCCAGCACGATGCCGTGTTTGTGCCCCAGACCGGAGCGCGGCAGGATCATGCCGGCCAGTGCGGGGTCGGCGATGTGGATCGCCAGCCCGGTGCGCACCAGCTCACAGGCGCCCGGCGCCAGGGTCAGCGGCGCGTCGAGCAGTGCGCGCAGGTCCATGCCGGCGCTGCCGGGAGTGGCGTGATGCGGCAGCGGGTAATCGCGAACGCGCTCGTCGAGAATCTTGAGTTCGAGCCGGGGGCGGGTCATCTAGGGTGCTTCCTGATCGTCGGTGACAGTCGGTGTAACGGTCTGGATGGCAGGGTCGAGGCTGACCCTGTGCTGATGGAGTGCCAGGGCGCGCTTCAGAATCGCGCGCGCCAGTTCCGTCTTGGGACAGGCCGCGATGGCCTGTTCGTGTTGCGTGTTCGTGTTCTGATCGAGCGGCTGCCACAGCAGGGTGGCGGCATTGCTGTCACTGCCGAAGCCAAGGCCCGGCGTGCTCACATCATTGGCGACGATCATGTCGAGCTGTTTACGCGCGAGCTTGTCGCGTGCATAGCGGAGCACATCGCGGGTCTCGGCGGCGAAGCCGATCACCAGTGGTGCCCGCTGACAGGCGGCACGGCGTGCCTGCGCCTGGGCGGCGATACCGGCGATGATGTCCGGATTGCGGATCAGCGTGACCTGCATCTGCTCCTCGCCCGACTGCTTCTTGAGCTTGTGGTCGGCGACCGAGGCCGGGCGGAAGTCGGCGACTGCCGCGCAGCCGATGAAGAGGTCGCTCTCGCTGGCGGCTGCCTCGGCGGCTGCCTGCATGTCCAGCGCGGATTCGACATCGATGCGCTCGACGCCAGTCGGGGTCGTCAGCGCCACCGGGCCACTGATCAGGCGCACGCTGGCGCCCAGCGCCGCGGCCTCGGCGGCCAGCGCATAGCCCATCTTGCCGGAGCTGTGATTGCTCAGATAGCGCACCGGGTCCAGCGGCTCGCGGGTCGGGCCGGCGGTGATGGTCACCGTCAGGCCTGCGGCCGGCAATGACATCTCATTGCTCTGGAGGCCGGGGGCGCTCTGGCTCATGAGGTCGCTCTGGCTCATGAGGTCGCTCTGGCTCATGAGATCGCTCAGCGCCGCGACGATCTCTTCCGGCTCCAGCATGCGGCCCGCGCCCACGTCGCCACAGGCCTGTTCGCCGCTGGCCGGGCCGAGCAGCGTCCAGCCGTCGGCACTGAGCTGGCGGGCGTTGCGCTGGGTGGCGGGGTGCGCCCACATGGCCTGATTCATCGCCGGGGCCATCACCCAGCGCGCGCTGTTGGCCAGGCACAGGGTAGTGAGCAGATCATCGGCATGGCCATGCACCAGGCGGGCCATCAGATCGGCGGTGGCAGGCGCGATCAGGGTGACCTCCGCCCAGCGTGCCAGCTCGATATGCCCCATGCCGGCCTCGGCCTCGGGGTCCAGCAGGGAGGTGTGCACCGGATTGCCCGACAACGCCTGCAAGGTCAGCGGTGTAATGAAGGCTTGAGCCCCTTCGGTCATGGCGATGCGCACTTCACAGCCCGCCTTTTTCAACAGGCGAGTGATCAGAGCGGCCTTGTAGGCCGCGATGCCGCCACTGATGCCCAGCAGAATGCGCCGTCCGGCGAGTGAATGCATGGTGTGTCCTGCGTCCCTGATGCGTCGATTGCTACGCTCGCGCGTTTGCCCTCTACCATATCACCGTGATGCAACCTTGCGTAGCGCCGCTGGCCCGCGACGCCGAGTGTCGCCATGGTCCCTGCGAGCGCTCGCTTCATGGGGCGGGAGCTGTCATCAGGTGGCATGCAGGGGCCAGACGCAGGTCCTCGGGGCGGCAAGCGTTGATGCTCACAATGGCGAAAGAGGCGGCATCTGGCCACGCTTCTCATGCTTTGGACTGTCAGCCATTCGGGGCGACAGGCGATGGGAGAAGAGTGCATGGGGATTCGAGAGTGGCCGGTCGGGGAGCGTCCGCGCGAGAAGCTGTTGTCGTCAGGGGCAGGGGCCTTGTCAGATGCCGAGCTGCTGGCCATCTTTCTGCGCGTGGGCATAAAAGGTCGCTCGGCGGTGGATCTGGCGCGCGACCTGCTGAATACCTTCGGCGGTCTCAGGCCATTGCTGGAGGCGACCCAGCAGGACTTCTGCGCCGCGCGCGGACTGGGTGACGCCAAGTATGTGCAGCTGCAGGCCTCGCTTGAGCTGTCGCGTCGCCATCTGGAGAGCCTGCTGATGCGCGGGGCCGCCCTGACGTCGCCCCTGCTGGTGCGGCGCTATCTGTCCTCGCATCTGCGCGACCTGCCGCATGAGGTGTTCGCCGCGCTGTTTCTCGACAGCCAGCATCGCGTCATCCGCTTCGAGACACTCTTCACCGGCACGCTGGATGCCGCCGCCGTCTACCCGCGCGAGGTGGTCAAGCGGGCGCTGGCGCTCAATGCCGGCGCCCTGATTCTGGCCCACAACCATCCCTCCGGCGTCGCGGAGCCCAGCGAGGCCGACCGACGCATCACGCAGCGCCTGGAAGAGGCGCTGGGGCTTTTCGATATTCGCGTGCTGGATCACTTCGTGGTCGGAGACGGCGAAGTGGTCTCGTTTGCCGAGCGCGGCTGGCTCTAGTTGGGGGCGTCGAGGAGGCTGAGTCACTGAGTGCCCGATGACGGCACAGCCCCCGCCAGATGCGGTCGCCGCTGGCGTGAGAAATGCGCAGGGATTGCAAACCAGGGCACTGGTTGTGGTAATGTTGCGCCTCCCGTATCACCCACCACAGAATTCGCGACCACTCTGGCCGACATTGGCTGAGTGAAGCGTTTGGCTGAGAAGCGTCTGTACCGATGTGACACGTCGGGCATGGGCGTGCTGGCGAAAAAAATCCGTATAGGGCGTGCTTTCACGTTCCTCTTCGGGTAAAATGCTGCGCCTGCACGTTCCAGCACCCGAAAGCTTGTCTTCCGGAACGGACGTAAACACTTTGAAATCAGGGCATGAGGCGGCGCCTGCCACTTCCGGTTTGCCCGACAGGTTTTGAACAACTTAGCCAACGCAGCGGTTGGAGGCTCCAATGTCCAAAGTATGTCAGGTTACCGGCAAGCGCCCGGTGACTGGTAACAATGTTTCTCACTCCCAGCGCAAGACTCGTCGCCGGTTCCTGCCGAACCTGCACACCCACCGTTTCTGGGTTGAATCCCAGCAGCGCTTCGTCAAGCTGCGCGTCTCTACCAAGGGCATGCGCATCATCGACAAGAAGGGTATCGACGAAGTCCTCAAGGACCTCACTGCACGTGGCGAGCGCTTCTAAACACTAGAAGACAGCCCCTGTAGCAATGGCAACCGAGCCGAGGGCAACGCTCTCAATCGTTCGGTGAATGCGACTGTGGAAGGAAACTGAAAATGCGTGACAAGATCAAGTTGGTGTCAAGTGCCGGTACTGGCCACTTCTACACCACCGACAAGAACAAGCGTAACACTCCGGACAAGCTTGAATTCAAGAAGTACGATCCGGTCGTTCGCAAGCACGTGATGTACAAGGAAGCCAAGATCAAGTGATCTTGTCTCCCGCCAGCGTGCTGTCGGAACCCTCGAAAACCCGGTCCTGACCGGGTTTTCGAGTATCTGGATGTCGCTGTTCTGGGCATCCTGCAACAGGGTGGCGGCTTCTGTCGTCACCCTGTTGTGCGTCTGGCGGCCAGTCGAGGAGAGAACATGCCCGAATTACCGGAAGTCGAGACGACCCGTCGCGGTATCGCGCCGCTGGTCGAGGGCCAGGAGGTCACCGAGGTGATCGTGCGTCAGTCGCGTCTGCGCACCCCCGTGCCCGGCGAGCTCGCCGAATGGCTGGTGGGTCAGCGCTTCGGCACGCTTGCGCGTCGCGCCAAGTACCTGCTGTTGCCGATCGCCGATGGCCATCTGCTCTGGCACCTGGGCATGTCCGGTAGTCTCAGACTGGTGCCCATCGGCACGCCGCCACGCACGCATGATCATGTCGATGTCGTGCTCGGCAACGGCCATGTGCTGCGCTATCACGATCCACGTCGCTTCGGCTTCGTCGACTTCGTGCGCGGTGACCCGCATGCCGATACGCGCCTGGCGCGACTCGGCCCGGAGCCGTTGTCCGATGCCTTCAATGGCGAGCACCTCTTTGCGCGCTCACGCAAGCGCCGCGTGGCGATCAAGCCGTTTCTGATGGACAACGCCAATGTGGTGGGCGTGGGCAATATCTACGCCAGCGAGGCGCTGTTCATGGCGGGTGTCGACCCGCGCCGTCCTGCCGGTGAAGTGACGCGCGAGGAGTGCGAGCGCCTCGCCAACGCCGCCAGCAGCGTGCTGGCCGCGGCGATCGCCCAGGGCGGTACCACGCTGCGTGACTTCGTCGGCGGAGATGGCAAGCCGGGCTACTTCGCGCAAAGCCTCAACGTCTACGGGCGGGGTGGCGAGCCATGCCGCGAATGCGGCCACGAGATCATGAGTCTGGTGCTGGGCCAGCGCGCCAGCTGCTTCTGCCCTTGTTGTCAGCGCTAGCGGCGAGCCGCATCAGACCACTGCTTGACCGGGGGCTCCGTGACCGGGGCCGCCATGACGACTAGAATAGGCCCGTTCGGGCGCGTCCTGTCGTCGTCCTGTCCCTTCCTCTGCTTTCTGGATATTTCCCGTGACTGAACGTCTGCGCCTGAAGAAGAATGCTGATCGCCGCCTCAAGGCCGGCCATCTGTGGCTGTACTCCAATGAAGTCGATACCGTCGCGACGCCGCTCAAGAACTTCGAGCCGGGCGCCCAGGCCATCATCGAGGCCAGCAATGGTCGTGCGATGGGTGTTGCCTACGTCAACCCGAACTCGCTGATCTGCGCGCGCATCGTGTCGCGCAACCCGGAACAGCGTCTGGATCGCTCGCTGCTGGTGCACCGCTTCAACCAGGCGCTGTCGCTGCGCGAGAGCCTCTATGACAAGCCGTTCTATCGTCTGGTCCACGGCGAAGGCGACCTGCTGCCGGGCCTGATCGTCGATCGCTTCGGCGACGTGCTGGTCTGTCAGCTCAACACCTTCGGCATGGAGCGTCTGGCGGAAGTGATCGTCGATGCGCTGCTCAAGGTCGTCAAGCCGACAGCCATCGTGTTCAAGAACGATTCCAGCGGTCGCCGCCAGGAACAGCTCGAGCGCAACGTCGAAGTCGTCTACGGCGAGCTGCCGGAAAGCGTGCTGCTGGAAGAGAACGGCGTCCAGTTCACGGCGCCGGTACTCGACGGCCAGAAGACCGGCTGGTTCTACGACCACCGCGCCAACCGTGCCTGGTTGAACCGTCAGGTCGAAGGCAAGCGCGTGCTGGATCTGTTCAGCTACGTCGGTGGCTGGGGCGTGCAGGCGGCGGCGCATGGCGCCAGCGAAGTGCTGTGTGTCGATGCTTCCGGCGCGGCACTCGAGCGTGTCTCGGGCAATGCCGTGCTCAATGGTGTCGAGGACCGCGTCTCCATCGCGGAATCGGATGTCTTCGAGGCCCTCTCGGCCCTGCGTGCGGAAGGCGAGCAGTTCGACGTCATCATCGCGGATCCGCCCGCCTTCATCCGCAAGCGCAAGGACATCACCAACGGCGAGCGCGCCTATGCACGCCTCAACCGTGAAGCCATGCGCCTGCTGGGTCGTGACGGTCTGCTGATGTCCGGCTCCTGCTCCATGCATCTGGCGCCGGAGCGCCTGATGGATGTGGTGCGTGGCGCCGTGCGTCACCAGGACCGCCATGGTCAGGTCATCTTCCAGGGCCATCAGGCCAGTGACCACCCGGTGCACCCGTCCATCCCCGAGACGTCCTACCTCAAGGCCCTCGGTGTGCGCGTCTATCGCGACTGATGATGCCTGACGGCTACCAGGACTGATGGCTGTGCCATCCGGCATCGACGACAACGCCGCCCTTCGGGGCGGCGTTGTCGTCTGTGGCTTGTGAGTCGTCTGTGGCTTGAGTGTCGGCTATGGCTTGTCTATCGACTGCGGCCCGCTTTTGGCTAATCGTCCATGGCTCATGGACTCTGATAGTCTGACGGCATGTATAGACGACTGACATCTCATCACAATCTCGTGCTGCTCGATCACTGGCGCAACCTGCTGGAAAGCGAGGGCATCCCCTGTGAGCTGCGCAATCGCCTGCTCGGCTCGGCCGCGGGCGAGTTGCCCGTGCTCGACTGCGAGCCCCAGCTGTGGGTGGCAGAGCATGACCTTGCGCATGCCCGCCGCCTGCTGGCGAGTATCGAGGCCGCGCCGGCCCTGCCGGATTGGCAGTGTGCCTGTGGCGAACGTCTCGAGGGCAGCTTCAGCGAGTGCTGGGCGTGTGGGGCAAGCGCGCCGCAGCAGCCCGCACCACAGGCGCGTCCGCGCGATGAGGACCCGGAGTTCGTGGCATGAGCAAAGGCACCCCGAAGGCGAGTGACGCGCCGCCGTTGACGCAAGATTTCCCCGGCTGGGCACTGCCACGCCCGTTCCTGTTGCCGATCAGCGTGAAGAAGAAGGCACTGGATGGTTATGGTCACGTCAACAATGCCGAGTATGTGCGCTGGCTGGAGGACATCAGCTGGGCACACTCCGAAGCGTTGGGGCTTGGCCTGGCGCACTACCGTGAGCAGGACCGCGGCATGGCGGTGCACCGTCACGAGATCGACTATCTGGCCAGTGCGCGACTTGGCGATTCGCTGATGCTGGCGACCTGGCTGGTGGATTGCGATGGACGCCTGAGTCTGACGCGTCGCTTCCAGCTGCGCCGGTGCTCGGATGGCCAGACGCTGCTGGAGGCGCGCACGCGCTTTGTCTGCATCGAGCTCTCGAGTGGACGGGCCCGACGCATGCCCGGCGCCTATCGTGAATGCTATTCGGCGGCGCTGGTGAGTGAGGAAACTGCCAGTCAGCGATGATTCCTCGCATTCCACTGCATCATTGGCGTGTTTTGGTGAATCTTGCTGGTATCTGATTGGCGAGACGCTGACGAGTCTGCTGTGCTTGTAGCAGGCGTCGTGATGACGTCAGTGCATTCCGCCAGCAGTGCAAGGAGTTCACCATGCAGATTGCCGTGCCGAAGGAAATCAAGAACCACGAGTATCGCGTCGCCCTCACGCCTGCCGGTGTGCGTGAGCTGATCGCCCAGGGCCATGAGGTGATCGTCGAGTCTGGCGCCGGGGAGGGCAGTGGCTACCCCGATGCCGAATATCAGGGCGTGGGCGCGCGTCTCGAGTCGGACGTCGAGCGGGTCTTTCGCGACGCCGAGCTGATTCTCAAGGTCAAGGAGCCGCAGCCGGCCGAGGTCGCGCGGCTCACTAGCGGCCAGACCCTGTTCACCTATCTGCATCTGGCCGCCGCTCGTGAGCTGACCGAGAGCCTGCTGGAGAGCGGCGTGACGGCCATCGCCTACGAGACCATCACGGATGCCGACGGAGGCCTGCCGCTGCTGGCGCCCATGAGTCGCGTCGCCGGCCGCATGGCGATCCAGGCCGGCGCGCACGCACTGGAGAAGGCGCAGGGCGGCATGGGCGTGCTGTTGCCCGGCGTGCCCGGCGTGTCGCCGGCACGGGTCACGGTGATCGGCGGTGGCGTGGTGGGGGAGAACGCGGCGCGCATGGCGCTGGGGCTGGGCGCCGAGGTGGTGATTCTCGATACCTCACTGGCGCGCCTCGAGACGCTGGATCATCGCTATCAGGGCCAGATTCGTACCGTCTATTCGACCTCCGAGGCGCTGGAAGAAGCGGTGCGGCAATCGGCATTGATCATCGGTGCCGTGCTGGTGCCCGGGGCGGCGGCCCCCAAGCTGATTCGTCGCGAGCATCTGCGCAAGATGACGGCGGGCGCCGTGCTGGTGGATGTCGCCATCGATCAGGGCGGCTGCTTCGAGACCAGCCAGGCGACGACTCACGCCGAGCCGACCTACGTGGTGGATGGCATCGTGCATTACTGCGTGGCCAACATGCCCGGCGCGGTGGCACGCACTTCGACCCAGGCGCTGACCAGCGCGACGCTGCCGTATATCGTGCGCCTCGCCAATGGCGGCTATCGCGAGGTGCTGAGCCGGGACAGCCACTTTGCCGCGGGCCTCAATGTGCACGCGGGGCATTTGATCCTGCCGGAAGTCGGCGAGGCCTTCGACATGCCGGTCACTGCGCTCGCCGAGGCACTGGCCAAGGAGTGAGCCGGGGAGGTCGGCCCTTACGAAGGCTGCACGCCTCAGGGTAAGATGTGGGACATATAGCGACAGGTCATGGTGGCTGCGTTCGAGGGATTCGAGCGGGCGCTGCCGCGACCTGTCGTGATCCATTGTGAGCGAGTGCAGACCCGCGGCACGACCTCCCGACCCAGACGCCCAAGAAGTGCATCCATGACCAAGACCCGCGTTCTTACCGGCATCACGACCACCGGCACCCCTCATCTCGGCAACTATGTCGGCGCCATCAAGCCTGCCATCGAAGCCAGTCAGGACCCGACGGTCCAGTCCTTCTACTTCCTCGCCGACTTCCACGCCCTGATCAAGTGTCAGGACCCGAAGCGCGTGCAGGAGTCGCGTCGTGAGATCGCCGCCACCTGGTTGGCCCTGGGTCTGGACACCGACAACGCCATCTTCTATCGCCAGTCGGACGTGCCGGAAATCCCGGAGCTGATGTGGCTGCTCAACTGCGTGTGCGCCAAGGGCTTGATGAACCGCGCGCATGCCTACAAGGGCGCCGTGGCCGAGAATGAAGAGAGCGGCATCGAGGATCTCGATCGCGGCATCAGCATGGGCCTGTTCAGCTATCCGGTGCTGATGGCGGCGGATATCCTGATGTTCAATGCGCACAAGGTGCCGGTGGGGCGTGACCAGATCCAGCATATCGAGATGGCGCGCGACATGGCCGGGCGCTTCAACCACCTCTTCAAGGGCAACTACTTCACCATGCCCGAGGCGGTGACCGACGAGAAATCCCAGCTGCTGCTGGGCCTCGACGGTCGCAAGATGTCCAAGAGCTACAACAACACCATCCCGCTGTTCGGCACCGAGAAGCAGCTGCTCAAGAGCGTGCGCAAGATCAAGACCAACTCGCTGGAGCCGGGCGAGCCGAAGGACCCGGATACCTGTTCGCTGTTCCAGATCTATTCGGCCTTCGCCACCGAGGCGGAAGTCGCCGCCATGCGTGAGCAGTACGCGGCCGGCATCGGCTGGGGCGACGCCAAGAACCAGCTGTTCGAATACCTGAATGACCACCTCAAGGCGCCGCGCGAGCGTTACGTCGAGCTGATGGAAGACCCGGCGCATGTCGAGGCGATCCTCAAGCGTGGCGCCGAGCGGGCCCGCGAAGAGGCCGCACCGATGATGGAGCGCCTGCGTCGCGCCGTCGGCCTGGGCAACTTCATCTAGATCGCCCGTCCACGCTGCTCGATCGGCCCCCGTCATCTTCCCGGATGGCGGGGGTTTCTGTTGCTGGCACCGTCGTTTCAGAGGATGACGTCTTCGGGGCTGTCATGCTGATGGCGCCCGGGGCGTGATGTCAGGCATATACCCGCGGGGAATGAAAAGCGTGCTGGAAATTCATTCACAGCTATAAAGCGACGCGTTAGGCTTGCCGCATCAATGCTTCAAGCATGCTGAATACACAAGGGGGTACGACATGAGTCAACACGCGATGCCGGGCAAGGCCAGTGAGCCTGCCCAGCCATCTAGCACCATCAACCCTCGCGCCGTCTGGGCGGGTGGGCTGCTGGTCATTGCCTCAGTGCTGCTGGGCCTGGTCGCCGGCTGGCGCCAGGGCCTGCTGCTGCTGATCGGCGGCGCGCTGGGCGTGGTGCTCTATCACGCGGCCTTCGGCTTCACCTCCGCCTGGCGAGTGTTCATCACCGAGCGTCGTGGCCGTGGCCTGCGTGCCCAGATGCTGATGCTGGCGATTGCCGTGGTGCTGTTCTTCCCGGTATTGGCAGCGGGCAGCCTGTGGGGGCAGGACGTCTCCGGCTTCGTCTCGCCGCTGGGCACCTCCGTCGTGGTCGGCGCCTTCCTGTTCGGCCTCGGCATGCAGCTGGGCGGCGGTTGCGCCTCGGGCACGCTGTTCACCGTCGGCGGCGGCAATGCGCGCATGGTGATCACCCTGATCTTCTTCTGCGTCGGCTCGGTGATCGGCACCGCACACTTCAGCTGGTGGCAGAGCCTGCCGTCGCTGCCTGCTGTCTCGCTGGTGGATAGCTTCGGTGCGCTGGGCGGCATCATCGTCAGCCTGGCGCTGTTCGCCATCATCGTGCTGGTGACGCGCACGCTGGAGAAGCGTCGTCACGGTGAGCTCGAGAAGGCCGCCGTGACCGACAGTCAGCCGCGTGGCCTGTCGCGTTTCCTGCGCGGCCCCTGGCCGCTGCTGGCGGGCGCCGTGGCGCTGGCGCTGCTCAACTTCGCCACCCTGGCGCTGGCCGGGCGTCCGTGGGGTATCACCTCGGCCTTCGCGCTGTGGGGCACCAAGGTCTACACCACGCTGGGCTTCGATGTCAGTGACTGGGGTTACTGGCAGGCGGCGGGCAATGCCAAGGCACTGGCGGCACCGCTCTACACGGACATCACCACGGTGATGAACATCGGCATCGTGGTCGGGGCGCTGGCGGCGGCGCTGCTGGCCGGCAAGTTCGCGCCGAAGTGGAACATTCCGCTGCGCTCGCTGGTGGCTGCCGTGCTGGGTGGTCTGCTGCTGGGTTACGGCGCGCGCCTGGCCTTCGGCTGCAACATCGGCGCCTACTTCGGCGGTATCTCCTCCGGCAGCCTGCATGGCTGGCTGTGGCTGGTGATGGCCTTCGCCGGCAACATGCTGGGCGTGAAGCTGCGTCCCTTCTTCGCCCTTGCGCCGCGCAAGCCGGCATCGCGTGCCGATCTGGCCTGAGACATTCCCCGCACGTGACCGCGAACGCCTCGCTCCTTCCCCGCCAGGGGGGGGGAGCGGGGCGTTTCTCGTCATGCAGTACCCTTGTCTGCGCAACGCACGCCGACCTTGCACAGGCTGCCGGAGATAGCACTGCGCGTGCTATCATCATGCCTTGTTCGCACGTGGAAACTGCACGTCGAAAGGTCCCTCGGACGCCCGGTTGCCAGCAGGTCTTCTGCGGTGCTTCAGCGGGCATGCTGCGCTTGTCTGCCGGCATGCCGAGAAGCTTGCCGAGCGTGAGGTCGTCCCCACTGATTCAAGAGTCTCGCCATGACGGATACTTCCAAGCGCGCCCTGTACGTTCCTTACGCCGGCCCGAGCCTGCTCGAGATGCCGCTGCTCAACAAGGGCAGCGCCTTCAGCCTCGAGGAGCGTGTCAGCTTCAATCTGATGGGCTTGCTGCCGCAGAATGTCGAGAGCATCGAAGAGCAGGTCGCGCGCGTCTACAGCCAGTATCAGCAGTGCGCCACCGACCTCGACAAGCACATCCTGTTGCGCTCGGTGCAGGACGACAACGAGACCCTGTTCTTCCGCGTGATCGAGGAACACCTCGAGGAGATGATGCCGATCATCTACACCCCGACCGTCGGTCAGGCGTGCGAGGAGTTCTCCAACATCTACCGCAACCACCGCGGCCTGTTCATCTCCTACCCGGACCGCGAGCACATGGATGACATCCTGCGCTCCGCGACCAAGGACAACGTCAAGGTCATCGTCGTCACTGATGGCGAGCGTATCCTGGGGCTGGGCGATCAGGGCATCGGCGGCATGGGCATCCCCATCGGCAAGCTGTCGCTGTACACCGCCTGTGGCGGCATCAGCCCGGCCTACACCCTGCCGATCTCGCTGGATCTGGGCACCAACAACCAGAAGCTGCTCGACGACCCGCGCTACATGGGCTGGCGTCACGAGCGCGTCACCGGTGATGACTACAACGCCTTCGTGGCCGAGTTCATCACTGCCGTGAAGCGTCGCTGGCCGAAGGCCATGATCCAGTTCGAGGACTTCGCGCAGGCCAACGCCATGCCGCTGCTCGAGCGTTACCGCGATGAAGTCTGCTGCTTCAATGACGACATCCAGGGCACCGCCTCCGTGGTGGTCGCGACCCTGATGGCGGCCTGCAAGGCCAAGGGCGAGAAGCTCTCCGACCAGCGCGTCACCTTCCTGGGTGCCGGTAGCGCAGGTTGCGGTATCGCCGAGATGATCGTGGTGGCGATGGTCAAGGAAGGCATGGATGAGGCAGAGGCCCGCAAGCGCGTCTTCATGGTCGATCGCTTCGGTCTGCTGACCAGCGACATGGAAGGCCTCTACGACTTCCAGAGCCGACTGGCCCACGATATCGACAGCGTGGCCGACTTCGGTGACCGCGGCCTGCTGGATGTGGTCAAGGCTGCCAAGCCGAGCGTGCTGATCGGAGTGTCCGGCCAGCGTGGCCTGTTCAGCGAAGACGTGATCCGTGCCGTGCAGGCCGGCTGCGAGAGCCCGCTGGTGATGCCGCTGTCCAACCCGACCTCACGCGTCGAGGCGACACCGGCGGAAGTCATCGAGTGGACCGACGGCAAGGCGCTGGTCGCCACCGGCAGCCCGTTCGCGCCGGTCGAGCACAACGACCACACCCACGCGATCGCCCAGTGCAACAACGCCTACATCTTCCCGGGTATCGGTCTGGGTGTGCTGGCATCCAACGCCTCGCGCATCACCGACAACATGCTGATGGCCGCCGCCAACGCGCTGGCCAACAACGCCCCCATCGTCCTGAAGGGCGAGGGCGCGCTGCTGCCGTCACTGGGCGATATCCAGGACATCAGCCGTCAGATCGCCTTCGACGTGGCGCGTCAGGCTCAGACCGATGGCGTGGCGCTGACCTCCAGCGACGAGATCATCCAGGCCAACATCGAGAAGAACTTCTGGCAGCCGCGTTACCGCGCCTACCGTCGCAAGGCGTTCTGATCGCGCCTGCGTCTGACTCGTCAGTGAGCGCATGAAGCAGATTGCATGAAACAGGTTGTATGAAACAGGTTGCATGAAACAGAGTGCGTAAATGAAGAAGCCCCCGCAGGCCATGCCTGCGGGGGCTTTTGTGTTGCAGTCAGCGCTGCGGTGAGCGGCTGGCGGGTTACAGCATGCCACGCAGCACGTAGTGGAGGATGCCGCCGTGACGGTAGTACTCCAGCTCGTTGTCGGTATCGATGCGGCATAGCGCCTCGATCTTCTGCTCACCCTTGTCGCTCTTGAAGGTGACCTGGACCTTGCCGCCGGCCGTCAGGTCATTCAGGCCGCTGATGCTGATTTCCTCATCACCGGTCAGCCCCAGCGACTGGCGGCTCTCGCCTTGCGGGAACTGCAGAGGCACCACGCCCATGCCGATCAGGTTGGAGCGGTGGATACGCTCGTAGGACTCGGCGATCACCGCACGCACGCCCAGCAGCAGGGTGCCCTTGGCGGCCCAGTCACGCGAGGAGCCGGTGCCGTACTCCTTGCCGGCGACGACCACCAGTGGCGTGCCTTCCTCGGCATACTTCATGGCGGCATCGTAGATGGCCATCTGCTCGCCGGACGGCACGTGGCGGGTCTCGCCGCCCTCGACGCCATCGAGCATCTCGTTGCGGATACGCACGTTGGCGAAGGTGCCGCGCATCATCACTTCGTGGTTGCCGCGACGTGAGCCGTAGGAGTTGAAGTCCTTGACCTCGACTCCGTTCTCCTTGAGGTAGCGACCCGCCGGGCTGTCCGGTTTGATGGCACCGGCCGGAGAGATGTGGTCGGTGGTCACCGAGTCGCCGAGCATCGCCAGCACGCGGGCATTCTCGACATCCTGAACGGCTTCCGGCTCACGCTGCATGCCTTCGAAGAACGGCGGATGCTGGATGTAGGTGGAGTCCTTCCACTCATACACTTCGGCTTGTGGCACATCGATGGCCTGCCAGGTCTCGTCGCCGTCGAAGACCTCGGCGTACTCCTTGCGGTACATCTCGGTACGCACCTGCTCGACGGCCTCGGCGATCTCGGCCTGACTCGGCCAGATGTCCTTGAGGAAGACGTCATTGCCGTCGGTGTCCTTGCCCAGCGGCTCCTTGGAGAGATCCACACGCACGGTGCCGGCGAGGGCATAGGCGACCACCAGGGGCGGCGACGCCAGCCAGTTGGTACGCACGTTGGGATGCACGCGACCCTCGAAGTTGCGGTTGCCCGACAGCACCGAGGCGACCGTCAGGTCACGCGTGTTGATGGCGTCCTCGACCGGTTCCGGCAGCGGGCCGGAGTTGCCGATACAGGTGGTGCAGCCATAGCCGACCAGGTTGAAGCCAAGCTCGTTGAGGTCATCCTGTACGCCGGCAGTCGCCAGGTAGTCGGTGACGACCTTGGAGCCCGGCGCCAGTGAGGTCTTGACCCATGGCTTGCTGCTCAGGCCTTTCTCGCGTGCCTTGCGCGCCACCAGGCCAGCCGCCAGCATCACGCTGGGGTTGGAGGTGTTGGTACAGGAGGTGATGGCGGCGATGACGACATCACCGTGATCGAGGCGGAAGGTCTCGCCATTCAGCTCGCTGTAATCGCCGTTCTTCACCTCGCTCTGCTTGTCGTAGCTCTGCTCGACATCGACGGCGGTCTGGCCACCTTCGGACAGCCACTTGCCGTCCTCGATGTCCGGCACTTCACCCAGCTGATCGCCGAGGATCTTCTCGAAGGTCTGCTTGATGTCGGTGAGGGCGACGCGGTCCTGCGGGCGTTTGGGGCCGGCGAGGGAGGCGACGACCTCGGTCATGTCCAGCTCGAGCGTATCGGAGAAGACCGGCTCGTGGCCCGGCTCGCGCCACAGACCCTGCTCCTTGGCGTAGGCCTCGACCAGCGCGACCTGCTCATCGGAGCGACCGGACAGGCGCATGTAGTTGAGCGTCTCGTCATCCAGCGGGAAGAAGCCGCAGGTAGCGCCATACTCCGGCGCCATGTTGGCGATGGTCGCGCGGTCGGCCAGCGGCAGGTCATCCAGGCCGTCACCGTAGAACTCGACGAACTTGCCGACCACGCCACGGCTTCTCAGCATCTGGGTGACGGTCAGCACCAGGTCAGTCGCGGTGATGCCTTCGTTGAGCTTGCCGGTCAGCTTGAAGCCGACCACTTCCGGAATCAGCATCGAGACCGGCTGGCCGAGCATCGCGGCTTCCGCCTCGATACCGCCGACACCCCAGCCGAGTACGCCGAGGCCGTTGATCATGGTGGTGTGGGAGTCGGTGCCGACCAGGGTGTCGGGGTAGGCGAAGGTCTTGCCATCTTCCTCGCGGGTGAAGACGGCGCGGCCGAGGTATTCCAGGTTCACCTGGTGGCAGATACCGGTGCCCGGCGGGACGACGGAGAAGTTGTCGAAGGCCTGCTGGCCCCAGCGCAGGAACTCGTAACGTTCGCGGTTACGCTCCATCTCGATGCGCACGTTGTCCTTGAAGGCGCTCGGATCGCCGTAGTGGTCCACCATCACCGAGTGGTCGATGACCAGGTCCACCGGGGTCAGCGGATTGACCTTCTCGGGGTCGGCGCCGAGCTTCTTGACGGCGTCACGCATGGAGGCCAGGTCAACCACACCAGGCACGCCGGTGAAATCCTGCATCAGCACGCGCGCCGGACGATAGCCGATCTCGTGGGTGCTGGAGGCGGTCTTCTGCCAGTCGGCCAGTGCCTTGATGTCTTCCTTGGTCGCGGTTTCACCGTCCTCGAAGCGCAGCTGGTTCTCCAGCAGCACCTTGAGCGTGAAGGGCAGTCGCGTCAGGTCGCCAAGCGTGTCGGCCGCCTTCTTGAGCGAGTAGTAGTGATAGCGCTTGTCTCCGACTTCCAGCTCGGAGAGGGTGTCAAGCGAATCCAGTGACTGAGAGCGCTGGGAACCCATGATTCTCCTCCTTGTCGTTGTCTTCACCGGCCAGACTGCTGAAGTGTCGTTCAACAGGCGCGTCAGGTGCCTCGGCCGGATGCGACGCGTCGCGAGAGCGACTGCCAGGTCGCGGATGGTTGCCTACATAAGGCTATGGTTATCATGTGACAGGAATTCAAGCGCACACCATCATCGAGGATAGTGTGAAGCAAGGAACCCTGCGTCGCGTTCGCTGCCATAGAGTTTGCCGCCATGACTCTCGCGCGGCGTGAATGCGGCCCCTAAGGTATCCAATGCAATGGCACTCCAGACGGTGCCACCCGCAACGTCCGTCGCGTTCACCATCAGGCACAACGGAGGCTGTCATGAATGAGCAAGGGCGCAGGCCGAGCGAATCCGGCGAGCTGCCGGAAGATGATGAGGTTCTGGATGCGGCGGTCGAGCAGTGGCTGGCGGAGCATTCCTCGGGGCAGTCCGATGAATGGCCGGGCCATGAGTTGCTGGAAGACAAGCAGGCGGGAGTGGTCAATGAGGCGCTGCATGAGGCGGAAATCAACTGCCCCTATTGCGATACGCCTTTCACGGTGTTCCTGGATCTGGACGAGGGCAGTCTGACCAACATCATCGACTGCGAGCGTTGCTGTCAGCCGATCCAGGTGCGCCAGCAGGTCGACCCGGTCAGTGGTGAGCTCGAAGGGCTGGATATCGGCCAGGATGACGACGTGCTGTGACGGCATCTCACCTGCTCGGCACGCTGGAACCGGCGCCGGCAGGCGTCAGTGACGCAAAGTGACAGGCTTGCAGGGGGCAGGGCGCGGCAGATGCTGTATTCTGCAGCCAAGGTCACTTATGATCCCGACACCCGCTGTTGGCGTCATCGCGCTGCCATAGGCAATCTCTATGGTGGTGATTGCAGCAAACATTTGGCATCTGCCACACGTGGCGATTAGTCTGTGTGGCGATTCATCACAAAGGCGGTCCGCTGCCTTTATCATCATTATTCCTCAGGAGATCACCATGAGCGTATTGGTCGGACGTCAGGCCCCGGATTTCGAAGCCGCAGCAGTGCTGGGCGACGGTACCATCGTCGACAACTACAAGCTGTCTGATTCCAACGGCAAGCTGCGCGTGCTGTTCTTCTGGCCGCTGGATTTCACCTTCGTTTGCCCGTCTGAAATCATCGCCCACGACAACCGTCTGGCGAAGTTCAAGGAACTCGGCGTCGAAGTCATCGGTGTGTCCATCGATTCCCAGTTCACTCACCACGCATGGCGCAAGACCTCTCCGGACGCTGGCGGCATCGGTGAAGTCGGCTTCCCGATCGTGGCTGACGTCAAGCACGAAGTCACCCAGGCATACGGCATCGAGCATCCGGAAGCTGGCGTCGCTCTGCGCGCTTCCTTCCTGATCGACGAAGACGGTGTCGTTCAGCACCAGGTCGTCAACAACCTGCCGCTGGGCCGTAACGTCGACGAGATGGTCCGCATGGTCAAGGCCCTGCAGTTCCACCAGACCAACGGCGAAGTCTGCCCGGCAGGCTGGGAAGAAGGTCAGGAAGGTATGAAGGACACCGCTGAAGGTGTTGCCAAGTACCTGGCAGGCCACTCCAGCAGCCTGTAAGTCGCTGCCTGGACGAGATCAGCTCACGCGTCCGCGCTGACTGATCCCGCGACTGCCTTTCGAACCTTCGGTAATGAGTGTCTCGAGAGGTAGGCGAACCGGAAGCCGTCGCCCCTGGCGGCGGCTTCCGCGCATCTGGGCAATGCCATCCTGCGGGCTCGTGCTTGTGCATAAGCTTCTGCGATGCCGGTCTGAGTCCGGTGCTGAAAGCTGGCGGCGTCTGCGCTACTCTGCGCAGTCCTTGTTCGCCTCAACCAGCGCGGCGAGCCAGCGAGTACAGCGAGTAAAAGTGCTTCCAGCGGGAAGCCTGCACGGGCGCCAGCCGGCCCGGATCATCACGCCGTGTCCTGAACCATGCCGATCGCATGCGCCGTCTGCAGCGCTGTCGGTATCGTTCAGTACATTGATCGCCAGCAGCCGCCATTGCTGCTGGTGAAATCCTCCGCCTTCATCTGTCACTGAGGTCATCCATGAGCAATGTCCGTCACGAACGTCTGATCATTCTCGGTTCCGGCCCGGCGGGTTACACCGCTGCCGTCTACGCTGCACGTGCCAATCTCAAGCCGCTCCTGATCACCGGCATGCAGATGGGTGGTCAGCTGACCACTACCACCGACGTCGACAACTGGCCCGGCGACGATGCTGGCGTGCAGGGGCCGGAGCTGATGGAGCGCATGCGCCGTCACGCCGAACGCTTCGAGACCGAAGTCCTGTTCGACCACATCAACGAAGTGACCCTCGGCGAGCGTCCGTTCCTACTCAAGGGTGACAACGGCAGCTACAGCTGTGACGCCCTGATCATCGCCACCGGCGCCAGCGCGCAGTATCTGGGCCTGCCGAGTGAGCAGCAGTTCATGGGCCAGGGCGTCTCGGCCTGTGCGACCTGCGATGGCTTCTTCTATCGCAATCAGGAAGTCGTGGTGGTCGGTGGCGGCAACACCGCTGTCGAGGAAGCGCTGTACCTGTCCAACATCGCCTCCAAGGTCACGCTGGTGCATCGCCGTGACAGCCTGCGTGCCGAGAAGATCCTGCAGGACAAGCTGTTCGACAAGGTCGAGAACGGCAACATGGCGGTCGAATGGCACCACACCCTCGACGAAGTGCTGGGCGACAACTCCGGTGTCACCGGCGTGCGTCTGCGTCATGTCGAAAGCGGCGCCACCAAGGAGTTGAGCTCGATGGGCGTGTTCATCGCCATCGGCCACCGTCCGAATACCAGCCTGTTCGAAGGCCAGCTCGACATGCAGGGCGGCTATCTCAAGGTCCAGTCGGGCCTGGAAGGCAATGCCACCCAGACCAGCATCCCCGGCGTCTATGCCTGTGGCGATGTAATGGATCACGTCTACCGTCAGGCGATCACCTCTGCCGGTACCGGCTGCATGGCGGCGCTGGATGCCGAGCGTTATCTGGACGGCCTCATCGCCTGAGATCGCCCTGTCCATTTCGACACGATCCATGTCGACACGACCTGTGTCGAGAGTGTCTGATTCGGCACTGTCTGATTCGAGAAAGTCTGATTCAGCACTGCCCGACCGGCCCCGCAGCCTCGCTGCGGGGCCGGTTTGCGTTCAGGGCCCTGCCTGGTCTGCGCCGGGAGAGCTGAGTGCTGCTGACAGCTCAGTAATGGGGCGGCAGCTCGTCGTGTGGCTGCGCACTGAAAGGTGCTGTCGAGTCTGCATCGCCTTGCTGGTCGCGCAGGGTGCGTAGCTGGCTGGCCATCAGCGCGGTCAGGCGCTCGAGTGTCTCTATCTGACGCTGCTGGGTGATGACGGTGCGATCGAGGGTCTCGAGCCAGTCATCCTGATGCGCGAGGCGCGATTCCAGTGCTTCCAGTCGGGCTTCCAGGCTAGGATCAGTCGAGGTTGTCATGCATCTGGGCTCCAGAGGGTGAGGGAATGGTCCACGTGTGCAGTGGGGGGAAGAGGGTGAGGCGGCCGCCGTTGGATGACGACTCATGCCACGATTCTTAAGCGATGGCACGCCGAATCATCGCTGCGGTCGTTGCCTGGATCGTTGTCGAATTACCGCAAAGTGTTGAAGGATTGTCACTGAGTTGCCTCAGACGCATCAGGAAGAGGCGTGATAGACTGTTGACAGTGCGATTGACTTATTTTTCGTATATCGCACCCATTGACGGCCTTCGATTGCCTGCGCTTCGCGCGTCATTGACAGGGCCGGTTCCATCGACTGATGTGGAGTTACCTGCATCACGAGCCACGACGTCGCCAGAGCGATGCACAGGCATCTTCGCGTGTATCAGTGACGGTGACGGGCACCGCCGTGAGGCGCTGCATTCAGGCAGTTTCCCGACTGACGATAGCTGCTGTAACCCTGTCGTGCGGTCAGGTGCTGTCCATTGCGATCAAGGGCAGAACATTCTGATAGGGATCATCCGAAGCACTCATTTCTGTCCTCGCGTTACACCTCCACCCATTACCTAGAGAGTTTATCTTGATGAGTTCCAAGACGTTCTTCCGTTGTTTCATCATCAGCCTGTTGCTGGCACTGCCGGCACCGTTGCTGATTGCTGTCTTCATCACCCTGACCGGCGGCCAGCTGGCCGACACCCTGAGCCAGGCGCTTAGCGTCGAGGGCTTCGAGCTGGCGTACGCGGCTGCCGTCGCGGCCGTGTTCATCCTGCTGTTGATCGCGACGCTTGCCATTCCGGTGCTGTCTCCGCGCTCTGCAGTACTGGCTGAAGTCGAGGACGACGATCGTGAGATCGGCGAGGTCAAGTGGTTCAACGTCAACAAGGGCTACGGTTTCGTGACCCGTGAAAGTGGTGAAGATGTCTTCGTTCACTTCCGTGCCATTCGTGGCAAGGGCCACCGTACCTTGGCCGAAGGTCAGAAAGTGCGTTACCACGTCATCAGCAATGAGCGTGGCCTGCAGGCGGATGACGTGACGGTCATCACCTGATCGCTGACTCGCTCAGTGAAAGACGACAACGCCCCGCGGGCTAGCCTGCGGGGCGTTGTCGTTTCATGGACTTGTCACCAGAAGAGGCGGGTCACTCAGCCCTTGTCCGGCCAGGTGAAGGCCTCTTCGCTGCCGTCGGCCATGACACGGAAGAAGCGGTCCGGCTCATCACCGGGCTGCCAGCTGCCCAGCGAGCAGCGCGTCTCGACCTGCAGGGCCCTGGCGGCGGCGCGTGCGCAGTCGACATCGCGCGCCCAGGGAGTGCTGGCGCTGTCGAACCACAGGCTGGCGAAGCCATCGGCGACCTTCTCGACCACCAGCACCGCGATCTCGGCGCCATCACGCGTGAGGCGCGTACGGTGCTGCAGCTTGCCGGCCGGCTGGAAGACGACGACCTGACCGAACTGCTCGCCCAGCCAGGCGCCCAGTGCTTCCAGGCTCAAGGGCTTGAGATAGATCTCGATGTCCGGGTACTGCTCATCGGCGTCATTGTGCGGGGTGTCGCTCATGCCGTGGTCTCTTGGGTCGCGGGGACAAACAGGTATTCCAGGATGTGCTCGTAGGCGCTGGAGAGTCGGTCCAGATCGCTGGCCATGACGCGTTCATCGATCTTGTGGATGGTCGCGTTGACCGGCCCCAGCTCGACGACCTGAGTGCCGAGCGTGGCGATGAAGCGACCATCGGAGGTGCCGCCGGAGGTGGACAGCACCGGCTTGCGCCCCAGCGCGCGTTCCACGCCGTGCACGGCGGCATCGACCAGTGCGCCTTCCGGCGTCAGGAAGGGCTCGCCGCTCAGGTTCCACTCGATCTCGACGTCCAGACCGTGCTTCTCGAGGATCTCATAGGTGCGACGCTTGAGGTCATCGGCGGTCAGCTCGGTGGAATAGCGGAAGTTGAAGACCACTTCCAGCTCGCCGGGGATGACGTTGGTCGCGCCGGTACCGCCACGGATGTTGGAGATCTGGAAGCTGGTCGCCGGGAAGAAGTCGTTGCCGTTGTCCCAATGTTCGGCGGCCAGGGCGGCCAGCGCCGGGGCGGCTTCGTGGATCGGGTTGCGCGCCAGATGCGGGTAGGCCACATGGCCCTGGATGCCCTTGACGTGCATGACCGCACCCAGCGAGCCGCGACGGCCATTCTTGATCACATCACCGGCGTAGTCGGTGGAGGACGGCTCGCCGACGATGCAGTAGTCGAGGCGCTCGTGATGCTCGCGCAGATACTCGACCACAGCACGGGTGCCGTGAACCGCCGGGCCTTCCTCGTCGGAGGTGATCAAGAAGGCGATGCGGCCTTCGTGGTCCGGGTTGGCGGTCACGAAGCGCTCGGTAGCGGTCAGCATCGCGGCCAGCGAACCCTTCATGTCGGCGGCGCCACGGCCACACAGGAAGCCGGCATCATCGATGCACGGCGAGAACGGCGGATACTGCCAGTTGGCTTCCGGGCCCGTCGGCACGACATCGGTGTGGCCGGCGAAGGCCAGCACCGGACCATGATGGCCGCGCACCGCCCAGAAGTTGTCGACATCGCCGAAGGGCAGCCGCGTGATGGTGAAGCCCAGCGCCTCGAGGCGTTCGATCATCAGGGTCTGGCAGTCCAGGTCGTCCGGCGTGACCGAGGGGCGTGAGATGAGCTCGAAGGCCAGCTCCAGCGTCGGAGACAGATCGGCGGAGCGTGGCGGAAGCGGTGCGTTTGAATCAGTCATCATGGGCCATCGCTGCAGGCGTCATCGCGAGGAGCGACAGCGCGAAATTCGGGGGGAGAGACGAAGTGTCTTCACGCCGGCCCGGACACTGCTGCCCGAGCCGGGAAATGCCACGATGGCCTGCCAGAGATGCAGTATCTGACAGGCCATCGTCACGCGCCTCAGTTGTGGGCGTGCAGGGCATCGTTGAGCGCGATGGCGCTCTTGTTGGTGCGGCACTCGACACGGCCGGTGACGGAGTTGCGACGCAGCAGCAGGTCGTCCTGGCTCGCCAGCTCACGGGCCGCGACCGTCTCGACTTCCTGGCCTTCGTTGTCGAAGACCATGACCTTGGTGCCGGCGGTGATGTAGAGGCCAGCTTCCACGGTGCAGCGATCGCCCAGCGGGATGCCGATACCGGCATTGGCGCCGATCAGGCAGCCTTCACCGACCTTGATGACGATGTTGCCGCCACCGGACAGGGTGCCCATGGTGGAGCAGCCGCCGCCCAGATCAGAGCCCTTGCCGACGAAGACGCCCGCGGAGATGCGGCCTTCGATCATGCCCGGGCCTTCGGTGCCGGCATTGAAGTTGCAGAAGCCTTCGTGCATCACGGTGGTGCCTTCGCCCAGGTAGGCGCCCAGGCGCACACGCGCGGTGTCGGCGATACGAATGCCGGTCGGCACCACGTAGTCGGTCATCTTCGGGAACTTGTCGACGCAGTCCACGGACAGGGTGCGACCTTCCAGACGGGCCTTGAGGCGACGCGCCGGCAGCTCCTCGATGTCGATGGCGCCTTCGCTGGTCCAGGCGACATTCTTGAGCAGACCGAACATGCCGGTCAGGTCGATGCCGTGCGGACGCACCATGCGGTGAGACAGCAGGTGCAGCTTGAGGTAGACCTCCGGCACGCTCTGCGGGGCGGCGTCTTCCTCGATGAACATGGCGACCAGCGGGCGCTGGCTGGCGGCCAGGCTCTCGGCCAGTTCGGCCTGGGCGCTGTCACCGGCGTCGCGCAGGGCGCTGGCCAGGGCGGCGCAGTGTTCCGGCAGGAAGCTGGTGGCGGTGGTGCCAGCCGGTGCGTCCAGTGCCTTGCGAGCGGCGTCAGCAACGGCAGCGGTCGGCTTGAACAGCGGGGCAGGATAGTAGACTTCCAGCCAGTCGCCGGTGGTGTTCTGGGTGCCGATTCCGAGGGCAAGGCTCAACATCGTGTCAATCTCCGGGGTGTCCAGTGGTGTAAGGGGTAGCTCAGTCCTGCGGTTCGTAGACCGCCTTGTCATAGCCGATCACCAGATCCATCTCATTGTCGGCGGGATGACGCTCGAGAATGGGACGCTTGATCAGGGTCGGGTGCTCCAGCATCAATGCACGTGCCGAGTTGGCATCGAGGCTGTCACGTTGTTCATCGCTCAGGTTGCGCCAGCTGGTGCTGCGCTTGTTGAGCAGGCTGCTCCAGGCGGTCTGCTCCAGCCAGGATTCCAGCAGGCTGGCGGAGAGGCCATCCTCACGCAGGTCATGCCAGCGATAGGGAACGCCCCGGTCGTCGAGGGCGCGGCGCGCCTTGCGGCAGGTATCACAGGTCTTGATGCCGTAGAGCACGTGCATGGCGGTCTCCTTGAGCCAATCCACCCCGCTGGGCGGGGCTGTCATCCAGTGTTGGGCTGCTGTCAGCCCGTGCAGGCCTGGCGCTCAGCGCAGGCGTTCGACGAAGCGACGCAGGCGCTGGGCGGCTTCGACGGTCTGTTCCAGTTCGGCCACCAGCGCCAGACGAATGCGTCCGGCGCCCGGGTTCACGCCGTCCACCTCGCGCGCCATGTAGCTTGCCGGCAGCACGCCGACCGCCTCTTCACGCAGCAGTTCGCGGGTGAAGGCGGCGTCGTCACCGCCGGGCACGGCGGGATACAGGTAGAAACTGGCTTCCGGGGTCGGGAAGTCCATCACCGGCGCGAGGATTTCGGTCACGGCGGCAAACTTCTCGCGGTAGGCATCGCGATTGGCCAGCACGTGGGCTTCATCATTCCAGGCGGCGATGGAGGCGTACTGGTGATGCAGCGGCATCGCGCAGCCGTGATAGGTGCGGTAGTGACGGAAGCGACGGATCACCTCGCCATCGCCGGCCACGAAGCCGGAGCGCAGGCCCGGCAGGTTGGAGCGCTTGGACAGCGAGTGGAAGACCACACAGCGCGCGTAGTCATCGCGGCCCATGGCGGCACAGGCCTGCAGCAGGCCCGGCGGCGGCGTGGACTCGTCGAGATAGAGCTCCGAGTAGCACTCATCGGAGGCGATCAGGAAGTCGTGCTCGTCGGCGAGGCGAATCAGTTGCTGGAAGTCCTCCAGCGGTGTCACGGCGCCGGTGGGATTGCCCGGCGAGCAGACGAAGACGATCTGGGTATCACGCCACACCTCGGCCGGCACCGCCGCGTAGTCGGGGCGGAAGCCATTCTCGGCGGGGCAGGGCAGGTAGGTGACCTCGCCGCCGGCCAGCAGCGTCGCGCCTTCGTAGATCTGATAGAAGGGGTTCGGCACCAGTACGCGCGCTGGACGCGTGCTGTCCAGCGAGGCCTGGATGAAGGCGAACAGTGCCTCGCGGGTGCCGGTGACCGGCAGGACCTGCTGGTCGATATCCGGCGTGGCGTTGAGCGAGAAGCGCTTCGCGAGCCAGTCGGCGATCGCCTGGCGCAATTCCCCCAGACCGCCGGTGGCGGGATACTTGGCCACGCCCATGATGTGCTCGCGCAGGGTATCGAGCACGAACTCGGGCGGCGCGTGACGCGGCTCGCCGATGGTCAGTGCAATCGGGTCCAGGGCGGGATTGGGCACGACGCCCTCGCGCAGCTTGGCCAGGGTTTCAAACGGGTAGGGCTTGAGCTGGTCGAGATCCGGGTTCATGCACGTTCCATGGGTGATGGCCGTGGCAGTCAGACTGCCGGCCGAGCAGGGAGGAAGGCGTCCGCGAGTCACCGGACTGCCATGCAGGTCGACTCGCGATTATAGGGAAGCCGGCCGGTCCCCTCAATCGCGGGGTGCCGGCCGGCGCTTTCCCTCTGTACTCTCGTCACGCGCCGTCGCGCGTCTCAGTCGCGCTCGCCGACCTCGAGGACTTCGGTGAGGGCGTCACGCAGGCGTGTCTGGCGCTCGGGGTCGGTGATGGGTTCACCGGCGCGGTCGGTGATGAAGAAGATATCCTCGACGCGCTCGCCGAGGGTGGCGATCTTGGCGGCATCGATGGCGATCTCGTGCTCCATGAACACGCGGCCGATGCGCGCCAGCAGGCCCGGGCGGTCCGAGGCGATCACTTCCAGCACGCTGCGGCCGTTGGTGTAGTCCTGACTCAGCGTGATGCGCGGCGCGATGCGGAAATGCTTGAGCTGGCGCGGCGTATGGCGATTGACGATCACCGAGTAGTCGTCCGGGTCATCCAGCTCTTCGACCAGATGGGTGCGGATATCGGCCAGACGTGCGGCGTCGCGGATCGGCTCGCCGTCATCGTCGAGCAGGATGAAGGTGTTGAGCGTCCAGTTGTGGCTGGAGGTGGCGATGCGTGCATCGTGGATCGAGAGCCCCAGCTGCTCCAGCGCCGCGGCAGTGGCCGCGAACAGGTTGTCCACCGAGCGAGTGTGGATGAAGACCTTGGTGCCGCCTTCGGTCATCTCCTCGGTGGGCGCGCTGGTCAGTACCAGCGGCAGCGGCTCGCCATGCTCGTCGAGCTGCGGTGCCGCCTGGCGCGCGAGGATCCCCTGGGTGTGCCAGGCCACCTCGCTGGGGGCATAGCGCACGAAGTAGTCGTCGCCGAGGCTGGCCCACAGCGCCTCGGCGTCAGTGCGGGTGGTGCCCATGCCGGCCAGCAGGGACAGCGCTTCCTCACGGGTCTCGGTGATCCACTCGTGGCGCTCCGGCGGATGCTCGAGGCCACGGCGCAGCGCCCGGCGCGTCTCCATGTGCAGCTGGCGCAGCAGTGCCGCACGCCAGCCGTTCCACAGCGACGGGTTGGTGGCGTTGATGTCGGCCACCGTCAGCACGTAGAGATAATCGAGGTGCGTCTCGTCACCGACGATCTCGGCGAAACGCGTGATGATCTCGGGGTCGGCGATGTCCTGCTTCTGGGCGGTCATCGACATCAGCAGGTGGTGGCGCACCAGCCAGCTCAGGGTGCGGGTGTCGCGCGGACTGAGGTCATGACGGCGCGCGAAGTCCTCGACTTCCTCGGCACCGATCTCGGAGTGGTCGCCGCCACGGCCCTTGCCGATGTCGTGATAGAGCCCGGCGATCCACAGCAGCTCCAGCTTGGGCAGCTCGCGGATCAGGGTCGCGGCGACCGGGAATTCCTCCTCGGCATCGGGGGCACGGAATTCCTGGGCTACCTTGAGCAGGCGCAGGGTATGCGCATCGACGGTGTAGACGTGGAAGAGGTCGTGCTGCATCAGCCCCACGGCACGCCCGAAGGCCGGCAGGTACTTGCCGAGGATGCCGTAGCGCGCCATGCGCTTGAGTACGCGGGGCACGTTGCCGCCACAGCGCATCAGCTCCATGAACAGGCTCTGGTGGCGCACGTCGTCGCGGAAGGCGTCGTCGATCTGGTGGCGATGATCGCGCAGCGCGCGGATGGTGTCGGCGCGCACGCCCTCGATCTCCGGGTGCTGCGCCATCAGCAGGAACAGCTCCAGCAGCGCGGCGGGGCGGCGGCGGAACACGCCTTCCTCGCGCAGGCTGATGTAGCCGCTGCGGATCTCGAAGCGCGGATTGAGCGGCACGATGTTGACCGGCTCGTCATGACGCAGGATGGCCTCGTCGAAGTGCTGCAGCAGCATGTCGTTGAGGCCCGCCAGGGCGGTGACATGGCGGTAGTAGCGCTTCATGAACTGCTCGACCGCCAGGTGCTCGGGCGTGTCGCGGAAGCCGAACAGTTCGGCGATGGTGCGCTGGTGGTCGAACAGCAGCCGGTCCTCGGCGCGCCCGGCCAGCATGTGCAGCGCGAAGCGCACCTGCCACAGGAAGGCCTGGCCCTGGCTGAGAATGCGCAGTTCGGCATCATTCATGAAGCCCAGCGCGACCAGATTGTCGTAGCGCTCGACCCCGAAGTGGCGCTTGGCGACCCAGCCGATCATCTGGATATCGCGCAGGCCGCCGGGCGACGACTTGATGTTGGGTTCGAGGTGATATTCGGTGTTGGCGAACTTGTGGTGGCGAGCGATCTGCTCCTGCCACTTGGCCTCGAAGAAGGCTTCGGCCGGCCACAGACGGTCGGTGGCCAGACGTTCGCGCATGGCCTCGCGCAGCCGCTGCGGGCCGGCGATGACGCGGGATTCCAGCAGGTTGGTGATCACGGTGACATCGGCGCGTGCCTCACGCTCGCAGTCACTCAGCGAGCGCACGGACTGGCCGATCTCGAGACCGATGTCCCACAGGAAGGTGATGAAGTCGGACAGCGCCTCACGATAGGGCGTGTCGTCGTCCTGCTCCAGCAACAGCAGCAGGTCGATGTCGGAATGCGGGTGCAGCTCGCCGCGGCCGTAGCCGCCCACGGCGAGCAGGGCGATGCCGTCATCCGGCCAGGTCTGGCGCTGCCAGGCGATGGCCAGCAGGCGGTCGATGGCGCGGGCACGACCATGGATGAGGTCGCGGATGTCGGCGCCCGCCTTGAAGCGAGCCTCGAGACGCTCCTGTACCTGTGCCAGAGCCCGCTTGAACAGCGGGATGGGTGTCTTCGTCGTGGCCAGCTCGCCGTCGAAGGTGACGGCATCGTAGAGCGCTTCACGCTCGACGAAGTGATAGTGGTGCAGGAGCATCTTGATCAACCCTCGAGGAAGGAGAGGTCCTCTTCCGTGCGACGTGTCAGTACCTCGACGCCGGTGGCGGTGACCAGCAGGGTGTGCTCCCACTGGGCCGAGAGGCTCTTGTCCTTGGTGACGGCTGTCCAGTCGTCCTTGAGGACCTTCACCTTGTAGCCACCGACATTGACCATCGGCTCGATGGTCAGGCACATGCCTTCCAGAAGCTCGGCGTCGGCACGGGCTTCGTAGCCGTCATAGTGCAGCACCTGCGGGTCTTCATGGAAGCCGGCGCCGATGCCGTGGCCGCAGAAGTCACGCACGACACTGTAGCCTGCCGCTTCGGCATGCTTCTGGATCGCGCGACCGATTTCTGACAGGCGTACGCCCGGGCGTACCAGCTCGATGCCTTTATAGAGGCATTCCTGGGTGACGCGGCACAGACGCTCGGCCTGGATGCTCGGCTCGCCGACGATGTACATCTTCGAGGTGTCGCCGTGATAGCCGTCCTTGATCACGGTGATGTCGATGTTGAGGATGTCGCCTTTCTTGAGCTTCTTGTTGTCATCGGGGATGCCGTGACAGACCACGTGATTGATCGAGGTGCAGATCGATTTCGGGAAGCCGTGGTAGTTGAGCGGCGCCGGAATGCAGCCCTGAACCTCGGTGATGTGGTGGTGCGCGATGCGGTTGAGCTCGCCCGTGGTGACGCCGGGACGGACATGCTCGTCGAGCAGCTCCAGCACTTCAGCCGCCAGACGGCCGGCGACGCGCATCTTGTCGATTTCTTCAGCTGTCTTGATGGGAATGTTCATGAGGACTCGAGGCAGGAGATAAGAGGGATGAAACGCCGCCAGGCCGCGCGTGACGGGGGAATGGCGCGACGCATCGCATGCCGCGTCGGGCAGTGGCGACTTCATATCGTGGTCGAGCTATGGTATAAAGCCGCGCGCTTTCCTGCAAATTCTCCTCGATCGGCCACCTCCGGGCGCCTGGCCGAGGCGAGATTGAAGGACTGACGTACATAACCCCAATCCACACACGTTCCGTCACATGGTCCCGGGTGCCGCGCAAGCGGTCGGATCCATGGGGGACGTGGAGGCCCAACCCGATATCCAGGAGATATTCACATGGCGCAAGTCAACATGCGCGATCTGCTCAAGGCAGGCGCACACTTCGGTCACCAGACCAAGTACTGGAACCCGAAGATGTCCAAGTTCATCTTCGGCGCTCGCAACAAGATCCACATCATCAACCTCGAGCACACCCTGCCGGCACTGAACGAAGCCGTGTCAGTGGTCGAGAAGATGGCTGCCAATGGCAACAAGATCATGTTCGTGGGCACCAAGCGCGCTGCCGGCAAGATCATCAAGGAAGAAGCTCGCAAGGCTGGCCAGCCGTACGTCAACCATCGCTGGTTGGGCGGCATGCTGACCAATTTCAAGACCATCCGTCAGTCCATCAAGCGCCTGCGCGAAATCGAGCAGATGCATGAAGACGGTACCTTCGCGAAGCTGACCAAGAAAGAAGTTCTGATGGCCACTCGTGAGCAGGAGAAGCTCGAGCGCTCCATCGGCGGTATCAAGGACATGGGCGGCCTGCCGGACGCAATGTTCGTGATCGACGTTGACCACGAGCGCATCGCGATCAACGAAGCCAACAAGCTGGGCATCCCGGTCATCGGCGTCGTCGATACCAACTCCAACCCGGACGGCGTGGACTACGTCATCCCGGGTAACGATGACTCCATCCGCGCCATCCAGATCTATGTCCAGGCAATTGCAGGCGCCTGTGGCAAGAACAAGGAAGAAGAGCTGGCCGGTGAGTTCGTCGAAACTGCTTCTGAAGAAGACGCAGCAGAGTGATCCTGGCGGCTTGATCTGACTGTCACAAACGCTGCGCTACACTAAGTGCGGCATGGCCTAGCCAGGTGGCAGTCAGGTCAGGCAATGAGGGGGCCACGGCCCCCTTATTTGCGACCGTTCAGCGGTCGTGACCGAATTCCCGTATTCAAAGACGTCGACACGACAGAGGTTTCATCCCATGGCAGCTATCAGCGCATCTATGGTCAAGGAACTGCGTGAGCGTACTGCGCTCGGCATGATGGAATGCAAGAAGGCTCTTACCGAAGCCGGTGGCGACATCGAGCTGGCGATCGAGAACCTGCGCAAGAACTCCGGCCTGAAGGCCGCCAAGAAAGCTGGCCGCGTGGCCGCTGAAGGCGCCATCGTCATCAAGGTCGCCGACGACGCCAGCTACGGCGTGATGGTCGAAATCAACTCCGAGACCGACTTCGTCGCTCGTGATGACAATTTCAAGGCCTTCACCCAGCTGATCGCCGATCGTGTGTTCGCTACCAAGAACACCGACATCGCTTCCCTGATGGAAGGCGAGCTGGAAGACACCCGTGGTCAGCTGGTTCAGAAGATCGGTGAGAACATCTCCGTTCGTCGTGCCGAGCTGGTCGAAGCGCCGGCTGGCGGCGTCGTCGGTGGCTACGTCCACGGCGGCCGCATCGCTGCGCTGACCCTGCTGAACGGCGGTACTGGTGAAGCAGCCAAGGACGTCTCCATGCACGTCGCAGCCGTCAACCCGGTCTGTGCACGTCCGTCCGACATGCCGCAGGAACAGATGGACGCTGAAAAGGCCATCATCCTTGCTCAGCCGGACATGGCTGGCAAGCCGGCGGAAATCGCTGAGAAGATGTCCCAGGGTCGTCTGAAGAAGTACCTGGCTGAGAACAGCCTGACCGAACAGCCGTTCGTCAAGGATCCGAACCAGACCGTCGCCGAGTTCGTCAAGGCAGCCGGTGGTGAAGTGGTATCCTTCGTACGCATGGAAGTCGGTGAAGGTATCGAGAAGGAAGAAGTCGACTTCGCAGCTGAAGTCCGTGAGCAGGCCAGCCGCGCGTAAGGGCTGACTGTTTTCGCTTCTCATGATGGCGTGCGCATAGTCGCACGCCATCGTGTATCTGGCCCCCGCCTTCGGGCCGCCCCGTTCCCCGTATGTCAGTATCAGGAGAGATTCGCATGGCCACCATTTCCGCTGAACGCAATGCCAAGTACAAGCGCATACTGCTCAAGCTTTCCGGTGAGGCCCTGATGGGCGATGGCGATTTCGGCATCGACCCCAAGGTGCTGGATCGCATGGCGCTGGAAATCGGTCAGCTGGTGGGCATCGGCGTCCAGGTCGGCATCGTCATCGGTGGCGGCAACCTGTTCCGTGGCGCAGCCCTGCAGGAAGTCGGCATGGAGCGTGTGACCGGTGACCATATGGGCATGTTGGCGACCGTGATGAATGGTCTGGCGCTGCGTGATGCGCTGGAACGCTCCAACATCCGTTCACGCGTGATGTCTGCCATCCCGATGAGTGGCGTGGTAGAGCATTATGATCGCCGTACCGCCATCCGTTATCTGACGTCTGGCGATGTGGTCATCTTCTCCGCCGGTACCGGCAACCCGTTCTTCACTACCGATTCCGCTGCCTGTCTGCGCGGTATCGAGATCGACGCGGATGCCGTCATCAAGGCAACCAAGGTGGATGGTGTCTACGACAAGGACCCGGTCAAGTTCCCGGATGCCGTGAAGTACGACAGCCTCAGCTACGATGATGCGCTGGACCAGAAGCTTGGCGTGATGGATTTGACCGCCATCTGCCTGGTACGTGACCATGACATGCCGGTGCGGGTGTTCAACATGAACAAGGCAGGCGCGCTGCTCAACCTGGTGGTGGGTGGCAAGGAAGGCACGCTGATTGATAGAGGGTAAGACTGTGATCAACGACATCAAGAAAGACGCCGAATCACGCATGAAGAAGACCATCGAGTCCCTCGGTGCCGCCTTCGGCAAGATCCGTACGGGTCGTGCGCATCCCAGCATCCTGGATGCCGTGACGGTCGATTACTATGGTAGCCAGGTACCGCTGAATCAGGTGGCCAACATCACCACCGAAGATGCGCGCACCCTGACTGTCGTGCCGTGGGAAAAGCCCATGGTGCCGAAGGTCGAGAAGGCCATCATGACTTCTGACCTGGGTCTCAACCCGTCCACCGCCGGTGACGTGATTCGCGTCCCGATGCCGATGCTGACGGAAGAGACGCGTCGCGGTTACACCAAGCAGGCGCGTGCAGAAGCGGAAAACGCCCGCGTGGCGCTCCGCAATGTGCGTCGTGACGCCAATGGCGACATCAAGAGCCTGCTCAAGGACAAGGACATCTCCGAAGACGATGCACGTCGCGGAGAAGACGAGATCCAGAAGCTGACCGACAAGTATGTGGCGGAAGTCGACAGTGCTCTGGAGCACAAGGAAACCGACCTGATGCAGGTCTGATCGGGTCTGCCGCCGGCGTTTGCCGGCGGCATCCGGTGCTCGTAGCGAGACCCCATGACGTCACCGAATTCCCCCTCCACGCCACGCCATGTGGCGATCATCATGGACGGCAACAACCGCTGGGCGAAGTCCCGCGGCTGGGCTGGCATACGCGGCCATCGCGCCGGTGCCGAAACCGTCCGCAGTACCATCCGTCGCGCTGCCGAGCAGGGCGTGGAAGTGCTGACCCTGTTTGCCTTCTCCAGTGAGAACTGGAAGCGCCCGGCCAATGAAGTCAGTGCGCTGATGGAGCTGTTTCTGCTGGCGCTCAAGCGCGAGGTCAAGAAGCTTCATCGCCACGATATCCGACTCTCGGTCATCGGCGAGCGCAGCCGTTTTTCCAATTCGATTCAAAAGCATATCCAGAGCGCCGAAGACATGACGCGCGGCAATCGCGGCATGCACGTGGTGATCTGCGCCAATTATGGCGGCCGTTGGGATATCGCCGAGGCCGCCCGCCGTCTGGCGGAGCAGGTCGAGCGCGGCGAGCTCAAGGCCGCGGACATCGACGAGTCACGTCTCGGGGCGGAAGTGTGCCTGAGCGAACTGCCGGAGGTGGATCTGTGTATCCGCACCAGCGGTGAGCAGCGCATCTCCAATTTCCTGATCTGGCAGCTGGCCTATGCCGAGTTCTATTTCTCGCCCGTACTGTGGCCTGATTTCGATGCGGCGGCCTTCGATGAAGCGCTCAGCGCCTACGCCCTGCGTCAGCGTCGTTATGGCATGACCAGCGAACAACTCGACGCCGAGGGGCTCTAGTGCTCAGACAACGAATCATCACCGCACTCATTCTCGCGCCGCTGGCGCTGTGGGGGCTGTTCGGCCTCGACGGTGCTGCCTTTGCCACCTTCACAGGGGCTGTCGTCGCGCTGGCCGCCTGGGAGTGGTCCAACCTGTCTGACGTGCGTGCCGGTATGGCGCGTCTGCTGTTCCCGCTGGTGCTCAGCGTGCTGATGCTGCTGGTCTGGCAGTTCGATGGCGCTCTTGCGCGTTGGCCGCTGTATCTGGCGGCACTGGCATGGCTGGTCAATCTGCGCTGGGTAATGCGCTATCCGGCCGCCAGTCAGGAATGGCAGGCGACGGGCGTGCGGCTGGGCGTCGGCGTGCTGGCACTGCTGCCGACCTGGTTCGGCTTCGTGCAGCTCAAGGCCAGTGGCGGCGAGTGGCTGCTGTATGTGCTGCTGATGGTGTGGGCGGCGGATATCGGTGCCTACTTCTCCGGCAAGCGCTTCGGCAAGCGCAAGCTGGCGCCGCGCGTCAGCCCGGGCAAGTCCTGGGAGGGCGTCTATGGTGGTCTGGTGGCCACCGGCCTGCTGGCGACCGGCTATGCGCTGGCGGGGCTGGCCGACTGGCTGCCGCTGCTGCTGGTCACGCTGGGCGTGACCGCCGTATCGGTGCTGGGTGACCTGCTCGAGAGCATGTTCAAGCGCCAGCGTCAGATGAAGGACTCAAGCCATCTGCTGCCCGGTCATGGTGGCGTGATGGACCGCATCGACAGCCTGACCGCAGCGGTGCCGCTGTTTGCCCTGCTGTTGCCGTGGGTGCTGGGAGGTGGTGCGTGAGCACGAATGTGAGCGTGAACCACGAGACTCCTCATGAGACGCCTGCGCTGCAGCGCATCACCATCCTTGGCGCGACCGGCTCCATCGGGTCCAGCACCTTGGATGTGATCGCGCGCCATCCCGAGCGCTATCGGGTGCATGCGCTCAGCGCTGCCACGCGTCACGAGGCGCTGCTGGAGCTGTGCCTGACGCATCGCCCGCAGGTGGCGGTGATCGCCTCGCGCGAGGCGGCTGCGTGGCTCAGTGAGGCGCTCAAGGGCGTCGAGAGCTATCAGGGCACGCCCATCGAGGTGCGCCATGGTGAGCAGGCGCTGGTCGACATCAGCGAGGCGCCTGAAGTCGATAGCGTGATGGCCGCCATCGTCGGTGCGGCTGGCCTGTTGCCGACGCTGGCGGCGGTGCGGGCCGGCAAGCGCGTGCTGCTGGCCAACAAGGAAGCGCTGGTGTGTGCCGGGCAGCTGTTCATGGATGCGGTGAAGCAGCACGGGGCGACCCTGCTGCCGATCGATTCCGAGCACAATGCCATCTTCCAGTGCCTGCCGGCCCAGCATCGTGATGGCCTGGCGTCGATCGGCGTCGAGAAGCTGTTGCTGACCGCCTCCGGCGGCCCGTTCCGCGATGATGCCGAATGGCCTGCCGAGCGGCTGGCCACGGTGACGCCGGACGAAGCCTGCGCGCACCCCAACTGGTCGATGGGGCGCAAGATTTCCGTCGATAGCGCCACCCTGATGAACAAGGGCCTGGAGCTGATCGAGGCCTGCTGGCTGTTCGCCTGCGGGCCGGATGACATTCAGGTGGTCGTGCATCCCCAGAGCGTGATTCACTCGATGGCGGCCTACAGCGATGGCTCGGTGCTGGCCCAGATGGGCAATCCGGATATGCGCACGCCGATCGCCTATGCGCTGGCGTGGCCGGAGCGTATCGATGCCGGCGTCGAGCCGCTGGACCTGTTTCAGGTCGCGCGCCTCGATTTCCGTGCCGCTGACGAGACGCGCTTCCCGTGTCTGCGGCTGGCGCGCGAGGCCATCGCGGCGGGCGGCACCTGGCCTGCGGTGATGAATGCCGCCAATGAGGTGGCAGTGGCCGCCTTCCTCGAGGGTCGCCTGGCCTTCGATCGAATCCCGGCAGTGGTGCAGGCCGTCATGCAGGCGCGTCCGCCACTGGTGGTGGATGGCCTTGAGGTGATTCTCGCCGAAGACGCGGCGGCGCGTGAGCTGGCTGCCGCCGAGTTGGCCCTCGCCGGGCCCTGAAATCCTATCTTGCACTGTCTTGTCACTTTCTTCGTGAGCGTGGCAAGGCAGGCTGCCCATCTCGGGCACCAATCTCCAGGAGCGCGTGATGGGTGTGATCCAGAATATTCTTGCCGTGATCGTCGTGTTGGGGGTGTTGATCACCATCCATGAGTACGGTCATTTCTGGGTCGCGCGTCGTTGCGGCATCAAGGTGCTGCGCTTCTCCATCGGCTTCGGCAAACCCTTCTGGTCGTGGACCGATCGCCACGGCACCGAGTACGGGGTCGCCGCCATCCCGCTGGGTGGCTACGTCAAGATGCTGGATGAGCGCGAAGGGCCGGTCGATCCGGCCGAGCGTCATCTGGCCTTCAATACCAAGTCGGTATGGAAGCGTATCGCCGTCGTCTCGGCGGGGCCGCTGGCCAACTTCCTGCTGGCCATCGTCGCCTACTGGGCGCTGTTCGTCGCCGGTACCACCACGGTGGTGCCGATGGTCGGTGCCGTGGCGCCGGACTCGCCGGCTGGCCGCGCCGGCCTTGCGCCGAAGACCGAGATCGTCGCCATCAATGGTCAGGCCACTCCCTCATGGAATGAGGTCAACCTGCGCTTGATCGGTGCGATCGGCGATGACAGCCTGACGCTCACCACACGTGCCGCGGGTGCCAGCGCCACGCGTGAGCAGTCCCTCGACGTGACACGCTTCCTGGTCGATCAGGATCCGCCGCGTCCGCTGGTGACGCTGGGCATCACGGCCTGGCGTCCTCAGTTGCCGGCGGTGCTGGGGCGTGTGCTGGACGGTGGTGCCGCTCAGGCGGCAGGCCTGCAGGCCGGTGACCGCATCGTCAGCATCGATGGCACCCTGGTGGTCGACTGGATCGATTTCGTCGAGCGCGTGCGCGGTGCGCCGGGCGAGACGCTGTCGGTGCTGGTGGCGCGTGATGGCAAGGAAGAGACGCTGTCACTGACCCCCGCCAGCAATTCGCTCGATGACGGGCGTGTGGTGGGGCAGGTCGGTGCCGGCGTCGAGAACGTCAGCTGGCCCGAGCAGTATCAGCGCGAGCTCAGCTTCGGGCCGCTGGCGGCCGTCGGCCAGGCCGTCGGCAAGACCGGCGAGATGACGGTGCTGACGCTGGATTCGATCCGCAAGATGCTGGTCGGTCTGATCGCACCGTCCAACCTGTCTGGCCCGATCACCATCGCGCGTATCGCCGGCGACACGGCGCGCTCCGGCCTCGAGGCCTTCCTCGGCTTCATGGCCTATCTCTCCATCAGCCTGGGTGTCCTCAACCTGCTGCCGATTCCGGTGCTGGATGGCGGTCACCTGCTGTTCTATCTGGTGGAAGCCGTGCGCGGAAAACCACTTTCGCAAGAGGTCCAGAATGCAGGGTTGAAGATCGGCATGGCGCTGGTCGGTTCCCTCATGCTGATGGCCATCTACTTCGATCTCATGCGTCTTTGGTGACGGATTCGGGGAGTCATCAGCACGTGATGGCTTCCGCAGGATGAACCGAATCTGAACTGTCGATGCCCATGGGGGTCAATTCATTGCACGGGCTGGTCAATGCGATCAACTCCCGTCATCATGCCCACACGACTTCGGCCCCGATTGCCGATCCTCACTCGTAGCTGTCTTGTCAGTTGCAGGGGGTTGTGTATAAGGTGCCTGTTCACCCAAGCGGGCGGAATCCAGAGAAGCGAAGCGACTGCATGAAACTCAAGACCATTGGATTGGCAGCTGCGCTGCTCGGGGCCAGTCAGGGCGCCTTGGCCGCATCTTTTAAAATTTCGGACATCCGGGTAGAGGGCCTCCAGCGCGTGTCTGCGGGCACCGTCTTCAACGCCTTCCCCGTCTCCGCGGATCAGAATGTGGAAGAAGAGGACCTGTCCTCGGCTGCGCGTCAGCTGTTCGATACGGGCCTGTTCGACGACATCCGCCTCAAGCGTGATGGCGATGTCCTGATCATCGATGTGGTCGAGCGCCCGACGATCTCCAAGATCGAGATTGACGGCAACTCGCAGATTCCCGACGAAGACCTGCGCAAGGGCCTCAAGGAAGCAGGGCTGGCCGAGGGTCAGGTTCTGCAGCGCTCCACGCTGGAAGAGATGCAGCGTGAGCTCGAGCGTGTCTACCAGGCTCAGGGCCGCTACAGCGCGCGTATCGAGACCTCTGTCGAGGAGCTCGAGCGCAACCGCGTACAGGTCAACATCGACGTCAAGGAAGGCGCGATCGCCAAGATTCATCAGATCAACATCGTCGGCAACGATGCCTTCGATGACGAGACCCTACGCGAACAGCTGGAGCTGGAAGACAAGCCGAGCTGGTTCTTCGGCTGGTTCTCCGATGATGAATATTCGCGTGAGAAGCTGACCGGCGATATCGAGACCCTCAAGTCCTGGTATCTCGATCGCGGTTACGTCAACTTCCAGGTGCGCTCGACCCAGGTGTCCATCTCGCCGGACAAGTCCGAGATCTTCGTCACCATCAACGTCGATGAAGGCAAGCCGTACAAGATCGGCAACATCGGCTTTGCCGGTGACCTGAAGATGAAGGAAGAGCGCGCCCGCGATCTGGTCAAGCTCGCCCCGGATGCCCTCTATTCCCAGCGTGATGTGACCGCTTCCAGCGAGGCGCTGCGCCAGGCACTGGGTGCCGACGGCTTCGCCTTCGCCAAGGTCAACGCGGTGCCGGAGGTCAACGAAGAGAGCGACACCGTCGATCTGACCTTCGCGGTCGACCCCGGCAAGCGCGCCTACGTGCGTCGCATCAACTTCAAGGGCAACACCACCACCGCAGACGAAGTGCTGCGTCGTGAGATGACCCAGCTGGAAGGTGCACCAGCCTCCACCGACAAGATCAAGCAGTCCAAGCAGAAGCTTGAGCGCCTCGGCTTCTTCAAGCAGGTCGATGTCGACACGCGTCCTGTCGCTGGCGAGCCGGACCAGCTGGACGTCAACTACAACGTCGAGGAGCAGCCGTCAGGCTCGATATCGGCGTCGGTCGGTTTCTCCCAGGGTGACGGTGTCATCTACGGGGTGGGCCTGTCGCAGAAGAACTTCCTGGGTACCGGTAACGAAGTCAACATCAACGCCCAGAAGTCGGACGATTACACCAACGTCAGCTTCGGCTATACCGACCCGTACTGGACGCTGGATGGCATCTCGCGCGGCTACAACATGTTCTACCGCAAGGTGGACTACGACGATGATGACGACGTCGCCAGCTACGCGACCGACAGCTTCGGTGGCGGAATCAACTTCGGTTACCCGATCAACGAGCTGTCACGTCTGAACTTCGGCGGCGGTTACGAGTTCGTGCGCGTCAAGGACTTCGACGACAGCCCGGCGGAGGTCACGCAGTTCATCGAGGATGAAGGCGAAGACTTCAACCTCTACAAGCTGACGGCCAGCTGGTCTCGCAACAACCTCAACCGTGGCATCCTGCCCACGGCGGGCAGCTCTCAGCTGCTGTCGCTGGAAGTGGCGGTGCCGGGCTCCGATGCGGATTACTACAAGCTCCGCTACAAGGGATCCAAGTTCTTCGAGCTGAGTCAGGACTGGTCACTCAAGTTCCGTACCGAGCTGGGCTATGCCAACTCGTTCTCCGGCGATACCTATCCGTTCTTCAAGAACTTCTATGCCGGCGGTCTGGGCAGCGTGCGTGGCTACAGCTCCAATACCCTGGGGCAGGCCACTACCGAGCAGAACGATGGTGACGACGATACCATCGGCGGCAACATCCTGATCGAAGGTGGGGTGGACCTGATCTTCCCGATGCCCTTCATCAAGGACAAGCGCTCGGTGCAGCCGTCGTTCTTCGTCGATGCCGGTAACACCTATCTGACGTCGTGCTACGACGTGAGCTCCAGTGACACCAGCAGCTGTGAAAGCGGTGTCGACCTGGGCGAGCTGAATTACAGTGCCGGTATCGGCCTGTCGTGGATCACGCCGGTAGGCCCGCTGACCTTCAGTGTCGCCCAGCCGATCGGTGACGATGACGACGATGACACCGAGATCTTCCAGTTCTCGCTGGGCCAGACCTTCTAAGGCCGTACGAGGCCGCACCCGCTTGAGCCGGTGCGGCCTTCGTCACGACCACCGGCGGCGCTGTCCCTGTTCCGTCGCCGGTCCTCGCACCGTCGGTCGCTGAGTCATCAGTGACTGAACAACAGGCCTACAAGGAGTTTGTGTGATGCGTAAATTGACCCGCGCCCTGTGTCTGGCTGGTGGCCTTGCCGCCATGGCGACTCCGATGCTGGCACAGGCCACCGAAGTCGCGGTCCTCGACTGGCGCCAGGCGCTGTTGAGTTCCGACTCGGCCAAGATTTCCATGAACCAGCTCAAGAATCAGCTGGCCGGCAAGCAGGACCAGGCCAAGGCACTCGCCAAGGAACTGGAATCCCTGCAGGCCAAGCTGCAGAAGGACGGCGCCGTGATGTCCGATTCCGAGCGTCAGTCCGTGCAGCAGCAGCTGCGCCAGAAGGGCGGCCAGTTCCAGCAGCTGCGTGGCCAGGTCCAGCAGCAGCAGCAGCAGGCGGAGCAGACCTTCCTCAAGCAGTCCAAGCCGAAGCTCGACAAGGCCATCCAGCAGGTCGTCGACAAGCATGGCATCGAGCTGCTGGTCGACCGCAATGCGACGGTCTACAGCAAGGACGGTATGGACCTGACCAATGAAGTGACTCAGGTGTTCAACTCGCTCAACTGAGTGCATCCCGCGCGCGCAAGCGTGCGGGATGTGTTGCATCCGAGCATGCCAACGCGAATGCGAGCCAGAGGCGCTCAGCGCCCAGAGACAGAATGAAAAAGCGACAATTCTCTTACACTCTCGAGGATCTGGCTCAGCGGCTGGGCGCTCGTCTCGTCGGTGACCCAACTGTCCGGGTCACCGGCCTGTCGACGCTGGTCGATGCTGAGCCCGGCGATATCGCCTTCCTCGCCAATCGCGCCTACCTCAAGTATCTCGGGGAAACCGCCGCGACTGCCGTGCTGCTGCATGAAAGCCATCTTGAAGAGTGCAAGGGCAATGCCCTCGTGCTGGACAATCCGTATCTGGCCTACGCTGAGCTGTCGCGTCTGTTCGATCCGCTGGCGGTCGAGCCTCAGGCGAGCGTGCACGCCAGTGCCGTCATCGACGAGACCGCAACCCTGGGGGCCAATGTCGAGGTCGGCCCGCAGGTCGTCATCGGTCCGGGCGTCAGCATCGGCGACAACACGCGCATTCACGCGGGTTGCGTGATCGGGGCTGACAGCGTGTTGGGCGAGGGCTGTCTGCTGCACCCCAATGTCACGCTCTATCATGGCGTGGTGATCGGGGCGCGCGCGGTACTCCACAGCAGCTGCGTGATCGGCGCCGATGGCTTCGGCTTCGCCCACGATGGCAAGGGCTGGCACAAGATCGCCCAGCTCGGCGGCGTGCTGATCGGCGATGATGTCGAAGTCGGCAGCTGCACCAGCATCGATCGTGGCGCGCTCGGCGACACCATCATCGGCAATGACGTCAAGATCGACTCCCAGGTCCAGATCGCGCACAACGTGCAGATCGGTGACCACTCGGCGCTGGCGGGCTGTGTCGGCATCGCCGGCTCCACCAAGGTCGGTCGCTACTGTCTGATGGGCGGCGGCGTGGGTCTGGCGGGGCACCTGGAGATCGCCGATGGCGTGCAGGTGACCGGCATGAGTCTGGTGACCAACTCCATCACCAAGCCGGGCGTCTATTCCTCCGGCACTGGCGCGATGGACAACGGCCTGTGGCGCAGAAATGCCGTACGTTTCAAGCAGTTGGATCAGTTGGCGCGACGCTTGAATCAGGTCGAGAAGAGTTTGAAGGACAAGTAGTACTGCAAGCCCGGGTAGTACCTGTCCAGAGCAGAGTCTCGCACCTGCTTGGCGCACTGTCGGGCAATGAGCGGCTGCCAGCCACGCGCAAGGACGCTATAATACGCGCCATTGCCCGAACGGCGGTCCGGACCGTCATTACATGCCTGCCCGCGAGCGGCAGGCATTTCGTTATTTCAGAGGTTGCAAGCCAATGGTTATGGACGTCAACGAGATCCGTGAGTATCTCCCGCACCGCTATCCTTTCCTGCTGATCGATCGTGTCATGGACCTGACCCTTGGCGAGTTCATCGTCGCGCGCAAGAACGTCAGCATCAATGAGCCGTTCTTCAATGGTCACTTCCCGGAGCACCCGATCATGCCGGGCGTTCTGATCGTGGAAGCCATGGCTCAGGCGGCGGGTATTCTCGGCTTCAAGACCGTCGACAAACGTCCCGCCGATGGCTACATCTATTATCTCGTCGGAAGCGACAATGTGCGCTTCAAGCGCCCGGTGATGCCGGGTGACCAGCTCGAGATCAGCGCCCGCGTGCTGCGCGAGAAGCGTGGTATCTGGAAATTCGCCTGTCAGGCCAAGGTCGACGGCGATCTGGTCTGCGAGGCCGAAATCATCTGTGCCGAGAGGAAGGTCGCTTGATACATCCTACTGCCATTGTCGATCCCGGCGCCCGCCTGGCCGATGATGTCGAGGTCGGCCCGTTCTGCGTGATCGGGGCTGATGTCGAGATCGGCGCTGGCACGGTGGTGGGGCCGCATGTCGTCATCAAGGGCACCACCGTCATCGGTGAGCGCAACCGTATCTTCCAGTTCGCGTCAGTGGGCGAGGACTGTCAGGACAAGAAGTACGCCGGTGAGCCGACGCGTCTGGAAATCGGGGATGACAACGTCATCCGCGAGGGCGTGACCCTGCATCGCGGCACCGTCCAGGATGCCAGCCTCACGCGTATCGGCAGTCGCAACCTGTTCATGGCCTACTCGCATGTCGGCCATGACTGCATCATCGGTGACGACTGCATCATGGCCAATCAGGCGACGCTGGGTGGCCATGTCCATCTCGGCAACCACGTCATTCTGGGTGGCCTGTCGGCGGTGCATCAGTTCTGCCATATCGGTGAACATGCCATGGCGGGTGGTGGCTCCATCATCACCAAGGACATCGCGGCCTTCGTGATGGTCAATGGCCACCCGGCGGAAGCGCATGGCCTCAACAGCGTCGGCCTCAAGCGTCGTGGCTTCAGCCGCGAGACCATCTCCGCGCTGAACACGGCCTACAAGACGGTCTTCCGTCAGGGCCTGACGCTGGCCCAGGCCCTCGAGCAGCTGGAAGCCGAGCCGCCGCTGGCCGAGCGCGATGTCTTCATCGCCTCGCTCAAGGCGTCCACTCGCGGCCTGACTCGCTGAGCATGCGCATCTACCTGGTAGCCGGGGAACTCTCCGGTGACATCCTCGGTGCCAGCCTGATGCGCGCGCTCAAGGCGCGCTATCCCGATGTCGAGTTTCGTGGCATCGGCGGCCCGCGCATGCAGGCCGAGGGCTTCGACAGCCTCTACCCGCTGGAAACGCTGTCGGTGATGGGGCTGGTCGAGGTGCTCAAGCATCTGCCGGCGCTGATCAAGGTGCGTCGCCATCTGTTGCGCGACGCCCTTGAGTGGCAACCCGACGTGATGATCGGCATCGATGCCCCGGACTTCAATCTGGGGCTCGAGCTGCGCCTGCGCAAGCAGGGCATCACCACCGCGCACTACGTGAGCCCCTCCGTGTGGGCCTGGCGTCAGGGGCGCGTGAAGACCATTCGCCGCGCCGTCGATCGCATGCTGACCTTCCTGCCCTTCGAGGCCGCCTTCTATCGTGAGCATCAGGTGCCGGTGACCTTCGTCGGCCATCCGCTGGCCGATGAGTTGCCGCTCGAGGATGATCGCGCTGCTGCCCGTGGGCAATTGGGGATCGACCCGGAAGTGCAGCTGCTGGCGGTATTGCCGGGCTCCCGCGCCAACGAGATCCGCTTTCTCGGCGAGACCTTCCTGGCCGCCATCGAGCGCCTCTGTCAGCGTTACCCCGGCCTTGAGGTGGTGATCCCGGCGGCCACGCCGCTGCGGCGCACCGAGCTCGAGTCCCTGATGGCGGAGCGCGAAGGGCTGGATCGCAGTCGCATCCATCTGGTGGATGGCCAATCGCGTGAAGCGATGACCGCCGCCGATGCCGTACTGCTGGCTTCCGGCACGGCGGCGCTCGAGTGTCTGCTGTGCCATCGCCCGATGGTGGTGGCCTATCGCATGGCGCCGATGACACATCGCATCGCGCGGCATATGGTCAAGACCGAGTGGATTTCCCTGCCTAATCTGATCGCCCGCGAGACGCTGGTGCCGGAGCTGATCCAGGACGCCGCCACGCCGGAGTCCATCGAGGAAAGCCTCGCGCCATTGCTGTCGCGTGCCGCCGGTGACGTCGCCCGCCAACGAGAACTGCGTGAGCGTTTCACCGCCATGCATCGTGAACTGACCTGTGATGCCAGCGCCGCGGCCGCCATCGCCATCGGTGAACTGGCCAGACGCTGATCCCGCGTGTCGCCGCCAGACATTGCGCTACCCTTGATTGAATCACCTCGACAGGCAGATCGCATTGGCGCTCTGCCTGTTGTCTTACGCCTCGAGATATCATGACCGACTCTGCCGACAGCCACGCCACTACGCCTTCTGCGCGCAAGCGTAAACCCGCCGATGATTTTCCGCCGCTGGTGATTCCCTATCAGGGGCAGTTGCTGGCCGGTATCGACGAGGTCGGGCGTGGGCCGCTGGTCGGCCCGGTGGTGGCGGCAGCGGTGATTCTGGACCCGAATGACCCCATCGAGGGCATCACGGACTCCAAGAAGCTCAGCGAGAAGAAGCGTCTGGCCCTCTACGAGCAGATTCGGGCCCGTGCCTGGGCGTGGGCGATCGCCGAGGCCACCAGTGACGAGATCGATGAGCTGAACATCTATCAGGCCACGCACCTGGCCATGCGGCGCGCCATCGATGCACTGGGCGTGCGCCCGGAATACCTGCTGGTGGATGGCAATCGCCTGCCGGGGCACGAGATTCCCGGCATGGCGGTGGTGAAGGGTGATCTGCGCCACGCTGCCATCGGCGCGGCCTCGATTCTGGCCAAGGTGCATCGCGACGCCCAGATGGCGGCGCTGGATTCACACTTCCCCGCCTATGGCTTCGCGCGTCACAAGGGCTACCCGACCCGCGAGCATCAGGCCGCCATCGAGGAACATGGCATCCTCACCTTGCATCGCAAGAGCTTCGGGCCGGTCAAGCGACTGTTCATGTCGGGGCACGTGCCACAGGCCGTGCCGCCGGACGCGCTGATTGCGCTTCCGGCCCCGCAGGCAGCGACGCCAGAGCCGAGCGTGACGTTGAGCGAGGCAAGCGAGCCGAGCCAGCAGCCCACGGCAAAAAAGCCGCCAGCCGTGGTCTGACTGATGCCAGTGAGACCACGGCATCCCCGTCAGTCGAGCCTGCCCGGGCGGATGCTGCGCCTTCAGATGCTATGCCTTCAGACGATGGCGCTGACAGGCTATCCTTGAAGCCCGAGCCTTCAGCCTCGCAGCCGCCGCCGGCACCCGCAGCCGCCGCCGGCACCCGCAGCGACGACAGCACCCGCCGCAACCGAATCCTTCACCGTCACGCCGACTTCACGAGCCGATTCCATGACCACGCCCTTTGTTCACCTGCGCGTTCACACCGAGTTCTCCCTCGTCGATGGTCTGCCCGGCGTCAAGCCGCTGATCAAGGCGACCGCCGCGGCGGGCCAGCCGGCTGTCGCGGTGACTGACGAGGCCAACCTGTTCGGGCTGGTCAAGTTCTACTCCAATGCGCGCGCTGCCGGCATCAAGCCGATCATCGGTGCCGACATGTGGCTGATCAATCCCCAGGATGCCACGCGCCCGTATCGCCTCACGCTGCTGGCGATGAACGACACCGGCTATCGCAACCTCACCGAGCTGATCTCGCGCGGCTGGACCGATGGCCAGAAGCAGGACCGCGCCTACCTCGAGAAACAGTGGATCTTCGAGCAGGCCGAGGGCCTGATCGTGCTGTCCGGTGGCCGTGAAGGCGAGATCGGCCGTCATCTGCTGTCGGACCACGAAGACAGCGCCCGGGCACTGCTCGGTGAGTGGAAGGCGGTGTTCGGGGATCGCTTCTATCTGGAGCTGACCCGCACTCAGCGTCAGTACGAGGAAGAGTGCTTGCACCTGTCGGTAGCGCTGGCCGAGGCCACCGATACGCCGGTGGTCGCCACCAATGATGTGCGCTTCCTCAAGCGCGAGGACTACTGGGCCCACGAGACGCGCGTCTCCATCGGCGAAGGCAAGGCGCTGGATGACCCGCGGCGCGAGACCCGCTACAGCGATGAGCAGTACCTGAAGAGCGCCGAGGAGATGAGCGAGCTGTTCTCCGACATTCCCGAAGCGCTCGAGAACAGTGTGCTGATCGCGGCGCGCTGCTCGGTGACCGTGCAGCTGGGCACCTACTTCCTGCCCGAGTTCCCGGTGCCGGAAGGCATGACGATGGACCAGTTCTTCCGCAAGGTCTCGCATGATGGCCTGACGGAGCGCCTCGACAAGCTGTATCCGCACGCCAGGCATCCGCGCGACAGCGAGGCCTGGGCCGAGATCGAGCAGCGCTACCGCACGCGGCTGGATTTCGAGCTCGACATCATCCTGCAGATGGGCTTCCCCGGTTACTTCCTGATCGTCATGGACTTCATCCAGTGGGGCAAGGACAACGGCGTGCCGGTCGGCCCGGGGCGTGGTTCCGGTGCCGGCTCGCTGGTGGCCTACGCCCAGAAGATCACCGATCTGGACCCGCTGGAATATGATCTGCTGTTCGAGCGCTTCTTGAACCCGGAACGTGTCTCCATGCCCGACTTTGACGTCGATTTCTGCATGGAGAAGCGTGACCGCGTGATCGATTACGTGGCCGAGCGCTACGGGCGCAACGCGGTCTCGCAGATCGTCACCTTCGGCACCATGGCCGCCAAGGCCGTGGTGCGTGACGTTGCGCGTGCCCAGGGCAAGCCCTATTCGCTGGGTGACAAGCTCTCCAAGCTGATTCCCTTCGAGGTCGGCATCACGCTCGAGAAGGCCATCGAGCAGGAGCCGCAGCTCAAGGAATTCATCGACAACGACGAGGAAGCCCAGGAAATCTGGGAGATGGCGCTCAAGCTCGAGGGCACCACGCGCGGCACCGGCAAGCACGCCGGGGGCGTGGTGATCGCGCCGACCAAGCTGACCGACTTCGCGCCGCTGCTGTGTGATGAAGACGGCAGCGGTCTGGTGGTCCAGTTCGACAAGAACGACGTCGAGGAGGCCGGGCTCGTCAAGTTCGACTTCCTGGGTCTGCGCACCCTGACCATCATCGACTGGGCGACCGAGATGGTCGACAAGATCCGTGAGCGGGAAGGGCTGGCGCCGCTGGATATCGATGACATCCCGCTGGATGACGCCAAGACCTTCGACATGCTGCAGAAGGCGGAGACGACGGCCGTCTTCCAGCTGGAATCCCGCGGCATGAAGGAGCTGATCAAGAAGCTCAAGCCCGACTGCCTGGAAGACATGATCGCCCTGGTGGCCCTGTTCCGTCCCGGCCCGCTGCAGTCCGGCATGGTGGATGACTTCATCAACCGCAAGCACGGTCGTTCCGAAGTGTCTTATCCACACCCGGATTACCAGCATGAGCTGCTCAAGCCGGTACTGGAGCCGACCTACGGCATCATCCTGTACCAGGAGCAGGTCATGCAGATCGCGCAGGTGCTGGCCGGCTATACGCTGGGTCAGGCCGACATGCTGCGCCGCGCGATGGGCAAGAAGAAGCCGGAAGAGATGGCCAAGCAGCGCGCCGGCTTCATGGAAGGGTGTGCGGGCAAGGGCATCGACAAGGACCTGGCCGGCAACATCTTCGACCTGGTGGAGAAATTCGCCGGTTACGGCTTCAACAAGTCGCACTCGGCGGCCTATGGCCTCGTCTCCTATCAGACAGGCTGGCTGAAGGCGCACTACCCGGGGCCGTTCATGGCCGCGGTGATCTCGACCGAGATGCAGACCATCGAGAAGGTAGTGCCGCTGATCGAGGAGTGCCGCCATATCGGCCTCACGGTCACGCCGCCGGATGTGAACATCGGCGGCTACAAGTTCACCGTCGACCTGGAAGGGCGCGTCGTCTACGGCCTGGGCGCCATCCGTGGCGTCGGCGAGGGCCCGATCGATGCGATCGTCAGCGCGCGCGCCGAGGGTGGCCCGTTCAGCGACATCTTCGATTTCTGCAAGCGCATCGACGCCAAGAAGATCAACAAGCGCACCCTGGAAGCGCTGATCCGCTCCGGCGCGCTGGACAACATCGGCCCGTCGCGTGCGGTGCTGATGCTGGCGGTGGAGGATGCGCTCAAGGCCGCCTCCCAGAATCACGCCAACAACGATGTCGGCATCACCGACATGTTCGGCGATGCCTTCAGCGAGCCGGAAACCGATGTCTACGCCGGCTATCGCAAGGCGCGCGAGTGGACCGACAAGGAGCGCCTCACCGGCGAGAAGGACACGCTGGGGCTCTATCTGACCGGCCACCCCATCGATGAATACGAGGGTGAGCTCAAGCGCTTCATCAATGCACGAATCAGTGACCTCAAGCCTTCGCGTGAGCCGCAGCGCATCGCCGGGCTGGTGATCGCCATGCGCACCATGAAGTCCAAGCGGGGCGATACCATGGCCTTCGTGACCCTGGATGACCGCACCGGACGCATCGAGGCCTCGATGTTCGGTGAGCTCTATGATCAGGTGCGCAACAAGCTGGTGCCTGACAGCGTGGTGATCGTCGAGGGCGAGGTCAGCCAGGATGACTATTCCGGTGGTCTGCGTCTGCGCGGCAAGGATGTCACGCCGATCATCGACGCGCGGGCGCGCTTCGGTGAGGCGGTCGAGATGAGCATCGCCGCCGAGGACATCGGCGGTCGCTTCACCCAGCAGCTGACCACCTTGCTGACGCCACACCTGGCCAGCGAAGGCCTGCCGATGCGCCTGCGTTATCGCAATGCCGCGGCGGAGGCCTGGCTGGAGCTGGGCGAGCAATGGCGCGTTGCGCCCAGTGATGAGTTGTTGATCCAGCTGGGTGAGGTGGAAGGCCAGCGCGGTGTGCGCCTCAAGTACCGTGACTGAGGTGCTGGCCGACAGGATGGTGCCTGCCTCGCCAAGCGGCGGGGCAGGCGCAGCACCGAGATGAGCGGCGTGGGCGCAGAGTTAATCCACGCCTAACAGGCGGGCAAGGTTTGCACCTGTCGAACAGGGTGCGATAATGCCTGTCCATCTTTTCCGTACCCAATTCCATGCCGACTGTGACCGCCGCGAGCCACAGATCGCCTGAGCGTGTGCTCAGGGGGAGTGACCCGGCCGACTCGCTTTCCTGGCTGCCCGAGACGACGAACGAAACGCCTTATGAATCCCAATTATCTGGACTTTGAACAGCCGATCGCCGAGCTGCAGGCCAAGATCGAGGAACTCCGTCTGGTCGGTAACGACTCCCAGGTCAACCTGTCTGACGAGATCGCTCGCCTGCAGGAAAAGAGCACCAAGCTCACCGAGTCCATCTTCAAGGACCTCGGCGCCTGGCAGGTATCTCAGCTGGCACGTCACCCGCAGCGCCCGTATACCCTCGACTACCTCGAGAATCTGTTCACGGACTTCGATGAGCTGCACGGCGACCGTCACTACGCGGACGACGAAGCGCTGGTCGGCGGTATCGCGCGTCTCGACGACAAGCCGGTGATGGTGATCGGTCACCAGAAAGGCCGCGACGTGAAGGAAAAGGTGCGTCGCAATTTCGGCATGCCGCGTCCCGAAGGCTACCGCAAGGCCTGCCGTCTGATGGAGATGGCCGAGCGTTTCAAGATGCCGATCCTGACCTTCATCGACACTCCGGGTGCCTATCCGGGCATCGGTGCCGAGGAGCGCGGTCAGTCCGAGGCCATCGCCTACAACCTGGCGGTGATGTCTCGCCTGAAGACGCCGATCATCTCCACCGTCATCGGTGAGGGTGGTTCCGGCGGCGCACTGGCCATCGGCGTGTGTGACGAGCTGAACATGCTGCAGTACTCCACCTACTCGGTGATCTCGCCGGAAGGTTGCGCCTCCATCCTGTGGAAGAGCGCCGAGCGTGCCGCCGACGCCGCTGATGCGATGGGCATCACTGCCTCGCGCCTCAAGGAGCTGGGCTTCGTTGACAACCTGATCAAGGAGCCGCTGGGTGGCGCGCACCGCAACCCGCAGTCCGCTGCCGACAGCATCAAGGCTGCGCTGGGCGAAGGTCTGGAGCGTCTTGGCGCCCTGGATACCGATGCCCTGCTGGAGCGTCGTTACCAGCGCCTGATGAGCTACGGCGCTCCGGCATGATCCCGGTGCCTCTCGCGTGATGCGCGATCGGCTCATGCCCGCGTGACCAGGACGCCTCCGGATTCTTCCGGGGGCGTTCTTGCGTTCAGGGCCGGCGTTTTTCTCCTCCATTTCCTATTCTCCACCATTTCCTTCATCCGCTTCGCGACAGGAGCCCGACATGTCTCTGTCCCCCTTACTGGATTCGCTGTGCCTGCGCGCTCAACCGCTGAGCGAGATGGCGGAGTCGCGCGCACTCGTCGCCGTGCGCGAGGCGCTCGAGGCCAGCGATGCCAGGCGCACAGTGTGGATCGCGCTCTCGGGCGGGCTGGATTCGGTGATGCTGGCGCGGCTGGCGGCTCGCGCGGTCAAGGACTGCCCGCGACGACTGCGGCTGGTGCATGTGCATCACGGCCTGCAGGCGGCCAACGATGATTTCGAGCAGCTGGCGCGCAGGCTGGCCTCGCGCCTCGGGCTGCCGCTGAGCGTGCGTCATCTGGCGCTGGCGGAGACAGCACTCAAGTCGCGAGGACTGGAGGCGGCAGCGCGCGAAGGGCGGCTGGCGGCACTGAGCGCCTGTCTGGCGGCGGGGGATAGCCTGTGGCTGGCGCAGCATCAGGATGATCAGGCCGAGACGCTGTTGCTCAACGCGCTGCGTGGCAGTGGCGGGCGCGGGCTGGCGGCCATGCCGCCTGGGCGGGCGCTGGCCGTGGGCGAGGCGTCCACTGGGCGAGACCAGCCCGCCCATGAGCGGGCACGACTACTCCGGCCGCTGTTGGGTATCCCGCGCCATGAAATCCTGACACTGGCGCGCCAGCAGGGCTTGCAGGCCGGGCGCGACTGGTGCGAAGACCCCAGCAATGTCGATCAGCAGTTTGATCGCAACTACCTGCGCCACAGTGTCGTGCCGCTGCTGCAGGCGCGCTGGCCGCAGGCCGTGGCCAGCCTGGCGCGTTCGGCGCAGCAGTTGCAGGAAGAGCAGTCCTTGCTTGATGAGCTGGCGGCCGAGCTGCTGGCGAAGGTTCAGGTGTCAGGCGCGGAGTGCCTGGCTCAGAGACCAGGGCAGGAGCAGGGCCAGGGGCAGGGACTTAATCAGGGCCTGGATCAGGGGCGGGCGCAAGAGACGCAGCTGTCACTGGCGGAGCTGGCAGGCTTGAGTGAGTCACGTCAGCGGTTGGTCCTGCGCCATCTATGCCAGTCGCGTGGCTGGCCGGTGCCGCCGCGCGGGCGCTTGATGAGCCTGCAGCAGTTGATCGCCACGCCGCCCGACTCGGTGGCCGAGGTGCACTGGGCCAACGCCGAATACACCGTCAGCGCGCGCGCGTGGCGCGGCCAGCTGTGGTGGCAGGTGTCAGATACCGTTATTGAGCAGGGTGTGCGTCATCGACAAGGCGATACCGGCTACGCGAGAAGTGGTCGCCAACCTGGCGAGACGCCTTCCTGTGAGTGGGATGCTGAGGCGCGCAAGGCATGGCGGGCGCTGGGAAGGGATGAGCAGCATGTTGCCTTCACCTCACGTCAGCCGGGAGATGTACTGCGAGTGGCAGGGCGGGGGCGGCGCGATCTCAAGCGCTTGCTGCAGGAAGCCGATATCCCGCCGTGGCAGCGTGACCAGTTGCGTGTGGCACGCATGCACGACGGGGCTGTCGCGGGGCTGTGGCATCCCTCGCGGGGCTGGTGGCTACTGGCCGCACTCACATAGCAGTGAGGCCAGCGGGCGGTCTCGCCGATGTCTTGCGCAGTGCTCGCTCAGGCATCGGCCAGTGTCAGCGTCATGCCGGCGGCTTTCTGCAGCTCGCTTTCCTGGCTGAGGTCATCGTTGATCAGGCTGTGATCGCGATATTCCTCGGTCAGATTGAGCGTCAGGTCGTCGCCTTCGGCGCTGAGATGCATGCCGAGCACCGGCGCTTCCGAGCGTGAATGGTTGAGCATCACCGCCATGCGCAGCAGGCGTGCCAGACGCGCCAGGCGCGGTTGCTGCGGCTCCGGCAGCGCCGCCAGTTCGTTCTTGGGGAACTTGCGACGGTGGGCGCGGACCAGGAAGGCCAGCGCGCGCTGTTCCGGACGCGAGAAGCCGAGCAGGTCGGAATGCTCGAGCAGGTAGGCGCCATGGCGATGGAACTGGCTGTGGGAAATCGCCTGGCCGACTTCGTGGAGGTCAGCGGCCCAGCTCAGCAGCTGACGTGACGTCGCCCCCAGCGCCCAGTCGCCGGCGACCTGATCGAACAGCTGCAGGGCAGTGTCGCGCACATTGCTGGCGTGGCGGGTATCGATGCCGTAACGACGCTGCAGCGACTCGATGGCCGACAGACGTGAATCCTCCGGCGTATTGCGCCCGATCAGATCGAACAGCACGCCTTCACGCAGCGCACCGTCGGAGTAACGCATCTGCTCCAGCCCCAGTGCCTCGAAGACACCGCACAGGATGGCGATGCCCGCCGGGAAGACGGTGGCGCGATCGCTCTTCAGGCCCGGCAGGCTGACCTTGTCGAGGCGCTTGAACTCCAATAGCGCCGCACGCAGCTTGTGCAGCCCTTCACGTGTGACCACGCCATGCGGGGCCCAGCCGTGCGCTTCCAGTACGTTGGCGGCGGCCTTGATGGTGCCCGAGGAACCGACCGGGTCATCCCAGCCCATCTCGCGATAGGTGCGCTGGATGCTGGCCAGTTCCGAGCGCGCGGCCAGCTCGGCGCGGCGCATGCGTTTCTCGCTGATCTCGCCGTCCTGGAAGAAGGCCTTGGTATAGGCGACGCAGCCCATGTGCAGGCTTTCCAGCAGCTGGGGCTCGAACTGCTCACCGATGATGAACTCGGTGGAACCACCGCCGATATCGACGATCAGGCGCTTGCCGTGCACATCGGCCAGTGCATGCGCCGCGCCCAGATAGATCAGGCGGGCTTCTTCGCGCCCGGCGATGATCTCGATGGGATGCCTCAGCAGGGCCTCGGCACGCTCGATCAGTTCTTCACTGTTATGCGCGGCGCGCAGGGCGTTGGTGCCCACGACCCGCAGATGGTCGGCCTCGATGCCATCGATGAAGGGCGCGAACTGGGCGAGGCAGTTGAGGGCGCGCTCCATGGCTTCTTCGCTGAGCATGCCGTCTTCGTCCAGCCCTGCCGCCAGCTGGACCTTCTCACCCTGCTTGGCCACGACCTGCAATTGCCCCGCCTGATGGTTGGCCAGCAGCAGGTGGAAGCTGTTGGAACCCAGATCGATGGCGGCCAGCTTCAGCAGCGGGGCCTCATTGCCGGCACTGCCTTCATCAGAGGCGGTGGGTTGCGGGTGCTGGGAGGGTGCTGATTCACTCAAGGGCGGAGTCCTTTACGGCGGGTCATTCATGGCAGGCATCATGCACTGCCTCCTTCACGCCAACTCCTGCGACGGCTTCCTTGCGTAGCGACCATGGCGCAATGAAGTTGTCGTGAGCGTGGGCGGCCACCGGGCGCGAGCCTGCTGCGGGAAGATGACGCTGGCAGCAGGTCGCGGCGGCGACTCTCGCAAGATTGCGGCGACTGGCCAGAGGTGTCAAACCGGTGGCACACACGGCGCCATCACCACGAGGGGCTGGCGGCACATTCAGCGCATGGGGCATGCTATTCTAGCGGCGTGATATGACAGAACGACGAAGTCGCGGGTCATCATCACGCACAATGAGTCGCAAGCCATCACGCAGCACAATCAGCAAGACCAAACGGGTCTGGGAGATAACGTCGCGATGAGCGAACGTGTGGTACCGATTGCAGAAAGGGACTTCGAATCCGTGGTGCTGGAGAGCGAGCATCCGGTGCTGGTGGATTTCTGGGCTTCCTGGTGCGGGCCGTGCAAGAGCGTGGCACCGACGCTGGAATCCCTGGCCGAGGAATACGAAGGGCAGCTCAAGATCGTCAAGATCGATGTCGATGAAGCCCCTGAACTCGCCGCCCGCTTCGGCGTGCGCGGTGTACCGACATTGATGCTGTTTCTGGGCGGCAATGTCGAAGCCAGCAAGGTGGGCGCCATGCCGCGCGCGCAGCTGGCAGCCTTTCTGGATGCCAATCTGTGAATCGGGCCTTGCCGCCGTCGGGTGCCTTGAGATGTCAGTGAAAGCGCCACGTCAGCGGCGGCTCTCGCAGCACTGGCTGGCCGGTGGTGAGCGCTTCAGGCAGCGCCGGGTGCGCCACCAGGCCGCCGGGGCTTGCGTTCAGGGGCCGGCTTGACTACCATCGAGGCGTTCGCCTGATTACACGCTCTCTGATTGCGTCATGTCGACCGTCCCACGGTCCCCCAGTTGTCAGCCAGCCCTCTGGTAATGCTGCCCGCGACACGCCGGCCAGCCACCAGGCGATTCATACCGCTAGATTCCATATCGAGAAGACTTTTCTGTCAGGAAGCATGACGCTCCGTGTCCCATCGACCGGTCCGTCGTCGCTGGACATCCGTAGCTCGACACTCCGTTGCTGAATTCGTTGTTCGGCCGTGGTGAGTGATCTTTCCTGAACTTTTGGCACCTGTCTTCATCCAGCTCAGGCGCTTGCCTCCGGGAATGCTGTCGAGTTCTGTCTGCACCTTTGCAGTGCCGGTCCTTGCCTTCTGCCCGTCTTCTCGATTCCCTTCTTATCTATCAGCCCTGCTGACCTGAGCCACGTTCAAACAAAGCCGATGAATCTTACCCAACTCAAGCAAAATACTGTCCCCGAACTGCTGGAACTTGCCCAGACGATGGGCATCGATAATCTGGCACGTTCGCGCAAGCAGGACATCATCTTCGCCATCCTCAAGAAGCACGCGAAAAGCGGTGAGGACATCTACGGCGACGGCGTTCTGGAAATCCTGCAGGACGGCTTCGGCTTCCTTCGCAGTGCAGACTCTTCCTACCTCGCGGGCCCTGATGACATCTACGTTTCACCGTCCCAGATCCGTCGCTTCAATCTGCGCAAGGGCGACACCATCTCCGGCAAGATTCGTCCGCCGAAGGAAGGGGAGCGTTACTTCGCGCTGCTCAAGGTCAATCAGATCAACTTTGACCGCCCCGAGAATGCCAAGCACAAGATCCTGTTCGAGAACCTGACGCCGCTGTTCCCGCAGTCGCGCCTGCTGATGGAAATCGGCAACGGTTCCACCGAAGACATCACCTCGCGCATCCTTGATCTGACCGCACCGATCGGCAAGGGCCAGCGTGGCCTGATCGTCTCGCCGCCCAAGGCGGGCAAGACGATGATGCTGCAGAACATCGCCGCCTCCATCACGCGCAACAACCCCGAATGTCACCTCATCGTGCTGCTGATCGATGAGCGTCCCGAGGAAGTCACCGAGATGTCGCGCACCGTGCGTGGCGAAGTCGTGGCCTCTACCTTCGATGAGCCGCCGGCCCGTCACGTCCAGGTCGCCGAGATGGTGATCGAGAAGGCCAAGCGTCTGGTCGAGCACAAGAAGGATGTCGTCATCCTGCTCGATTCCGTGACCCGTCTGGCGCGTGCCTACAACACCGTGGTGCCGTCCTCCGGCAAGGTGCTGACCGGTGGTGTCGACGCTCACGCGCTCGAGAAGCCGAAGCGCTTCTTCGGTGCCGCGCGTAACATCGAAGAAGGCGGCAGCCTGACCATCCTCGCCACGGCGCTGGTCGATACCGGCTCCAAGATGGACGAAGTCATCTTCGAGGAATTCAAGGGCACCGGTAACATGGAAGCTCACCTCGACCGCAAGCTGGCCGAGCGTCGTGTCTTCCCGGCTCTAAACATCCGTCGCTCCGGCACGCGTCGTGAAGACCTGATCGCGTCCGAGGATGAAATGCAGCGCATGTGGATCCTGCGCAAGCTGCTCAACCCGATGGAAGATGTGGCAGCCACCGAGTTCCTGATCGATCGCCTGAAAGATACCAAGACCAATCTCGAGTTCTTCGAGGCCATGAAGCGCCGCTGATCGACACTGGCCCAGCCGGTTGGCTGGCCATGTTTTCGACAGGTGCTTGCCATGTGCTTGCCAGGACGCCCACTTCCCGACCGGGAAGTGGGCGTCTTGCGTTGCTGACCTGCCGAGTGCCGGCTGGCAATGGTATGCTCGGGACTTGATCAAGCCGAGCGGAAACTCCCATGCAGTATCGAGACTTACGCGATTTCATCGCGGCGCTGGAAGAGAAGGGCGAACTCAAGCGCATTCGTGCCGAGGTGGACCCCTATCTGGAGATGACCGAGATCTGCGATCGCACCCTGAAGGCGGGTGGTCCGGCGTTGCTGTTCGAGAACGTCAAGGGCCACAGCATGCCGGTGCTGGGCAATCTGTTCGGCACGCCGCGGCGCGTGGCGCTGGGCATGGGCCAGGAGTCCGTCGAGGCCTTGCGCGAAGTCGGCGAGCTGCTGGCCTTCCTCAAGGAGCCGGAGCCGCCCAAGGGCTTCCGGGATGCCTGGGACAAGCTGCCGATCTTCAAGCAGGTGATGAGCATGGGGCCGAAGAAGGTCAAGCGTGCGCCCTGTCAGGAGATCGTGCTGGAAGGGGATGAGGTCGATCTCGACATGATTCCGATCCAGCACTGCTGGCCCGGAGATGCCGCACCGCTGGTGACCTGGCCGCTGGTGATCACCCGTGGTCCGCACAAGGAGCGCCAGAACCTCGGCATCTATCGTCAGCAGAAGCTCGGCAAGAATCGCCTGATCATGCGCTGGCTGGCACACCGTGGCGGCGCACTGGACTTCCGCGAGTGGCAGAAGGCCCATCCGGGCGAGCCCTTCCCGGTCGCGGTGGCACTGGGTGCCGATCCGGCCACCATCCTCGGCGCTGTCACGCCGGTACCGGATTCACTCTCCGAGTATGCCTTTGCCGGTCTGCTGCGCGGCTCGCGCACCGAGCTGGTCAAATGCGGCCTGTCGGATCTCGAAGTCCCGGCCAGCGCCGAGATCATCCTGGAAGGCTATCTGTATCCGGATGACGTGGCGCCGGAAGGCCCCTACGGCGATCACACCGGCTATTACAACGAGGTGGAGACCTTCCCCGTCTTCACCATCGAGCGCATCACCCATCGGCGCGACCCGATCTATCACTCCACCTATACCGGGCGTCCGCCGGATGAGCCGGCAATTCTCGGTCTGGCGCTCAATGAAGTCTTCGTGCCGATTCTGCGCAAGCAGTTCCCGGAGATCGTCGACTTCTATCTGCCGCCGGAAGGCTGCTCCTACCGTATGGCGGTGGTGACGATGAAGAAGCAGTACCCCGGCCACGCCAAGCGCGTGATGATGGGGGTCTGGAGCTTCCTGCGTCAGTTCATGTACACCAAGTTCGTGATCGTGCTGGATGATGATGTCGATGCCCGCAAGTGGGAAGATGTCATCTGGGCCATCACCACGCGCATGGACCCGAGCCGTGATACCGTTCTGGTCGACAATACGCCGATCGATTATCTGGACTTCGCCTCGCCAACGGCGGGTCTTGGCTCCAAGATGGGCATGGACGCGACCAACAAGTGGCCAGGCGAGACGGACCGCGAGTGGGGCGAGCCCATCGTGATGAGCGAAGAGATCACATCCCGTGTCGATGAACGCTGGGACAGTCTGGGCATTCTGGACTGATTCCGCGACAGACCATCAACACCCATGCATTTACCCTGTCGTTGCGCGGCGCGCTGGCGGCAGGCATCAGATAACAAGAGGATACGATGACGGCGCGGACCCTGACCTGTCATGTCGAGAGTGTGGAAGATCTGACCCCGGACGTGTTTCGTGTGCGCTTCGCCGCACGTCCCGAGGCCCTGGCGCACGCGCCGGGCCAGTATCTCGAGATGAAGCTCGATGACACCACCTGGGTACCGTTCTCCATCGCCAATGCCGCCAGTGATGATGGCGTGCTCGAGCTGCATATCCAGCATTGGCCGGAGCGCAGCAATTCCGCGCGTCTGCGCAGCCTGCTGGTCGCGGCCAATCAGCTTGAGCTGCGTCTGCCCAGTGGCGAGTGCGTGCTGGACCTCGACGACCCCAGCCCCATCGTGCTGATCTGTGCCGGCACCGGGTTCTCGCAGATGCACGCCATGCTGCAGGCGGCGTTTGCGCGTGGCCTGACCCAGCCCATCGAGCTGTGGTGGGCGGCGCGCGAGCGGCGCGATCTGTACCTGGAGAGCGCGGCGCTCAACTGGGCCGCCAGTCAGCCCAACTTCCGTTATTTCCCGGTGCTGGAAGAAGCGCCGGAAGTCGGCGATGCCCACCATCGCGCGCTGGAAGCGGCCGGTGTCGAGGCCGCTTTCAATGGCCATCTGGGGCGTATCGATGAGGCGCTGCGCAAGCACGCGGGCAGCATGGCGGGCAAGCGCGTCTATCTGTCCGGCTCGCCGGGCATGGTCTATGCCTGTGTCGATGCGCTGACGCCATTGGGTGTCGAGGCCAGCGCGCTGAGCTCCGATGTGTTCAGCTATGCGCCACGCGAGCCGCTGCTGGACCCGGCGCTGGTCTCCGCCTGAAGCAGCCTGACATTGCTTGAAGCTGCCTGACATTGCCTGAAGGAGTCGAGTGAATGAGTCAGTCCCCGATACTGATCACCGGCGGCGCCCAGCGTCTGGGGCGCTATTGTGCCGAGCGACTGATCGATGATGGTCATCCGGTCATCATCAGTTATCGACGCGAGCGGGAAGAGATCGATGCCCTGCGCGCGCTGGGTATTCGCACCGTGCAGGCGGATTTCTCCAGCGAGGCAGGTATCCAGGCCTTCATCGCGGCGATTCGTGAGCTGACTCCGACATTGCGGGCCATCGTGCACAATGCCGGCGACTGGGCGCCGGATGGCGACGGCGAGGGGCAGGGCGAGCTGTTCGAGCACCTGTTCCGTGTCCACATGCAGGCGCCATACCTGATCAATCTGGCGCTGCGCGATCTGCTGGAAGCCGGAGTCGAGACGCAGGCGGACATCGTCCACATGAGTGACTTCGTGGTCCAGAAGGGCTCGCGCAAGCATGCGGCCTACGCGGCCAGCAAGGCGGGGCTCGAGAACCTGACCTTGTCGTTCGCGTCGATGTTCGCGCCACGCATCCAGGTCAACACCATCGCGCCGGCGCTGATCATGCTGCGCCCGGACGATGATGATGACTATGCCGAGCGTGCGCGCGCCAAGTCGTTGATGCAGCAGGTACCGGGGCCTGGCGTCATCTGGCAGGCGCTGCGCTATCTGCTGGATAGTCCCTATGTCACGGGCACGACCCTGCCGGTGGATGGTGGCCGCCACCTGCGCTGATAGCTTGTGTCAGTGGTCTTTCGGTTATCGCTTTTGATTTTCGAGGCGTGACATTCGAGACCTGAGCACCGCACAAAAAAGCCCCCGCTTCTCAGCTGGGGCTTTTTTCGTTGTTGCGATCGTTGGCGCGCCATCGTGTACTAGCGAAGCGCTTACAGGATGTGGCGGCCTTCGACCGGCGTCAGCTGGCCCTTCTTGAGGGTCGGGCCCATCTGGTTGCCGGAGGGAGCGCCCTGCGGGCTTTCCAGCGTGATCACCAGATCGCTGTCGGGGAAGGCGGCCAGATACTCCTTGGGCACCTCGACCTTCATGGTGCCGGAGTGCGGCAGGATGCCCAGTGACATCGGCTCCTTGCCATCCTTGGCCATCAGCCACAGCTCGCAGACCTTGCCGGGGGCCGGCGCTTCGGGCCTGACGGCCTGCACCATCATCTCGCCCGAGTGGGAGGCGTTGACGATCCAGCCGGGGCTGCTGTCAGAGTTGTTGACCACGAACACGTAGTCGCTTTCCATGCCCGCGTTGTGCCCCAGGCTGAAGGTCAGGGTGACTGCCAGTGCCAGGCTGAACGCCGTGGCGGTCATGCCTTGCCACAGGCCCAGGCGACGCCACCAGGGCTGACGGGCGGTGCCCGTCGCCTCGGCGATGCCTTGCCAGACATGGGCCGGTGGCGTGACGGGGGGAAGCTGTTCATTGAACACGTTGAGATGCTCGCGCCAGCGCTCCACATCACGTTGCAGGTCGTGGCTGACGGCCAGCAGTGACTCGAATGCCGCGCGCTCGTCGCGTGTCAATGTGCCGAGCGCATATTCGCCCGCTGCGGCTTCGCGCAGTTCCGGGTCGCTCAGATCAAATGACTCATGCATGTCTTCAACCTCTCGAGTCCACGACGGACCCAGCTCTTGACGGTGCCCAAGGGCTGGTCCAGTTGATTGGCCAGATCCTGGTGGGTGAGGCCTTCGAAGTAGGCCAGTTCCAGGGCGCGGCGTTGATCGTCATTCAGCTCGGCCAGGCACTGGTGGAGTTCACCACTGTGCTGGGCCAGGTCGACATCTGCCTCGATATCACTCCGCCCCGGCATGGCGGCGATCAATTCATCGCTGTCATGCTCGCTGGGTCGCTGTCGACGTATCCAGTCGATGGCGATGTTGCGGGTCATGGTGCCGAGCCAGGTCATCGGGCGGGCGCGGCCGGCGTCATACTGGGCGGCGGCGGCCCATACCCGGATGTAGACCTGCTGAAGACAATCCTGCGCGGATGCCTCATGTCTCAAGATACGCAGCAACTGAGCGTATAGATGCGCACTGGTCGCTCGATAGAGCTGATCCAGTGCCTTGGCATCCTGCCGGGCGCATCCCGACAGATACTCAATCAGTGCATCATTTCGGGAATCCTGCATGCATGCATTCCAAGCTGTGGGCGCGGTGTCAGGCACCGCTGGACGAATGCGTGTTGCCGATCATGTTGCTCGACAACCAAAGATTATACTGATGCCACTTCAGGCTGATAGCCCTTCTTTATGCGTGCGGGCAACGGTTTGTTGCCGGTTCACGCTTGCGCAGGACGATCTGGAGTGCAAGGATAGGCCTATCACCATTTTCATCGTCACTACTGGATACCGGCCCGACCCATGAATCAGACCACCAGCCACCGCCCGTTCACTGTCGCTGCCTGCCCTTCGGGCCAGGTCGTGACGGCGGCGTGTGCGGCCGGCTATTGGTATTGGTTTACACAGGGGCGCGCCTGAGGTTACGGCGCGCCTGTCTCGTACGGGCTGCCACCACCTTGAAGAACCCCCGGTCGCAGCCACGGCCGGGGGTTCTTGCGTTTCGGGCCTTGCGAAATCCATGACGAGAGGCATGTCACCCTAACGTGCCGACAATGATTGCAGCATGAATGACGAGAGGAATGACCATGCGCACCACTATCCTGACTACCCGCTTTTCTCTTGCCTCCGCTCGGGTCGTGCATGGTTATTGGCGCTGGCGATTTAGCGGCGTCCTGCCTCTTTCCGCTGTCACCGCGGGGCAGGGCGAGCAACACCGGGGTGACGATTCGCGAAGTCCCTGTCTGTCAGAATGAATATTGCGTGATGGAGCCGAGGCTTCATCACAGGAGAGAAGACCATGAACGCCAGCCTTGAACGCGTGTTGACCGCCAACCCGCACACTGCCGACGCCACTGTTGACCCCTTGACTGCCGAGAACGCCACCGTGACCCGCTCTGATGCCGCCCAGACACCGACCACACCCGGACGCATCAGTCGTGAAGCCCTGCCCAGCGCCAGCGAATTGCGCGAGCAGCTGCCGGTGGACGCCGCCCTGGCCGGCCAGATTCGCCAGCATCGCGATGAGATCAACGCCATTCTCGCCGGCGACGATGATCGTCTGCTGGTGGTGGTCGGGCCGTGCTCCATCCATGATCTCAAGGCCGCGCGCGAGTACGCCCAGCGCCTGGCGGTGATCGAGCCGCTGGTGCGTGATCGCCTCAAGCTGGTGATGCGTGTCTATGTCGAGAAGCCGCGCACCACGGTGGGCTGGAAGGGGCTGGCCTATGACCCGCATCTGGATGGCAGCGATGACATGGCCACCGGCCTGCGTCAGGCACGCGAGCTGATGCGCGAGATCAACCAGCTGGGCCTGCCGGTGGCGACGGAGCTGCTGCAGCCGCTGACCGCCGCCTACCTGGAAGACCTGCTCGGCTGGGCGGCCATCGGTGCCCGCACCACCGAGTCGCAGATCCATCGCGAGATGGCCTCCGGTCTCGGCTGTGCGGTGGGCTTCAAGAACGGCACTGACGGAGGCGTCGAGGTCGCCGTGCAGGCCATCGGGGCGGCGGCGCATGGGCATCGCCACTTCGGCATGGATGACAGTGGGCGTCCGGCGCTGATCGAGACCGCGGGCAACCCGCATACCCATGTGGTGCTGCGCGGTGGCCATGGCCAGCCCAACTATGACGCCGCTTCGGTGGCCGCCTGCCGGCGTGAGCTGGAAGGCGCTGGCCTGACGCCGCGTCTGATGGTCGATTGCAGCCACGCCAATTCCCGCAAGGACCACCGTCGCCAGAGTGAAGTGATGCTGGATGTGCTCTCTCAGCGCCTGGCGGGGGATGATGCCTTGATCGGCGTGATGCTCGAGAGCCACCTCAATGAAGGCAAGCAGGCCTTGCCGGCAGCGGAGAAGCTCTCCCAGCTGCGTCATGGCGTGTCCGTCACCGATGCATGCCTTGGCTGGGAAACCACCGAGCACCTGCTGAGCCTGGCCGCCGAGCGCCTGCGCGAGGCCTGAGGTCAGGCGTCAGGCTCGCGCCTCGATGGGAGGATGACGTCGCGCTTGCCTGATGTTTGCTGAATTTGTCGGCTTGTCCTGAAGTCCCCAGCGCCCAACGGTCGAAAGCCCGTTGGGCGCTGTCGTCTCTCGCCCTTGTTGCCCGTTCGTCACGGTATTGTCATCGGGCTCGCGTATCACTCTTGTTGCCTTCGGCATGCCCTCAAGGGACATGCCTGAACAGAACAACCCGAAACCTGACTACGGGGAAGCGACATGAGCAAGGAAATCGAAGACCATCGCCTGCTTAATCCCAGCAGCAACGAGACGTTCACATCCGTCATCGAACGACACATCTCGCGTCGTCGTGTCCTGCAGGGTGGCCTGGGCATGGCGGCTGCCAGCATGCTGGGTGGTTTTGGTCTTGCGGGGCTGAGCACCACGGCCAACGCCGCCAGCAATGCTGCGGGCGAGAAGACGGCTCTGGCACTGGCCTTCGAATCGATCAAGGGTTCACGCACGGATGCAGTCGTGGTTCCCAAGGGGTATACCGCACAGGTGCTGGCGCCGTGGGGCACGCCGCTCAATGCCAAGGCACCCAAGTGGAGCAAGGACCTGGCGATGACGACGGAGATCCAGCTCAATACCGTCGGCATGCATCACGATGGCATGCACAATTTCGCCTTGAGCGACGACACGGCCTCCAGCAACTTCCTGCTGGTCATGAACAACGAATACATCGATCAGGATGCTCTGTGGGCACCCAAGGGCGGCGCGACCAATGCGGATTCCGGCAAGCGTCCGGCCGATGAAGTGCGCACCGAGATCAATGCCCACGGCGTGACCATCGTCGAGGTCAAGAAGGCCAGCAATGGCAAGTGGGAAGTGGTGGGCGATTCGCGCTACAACCGCCGCTACACCAGCGCCAGCGAAATGAAGCTGAGCGGCCCGGTGGCGGGCAGCGATTACGTCAAGACGGCCTTCTCGCCGGATGGCATGCGCACCCGTGGTACCAACAACAACTGCGCCAACGGCTACACCCCGTGGGGCACCTACCTGACCTGCGAAGAGAACTGGCCGGGTTACTTCGTCAAGCGCAGCGATCGTCAGCTCGATGACAACCGCATCGGCATCGAGACCGAGCGTGGCCGCTATGGCTGGGAAACCGCCGCCGGGGATGCCAGTGAAGTCGATGGCGAGTTCGCGCGTTTCGACAATACGCCGACGGCAGATAGCGCCGACAAGGATTACCGCAACGAACCGCGGACCTTCGGCTATATCGTCGAGATCGATCCCTACACCGGCGAGCAGGCCATCAAGCGCACCGCGCTGGGCCGCTTCCGTCACGAAGGTTGCTGGCCGGGCAAGCTGGTCGAGGGTGAGCCGGTGGTCTTCTACTCCGGTCACGATTCGCGCAACGAGTACATCTACAAGTTCGTGTCAGACGCCAAGTGGGACGCCGCTGATGCCCGTGGCGCCGGTGACTTCAAGGACCGCCTGGCGATCGGCGACAAGTACCTGGACAAGGGCACGCTGTATGTCGCCCAGTTCTCCGCCGATGGCACCGGCACGTGGCTCAAGCTGACCCCGGACGCCGTGACCAAGGATGGCCGCACCCTGGCCGAGGCACTGGGGCTGGCGGCCGATGACCTGGCTGGCATCATCATCCACACCACCGATGCGGCTGACCTGATGGGCGCGACCCCGATGGACCGTCCGGAGTGGGGCGCGGTGGACCCGGTGTCCGGTGAGGTCTACATGACGCTGACCAACAACTCCAAGCGCACCGAGGAAGGCACTGACGCCGCCTTCACCAACGATGGCACCGCCATCGAGGAGCCGGGTGTCGGTTACAAGACGGCGCCGACCAACGCGGCCAATCCGCGTGGCAACAACGAGGCGGGTCAGATCATCCGCTGGCGTGAAGCGGGCGATCACAAGGCCTTCGATTGGGAGATCTTCGTGTTCGGCGCAGCGGCCAGCGATGCCGACAACCTGTCCGGCCTGACCGAGATGAACGAGTTCGCCAGCCCCGATGGCCTCTACTTCGACGGCCGCGAAGGACAGGACAGCATCCTGTGGATCCAGACGGACAACGGCTACGAAGGCATCACCGAGGTCACCAATGACCAGCTGCTGGCGGTCGTGCCGGCAGGTCTCGAGCAGGCCGAGGGAGACGCGGCCGTGATCGGTGCCGACAACCAGGCGCAGCTCAAGCGCTTTGCGGTGGGTCCGAATGGTTGTGAAGTCACCGGGATCTTCACCACCCCGGACAAGACCGCGATGTTCATCAACATCCAGCATCCGGCCAACTGGCCGCAGAGCGATGATGCCACCGCCGAGACCGACGGCAGCGTGCGTGCCCGCGCCGCGACCGTGGTCATCCAGCGCGAAGATGGCGGCCAGATCGGCGTCTGATGTAAGCCGCCGCGCGTCAGGTGTGAACGCGAAGCCCCCGTATCGATGATACGGGGGCTTTTTCATGCGCCTGAACCTGGCCCCGCTTCGCTTGAGGGTGCTTGGTCGATCAAGCGGGTGGGGAGGGCCAACGACAACGGCCCCCACGCAAGCGTGAGGGCCGAGAGTTCATGAGCTTTGTTCTGTCCTGACCTCGTCGAGCGCGATCAGGCCTTGGCGGCGTAGGCGAACAGCAGGGTTTCCTGCACGCTGATCGGTTCCGCGTCGCCGGCATCCAGCTGGGTGTAGTGGCCATCGCTTTCCAGACGCCAGCTCTGGCAGTTGTCGACCAGATAGGTGTCCAGGTCCTTGCGGATACGCTGGGCCAGCTTCTTGTCGAGCAGCGGGAAGCAGGTCTCGACGCGGTGGAACATGTTGCGCTCCATGTAATCCGCGCTGGAGCACCAGGTTTCCGGCTGACCGGCATTGTGGAAGTGGAAGGTGCGCGTGTGCTCGAGGAAGCGACCGATTACCGAGCGCACGCGGATGTTGTCGGAAATCCCCGGCACGCCCGGGCGCAGACAGCAGACGCCGCGGATGATCAGGTCACACTGCACGCCAGCCCGCGAGGCGCGGTAGAGGGCGCGAATCAGCTTGGGCTCGGTCAGTGAATTGCATTTGATGATGATGTGGGCGCGCTTGCCTTTCTCGGCGTTGCGCGCTTCACGGTCAATCATCTCCACCATGCGCTCATGCAGCGTGAAGGGCGCGTGCAGCAGCTTCTCGATGTTGCGCTGCTTGCCCATGCCGGTCAGCTGCTGGAAGACCTTGTGGACGTCCTCGCACAGCGTCTCGTTGGCGGTCAGCAGGCTGTAATCGGTATACAGGCGCGCCGTCTTGGCATGGTAGTTACCGGTGCCCAGGTGCGCGTAGTGACGCAGCTCGCCGTGTTCACGTCGTACGATATGCAGCATCTTGGCGTGGGTCTTGTAGGCCATCACGCCGTAGATGACGATGGCGCCGGCTTCCTGCAGGCGTGAGGCCAGCTGCAGGTTGTCGGCCTCATCGAAGCGCGCCCGCAGCTCGATCACCACGGTGATCTCCTTGCCCTGACGTGCGGCTTCCACCAGCGAGGAGACGATGTTGGAGTCGGCGCCGGTGCGATAGAGGGTCTGCTTGATGGCCAGCACGTTCGGGTCACGCGCCGCCTCGGCGAGCAGGTTCTCGACCGGGGAGAAGGACTGGAAGGGGTGATGCAGCAGGATGTCCTCGCGACGGATCGCATCGAACAGGCTGTTGTCGCCCTTGAGCGCCTTGGGAATGCCCGGAGTGAACGGGGCGTAGAGCAGGTCCTCGCGGCCGACGTCGCCGATGACTTCCATCAGGCGGTTGAGGTTGACCGGGCCCTTTACCTGATAGAGGTCGCGCGTTTCCAGATCGAACTGCTTGAGCAGGAAGGTGTAGAGCGCTTCCGGGCAGTTGTCCGCCACCTCGAGACGCACCCCGTCGCCGTAGCGGCGCGCCAGCAGCTCGCCACGCAGCGCGGAGGCCAGGTCGGAGACATCCTCGGCATCCACCGAAAGATCGGCGTTGCGGGTCAGGCGGAACTGATAGCAGCCCTTGATCTTCATGCCCGGGAACAGCTCCTGGGCGTGAGCGTGAATCATCGAAGACAGGAAGACGTATTCGGTATACCCCGGCTCGACGAGGCCATCCGGGATACGGATCAGGCGCGGCAGTGAGCGCGGGGCCGGCAGGATGGCCAGGCCACCTTCACGACCGAAGGCATCCTTGCCTTCCAGCTCGACGATGAAGTTGAGGCTCTTGTTGACCAGGCGCGGGAACGGGTGCGACGGGTCGAGACCGATCGGGCTGATGACCGGCTGGATCTCTTCCTCGAAGTAATCGCGCACCCAGGCCTTCTGGGCATCGTTCCACTGATTGCGGCGACGGAAGCGGATGTGCTGCTCTTCCAGCGCGGGGATCAGGTCCTCGTTGAGCATGCGGTACTGGCGTTCGACCTGCTCATGCGTGATGCGGGAGACCTCATCGAGCACCTTGCTCGGCAGCATGCCGTCACAGCCGGGGTCGGTGCGATCGAAGGCGATCTGATGCTTGAGACCCGCCACGCGAATCTCGAAGAACTCGTCCATGTTGGACGTGAAGATCAGCAGGAACATCAAGCGGTTGAGCAGCGGATGCGAGGTATCCTTGGCCTGCTCGAGTACGCGGATGTTGAACTGCAGGTTGGACAGCTCGCGATTGAAGTACAGCGCCGGATCAGCGAGATCAGCCTCGGGGGAGGGGGTGGCCTTGGCATGGATACCGGTACGCGTCCGGTTGACGCGCAGGGGCAGCGGTTCCTGAGCCGGCGGCTCATCCGCTGCCAGCTCGATCTCGCCTTCCCGTGGGGTGGATGCTGCCTTGGGGGCAGCATCCTTGTCGCGACTGTCAGCGACTTCCGGCAGGGTCGCCGTGTTGTTGTCGGTGTCTTGCTTGGGCGTCTGTTCCATCATCAACTCCATGATCCCGGTCAGCCGCATCCGCAATGGCCGGGGTTGTCAAAGGCGGTTTTTCTGCGCCAGCAATTCGGCCGCCTGGCGAGCAAAATAGGTGAGGATGCCGTCGGCACCCGCACGCTTGAAGCACATCAGCGACTCGAGAATGACCTTGTCGGCATCCAGCCAACCGTTCTGGAAAGCCGCCATGTGCATGGCGTACTCACCGCTGACCTGATAGGCGAAGGTCGGCACTTCCAGCTCGCGCTTCACACGCGTTACCACATCAAGATAGGGCATGCCCGGCTTGACCATCACCATGTCAGCGCCCTCGGCGATGTCCATCGCCACCTCATGCAGGGCTTCGTCGCTGTTGGCGGGGTCCATCTGGTAGGTCTGCTTGTCGGCCTTGCCCAGATTGCCGCTCGAACCGAGCGCGTCACGGAACGGGCCGTAGTAGTTGGAGGCGTACTTGGCCGAGTAGGCCATGATGCGCGTGTTGATCAGGCCTTCCTGTTCCAGCATGGCGCGGATGGAGCCGATGCGACCATCCATCATGTCGGAGGGCGCGATGACATCGGCACCGGCTTCCGCGTGTGACAGCGCCTGCTTGATCAAGGTCTCGACGGTGCGGTCGTTGAGCACGTAGCCGTCTTCGTCGAGGATGCCGTCCTGACCGTGAACGGTGTAGGGGTCGAGCGCGACATCCGTGATGACGCCCAGCTCCGGCAGCGCTTCCTTCAAGGCGCGCACGCAACGCTGCACCAGGCCGTTGGCATTGTAGGATTCTTCGGCATACAGCGTCTTGGCCTCGGCATCGACCACCGGGAAGAGCGCGATGGCCGGCACGCCCAGTGCGTGGACGGCGCGGCATTCTTCGACCATGAGGTCGATGGACAGGCGTTCGACGCCCGGCATGCTGGGCACGGCTTCACGACGCTGGGAGCCTTCGAGAACGAAGACCGGCAGGATCAGATCATCGGCCGTCAGCTGATTTTCACGCATCAGGCGGCGAGAGAAGTCGTCCTTGCGCATACGGCGCATACGAGTCGCAGGAAACTGGCGCGGGGTATGTTGGCTCAAGAAATGCTCTCCGGGTCGGGTGGTCCGCTCCCGTGATGGTCGCAGGCAGTCTAGGTCTATAATATTTCATTAATATTACAGTGATGCCAGCGGTCATGGGGCAAGGCCGGTCACGTGAGGTGCCAGCAAGGGCTGAACATGACGACAAGGCGTCTGTCGGGCGACGAGAAGGCCTGGCTTGCGGCCTGCAAGTGGGTGGCCCGTGACGGGAGCCGTCGTCCCTGTGGCAGGGTCAATCCAGTATATCAGCGTTGACTTGTGGCCACAGGCGCAGGAGATGTGTCGCGGTGTCGCGTCTCATGCACACCCCGTATGGGGCGGGTGTGTGGGGCTGCAAGACGAGTCCGGACACCGCGGCAAGCCTCCGGCACCAGAGCCTTGATGGCATACGAGTGGACGAGGAGCAGCACTTGAGTTGTGCCAGGGCCGCCCATAGTCTTGAGAGGATGCGCAGTGACATGCCTCGCCTGCACGCCTGTCACTGTCTGCCGCGTGGCGGTCGCGCATCTTCGGTGCCGCTGAAGCGTCTCGCGCCTGGCATGACGCCGGGCATGACGCCGGGCATGAAATGAGGCTCGGCATTCGAATCAGTCACGCGCTTGTATTAGTCTTTTCTGACCTGTCCGGCAATCGCCGCGCACAGCTCATCGTCAATGGAGTAACCCATGACCAAGCAGGTAGCCCTGATCCTTTCCGGTTGCGGTGTCTTTGATGGCTCCGAGATCTATGAAACTACCCTGACGCTGCTGCGTCTCGATCAGCTGGGCATTGCCTATGAGTGCTTTGCACCGGATGTCGCGCAGCACCACGTGATCAATCACGGCACTGGCGACGAGATGGAGGAGACCCGCAACGTGCTGGTCGAGTCCGCGCGTCTGGCACGTGGCAAGGTGCGCCCGCTGGAAGAGCTGTCAGCGGACGACTTCGATGCACTGATCCTACCCGGTGGCTTCGGCGCCGCCAAGAATCTGTGTGACTTTGCCGTCAAGGGTGAGGACCTCGAGCTCGTCGCGGGCCTGCAGGACGCGGTGCAGCCCTTCCACGCGGCCGGCAAGCCGATCGGCGTGATGTGCATCGCGCCGGTGATGGTGCCCAAGCTGCTGGGGGAAGGCATCTCGGTCACCATCGGCAACGACGCCAGCGTCTCCGGGGCGATCAGCGCCCAGGGCGGCCTGCACAAGAGCTGTGAGGTGACGGACATCGTCGTCGACGCCGCCAACCGTGTTGTCACCACCCCGGCCTACCTGCTGGCGGAGCGCATCAGCGAAGCGGCCCAGGGCATCTTCAAGCTGGTCGAGCGCATCGATAGCTGGATCGAGGACGACAAGGCGCGCGCCGCCGAGCAGGACTGATCTCGACACGCCTGTGCGTCTGGCGTGATAGCGCGTGGCTGGTGTGAGCAAGTTCCCTGGAAACACAAAGCCCCCAGAAACAGAAAGCCCCGCCGGTGACCCGGCGGGGCTTTCTGTTTTGAGGCTCTGATTCTGATGCCCGATTGCAGGCAGCCACGTTCAGGGCGCTTCCTGCGATGCCTCATCGTCTGAGGCCGCACGCCGGCGCTTGAAGAGGCGCGAGGCCAGAATGCCAACCTCGAACAGCAGCCACATCGGGATCGCCAGCAGCGACTGCGAGATCACGTCCGGCGGTGTCAGCAGCATGCCGACCACGAAGCAGGCGATCACGATATAGGGGCGCTTCTTGCTCAGTGCCTCCACCGTGGTCGCGCCGGTCCAGATCAGCAGGAAGGTGGCGATGGGAATCTCGAAGGCGACCCCGAAGGCGAAGAACAGCTTGAGGACAAAATTCAGGTACTGATTGATGTCCGTCATGATCGCCACGTTCTCGGGGCCCGTGGTGGTGAAGAACTGGAACAGCAGCGGGAACACCACGTAGTAGGCGAAGGCCGCACCGGCATAGAACAGCAGGATGCTGGAGGCCAGCAGCGGCAGGGCCAACGCCTTCTCGTTCTCATAGAGGCCCGGCGCGATGAACGCCCAGGCCTGATAGAGCACGGCGGGAATCGCCAGGAACAGCGCCACCACCAATGTCAGCTTGAAGGGCGCCAGGAAGGGCGAGGCCACTTCGGTGGCGATCATCTGCGAACCCGGTGGCAGCAATGCCATCAGCGGTTCGGCGACATACAGGTAGATCTGGTTGGAGAAGCCGTACAGCGCGGCGAATACCACCAGCACCACCAGGGTGGCGCGCAGCAAGCGCGAGCGTAGCTCGATCAGGTGCTCGATGAGCGGCGCATGTGCGGCGTCGCCCTGACCACCTGACGGTGAGGCATGTGGATCACTCATCAGGAACGTGGCTCTCGTGATTCACGGGTGTCGGAAGCAGTGCTCGGCTCGGTGGCCGGCGCACCATTCTCGGCAGGGCGGGGGCTGGTCTCGGCGTCGGAGGCGCCTGCATCGCGGGACGTGCTGGACTCGGTGATGCCGCGCTCGACATCGCGTGCCTCGTTGCGCGCATGAGCGAGCGTCTCATCGAGCTGCTTCTTCTGCTCGTTGAGCGTCTGACGCAGTTCCTCGGCTTCCAGCTGGGCACTGATTTCCTGCTGAATGCCCGAGACACTGCGCTTGATGCGTCCCAGCCACAGACCCGCAGTGCGGGCGGCCCGGGGCAGACGCTCCGGGCCGAGCACGATCAGCGCCAGCAGCGCGATCAATGCCAGTTCAAAAAAGCCGATATCGAACATGCGGGTTACGAGCGCTTGTCAGCGGTATCGCGGCTCTCGGCCTCGACATCGATGGTGTCGCCACGCTTTTCCTCATGCGCGACCTTCTGCTGGGCAGTCGGCTCGTCGCTCTTCTTCTCTTCTTCCTTCATCGCGCCCTTGAAGCCCTTCACGGCACCGCCGAGATCAGAGCCGACGTTGCGCAGCTTCTTGGTCCCGAAGATCAGGATGATGATGCCGAGCACGATGAGAAGCTGCCAGATACTGATGCCACCTAACATGGGAAATTCTCCATTTGGGCCGCTGACACCGGGTCATTGGGCCTTGAGACTTGCAGGGTGCTGGCACCGCTGCCGGAAAGCCGACTTGCGCCGGAAGAATACGGGTCCTTCACTGGCCGCGAGCGGCCTTTTCATCATGGCCGGAAACACCGAAGCGGCGTGCCAGCTCATCCAGCACTTCCTGATGATCCAGCCCCAGGTGCGACAGCATGACCAGTGAATGGAACCACAGGTCAGCGGTCTCACCGATCACGGCACGCTGCGAGTCCACGTCGTCGTGAGCGAAATCCTTGGCGGCCAGTACGGTTTCGGTCGCCTCTTCGCCAATCTTCTCCAGTACCTTGTTGAGGCCCTTGTGATGCAGGCTCGCGACATAGGAGGAGGTCGGGTCAGCGTCGCGCCGTTCTGCCAGTACCACTGACAGACGGTTGAGAATATCACTCATGAATCATCATTCCTGAAAGCTTGGGTCTTGCGTTAAGTCATCGAGTTCTGCGCTGACGGCACACCTTGCACGGCAAACGGCACGGCGTGGGCAGGCGACTCAGGATGCAAGTGTTATATGTCATTCATATTGCACTGCGTCCCATGGGGCGGCAAGTGTCGTTGCGCGCCGGGCCAGTCGGGCCATCATGTCTGCCTGCGGCTAGCGCCACAGCAATAACACGATTCCCAGTCCTGCGCCCACCAGTACCGCCACGGGCTGGGTCTCCGCCCAGGCCATCAGGGGCTGCCAACCGAACGCGCCGGCCACCAGCAGCAGGCCCGCACGCAGCCGCCAGCTGGTGCTGGAGGCGTGATTGACCCGGTCGCGCAGCGTGGTGATGGCTTCTGTCTGGCGTTGACGGGCGCGATGCTCGTCCTCGATGCGCTCCATGGCCTGGAAGGCCATCGCCGGCAGCTGTGGCAGCTGATGCGACAGCTCCGGTGCCTGCTTGACCATCTCGGCCCAGAACGCCTTGGGACCGGCGCGCTCCTTCATCCAGCGCTCCAGATAGGGGCGGGCGGTGGCCCACAGGTCCAGGTCCGGATACAGCTGGCGGCCGAGGCCCTCGATGTTGAGCAGGGTCTTCTGCAGCAACACCAGCTGCGGCTGGACTTCCATGTTGAAGCGGCGCGCGGTCTGGAACAGCCCCAGCAGGACCTGGCCGAAGCTGATGTCCTTGAGCGGCTTCTCGAGAATCGGCTCGCAGACGGCGCGGATGGCCGCGGCAAACTCGTTGGCGCGCGTGCCTTCGCCGACCCAGCCGGACTCGATGTGCAGCGCCGCGACCTCGTAGTAATCCTGGCGGAAGAAGGCCAGCAGGTTGCGGGCCAGATAGTCCTGGTCCTCGCGGGTCAGGCTGCCGACGATGCCGCAGTCGATGGCGATGAACTGCGGGTCGTGCGGGTTCTCGCGCGAGACGAAGATATTGCCGGGGTGCATGTCGGCGTGGAAGAAGTTGTCGCGGAATACCTGGGTGAAGAAGATCTCCACGCCGCGTTCGGCCAGCTTCCTGAGGTCGGTGCCCTGCGCGGTCAGCTCCTCGATATCGGCGACCGGAATGCCGCGGATGCGTTCCTGCACCATCACGCGGCGGCGCGTCAGTGGCCAGTGGATGGCCGGGACGTAGAGCAGCGGCGAGTCGAGGAAGTTGCGCTTGAGCTGGGAGGTGTTGGCGGCCTCCTTGTGCATGTCGAGCTCGTCGAACAGCGTCGCCTCGTAGTCGGCGACGACCTCGACCGGGCGCAGGCGACGGGCTTCCGGCGAGACCTTCATCAACAGGCGCGCGAACATGTAGAGCAGGCCGATGTCCTTGCGCATCACTTCCTCGATGCGCGGGCGGATGACCTTGACCACCACGTCCGAGCCATCGTGCAGGCGTGCGGCATGTACCTGGGCGATGGAGGCGGAGGCCAGAGGCTGGGCCTCGAATTCGGCGAAGGCTTCCTCGACCGACATCTCGAGTTCCTGCTCGACCAGCTCCCGCGCGACCTGGTTCTCGAACGGGGGTACCTGATCCTGCAGGCGCTTGAGTTCGTCGGCGATGTCCGGCGGCAGCAGGTCGCGGCGCGTCGAGAGCATCTGGCCGAACTTGATGAAGATCGGGCCCAATGCCTCGAGCGCCAGACGCAGACGCTCGCCACGCGTGCGTCTGCCGATGGGGAACAGACGCAGCGGCGACAGCTTGAGCAGCGGGCGCAGCAGGGCCGGCACGCGTCCCGGTGGCACCAGGTCGTCGAGGCGGTAGCGGGCGATGACCCACAGGATGCTCAGCAGGCGATAGAGTCTCACGACGGCTGGCACTCCCGCTCGGCAGGTTGATGGGAGGTGGCGGCCTCGAGATGACGGCGCAGCCGCGCCAGCCGCGCTTCGGTGCGATCCAGGCACTGGGTCAGCTCGGTCAGCTCGTCGCGGGCGACACGCATCTGCGCCTGTCCGGGCAGCCAGCGCGCCTCCTCGGTGAGGTACTCGCGCAGGTCCAGCTCCAGCTCACGGCGGCTGATCAGCCCGAAACGCCCGAGGCTGCGCAGGCCGCTGGCCAGGCTATGGCCGGGGGCTTCGCCGAACCACTCACTGAGCGCGCCTTCCCAGTCCAGGTCGAGGTCCATCACCAGGTCACGGGCGCTCTCCAGTAGATGGATACGGCCACGCACGGCGAGGCGGCCCTCGAACATCAGGCGCTCGATGGATTCACCCGACAGCAGGGCGGCGGCGGTCTCCATGTCGAGCTCCACCACCACATCGCCATCGCTCTCGTTGGCCTGGGGCAGGCGCAACAGGTGCAGGCCCTGCAGGTCGAAGTGCACCAGCAGGTCAAAGGCGGGGCGTTCGACACGCACCAGCAGGCGTCGGCCTGCCAGTGCATTCAGGCGCGACGTCGAGGCCGGGTCGCGAGCAAGCAGCTGATTCAGCGTCCGCTCAGCGGTCGCCAACAGCAGGGGGGTCAGCAATGCCATGACAGCCTCAGAGCTTGATACCGCGGTGCAACGCGACGATGCCGCCCGTCAGGTTGGTGTACTCGACGCGCTCGAGACCGGCCTCTTCCATCATGCCGGCCAACGTCTTCTGGTCGGGGTGCATGCGGATGGACTCGGCCAGGTAGCGGTAGGAGTCGGCGTCGCCGGCGACCATCTCGCCCATCTTGGGCAGCAGCCGGAAGCTGTACTGGTCATAGGCGGTGGAGAGCAGCGGATTGACCGGCTTGGAGAATTCCAGCACCAGCAGGCGGCCACCCGGCTTGAGGATGCGCTGCATGGAGCGCAGGGCCTTGGCCTGGTCGGTGACGTTGCGCAGCCCGAAGGCGATGGTGATGATGTCGAAGGTGTTGTCCGGGAAGGGCAGGGCTTCGGCATTGGCCTGCACGTATTCGACGTTGCCGCCGACGCCACGGTCGAGCAGCTTGTCGCGGCCGACGTTGAGCATCGAGGCATTGATGTCGGCGAGCACCACGCGGCCTTTCGGGCCGACCAGACGCGAGAACTTCAGCGTCAGGTCACCGGTGCCGCCGGCGATGTCCAGCACCGACTGGCCGGGGCGGGCGCCGGCACGCTCCAGGGTGATGCGCTTCCACAGACGGTGGATGCCGAACGACATCAGGTCATTCATCACGTCGTACTTGGCGGCGACACTGTGGAAGACATCCGCGACGCGGCCTGCCTTCTCGTCCACGGCAACTTCCTGATAACCGAAGTGAGTCGTACGCTTGTCCATGACTTCCCCTGTTGTGACGCCGCCGTGGCGACGTCAGCACAATATGGTGAGCTTTCGCAGTGGCTCGATTGTAACCGCTGGCCAGCGGGCTGTCTTTTGGCAAGACGTCGACTCGGACATCTTGCCGCGCCCAGTGGCATCAGTGGCTTACAGCTGGTTGAGCGGAATGCCCAGTGGTTCGCGCGAGGCGCCGGCCTCTTCCAGCTGACGCAGGTAGTAGGCCCACATGGCGTCGCGGCGATTGGCCAGTTCCCACAGGTATTCCCAGGTATACAGGCCGCTGTCATGGCCATCATCGAAGTGCAGCTTCAGCGCGTAGCGGCCGCTCTGGGTGATGTTGGTCAGCCCGACATAGCGCATGCCGACCTGCAGGGTTTCCTGGCCGACACCGTGGCCACGCACTTCCGCCGACGGCGACATCACGCGCAGGAATTCGGTGCTCAGGCGGAAGCTCTGGCCATCGGCGTAGCCCAGTTCCAGTTCGCGCTCTGACTTGTGGTAGTGCACGCGCGTCGGCACCGGGGCCTCTTCGCCATCACGGGCATGGCGCTCGTTGAGGCGGTAGTCGCGCTGCTGGACGCTGGTATCAGCGTCGTGGGACGCGGCGGCGTCCTTGGGAGTGTCGTGGCTCATCGGGGCATCCTCGGGCTTGCATGCCGCGCGGCGGCGCAGGGCGGCATGGCGAAGGCAGATAGGCGTCGAGCACGGCGCTTGGCCGGTCGATGTGTCTTGTGCGCATGATGCACTGACGCCCGATCCGGGCCAAGCCGGATCGGGCGTCAGAAGTCCCCTCAGGAACGGGACTGGCTTCCATGAGGGGCTGTCAGGCGCGTGAGCGTGTCGTCAGAGGATGTAGCGCGACAGGTCTTCATCACGCGCCAGATCACCCAGGCGGGCATCGACGTAGGCGGCATCGACCTTGAGTTCGCCGGGCTGATCGCCACCCTCGTAGGAGATCTCTTCCAGCAGACGCTCCATCACGGTGTGCAGACGACGGGCGCCGATGTTCTCGGTGCCTTCGTTGACCTGATAGGCGATCTGGGCGATGCGCTCGATGGCGTCATCCGCGAAGCTCAGCTCGACGCCTTCGGTCGCCAGCAATGCCTTGTACTGACGGATCAGGGCGGCGGAGGGCTCGGTCAGGATGCGCTTGAAGTCTTCCGGCGTCAGGGCGTTGAGCTCGACACGGATCGGCAGACGGCCCTGCAGCTCCGGAATCATGTCCGACGGCTTGGAGAGGTGGAAGGCACCGGAGGCGATGAACAGGATGTGGTCGGTCTTGACCATGCCGTGCTTGGTGGACACGGTGGAACCCTCGATCAGCGGCAGCAGATCGCGCTGCACGCCTTCGCGGGACACATCGCCGCCACTGCCGGATTCGCCGCGCTTGGCGACCTTGTCGATCTCGTCGAGGAAGACGATGCCGTTCTGTTCGACGGCCTCGATGGCACGGCTCTTGAGGTCTTCATCGCTGACCATTCTGGCCGCTTCTTCCTCGTGAACCAGCTTGAGCGCTTCCTTGACGGTGATGCGACGGCTCTCTTTCTGCTGCTTGCCCATGTTGGAGAACATGGACTGCAGCTGGCTGGTCATCTCTTCCATCCCCGGCGGGGTGGCGAAATCGAGACTCTGGCTGGCCGGGCTCAGTTCGATGTCGATTTCCTTGTCATCCAGCTGACCTTCGCGCAGCTTCTTGCGGAACATCTGGCGCGTGCTGCTGTTGTTGGCGGCAGCGTCGTATTCTTCGCCACGCACACGCGGCAGCAGGGCGTCGAGGATGCGCTCTTCGGCGGCATCTTCGGCCTTGTCGCGCACTTCCTTCATGGCGTCTTCGCGCACCAGCTTCATCGCGACCTCGACCAGGTCGCGGATGATGGATTCCACGTCACGGCCGACATAGCCGACCTCGGTGAACTTGGTCGCCTCGATCTTGAGGAAGGGCGCGCCGGCCAGCTTGGCCAGACGACGGGCGATCTCGGTCTTGCCGACACCGGTCGGGCCGATCATCAGGATGTTCTTCGGCGTGACTTCCGGGCGCAGATCGTCATCGAGCTGCATGCGGCGCCAGCGGTTGCGCATGGCAACCGCCACGGCGCGCTTGGCTTCAGGCTGGCCGACGATGTGCTGATCGAGGGCGTTGACGATTTCCTTCGGGGTCATCTGGGACATCTCAGGACAGCTCCTCGATGATGGCATTGTGGTTGGTGAAGACGCAGATATCGGCCGCGATGGAGATGGACTTCTCGGTGATCTCGCGGGCGGAAAGCTCGGTATTCTCGATCAGGGCGCGGGCAGCGGCCTCGGCGTAGTTGCCGCCGGAGCCGATGGCCAGTACGCCGTGCTCGGGCTCGACCACGTCACCGTTGCCGGTGATGATCAAGGAGGCATGCTTGTCGGCGACCACCAGCATGGCCTCAAGCTTGCGCAGGGCGCGGTCTGAGCGCCACTCCTTGGCAAGCTCCACGGCGGACTTCACCAACTGGCCCTGATACTTCTCGAGCTGCGCTTCGAAGCGTTCGAACAGCGTGAAGGCATCGGCGGTACCACCGGCGAAACCGGCCAGTACCTGATTGCGATACAGACGACGCACCTTGGCGGCGTTGCCTTTCATGACAGTGTTGCCAAGGGATACCTGGCCGTCACCAGCCAGGGCGACCTGGCCGTTGCGACGCACGGAGACGATCGTGGTCATGGATAACTCCTGAGAGAGCATGCCGGCGATTGGAATAAGGTGAACGGGGCCGGGCATGGCATTTCTGGGCAGACGAGGCCGTAGCCTCGTCGCGTAAAACGGGTGGTGATCGTCAGCCTGGCGCTTGCCACTGCTTGCCGCGATCCTGCACCGCCTGATGGGCGGCACGCGGGCCTGATATCTCACCGGAATGCTGTAGATGGGGGCGCCGATACGGGTTTCAAGTCATCGGCGACTCAGCGTTGACTGCGATCGGCCCTGGTCTGTGCCCTCATGCAACGGGCCCGCTCAAAAATGAGCGGGCCCGTCTGTCGCAAGGCTCACGCCTGGCTTACTGCAGCTTGATCAACAGGGGCTCGATGCCCTGGGTGTTCATCAGGTCCTGGGCGCGATTGAGCTCGCGGGTGTCCTTGTAGGGACCGACCTGCACCCGGTGCCAGACGGTGCCGCCGGAGGCGTTGACGTCACTGACCTTGGCCAGCAGGCCAAGGTCCTTGAGCTTGCCGGCCAGCTTCTTGGCATCGCTCATCTCGCGGAAGGACGCCGCCTGCAACATGTAGTTGGTCAGCGAGGCCTCGGACTTCTTGGTGCTCTCGGCGCTGCCCGGACGCGGCGTGGACTTGTACTCATCCACCTTGGGCGCGATCACCTCGGTTTCCGGCAGCAGGGTGTAGAACTCGAAGGTCGGCATGTTGCCGGCGGACTCTTCGGGGGCTTCCTTCTGCTGCTGGTTGCCCTGTTTGGCGGCTTGCTGCCCGTTCTGCTGTCCGTTCTGCTGCGTGTTGGCCTTGGGCACGATGGCCGCGACCGGCAGACGCGGGGCCTGTTTCTCGAAGTACTGCGCGAGAGCGAAGCCGGCGATCAGACCGATGATGCCCCACAGCCAGCCGGGCAGACCACGGCTCTGGCTGGCAGCGGGTTGCCGACGGGGGCTCGCCCCCTGGCGGGAGGCGGGCTTCTTGCTGGCGGGGCGGCGAGCAGCCATGGCTTACATCTCCTCGGGAGCGCTGACACCCAGCAGGGCCAGGCCGTTGCGGATGACCTGAGCGGTCGCCAGACCCAGCGCCATGCGCGCATTGCGGGTCGCGTCGTCCTCGACCATCACCTTCACCGCGTTGTAGCAGGTGTGGAAGTCGGAGGAGAGGTCCTGCAGGTACTGGGCGACCTGCTGCGGCTCGCGTACCTTGGCGGCGTGGGCGACGACGTCCGGGAACTGCGCCATGCGATTCATCACGGCCTTTTCCTGGTCGCTGGTCAGCAGGGTGAGCTGCGCCATGGCCAGGGCTTCGTCGAAGGGCTTCTCTTCGCGGCTGGCCTTGCGCAGCACGCTGTGCACGCGGGCGTGAGCGTACTGGATGTAGTAGACCGGGTTGTCATTGGACTGGGAGCGCGCCAGGTCGATGTCGAAGGTCAGCTGGGAGTCGGCGCGACGTGCCGCCAGGAAGTAGCGGGTCGCATCGCGGCCGACTTCCTCGATCAGGTCGCGCAGGGTCACGTAGCTGCCGGCACGCTTGGACAGCTTCACTTCCTCGCCGGAGCGCATCACGGTGACCATCTGGTGCAGCACGTAGTCCGGCCAGCCCTTGGGGATGTCCGCCTGCAGAGCCTGCAGACCGGCACGCACGCGGGTCACGGTGGAGTGGTGATCGGCGCCCTGCTCGTTGATGACCTGGGTGAAGCCACGCTGCCACTTGTCGAGGTGGTAGGCGACGTCGGGCAGGAAGTAGGTGTAACCGCCGTCACGCTTGCGCATCACGCGGTCCTTGTCATCACCGAAGTCGGTGGTGCGCAGCCACAGGGCGCCATCGTCTTCATAGGTGTAGCCGTTGTCGACCAGACGCTTGACGGTCTCCTCGACCTTGCCGTCGCGGTAGAGCGAGGACTCGAGGAAGTAGACATCGAATTCGACGCCGAAGGCCTTGAGGTCGAGATCCTGCTCATGGCGCAGGTAGGCGACGGCGAAGACGCGGATGGCCTCCAGGTCATCGGGGTTCGCGGCGCCGGTCACCTGCTTGCCATCGGCTTCGACGGTGTCGCCGGCCATGTAGGAGGCGGCCAGTTCGCTGATGTAGTCACCGCGATAGCCATCGGCCGGCCAGCTGGCATCGTCCGGGCCCAGACCCTTGGCGCGCGCCTGGACGGAGAGCGCCAGATTGTTGATCTGGGCGCCGGCATCGTTGTAGTAGAACTCGCGCGTGACGTCGTGGCCGGTGGCGGCCAGCAGGCGGCACAGCACGTCGCCGACCGCGGCGCCGCGGCCGTGACCGACGTGCAGCGGGCCGGTCGGGTTGGCGGAGACGAACTCGACCTGCACCTTCTCGCCGGCACCCACGTCGCTGTGACCGAAGCTGTCGTTTTCGCTGAAGACGCGACGCACGATGTCGGCTACCGCACCGGTATCAGCGAAGAAGTTCAGGAAGCCGGGGCCGGCGATCTCGACCTTGGAGACGGCATCGGAGGCCGGCAGCGCCGCGATCAGCTTCTCGGCCAGATCGCGCGGCTTCATGCCGGCGGCCTTCGACGTCATCATCGCCAGATTGCTGGCGTAGTCGCCGTGGCTCTTGTCCTTGGTCGGGTCGACCTTGATCTGCGGGCTGGCGTCGGCGGGCAGGGTGCCGTCGGCCTTGAGGGTTTCCAGGGCCTGGCCCAGCAGTTCGATGATCGTCTCTTTCATGGAATATCGGTCTCTTCACGGCTCGGGTCGCACCGCGTGCCATACAGCAGGCGGTTGCAGGCATCAGGCCTGCGGGCAATGGGGGAGTGCGGATGTCGCTGCACGATGGCGGGCATTATCACCGATCCTGCGGCTTGCATAAACCGTCGTGATCAATCGCGCCGCATTCCGCGCCCTGCAGGGATAGTGGTCAGTTCATCGCAAGCGGCGTGAAGGGCTGTCACGCCGCTTGCGTATCACTCAGGCCATGCCGATGGGATCGACATCCAGCGACCAGCGCAGGCGGCGTGCGTCGCGGTCCTGCTCGCAAAGCGTCACCAGCCAGGCCGCCGCTTCATGCAATGGGCCGCGTTTCGCACAGCGCAACAGCAATTGGGCGTGATAGCGATTCTGGCGGCGCTCCATCGGCGCGGGAACCGGGCCGAGGCAATCCACCTTGAGATTGGCAGCCTCGAGGTGCTGGCGCAGGGCGCCACCGACCTTCAATAGCCACTGCTCGACCTGCTGCTGGTCGGTGGCCTCGGCGCGCAGCAGCGCCAGATGGCTGAACGGCGGCAGCTGGGCGATGCGGCGCTCCTCGAGCAATTCCCCCGCCAGCTGCGGGTAGCCGGCCTGAATCAGCGTCAGCAGGTTGGGGTCTTCCGGGTGGCGCGTCTGGATCAATACCTCACCGGGGCGCTCGGCGCGTCCGGCACGCCCCGCGACCTGCACCAGCAGCTGCGCGGATTGCTCAAGTGCGCGGAAGTCGGCGGCATAGAGGCCGCTGTCGGCGTTGACCACCACCACCAGGGTGACGTGGGGGAAGTGGTGGCCCTTGGCCAGCATCTGGGTGCCGACCAGCAGGCAGGGCTCGCCACGCCGGATCACCGCCAGCGCCTCGCTCATGGCGTCCTTGCGCTGGGTGCTGTCGCGGTCGATGCGCAGCACCGGCACGTCGGGGAATTTCTCGCCGAGCAGCTCTTCGGTGCGCTCGGTGCCCGCGCCCTGCGGGCGAACATCTCCGCTGCCACAGGCCGGGCAGGCATCCGGCAGCGGGCGGGTGCGCTCGCAGTGGTGGCAGGTCAGCTGGGGCGGATGGCGATGCAGGGTCATGCGGGCATCGCAGTTGTCGCATTCGGCGATCCAGCCGCAGGCATGGCAGGTCAGGGTCGGCGCGAAGCCACGCCGATTGATGAACACCAGTACCTGATCGCCCTGGGCGAGGCGCTTCTCGATCGCCTCCAGACTCTGGGTCGAGAGACCGCCCAGCGTCATGCGGCCGCGCAGGTCGACGGGGTGCAGTCGGGCCGGCTGGCTGCGTCCGGCGCGCTGATGCAGGTGCAGATGCGTGAAGCGCCCTTCGCGTGCATGGCGCAGGCTTTCCAGAGACGGCGTGGCGCTGCCGAGTACCACTGTTATGCCTTCCTGCTTGCCGCGCACCAGCGCCAGATCGCGGGCGTGATAGCGCAGGCCGTCCTGTTGCTTGAAGGAACCATCGTGCTCCTCGTCGACGATGATCACGCCGAGTCTGGCCATCGGCGTGAAGATGGCGGAGCGGGTACCGATCACGATGCGCGCCCGGCCGCTGCGGGCGGATTCGAAGCCATCGAGGCGTTCACCATCGCTGACGCCGGAGTGCAGCATCACCTGCGGCACACGGAAGCGTCTGCGGAAGCGCTCCAGCGTCTGGGGCGTCAGGCCGATCTCGGGCACCAGCACCAGCGCCTGGCCGCCGCGGTCCAGCACCGCCTCGATCAATTGCAGATAGACCTCGGTCTTGCCGGAACCGGTCACGCCCTCCAGCAGCGTGGGCGAGAAGCGGTTCAGGCCCTCATGCAGACGCGAGAGGGCGCGGCCCTGCTCATCGTTGAGGGCCAGGCCGGGTTCGGCGAGCACGCCCTTGTTGGCCTGCTCCGGCGTGGCGCCGGTCACCGGCTCCTCACGGGATTCGATATAGCCGCGGCCGCGCAGGGTCTCCAGCTGCTGGCGGGTGAAGCCCTGGGCGGTGATGGCGCTGTGCACCAGGCCATGACGATGCTGAGCGAGCAGCTCCAGCAACGCGATCTGGCGGGTGGCTCGCCCCAGGCTTGCCGGCTCGGTGGCGCGGCCCTTGTCGGTCAGCGTCCAACGCTCACGGGTACGCGCCTCCAGGGCGCGCCCCTGACGCAGCAGCGAGGGCATCGCCTGGGCGAAGGTGTCGCCGAGCGAGTGCTGGTAATAGCGCGCGGTAAACTGACATATCCACAACCAGTCGGCCGGCAGTGGTTCGTCATCGATGACTTCGCTGACAGGCTTGAGCTTGTCGATGGGGAAGCTTGAGTCGCTGCGCAGCTCGGCGATCACCCCGACCAGCTGGCGACGCCCGAATTCGACGCGCACGCGCAGGCCCACCTGCCAGCCGTGGCGGGGCGGCTGGCGGGATGGCAGGTAGTCGAATAGATCGCGCAGCGGGCCGGGAATCGCGATGCCCAGCACACGTCCCGGCAGGTGAGTCGCAGTCTTGTCGGTAGTGTCAGGCACGCAAGGTATCCGGATATGAGGTGATATGAGGCGTTCAGTAAAACGGGGATATGCCGTGGCACGCAGTCTACAGAGTGTTGCCCGCAATAAACGGCACAAAGTTTGGTCTTGCGGCAGATGACTGGTAAAATGCGCGGCCTTCCGTCGGAAACGGCGGAATGACCGGTTCAATCCAAAACCCGTGTACGGTGCCTGGCAAGTGATCAGGTGGCGGTGCACAGCGACCTGAGGTTACACATCATGAAACAGGGTATCCATCCGGACTACCAGCGCCAGACCGCAACTTGCTCCTGCGGCGCGCAGCACGAAATCGGTACCACTTCCAAGCAGACTTTCGCGCTTGACGTGTGCTCCGAGTGCCACCCGTTCTACACCGGCAAGCAGAAGCAGGCTACCACCGGTGGTCGCGTCGAGCGCTTCAACAAGCGTTTCGGTGCTGCCATCAAGCGCTGATACCTTCAGCTGCTTGTCGCTTTCATGGCGCTGCGCATCTTGCAGCGTCATGGACGAAAAACCCGCTCACGAGCGGGTTTTTTTGTGCCTGTCGTTCAGGCCACCCTGAAGAGAGTCGCGACCACGCCAGCTGGTCCGGGATGCCCTTGTCATGATGTTCAGGTCGTAATGGTCTGGCGTGATGCCCTTGCGTGATGCCCTTGCGGAGATGTCGCCCCTGCGCTGCGCTTGCCGGGAGGGATTATTGTTTCCGATTTGGCACTTTTTCTGCTCTGCCTCTGCATCAAGTGCGCCGGAATGACGGGTTGCGTCAGCCAACGGTCGAAAATCGAGGATCTTGCGCGAATCGTGGCGTCATCTCGGGCCGAAATCGGCGTGAAAGTCGGTCAGCGATAAGGAAAGGTTTATGGCTGGGTAGGGCATCCATAACGTTAGACGAATGGCTAAAATGTTTTTTAAACGAACGTTTTAAAGTCATGCATAACAGCAAGTTGCGTCGGTTGTTCAGAGGTGTCTTTTTCTATATTCTGGAGCAGCCAACCCCCCGCCAAAATACCGGATGACACGCATGTCTGATGCCATGAAGAAAGCAGCACTGCAATATCACGCCGAACCGATTCCCGGGAAGCTCTCCATCGAGCTGACCAAGCCGACTGAGACCGCCAAGCACCTGGCGCTGGCCTACAGCCCGGGCGTTGCCGAACCGTGCCGCGAAATCGCCGCCGATCCGGAAAATGCCTACCTGTACACCGGCAAGGGCAACCTGGTCGCGGTCATCTCTGACGGGACTGCCATCCTTGGCCTGGGCAACCTGGGGCCGCTGGCTTCCAAGCCGGTCATGGAAGGCAAGGGCGTGCTGTTCAAGCGCTTCGCTGGCATCAACTCCGTCGATGTCGAAGTGGATGCGGAAAGCCCGCAGGCCTTCATCGACACCGTGCGTCGCATCCACACTACCTACGGTGGCATCAACCTGGAAGACATCAAGGCACCGGAGTGCTTCGAGGTCGAACAGGCGCTGATCGAGCAGTGCAATATCCCGGTCTTCCATGACGACCAGCACGGTACCGCCATCGTCACCGCGGCCGGCATGCTCAACGCCCTGGATATCGCCGGCAAGAAGCTGGAAGACGCGCGTATCGTCTGCCTGGGCGCCGGCGCTGCCGCCATCGCCTGCATGAAGCTGCTGGTGGCCAGTGGTGCCAAGGTCGAGAACATCTTCATGCTCGACCGCAAGGGCGTGATCCACAGCGGCCGTGATGACCTGAACCAGTACAAGGCGATGTTCGCCACCGAGACCGAGCTGCGCACGCTGGACGACGCCATCGATGGCGCCGACGTCTTCGTCGGTCTGTCCGGCCCGAACCTGCTCAAGGCCGAGCAGCTCAAGAAGATGGCCGCCAATCCGATCGTCTTCGCCTGCTCCAACCCGGATCCGGAAATTCATCCTGATACCGCTCGCGAAGCACGCCCGGACGTCATCATGGCGACAGGTCGCTCCGACTACCCGAACCAGGTCAACAACGTGCTGGGCTTCCCGTTCATCTTCCGTGGCGCGCTGGATGTACGTGCGACGCGCATCAATGAAGAAATGAAGCTGGCCGCCGTTCACGCCCTGAAAGACCTGGCGCGTGAGCCGGTCAGCCAGGATGTGCTGGATGCCTACGAGATCGACAGCCTCGAATTCGGCCCGGGTTACATCATCCCGACGCCGATGGACTCGCGTCTGCTCGAGCGTCTGCCGGCCGCCGTGGCCCAGGCGGCCATCGATTCCGGTGTCGCACGCAAGCCGTACCCGGCGCACTACCCGCTGACCAGCACGGATCAGGTCTACGGTTAAGCGTCAGCGGTCGAATGGCCGGTTGGCGGTGTCGCTGAAGCGACGCAAGACATGAAAAAGCCCTCGTCGGAGTTTCCGGCGAGGGCTTTTTGTTGGTGGCTGCTTTCAGTCATGAACCGCGAGCCATGAGCCATGAGCCACCAGCGACTGGCGACTGGCGACTGTGCGGACAGGTGTCAGGTCTTTGCTCAGAAGCTGTAGAGGATGGAGGCCGCCGTGGTGGTGTCGGTCTTGGCATCCGACTCGTCGGGCGGGTTGGTGTTGTTCTCGATCTCGTGCGAGAGCTTGAGAGCGAGGCTTGCATTGATGGCGACCGTCAGCGCGGTATAGCTGCGACTGATCACGTTCTCGCGCGTGGCCTCCGCCGAGAACTGCTGCTCGAACTTGGAGGTGTCGGACAGCTGCCAGCGGTAGTCCATCGCGCCATAGCCCAGCAGGTAGTTCTCGTGATCCCCCGCCGTGATGTCATCGAAGCGATAGCCCGGCCCGGCCTCGAGGGAGAGGTTGTGCTCGGGGCCATCCAGTATCGTGATGCCCTCGCCGACGATGGAGGTGACCTGGTGGTTGTAGCCGGAGAAGCGCTCCTTCTCCCAGCGCAGCAGCCCGAAGGCGTAGTGGTCATCGCTGAGGTCATAGCGCTCGCGCTGGCCGACCAGATACTTGTCGGTCGTGGTCTCGCCACTGCTGGAGACGTGCTTGGCCTCCACACGGAAGGTGTGGGTCCAGGGCTTCAGGTGCCAGGACAGGCTGGTCTTGCCCAGCAGGGTCTCGCTATTCGAGTTGCCCGACAGCTTGGTGAAGCCCAGCTCGGCCTGGCCGCTGAAGGGCTCAGAGTCCTCGCTGGCGGGTGGCGGCGCATAGAAGAGGTCGTCTGCGACAGCCGTGTCGAGGGGAAGCAGGGCCAGGCACAGAAACGCGGTCCTGCGCAGTGTGGGCAATGGGTGAAGCATGCGAACTCCGGCATGTTTGAGGCATGACATCATCATCGGGAATATGGCTTGCGAGATGACGCTTGCTGAGCGAGGCGGCCTGGCGCGTCATCCGGACGCTACCAGTGGATCGCGATACGGGGGAGCCTTGCGAATGCTCAGATGGCAGAAGAGCGACCAGCGGCCGCTCTTCCTTGGGCTCTCCCCCTGCCGATGAGGCTGGCAGGCGAGGTCTGGAGATCAGATCAGAAGATGGCCTCGAAAGTTCCGGTACCTTCCGAGCCGCTTTCCTGCTCCAGCTCCTTGCGGATGGTGCGTTCCTTGTAGGGCGGCAGATTATCCTTGCGGAACAGCTCACTGATGCCGCCGGACTGACCGCTGCGCAGGCGCTTGCCAGAATCCGGGTCGATGGTTGCCGTCACGATGTTGTCCGGACGCTCCATGGTGGAGGACGGCATGCCCTTGAGGGCGCCGCGCATGTAGTCGACCCAGATGGGCAGGGCAGCCTGGGCGCCATACTCTGCCAGGGTGTCGTTGGAGTCCTTGCCGACCCAGACCGTGGCCACCAGCTTGCTGTTGAAGCCGGAGAACCAGGCATCACGCTGGTCGTTGGTGGTGCCGGTCTTGCCGGCCAGGTCATCACGACCCAGCGCCAGGGCGCCACGGCCAGTACCGCGCTTGATGACATCCTGCATCATGTCACGGATCAGATACATGGCTTCGGGGGAGGCGACACGCTCGGCCAGCGGGTACTGGCGACCGTCACGATTGACGGTGACCATGCCCGGCGCACAGTTGGCGCAGGCAACCGGCGGATGCGCTTCATAGTCGGTCTCGTCATCGCCACGCGTGATGGTATCGATGTACCAGGGCTCGACACGGAAGCCGCCATTGGAGAGCACGGCATAGCCGCGTGCCATCTCCAGCGGGGTCAGCGAGGCGCTGCCCAGGGCCAGTGACAGGCCATTGGGCAGCTCGTCACGCTGGAAGCCCAGCTTGACCAGGAAGTCGAGGGTCTTGTCGAGGCCGACCGTCTGCAGCAGGCGCACGGAGACCAGGTTCAGCGAGCGATACAGGCCAACGCGGATACGGGTCGGGCCGGTGAACTTGCCGCCGGCATTTTCCGGACGCCACACCTTGCCGCCATCCTGAAGCACGACAGGGGCGTTGTTGATGATGGTCGCCGGTGACATGCCGGCCTGCTCGAGCCCGGACAGATAGACGAACGGCTTGAAGATCGAGCCTGCCTGACGGCGTGCCTGGATGGCGCGGTTGAACTTGCTGGCGGAATAGCTGAAGCCACCTTGCAGGGCGAGGATGGCGCCACTTTCCGGGTCCAGCGAGACGATGGCGGATTGCGCGTCCGGCAGCTGGCCCAGACGGTAGCCGTCGTCCTGCTTGATCACGCGTACCAGATCACCGGCCTTGGCGATCTCGGCGGCCGAACCCGGCACGCCACCACGCCATTTGGCGCTCTTGTACTCACGCGCCCACTTCAGGCCGTCCCAGTCGAGGGTCACGACCGTGGCGTCGGCCAGCAGTGCCTTCATCTGCTTGCCGCTGCTTTCGACCACGATGGCGGCCTTCAGCGGGCCGTAATCCGGGGTGCGGTCGAGCACTTTCAGCCAGTTCGAGACATCACGGTCGATGCCGGCGATGCGCTTCTCGCTCTTCTGGGCCGCCTGCTTGGCGGTTTCCAGCACTTCCGGTGACTTGGAGAGTTCTTCCTCGAGGCCGGCCTGATCGGTCTGGTCCTGAGCTTCCGCCAGCGAGGCGGCGATGTCGGATTCCTCGACCCCGCGCCAACCGTGGCGGGTATCGTAGGCGATCAGCCCCTTGATCAGCGCATCACGTGCCATTGGCTGCAGCGAGCTGTCCAGCGTCGTGGTGATGCGGACGTTGTCGGTGTAGGCCTTGTCGCCGAAGCGGTCGACGGCGAAGCTGCGTGCCATTTCCGCGACGTAGGGTGCCTGCACTTCCGGTCTGGAATAGTGGCGTGCCGCGGTGATCGGTGCCTTGACGGCTTCGTCATAGGCCTGCGGCTCGATGTAGCCCAGCTCCTTCATGCGCAGCAGGATCCAGTTGCGACGGATCAGTGCGCGCTGCGGGTTGGTCAGCGGGTTGAAGCTCGACGGCGCCTTGGGCAGGCCGGCCAGCATGGCCTGCTCGGCCAGGGTCAGCTCATCCAGGGACTTGTCGTAGTAGGTGCGCGCAGCGGCGGCGATCCCGTAGGCGCGATGGCCCAGGAAGATCTTGTTGACGTAGAGCTCCATGATCTCCTGCTTGGAGAGGATCTCTTCCATCTGCAGCGACAGCAGAATCTCGCGAATCTTGCGCGTGAAGGTCTGGTCCAGCGTCAGCAGATAGTTGCGCGCCACCTGCATGGTGATGGTACTGCCACCTGACTGGATGCTGCCGCTGGAGGCCAGCTGCACGGCCGCGCGCGCCAGCCCCTTGGGGTCGATGCCCGGGTGGGAGAAGAAGTTGCTGTCCTCGGCGGCGAGGAGGGCGTCGACGAAGGTCTCGGGGATCTCGTCGTAGGTGACCGGGATGCGGCGCTGGTCACCGTATTCGCCGATCAGCTTGCCATCGCGGGTGTAGATGCGCAGCGGCGTCTGCAGCTTGGTATCCTGAAGCTGATGGACGTCGGGCAGGCCCGGCGAGAAGTACAGCGAAGCGCCAACGATGGCCAGAAGTCCCGCGGCACATAGTGATAGCAGCAGCCAGAACACTGGCGAAAATAGTCGTCTCAATAGCTTCATGGGCAAGACAGGGTCCGTGGGTAAGAAAAGCGAGTGGCTGCGCGGGGATTGGCAATTCCATTGCTGGGGCATTATAAGTAGCGGGTTCAGATGCGGCCAGCGTTGAACCCTGACTTGCGCGTCTGTTGTGTTATTCTGGGAAACATAATGTAACATCCTGGAATGATAGAGGGTGTCGCGGCAACGTCGTCAGGGAACCGGCGGCCAGCCAGTCTGGCAAGATCGTCATCAGAGCAGGGGAACGCCAATTGCTGGGACTCAAATCCGCCGGCAAGGGACTCATCGGGGTTGATATCACATCGGCCACGGTGAAGCTCCTGGAGCTGTCCAGGCAAGGAAATCGATACCAGATCGATAGCTATGCGGTGCGTCCACTCAAGGAAGGCGCAGTCGTCGAGCGACGTATACGGGACATGGACGAAGTCGTGCTGGCCATCAAGCGCGCGGTCGAGCAGGCACAGCCGCGCTCGAAGCGTGCCGTGGTCGCGGTTCCCGCGAGCGCTGCCATCACCAAGACATTGAGCTTCCCGGCCAATCTCGCCGATGACGAGATCGAGCAGCGCATCGCGCTCGAGTCCGAGAAGCACTTTCCCTTTCCGCTGAACGATGTCGCGTTCGACTTCCAGCATCTGGGCGTCAATCCGCGCAATCCCGATCAGCAGGACCTGCTGCTGGTTGCGTGTCGCAGCCTGGACGTCGATCAGCTGACCTCGGCACTGTCCCAGGCCGGCCTCGAGCCAGCTGCCGTCGATGTCGAGACCTTCTCCCTCGAGCGCGCCTTCGGCGAGCTGCGTCATCAGTTGCCGCCGACCTACGACAACGAAGAGTGCGTTGCCGTCGTCGATATCGGTGCGACGATGACCGCCTTCCACGTCATCCAGAATGGCCGCATCGTCTATAGTCGCGACGCCGTCTTCGGGGGGCGTCAGCTGACGGACGAGATCATGAATCGCTTCGATCTCTCCAATGATGAGGCGGGCCTGGCCAAGAAGCGTGGCGGTCTGCCGGATACCTATGACAGCGAAGTGCTGGGTCCGTTCCGCGAGACGCTCATCCAGCAGATCGCACGCTCACTGCAGCTCTATTACACCGCCGGCAAGCGCCGCGAGGTGCAGCGCATTCTGCTCGGGGGCGGTACGGCCGCCATCGTCGGGCTGCGTGAAGGCCTGGCGGAGCACACCGGGCTTGAAGTGATCATGGCCAACCCCTTCACTCACATGAGCGTCAATCCGCGCGTCGACATCCAGGCGCTGGCGGGCGATGCCCCGGCGATGCTCACGGCCTGCGGTCTTGCGATGAGGAAGCGCTCATGACCATCGAGATCAACCTGCTTTCCTGGCGTGAAGACCGGCGTGAGAAGCGCAGCAAGCGCTTCATGGGCATACTGGCGCTGGCGGCTGTCATCGGTATCGGTGGCGGCTATGGCATGAGCGAGTATTACCAGAGCCAGCTCGAGGCGCAGCAGCAGCGCCATGCCTTCATCGAGAAGGAAATGGCCCGCCTCAATCGTGACATCAAGGAAGTCGAGGACATCGAGGCGCGCCGCACCCAGATGCTCGACCAGATAGAGCTGATCCGCAGCCTGCAGTTCTCGCGTCCGGAAACGGTACGGGTCTTCAATCAGCTGGTGACGTCTCTGGTGGACGGCGCCTGGTATCAGAGCATCAGTCGCAGCGGGCGCCAGCTCAAGGCGAATGGCACGGCGGAAAGCACGCGTCAGGTCTCCGGCCTGATGCGCGCCATCGCCCTGTCGGATTCCTTCGGCACCCCGACGCTCTCCGATGTGCAGAGCAATGACGACGATCAGCGCAGCTTCAATATCATGATTCCGGAGCGCCCGACGGGGTCGGCTCTGAGCGCTGCCGATGCGGAAAATGACAAGAAAGGAGGTCGGCGATGAGTTTCATCGATGCTGAAATCCGCCGCCTCAAGTCGACGGATTTTCGTGATCTTGATCTGAAGGAAGCCGGCATCTGGCCGGTCACGCTGCAGGCCGTGCTGGCGCTCATCGTGCTGGGCGCCCTGTTCTGGGCGTCCCATTGGTTCCTTGCCGCGCCCAAGGCGGAAGACCTCGAGCGTCTGCGTGCCCAGGAAAGTCAGCTGCTCCAGCAGTTCGAGAGCAAGGCGTTCAAGGCCGCCAACCTGCCGGCCATGCGCGAGCAGATGGTGGAGCTGGAGTCCCGCATGGGGCAGCTGCTGGAAATGCTGCCCACCGACGCGGAAGTCCCGGCGCTGCTGGATGACATCAGCGAGACGGCGATCAATAACCAGCTGGCGGTCGAGTACATTCGTCTGAAGCCGGCGGAGAATCGCAACTTCTACGTCGAACAACCTTTCGATATCAAGGTGCGCGGGGACTATCATCGTATCGCCGCCTTCATTTCCGGTGTCGCGGGGCTTTCACGCATCGTGACGCTGCATGATTTCGTGCTGACGCCGGTCGCCAACAGCGATGATCTCGAGCTGTCGCTGCTGGCCAAGACCTACAATTATCGCCAGACCCCGGCAACGTCAGGAGGCAAGCAATGAGCCTGATGACACGTCGAAACACCGTGATGGGAAGTGCGTTGCTGGTCACTCTGCTGGCGGGTTGCGGAGACCCGCAGCTGGGCGCGCTTGAGGGGGAGCTCGAGTCCTTGAGAGGGCGCCCTTCCGGCAAGGTGCAGGAGTTGCCGCCGCAACCCGAGTATCATCCCGTCACCTATGACATGGCGGATGCGCGCAGTCCTTTTCAGTCACGCCTGCCGGAGCCCGAAGAGGAGCTGACGGCCGTCGACAACGGTGTGCGACCGGACCTCGATCGCCCTCGTGAACCACTGGAAGCCTGGCCGATGGAGCAGCTCAGCATGGTCGGGACGCTGGATGTCGATGGCGCGCGTTCGGCGTTGATTCTGACGCCTGAGCAGGAAGTGCAGCGTGTGCGGGTCGGCAACCACATGGGCAGCAACTTCGGCAGGATCACTCGTATCGGTGATACGCAGATCGATATGGTGGAAATCGTGCCCAATGGTCAGGGCGGTTGGATAGAGCGGTCTCGCGCCATGGCGCTGAAAGAGCCCGTGTCGCAAGGTGGTTGAGATCACTGGCGTTGGCAGTAGCCATATTGTCACGGAAGACGAACGGTCGACCCACAACAGAGTTGGCGACCGACACCATAACGCTTCGATAAGAATAAGGCGCGATCAGCCCGACGGTTGAACGGATCCACGGCGAGACAGGGGACTAGGGAACATGACGCGATTGCAACGAATGAGTCTGCTGGGGCTGGCGGCAGTCGGTAGCCTGATGGCGAATGTGGCGATGGCTGCGTCGTCGCTGCAGGACCTCAACTTCACCGCCCTCGGGGGCGACCGTATGGAGCTCAAGCTCGACTTCGTCGGCGGAGTGCCGGAGGTCAAGGGCTACCGTATCGAGACGCCGCCGCGCATCACCATCGACCTCCTGGATACCAGCAGTCAGCTCGACAAGCGTCGCTTCGATCTGGGGCTCAGCGGCGTGGACGAACTGGTGGCGCTGGAGGCCGGCTCGCGCACGCGTCTGGTCATGAAGCTCAACCAGTCCAAGCCGTACGTCACGCGCACCGAGGGCAACAGCCTCTACGTCATCATCGGCGAGTAGGGCGGTGCGCCGGGCGCTCAGCCTGCGGCTGCCTCCCAGGCGAACGCCGCCAACGTGCCGCCGGACAACCGTGCCCTGGAAGTGGCCAGCGAGCCGGCCGTCAGTGGCATCGATTTCCGTCGTGGCACGGACGGTGAAGGTCGCGTCGTGATCAACTTCAACCGCTCCAACGTCGAGTCGCGCGTTACCGAGCGCGGGCGCAAGATCTACGTCGACATCAAGGGCGTGAAGCTGCCGCCGGAGATGAATCAGGTGCTGGATGTCGGCGATTTCGCCACGCCGGTGACGCGCATCGATCCGCAGCGTACCCGTGATGGCGTGCGCATGGTGGTGGATGCCAGTGGCTACTACACCCAGCTGGCCACCCAGGCAGGCAACGAACTGGTGCTCGAGGTCAAGCCGCTGACGCGTGAAGAGCAGGCGGAGCGCATCAAGGACAAGTTCCCCTACACCGGCAAGAAGATCTCGCTCAACTTCCAGAACATCGAAGTGCGCTCAGTGCTGCAGATCATCGCTGACTTCACGGGACTCAATCTGGTCGCCAGTGACAACGTCACCGGCAACGTGACCCTGAACCTGAAGGAAGTGCCCTGGGATCAGGCGCTGGATCTGGTGCTCAAGTCCAACGGTCTGGCCAGTCGTCGCATGGGTAACGTGCTGATGGTCGCGCCGGCGGAAGAGCTGGCGGCACTGGAGCGCAAGGAGCTCGAGGCGAATCAGCAGGTCAAGGAACTGGCGCCGATGACCACCGAATACATCCAGGTGCGTTATGCCAAGGCGGCGGATCTGGCGGCGTTGCTGCGTGGTGAAGGCGGTATCGGTCTGCTGTCCGAGCGGGGCCGCGTGATGGTAGATGAGCGCACCAACACCATGCTGATCCAGGATACCCGCGATACGCTCGAGTCCATTCGCGGCACGCTGGAATATCTCGATATCCCGGTGCGTCAGGTGCAGATCGAGGCGCGCATCGTCATCGCGCGCAGCAGCGTCTCCAGCGAGATCGGTGTCAATTGGGGGCTTTCCAACAGCAGCAACGGCAAGTTCGGCCTGGAAGGTGCGTCGACCGGTACGACCAGTGATGGCGGCCTGAGTGTCAATCTCGGCGATGACAGTGATCCGGGCAGCACCTTCAGCTTCGGTTACCTGTCCGGCGATATCCTGCTGGACTTGGAGCTCTCGGCGCTGGAAAGCGAAGGCAAGAGCCAGACCATCTCCCAGCCCAAGATCATCACCGCCAACCAGAAGAAGGCCGTCATCAAGCAGGGTCAGGAAATCCCCTACGAGGAGGCGACCTCCAGCGGTGCGACCAACATCGAGTTCAAGGAAGCGGTGCTGGCATTGGAAGTGACGCCGCAGATCACGCCTGACAACCGCATCATCATGGATCTGTTGATCAACAATGACGATGTCTCCGATGACAGCTTCAATGGCGAACCGGCCATCGATACCAATGAAATCGAGACGCAGGTGCTGGTCAATGACGGCGAAACCGTGGTGCTGGGCGGCATTCTGACCTCCGAGCAGATTCGCAGCGTCTTCAAGACGCCCTTCCTCGGGGACCTGCCGGTGATCGGGAATCTGTTCCGCTATACCGAAGAGTCCAACGAGAAGGTAGAATTGCTGGTATTCATTACCCCGAAGATCATCGAGGACGGCCTGGCGGTGCGCTGATGCATGTGATTCCCAACGTATTCCTTGTCGGCCCCATGGGGGCCGGCAAGAGCACTATCGGCCGCCTGCTGGCGGCCGACTTGCATCGTGAATTTTGCGATAGCGACCATGTGATTGAAGACCGCTGCGGAGCCAGCATTCCGTGGATTTTCGACGTCGAGGGCGAGTCCGGCTTTCGTGAGCGTGAGCAGGCTGTCATCGATGAGCTGACCTCGCTCAGGGAAGTCGTGATGGCCACCGGTGGCGGCGCCATCATGGCGGAGGCCAATCGGCGCGTACTGCGCGAACGCGGCACTGTCGTGTATCTCTACGCGCCTGTCGAACAGCAGCTCAAGCGAGCCGGCCGTGATCGCAATCGTCCGCTGTTGCAGCAGGATGACCCCGGGCGGGTGCTCAAGCGCCTGTTCGAGTTGCGTGACCCGCTCTACCGCGAGACGGCCGATATCATCGTGCGTACCGATCGGCGCAGTCCTCGGGCGGTCACCAACGAGATCCGTCGCCGCATCAAGGCGCTGGCGGACCCGTTGCACGCCCCTGGCTAGTCTCATCAGCGGCTGGTGGCCCTGGCGGGCATCAGTCGCTGTCATCTGTTTCGCCCAAGGAGAATTCTGATGTCCCTGGCATCTGCTCATCGTCTTGATGTCGCGCTCGGCGAGCGTAGTTACCCCATTCATATCGGGCCGGGCCTGACCGCACGTGGTGACCTGATTCGTGAGTACCTTGCGGGGCGTCAGGTGATGATCGTCACCAACACCGTGGTGGCACCGCTGTATCTGGACGCACTGAAGGCCTCGTTGGGCGAGGGGCTCGATATCCGCGAGGTCATTCTCGACGACGGTGAGCAGACCAAGCACATGGCCAGCATCGGCCTGATCTGGGATGCCCTGCTCGAGGCCGGCTTCAATCGCCGCTGCACCTTGATTGCCCTCGGTGGTGGTGTGATCGGTGACATGACCGGCTTCGCGGCGGCCTGCTATCAGCGGGGCGCGGCCTTCATCCAGGTGCCGACCACACTGCTGTCGCAGGTGGATTCCTCGGTGGGCGGCAAGACCGGCGTCAACCATCCGCGTGGCAAGAACATGCTGGGCGCCTTCTGGCAGCCGCGTCTGGTGCTGATCGATACCGCAAGCCTCAAGACATTGCCGCAGCGTGAGCTGTCAGCGGGCATGGCCGAGGTCATCAAGTATGGTCTGTTGTGGGATGAAAGCTTCCTGAGCTGGCTGGAAGACAACATGACGGCCTTGATGGCGCTGGACGAGACCTTGCTCGGTGAAGCCATTCGCCGCAGCTGTGCCATCAAGGCGGATGTCGTGGCGCAGGATGAGACCGAGCAGGGCGTGCGCGCGCTGCTCAATCTGGGTCACACCTTCGGGCATGCCATCGAGACGGACCAGGGCTATGGCGTCTGGCTGCACGGCGAAGCCGTCGGCACCGGCATGCTGATGGCGGCTGAGCTTTCGGCGCGCATGGGCTGGCTGTCGAGTGCCGATGTGGAGCGTGTCTCGCACATCATCGCCAAGGCGGGCCTGCCGCTGGCGGCTCCGGAAGACATGGGCGTCGAGGACTTCCTCAAGCACATGCAGCTGGACAAGAAGAATGTCGATGGCCGCCTGCGCCTGATCCTGCTTGAGCGCATCGGCCGAGCGGTGATTACCGAAGAGGCGCCAGCCGGCGTGCTGGCCGACATGCTGGAGCACTGGCCACGCAGCTCTCGCTGACATCCCGGCCAGCCAACGGCTGGTTCATGGGCGCTGCTCGACCACGCAAGCCGTCACCCTCTGGGTGGCGGCTTTTCTTTTGGCGGGTGTCAGCGCGCCGTGCCGGAGTCATTGGTGGAGCGTGATTCCTGAATTGGTATGCCGTATGCGTAATCGGTATGGGGTAAATTGAATAAAAACGCTGTTTTTTATTTAACCAATACTAAAGTTGCAAGGCGAAATTCATGAGGCATGTCTACCCGCTAAGCGCTTGAGCCTACAGGGTTTTTTGGTTGAAGGTTCTTCTAACCTTCGGTTTTGTCAGGTTTTTTTGGTCGATGGGCGACCTGTGGAGAATTGCGCAGGCGGGAAGCTGGGGGATATGCTCGAGGGAAATCTGGCGTCGTGTAGCGACACTGATGGCGCCACTATCGGCAGGTATAAAAATAAAGATAACCGATAACTATAACCGGGAAAATGCTTGAAAAAAAGCATCTGGACACATGATTTCTCCGTGAGGCACGCCCCATGAACAAAGGTCTCCACCATCCGGGAGAGTTCCGCGACAACTGCGGCTTCGGCCTGATCGCCCATATGGAAGGGCAGGCGAGCCACGAACTCCTGCAGACCGCCATTGAATCCCTGACCTGCATGACCCACCGTGGCGGGATTGCCGCTGACGGCAAGACTGGTGATGGCTGTGGCCTGCTGCTCAAGATGCCGGACGGCTTCATGCGCCAGATCGCTCGAGAGACCCTCGGGCTGGAACTGGGCGCCCGCTATGCCGTCGGTACGCTTTTCCTGCCTGATGATGACGCGCGTGAACAGTCCGCGCGTGACGCCTTCGAGTCGGCGCTGAGCGCGCGCAATCTCGAGGTGCTGGGCTGGCGCGACATGCCGGTGGATGACAGCGTGTGCGGCCCGATGGCCCGCGACTGCCTGCCGCGCATCCGTCAGGTCTTCGTCGGCGCCGCCGACGAGCGCACTGACATCGCCTTCAATGTCGATCTGTTCATGGCGCGTCGCTATGCCGAGCAGGCGTTGAAGAGCGAAGAGGACTTCTACGTCTGCTCGCTCTCCGGCAAGGTCATCTCCTTCAAGGGCCTGGTGATGCCGGAAGACCTTCCGCGCTTCTACAAGGACCTGGGCGACCCGCGCCTCGAGACCGCGATCTGTGTTTTCCACCAGCGCTTCTCGACCAACACCGCGCCGCGCTGGCCGCTGGCCCAGCCGTTCCGTTTCCTCGCCCACAACGGCGAGATCAACACCATCGAGGCCAACCGCGGCTGGGCCAACGCGCGCAAGGAGAACTTCGTCTCCGAGCAGCTGCCCGAGATCGCCGAACTGGACGAGATCGTCAACACTGTCGGCTCCGATTCCTCCAGCATGGACAACATGCTGGAAGTCCTGCTGACCGGTGGCATGGATATCTATCGCGCCATCCGCATGATGGTGCCGCCGGCATGGCAGAACGTCGAGCAGATGGACTCCGATCTGCGTGCCTTCTACGAATACAACTCCATGCACATGGAGGCCTGGGACGGCCCGGCGGGCATCGTGCTCACCGACGGTCGCCACGCCGTGTGCATGCTGGACCGCAACGGCCTGCGTCCGGCGCGTTGGGTCATCACGCGCAATGGTTTCATCACCCTGGCCTCCGAGATCGGCACCTACGATTACAAGCCGGAAGATGTCGTCGCCAAGGGGCGCGTCGGGCCGGGTCAGGTGCTGGGTGTCGATACCGAGACCGGTGAAGTGCTGCACACCGATCAGGTCAGCGAGCGCCTCAAGGGCGCGCATCCCTACAAGCGCTGGCTGCGTGAGAACGCTAACTATCTCGAGTCTGCACTGACCGAGCTGGCACGTTTCCAGCCGATGGATGCCGATCAGCTGGACGTCTACCAGAAGATGTTCCAGGTCAGCTTCGAGGAGCGCGATCAGCTGCTGCGCCCGCTGGCCGAGAGCGGTCAGGAGGCGGTCGGCTCCATGGGCGATGATACGCCGATGGCCGTGCTGTCGCGCCAGAACCGCGTGCTGACCGACTACTTCCGTCAGAAGTTCGCCCAGGTCACCAATCCGCCGATCGATCCGCTGCGCGAAGCGATCGTGATGTCGCTGGAGACCTGCTGTGGCGCCGAGCTCAACATCTTCGACGCGACACCGGAACACGCGCATCGCCTGATCCTGACCACGCCGGTGCTGTCACCGCGCAAGTTCAATGCGCTGGTCAATCACGAAGATCCGGCCTTCACCTCGCAGACGCTCAAGCTGCACTACGATCCGGCGCAGGACTCCCTCAAGCAGGCGCTCAAGGGCCTCTGTCAGCAGGCCGAGGAAGCAGCGCGCAATGGCAAGGTGATCCTGGTACTCAGCGACTGTGGCTTGAAGAAGGGGCAGCTGCCGATCCACGCCGCACTGGCGACCGGCGCCATCCATCATCACCTCGGTGCACTGGCCCTGCGCCCGCGCGTCAACCTGGTGATCGAGACCGGCTATGCGCGTGATGCGCACCAGATGGCAGTACTGTTCGGGGTGGGCGCCACGGCGGTCTACCCGTACCTTGCCTATCAGGTGATGGCTGACATGCATCGCACCGGCGAGCTGTCCGGCAACCCGGCTGATGCCCGCGAGAACTATCGCAAGGGCATGCAGAAGGGCCTCTACAAGATCCTGTCCAAGATGGGCATCTCGCACATCGGCTCCTATCGTGGCTCGCAGCTGTTCGAGGCGGTCGGCCTCAACAGTGAAGTCATGGACATGTGCTTCACCGGCATGGCCTCGCGCATCGAAGGCGCCGGCTTTGCCGAGCTGCAATTCCAGCAGGAGCTGCTGGCCCGTGAAGCCTGGCTGCCGCGCAAGCGCATCAAGCAGGGCGGGCTGGTCAAGTACGTGCATGGCGGCGAATACCACGCCTACAACCCGGATGTGGTGGTGAAGCTGCAGCAGGCCGTGCAGCAGGGTGACTACGGCAAGTGGAAGGAATTCGCGCGCCTGGTCAACGAGCGCCCGGTGGCGACCATTCGTGACCTGCTGACCCTCAAGCCGGTCGCCGAGCCGCTGCCGATCGAGGAAGTCGAGTCCGTCGAGTCACTGCTGCCGCGCTTCGACAGCGCCGGCATGTCGCTTGGTGCACTGTCTCCCGAGGCACATGAAGCGCTGGCCCAGGCCATGAACGAGGCCGGTGGGCGCTCCAACTCCGGTGAGGGTGGTGAGGACCCGGCGCGTTACGGCACCGTGCGCTCCTCCAAGATCAAGCAGATCGCCTCCGGTCGCTTCGGTGTCACGCCGGCGTACCTGGTCAATGCCGAGGTACTGCAGATCAAGGTCGCCCAGGGCGCCAAGCCCGGTGAAGGCGGTCAGCTGCCAGGCGGCAAGGTCAACGACCTGATCGCACGTCTGCGCTACGCCGTGCCGGGGGTGACACTGATCTCGCCGCCGCCGCACCACGATATCTATTCCATCGAGGATCTGGCGCAGCTGATCTTCGATCTCAAGCAGGTCAATCCGTCGGCGCAGGTCTCGGTCAAGCTGGTCTCCGAGCCGGGGATCGGCACCATCGCCACCGGTGTCGCCAAGGCGTACGCCGACCTGATCACCGTCTCCGGCTATGACGGTGGCACCGCGGCCAGCCCGATCACCTCGATCAAGCACGCCGGTTCCCCGTGGGAGCTGGGGCTGCCCGAGGTGCATCAGGCGCTGCGCATCAACCAGCTGCGCCACAAGATCCGTCTGCAGACGGATGGCGGCCTCAAGACCGGCCTGGACGTGGTCAAGGCCGCGATCCTGGGCGCCGAGAGCTTCGGCTTCGGCACCGCGCCGATGGTCGCGCTGGGCTGCAAGTACCTGCGTATCTGTCACCTGAACAACTGTGCCACCGGTGTCGCGACCCAGCACCAGGCGCTGCGTGACGAGCATTTCCGCGGCACCGTCGAGATGGTCAAGCACTACTTCCGCTTCATCGCCGAGGAAGTGCGCGAGCTGATGGCGCTGCTGGGCGTGCGTCAGATCACCGACCTGATCGGTCGTACCGATCTGCTCGAAGTGCTGGAAGGCGAGACCAACGCGCAGCGTCGTCTCGACCTCACGCCGTTGCTGGGCAATGACTTCGTGCCCAAGGACGCGCCGCAGTTCTGCCAGGTCAGCCGCAACGAGCCGCATGACCCCGGCGCCAAGAACCTCGAGATGCTGGCCGCGATGGAATCGGCGATCGACAGCCGCAGCGGTGGCGAGTTCAGCTTCCATGTCACCAACTGCGATCGCTCGGTGGGCGCGCGTGTCTCGGGTGAAATCGCCAAGCGCTATGGCGAGGCCGGACTGGCGGGCTCGCCGCTCAAGGTCAGCCTGACCGGTGTGGCAGGCCAGAGCTTCGGTGTCTGGAACGCGCACGGACTCGAGATGCATCTGGAAGGCGACGCCAACGACTATGTCGGCAAGGGCATGAACGGCGGCAAGCTGACCATCGTGCCGCCGCGTGGTTCGCGCTTCGAGAGCCACAAGACCGCCATCATCGGCAACACCTGCCTGTACGGGGCGACCGGCGGCAGGCTGTATGCCGCGGGCACCGCCGGCGAGCGCTTCGGGGTGCGTAACTCCGGTGCGCACGCCGTGATCGAAGGCGCGGGTGATCACTGCTGTGAGTACATGACCGGCGGTCTGGTGTGCGTGCTGGGCGAGACAGGCGTCAACTTCGGTGCGGGCATGACCGGCGGCTTCGCCTACGTGCTGGACGAGAATCGCGACTTCGTCGACAAGTACAACCACGAGCTGGTGGAAATCCACCGCATCAATACCGAAGCCATGGAGGCCTATCGTCGCCATCTGCGCGAAGTCATCGAGGAATATGTGGCCGAGACCGGCTCCGAGCGCGGGCGCGACATCCTGCGTGATTTCCCTGACTTCGTGCGTCACTTCTGGTTGGTCAAGCCGAAGGCGGCAAGCCTCAACGGCCTGCTGGACCAGTCACGGCGTCAGCCGGAGTGATCGCACCCCTCACCCCAGCATGCCTCGGGTGAGGGCCCGCACCGCGACGGTGCCCGGATTTTGAAGGAGGATTCATCATGGCCAATCAGCTCGCCAACGACTTCCAGTTCATCGATGTGGGTCGTCAGGACCCGCAGAAGAAAGATGCTCGCGTGCGCGCACGTGAGTTCAACGAGATCTATGCCGAGTTCAAGCCGGTAGAAGCCGCCAGCCAGGCACATCGCTGCCTGGGCTGTGGCAACCCCTACTGTGAGTGGAAGTGCCCGGTACACAACTACATTCCCAACTGGCTGAAGCTGGTCTCCGAGGGCAATATCCTTGAAGCCGCCGAGCTTTCGCACCAGACCAACTCGCTGCCGGAAGTCTGTGGTCGCGTCTGCCCGCAGGACCGTCTCTGCGAGGGCGACTGCACCCTGAATGACGGCTTCGGTGCCGTCACCATCGGCTCGGTGGAGAAGTACATCACCGACACCGCCTTCGCCATGGGCTGGCGCCCCGACATGTCCAAGGTCAGCTGGACCGACAAGCGCGTCGCCATCATCGGTGCAGGCCCGGCGGGTCTCGGTGCCGCCGATATCCTGGTGCGCAATGGCGTGCGTCCGGTGATCTATGATCGCCATCCGGAAATCGGCGGTCTGCTGACCTTCGGTATCCCGGAGTTCAAGCTCGAGAAGGGCGTGATGACGCGTCGCCGCGAGATCTTCGAAGAGATGGGCATGGAGTTCCGTCTCAACGTCGAGGTCGGGCGTGATGTGACCTTCGATGCGCTGCTCGAGGAATACGATGCCGTCTTCCTGGGCATGGGGACCTACAACCCCATGAGTGGCGGCTTCCCGGGCGAGGATCTGCCGGGCGTGTACAAGGCGCTCGACTTCCTGGTCGCCAACGTCAATCACTGCCTGGGCTTCGAGAAGGACCCGGCGGATTACGTCTCCATGGAAGGCAAGAAGGTCGTGGTGCTCGGCGGTGGTGATACCGCGATGGACTGCAACCGCACCTCCATCCGCCAGGGCGCGGAAAGCGTGACCTGCGCCTACCGTCGTGACGAGGCCAACATGCCGGGCTCACGTCGTGAGGTGACCAATGCCCGCGAAGAGGGCGTCGATTTCCTCTTCAACCGTCAGCCGGTGGCAGTGGTCGGCGATGGCAAGGTCGAAGGCGTCAAGGTCGTGCGCACCCGTCTGGGTGAGCCGGATGCCAATGGTCGTCAGCGTCCGGAAGTGGTGCCGGGCTCTGAAGAGATTCTGCCGGCGGATGCCGTGGTCGTGGCCTTCGGCTTCCAGGCAAGCCCTGCGCCGTGGTTCGCCGACTTCGACATCGCCGTCGATGAGCGTGGCCGCATCGCGACCAGCGCCGAGCGTCATGCCTTCCAGACCACCAATGCCAAGGTGTTCGCTGGCGGTGACATGGTGCGCGGCTCCGATCTGGTGGTGACCGCCATCGATGAAGGTCGCCGTGCCGCTGAAGGGATTCTTGATTTCCTGGAAGTGTAAAGATCATGTGACGTCACGCATCAGGCCCGCCACGGCGGGTCTGATGCGTGATGGCGGGTGCATCGGATGGCGACGCGAGATGGGCAGGTGGTGGCATTCAAATTGAGCCGGAGCAGCCTTTCCGCTAGACTGGCGACCCATCCTGATCCGTTCCCCCCGGATCTCTCCTACAGCTCACGTTTTCGGCAGGTTTCCATGACACGATTTATCTTCGTGACGGGCGGCGTTGTGTCCTCGCTTGGCAAGGGCATCGCATCCGCTTCGCTGGCGGCTATTCTCGAGGCCCGTGGCCTCAAGGTCACCATCCTCAAGCTGGATCCGTACATCAACGTCGATCCGGGCACCATGAGCCCGTTCCAGCACGGCGAAGTCTTTGTCACCGAAGATGGCGCGGAAACCGACCTCGACCTCGGTCACTACGAGCGTTTCATCCGCTCGCGCATGACTCAGGGCAACAACTTCACCACCGGTCGCGTCTACGAGCACGTGCTGCGCAAGGAGCGCCGCGGTGACTACCTCGGCGGAACGGTGCAGGTCATCCCGCACATCACCGACGAGATCAAGCGTCGCGTGATCGCCGGCGGTGAAGGCTATGACGTCGCACTGGTCGAGATCGGCGGTACCGTGGGTGACATCGAGTCGCTGCCGTTCCTGGAGTCCATCCGTCAGCTGCGTGCGCAGCTGGGTGGCGAGCGTGCACTCTTCATGCACCTGACGCTGGTGCCGTACATCAAGACGGCCGGTGAGACCAAGACCAAGCCGACCCAGCACAGCGTCAAGGAGCTGCGCTCCATCGGTATCCAGCCGGATATCCTGATCTGCCGCAGCGAAGTCGAGATCGAGGAAAGCGAGCGTCGCAAGATCTCGCTGTTCACCAACGTCGAAGAGCGTGCTGTCGTCTCCCTGCAGGATGCCGACACCATCTATCGCATTCCGTTGATGCTCCACGAAGCCGGCCTCGACGAGATCGTCTGCGACAAGTTCCGCCTGGAGGCCAAAGAGGCCGACATGTCCGAGTGGGTCGCGGTGCTCGACGCCAAGCTCAATCCGCTCAAGACCATCAACATCGCGATGGTCGGCAAGTACATGGAGCTGCTCGACGCCTACAAGTCGCTGAACGAGGCGCTGATCCACGCCGGTATCCAGGGGCGTGTGAAGGTCAACGTCGACTTCATCGACTCCGAGGAGATCGAGCGCAACGGCACCGACCGTCTGATCGGCAAGGACGCGGTGCTGGTGCCGGGCGGCTTCGGCGAGCGTGGTGTGGAAGGCAAGATCGCCACTGCGCGCTTCGCGCGTGAGAACAAGGTGCCATATCTGGGCATCTGCCTGGGCATGCAGGTTGCCGTCATCGAGTTCGCGCGTAACGTGGCAGGCTGGAGCGATGCCAACTCCACCGAGTTCACCCATGACACTCAGCACCCGGTGGTCGGTCTGATCACCGAGTGGCTGACGCCGGAAGGCAAGATCGAGACCCGCGACGCGGCGTCTGATCTGGGCGGCACCATGCGTCTCGGTGGCCAGGCCTGCAGCCTGCTCAACGGCTCCAAGGCGCATCAGGCCTATGGCAGCGATGAGATCGTCGAGCGTCACCGTCACCGCTATGAGGTCAACGACCAGTTCGTGCCGGCCCTGGAAGAAGCGGGCCTGATCTTCTCCGGTCGCAGCGTCGACAACTCGCTGGTCGAGATGGTCGAGCTGCTGGATCACCCGTGGTTCGTGGCATGTCAGTTCCACCCGGAATTCACCTCCACGCCGCGTGATGGCCATCCGCTGTTCACCGGCTTCGTGAATGCCGCGCTCAATCACAAGGCGGCGCGTACTCGCGGCGAGTGATAGGGTGTTGAGCGGGCGCCACCTCGGGTGGCGCCCGTAGGTCTTCTCCGCGGTGGTTGCATGTCTTGATGTTCGCCAGAGCATCCTCAGGCAGACTGCCGATGGACAACGATTTGATGGACGGTGCAGAGATGAGCAACGAACAACGCGTGATCGATTTTGCGGGTCTGCAAGTCGCCAACGATCGCCCGATGACGCTTTTCGGTGGCATGAACGTGCTCGAATCGCGGGAGTTGGCGCTGGAAGTCGCCGAGCAGTACGTCGAAGTGACGTCACGTCTGGGCATGCCGTACGTCTTCAAGGCCAGCTTCGACAAGGCCAATCGCAGCTCCATGCACTCCTACCGCGGTCCCGGGATGGAGAAGGGACTCGAGATTCTGGCCGAGATCAAGTCGCGCTTCGGTGTGCCGATCATCACGGACGTGCATGAGCCGCATCAGGCGGCGGCCGTGGCGGAAGTGGCCGATGTCATCCAGCTGCCGGCCTTCCTGGCGCGGCAGACGGACCTGGTCGTGGCCATGGCGCGCACCGGCGCCGTCATCAACGTCAAGAAGCCGCAGTTCCTCGCGCCGCACGAGATGCGCCATATCGTCGCCAAGTGCGGTGAAGCGGGCAATGACCGGATTCTGCTGTGCGAGCGTGGCTCCAGCTTCGGTTACAACAACCTGGTGGTCGACATGCTCGGCATGGCCGAGATGAAGGATAGCGGCCTGCCGGTATTGTTCGATGTCACCCACTCGCTGCAGCGCCCGGGCGGGCGGGCCGATTCCGCTGGCGGCCGTCGTGAGCAGGTCTTTGATCTGGCACGCTCCGGTGTCGCATTGGGGCTGGCGGGTCTGTTCCTCGAAGCGCATCCGGACCCGGACAACGCCAAGTGTGACGGCCCCTGCGCCTTGCCGCTGGACCAGCTAGAACCCTTCCTGCGCCAGCTGCAATCGCTGGATGCGCTGGTCAAGGGCTTCGCGCCGCTGGACATTCGTTGAGCAGGACTACTGGCCGTTCACCCCTGTGTGAGCGGCCTTTTTGCACTATGGGCAAGATGCCCGTCGTGGTGTTTCAATCCCCCGTGTAGAGGACGACACAAGATGGCCAATATCGTCGAAATCCGCGCCCTTGAGGTGCTCGATTCCCGTGGTAACCCGACCGTACAGGCCGAGGTCGTGCTGGAAGGTGGCCAACGCGCCAGTGCCTGCGCTCCTTCCGGTGCCTCCACCGGTTCGCGTGAAGCGCTGGAATTGCGTGATGGCGACAAGAGCCGTTATCTGGGCAAGGGCGTGCTGAAGGCAGTCGAAGCCGTCAATGGCGCGATCCGCGAGCGCCTCGTGGGCATGGATGCACTCGACCAGCGCGCGCTGGACGATGCCATGCTGGCGCTGGACGGTACCGAGAACAAGGAATCGCTGGGTGCCAACGCGATTCTTGCCGTCTCTCTGGCGGCTGCCAAGGCGGCAGCGCAGGCCAAGGGCATCGAGCTCTACGCTCATATCGCTGAGCTCTACGGCCAGCCGGGCCAGTACTCCATGCCGGTGCCGATGATGAACATCATCAACGGCGGTGAGCATGCCGACAACAATGTCGACATCCAGGAGTTCATGGTCCAGCCGGTCGGCGCGCCGACCTTCCGTGAAGCACTGCGCACCGGCGCCGAGATCTTCCACGCGCTGAAGAAGGTGCTGCAGGGTCGCGAGCTGAGCACCTCCGTGGGCGATGAAGGTGGCTTTGCACCGAACCTGGCGTCCAACTCCGAAGCACTGGCCGTCATCAAGCAGGCCGTCAGCGATGCGGGCTACACCCTGGGCACCGATGTGACCCTGGCGCTGGATTGCGCGTCTTCCGAGTTCTACAAGGACGGTCAGTACAACCTGTCCGGCGAAGGCAAGAGCTTCGACGCACGTGGTTTCGTCGACTATCTGGCCGGCCTGGCCGCGGAATATCCGATCGTCTCCATCGAAGACGGCATGGACGAGTCCGACTGGGAAGGCTGGAAGATGCTGACCGACGAGCTGGGCGACAAGGTGCAGCTGGTCGGCGACGATCTGTTCGTCACCAACACGCGCATCCTGAGCCGCGGTATCGATGAAGGCATCGGCAACTCCATCCTGATCAAGTTCAACCAGATCGGCTCGCTGTCCGAGACCCTGGATGCGATCAAGATGGCGCAGGCCGCCGGCTTCACCGCGGTCATCTCCCACCGCAGTGGCGAGACCGAAGACACCACCATCGCTGACCTCGCCGTCGGTACCTGTGCTGGCCAGATCAAGACCGGCTCTCTGTGCCGCTCTGACCGTGTCGCCAAGTACAACCGTCTGCTGGTGATCGAGCAGCAGCTGGGTGACGTGGCTTACAACGGCCTGAAAGAGATCAAGGGTCAGTAATCGCCTGTGATGTGAGGGGCTCAACGCCCAGCATCGCAGAGGTAACTTGCAACGGGGTCGTGCCTTCTGGCACGGCCCCGTTGTGCATTGCAGGCGATGATTGAGTGCGTTTGAGGGGGATGCAGGAAACAGGCCGCTTTCAGGCACTGATTTCGTGTAAGCCATCTCTTACAAATCCCGCAGGACAATCGAGACACTGGCTGCGAGTCGCCTGCGGATATGAACGTATGTTCTTCAATATCTATTTGATTTTATTGAGGATATTTTCTTTGACGGCCTATTCAGGTATAGCGGGTTAAGCGGTTTGGCTAGTTGCCTCGCCGGCGAATGCTGCCCAGAATGGCTGCATGGACGTGAGGGTGCGGCGGGACACCGCAGTCTCGGCAGGATGCCAACGGGATGATCAGAAAAGACTTGATGGCGAGACAGGACGTTTCGCCCCGCTGAGTAGGACGCTCGGCGGAAAAGGACCTGACATGGACGTCGGTAGCAGAGAGCTGCATATCTTCGCTTGAAGGAGTCAGGCGAGAGATGCCAGGGAAGCAAGGATAGCGGGCATGACACCGGAGTGTGTCAGGATCAGGATGATCCGTCGGCGATGGGAAGCGCCACACAGGCAGGAAGCACGATAACGACACGGAGTGTCGAAGAGCCTCAGGCTCTGATATGCAGTCAGGAAGCTTGCCCTTCACAGGAAGTGACGGATGACGGGACATCATCCGCGTCAGGAATGATGGGGCAGACAGCGGCAGCATCAAGTGACAGGAAGCCACGACAAGGATGGTCGGACAAGGAATGTCGTGAGGCTGTCAGCTGCACAGGCAGGGAGCGGTACGGGCAGGACGCCGGGCAATGCATGGGCAGGACAGCAGGACAGGCAAATATCTGCACTAACGGGCATTGCGGTGGGACAGCTGCGCGAGCAGTGCTGCAATGCCCGCCACGCGTGACGGTGCGCCCCGAATGACAGGATGTCGTGAAGGGCAGGGACAGCACTCAGGAGTGCGATCCAGGATGGATCGACAGGGACACGCTTAGAGCGGGCGACCTTACGGGGTCGCCCTTTTTTATGCTCAGATGTCAGGAGGCTGAGCACCTGACATGAGCTTGAGTCACCGACTTCAGGCACCGGCTTCCGGCATCAGATATAAAAACGGCAGCGGCTCCCGGGGGAATCGCTGCCGTTTCTTTCGTGAGAGCCGGGCTTGCCCAGTCAGGGCGGGCAAGCCGCTTGCCACGTGAGATGCGGGTTGCTTGAGGGGCTTACTGCTCCAGATACTCAAGCTTGCCATCGACACCATCCCACTTCTCGGCGTCTTCCATGGCGTCCTTCTTCTCGCTGATGTTCGGCCAGACTTCGGCCAGATCGGCATTCAGCTCGATGAATTCCTTCTGGTTCTCCGGCACTTCATCTTCGGAGAAGATGGCTTCGGCGGGGCATTCCGGCTCACACAGCGCGCAGTCAATGCACTCATCCGGGTTGATCACCAGGAAGTTCGGGCCTTCGTAGAAGCAATCCACCGGGCAGACTTCCACGCAGTCGGTGTATTTGCAGCGAATGCAGTTCTCGGTGACGATGAATGCCATGCAGGTCTCCTGACGCGGATTGGCGTCTCTCTCGTAGGTCGTGGTCCAGGCGCCCACCATGTGTCGTCTCGGCGACATCATGGTCTTCAGGTTATAAGCGGCGCAGATGTTATAAGGCGTTATTCTAGTGGCGCTCTGCCGCCCCCGCAATCAGCAGGGGCGGATCGTTTTGGAATGGTGCTATGCCCGAAGGTTGCTGTCGAGCCTTGCCGCTCATTCTCGGGCCTTGCCACTCATTCTCGGGCCAGGCGCGCCAACGCTGGCTCGGTGCGACGGCGCTCAGCGCTGACGGTGCCATTCGTAGATCAGCTCCAGCGCTCGCTTGGGGCTCAGATCATCCGGGTCAAGACCATTGAGGGTCTCGACGACCGGATGCGGCGGTGCCGCGAACAGGTCATTCTGTTGCGGTACCGGCTGGCCCAGCGCATCCTCGCGCGCCACCTGTGGACGATCGACTTCCTGCTGCTCCAGACTGGTCAGCTTCTCGCGTGCCCGCAGGATGACGCTCTGCGGCACCCCAGCCAGCTGGGCTACCTGCAGGCCATAGCTCTGGCTGGCGGGGCCTTCCTCGACGCGGTGCATGAAGACGATGCCATCGCCGTGCTCAGCGGCCGTCAGATGCACGTTGGCGACGGCATCGGCATGCTCGGGCAGCGCTGTCATCTCGAAGTAATGGGTCGCGAACAGGGTGAAGGCACGCGTGCGCGCCAGATGCTCGGCGCTGGCCCATGCCAGTGACAGACCATCGAAGGTCGAGGTGCCGCGGCCGATCTCATCCATCAACACCAAGCTCTCGTCAGTGGCGTTGTGCAGGATGCTGGCGGTCTCGGTCATCTCGACCATGAAGGTCGAGCGTCCGCCGGCCAGGTCATCCGAGGAGCCGATGCGCGTGAAGATGCGGTCCAGCGGGCCGATGCAGGCGCGCGAAGCCGGCACGAAGCTGCCGGTATGCGCGAGCAGAGCGATCAGTGCCGTCTGGCGCATGTAGGTGGACTTACCGCCCATGTTGGGGCCGGTGATCACCAGCATGCGCCGCGCATCATCGAAGCGCACATCGTTGGGGACGAAGGGATGATCGCTGACATGTTCGACCACCGGATGGCGGCCGCCTTCGATATCGATGCCCGGGGTCTCGCTGAGTTCGGGGCGCACGAAATCGAGCGCGGCGGCGCGATCGGCGAAGGCGGTCAGTACATCCAGTGACGCCAGCGCGCGGGCCGTCTGCTGCAGGCCATCCAGTTCGGTATTCAGGTCGTCCAGCAGGTGCTCGTACAGCAGCTTCTCGCGCGCCAGTGACTTGGACTTGGCGGACAGCGCCTTGTCCTCGAACTCCTTGAGCTCGGGGATGATGAAGCGCTCGGCATTCTTGAGGGTCTGGCGACGGATGTATTCCGGCGGGGCCTCGGCCGATTGCGAGCGCGGCAGCTCGATGAAGTAGCCATGCACGCGGTTGTAGCCGACCTTGAGGTTGCTCAGGCCGGTGCGCTCGCGCTCGCGGGTCTCGAGTGCGACCAGATACTGGCCGGCGTTCTCGGACAGGCCGCGATACTCGTCCAGCTCATCGTCGTAGCCATCGGCGATCACGCCACCATCGCGCAGCACCGCCGGCGGATTCTCGACCAGCGCCTCGCTGAGCATCGCGGAAAGTGCCGGGAACAGGCGGATGGCATCGCGCAGGTCATCGATGGCGCTGCCTTTCTCGACGCTGGCGAGCACGGCGCGCAGCTCGGGCAGGGTGTTGAGGCCATCGCGCAGGCGTGCCATGTCACGGGGGCGTGCGCTGCGCAGCGCGACACGGGCGAGGATACGCTCCACATCGCCGATGCGCTTGAGCAGACCTTGCAGTTCGAAGGGATAGTCGCCATCCAGCAGACGTTGCACCGCCGCCTGACGCTGGCCGATCTGGAGCTGATCGCGCAGCGGGCGGTTGAGCCAGCGCTTGAGCAGGCGTGAGCCCATCGCGGTCGCGGTGATGTCCAGCACGCTGGCCAGCGTGTTGTCGCTGGTGCCGCCCAGGTTGGTGTCGATCTCGAGATTGCGACGGCTGGCGGCATCGATCACCACCGAGTCATCGCGGCTTTCGACGGCCAGCGCGGTCACGTGGGGCAGGCCGGTACGCTGGGTGTCGCGAGCGTAATCGAGCAGGGCACCGGCTGCCGTGACGGCGCGCGTCAGGTGGCTGCAGCCGAAGCCGTTGAGGTCCTGGACGCCGAACTGATCGCACAGCAGGCGCAAGGCAGTCTCGTGATCGAAGTGCCAATCGCTCTGGCGGGTCAGGCCCGGACGAGAAGACAGGCTGGCGGGGAGGGTACGGCTTTCGCCGACCATGACTTCGGCAGGCGACAGGCGCTGGATCTCGGCCAGCAGCTCGTCATCACCATTGACCTCGAGCACGCTGAAGCGACCGGAGGAGAGCTCGAGAGCGGCCAGGCCCCAGGTCTCGCCATCACGGTGCAGCGCCACCAGCAGGTTGTCGCGGCTGGCATCCAGCAGCGCCTCATCATGCAGTGTCCCCGGGGTGACGATACGCACGACCTTGCGCTCGACAGGCCCCTTGCTGGTCGCCGGGTCACCGATCTGCTCACAGATGGCTACCGATTCGCCCATCTTGACCAGGCGTGCCAGATAGCCTTCGGCGCTGTGGTAGGGCACCCCTGCCATGGGGATCGGGGAACCGCCGGAGCTGCCGCGCGCCGTCAGCGTGATATCGAGCAGTTGTGCTGCGCGCTTGGCGTCTTCATGAAACAGTTCATAGAAGTCGCCCATGCGATAGAACAGCAGCACGCCGGGGTGCTCGCGTTTGATCTTCATGTACTGCGTCATCATCGGCGTCATCTGGGGCGCGCTGTTCTTGGCCATGGCCATGGACTTCCTTGACTGCACTGCAATGGGAAAAAGCACACATGCGAGAACACGGCATGCGGGATGCGCGATATTCTACGGACTGGCGCGGCCGGCTCCAATGCCTGTGATGTCTCATGCTCGCTGCCCTTTTCACCCGATGACCTCCACAAGGAGAAAGTTCGTGAGCCAATTGACTGGTACGACCCCTGAGGCTGCGTGCGCGAATGCCCTGGCTGAGCAGTTGCAGGCGCTGGCAGTCGCGCGCGGCGTGCGCGTCACCACCGCCGAGTCGTGCACCGGGGGCGGGGTGAGCGCGGCGATCACGGCGATTGCCGGCAGTTCCAGCTATTTCGATGCAGGCTACGTGACTTATTCCAATGCCACCAAGCAGCGCCTGCTGGGGGTCAGTGAGGCATCGCTTGAAACATTCGGTGCCGTCTCCGAGGCAGTCGTGTGCGAGATGGTACGGGGCGCCTGTCGCGAAAGCGGCGCTGAGCTGGGGGTGGCGATCAGCGGTGTGGCCGGCCCCGGCGGGGGAAGTGACGAGAAGCCCGTCGGCACCGTGTGGCTGGCGTGGGGGAGCGAGGCGCGCCAGCAGGCACGCTGCTGTCACTTTCCCGGCGACCGGCAGGCCGTGCGTGACGCCGCGGTGCGGGAAGCGTTGCAGGGCTTGATCGAGCGCGTGGAGGCCTTGCAGATCGGCACCGAAGACGCGTGAGCCCGATGCAAGCCCCGCGTTGAGGGTGCTGCCTGAAAAAGCGCATCACCGGACTGGCAGAGTGACGCAACTTGCGGCATTATACTGTCCATGTATACAGGGTTTTGCCACGACACCTCAGCCGCTAGTCTGACGGTGTCTGCTCAGCTCTCAGTGACAGAATTCTCTATTCCAGGTGGCAGCCCGTGTGGCTCCGCCGTTCGACAGGAGGCCACATGGCAAAGGACGACAATCGTACCAAGGCGCTGAACGCGGCGCTGTCCCAGATCGAGCGCCAGTTCGGCAAGGGCGCCGTCATGCGCATGGGCGATGCCCCGCGTGTGGCCATCCCGTCGGTTTCCACCGGTTCTCTGGGGCTGGATATCGCACTCGGCATCGGCGGCCTGCCCTTCGGGCGCGTGGTCGAGATCTATGGCCCGGAATCCTCGGGCAAGACGACACTGACCCTCTCGGTCATCGCCCAGGCGCAGAAGCAGGGCAAGGTCTGTGCCTTCATCGATGCCGAGCACGCACTGGATCCGTCCTACGCCGAGAAGCTGGGCGTCAATCTGGACGAGATGCTGGTCTCCCAGCCGGACACCGGTGAGCAGGCGCTCGAGATCGTCGACATGCTGGTACGCTCCGGCGGTGTTGACGTCATCATCGTCGACTCCGTGGCGGCACTGACGCCGCGTGCCGAGATCGAAGGCGAGATGGGCGACTCCCACGTCGGCCTGCAGGCGCGTCTGATGTCCCAGGCACTGCGCAAGGTGACCGGTCACATCAAGAACGCCAACTGCATGGTGGTGTTCATCAACCAGATCCGCATGAAGATCGGCGTGATGTTCGGTAGCCCCGAAACCACGACTGGCGGTAACGCACTGAAGTTCTACTCCAGTGTGCGTCTGGATATCCGTCGTACCGGCTCCGTGAAGTCCGGTGATGAAGTCACCGGTAACGAGACCCGCGTCAAGGTCGTCAAGAACAAGGTCGCGCCGCCGTTCCGTCAGGCCGAGTTCCAGATTCTCTACGGCAAGGGTATCTATCACGCCGGTGAGGTGATCGACCTGGGCGTGCAGTGTGGTCTGGTCGGCAAGTCAGGCGCCTGGTACAGCTATCAGGGCAGCAAGATCGGTCAGGGCAAGGCCAACTCCGCCCAGTACCTGGAAGACAATCCCGCCATCATGGAGGAGATTGAAACCCAGATCCGTGCCCAGTTGCTGGCAGCGCCGGAAGCCAAGGAAGAGCCGAAAGAGACCGCGGCCGCCGAGAGTGAAGACGACCTGGATATCGATCTCGATTGAGGTTCGTCCAGAAGAAAGAGCAAGAGCGCCAGCCGCCAGGCTGGCGTCATCGCACTGTGTCGTTTCCGACCCGGTGCGATGATCCCAAGGCGCCCGCCCCGATGACTCGGAGGCGGGCGCCTTGCGTTCACGTCCATCGATGTTCTTCTGCTCAACCCCAGGGAGCATGACCATGCACGATGACAGCGCTGAAATGGGTGGGCCTGAGTATCAACCGCTCGACTCAGGCGCGATGACGCCGCAACGGCGTGCGCGCAATGATGCCATCGCGCGTCTGGCGCGCCGCGAACATAGTCGCCGCGAGCTGCACGACTATCTCAAGGAGCGTGACTACCTGCGGGCGGTCAGCGATGACGAGTTGGCACAGCGGCAAGCCGCGGGCGAGGAGGGCGCACAGGCGGCCTTGAGTCGCGATGAGGTCGAGCTGCTGATCGAGGAGGTGCTGGAGCGCATGGCCGAGGAGGGCCTGCAATCCGATGAGCGCTTTGCCGCCAGCTTCCTGCGGACGCGAGTGCTGCGCGGGCAGGGGCCGAGGCGTATCCAGCAGGAGCTGCGCCAGCGTGGTATCGATAGCGAGACGCTCAATGCCGTGATGCGTGCCGCCAGTGACCCGACGCCGGATGCCTTCGGTCATGTCGAGGCGGTGGATTTCTTCGAACTGGCGCGCGATACGCTGGCCAGGCGCTTTACCGGCCCCGGCGAGGGACACAAGGAGCGCGCACGGCGCGAGCGATTTCTGCTCCAGCGTGGCTTCGACTATGAGCAGCTGCGCTATGCCATGGAGTCCGCCTGGAGTGATGAGGGCGAAGAAGGCTAGCTGGCGGGCGGCTGTTTGGCTCTCATGACGCGCAAACCGGCGCTTCAAGACATTTCCCCCCCTTTAGCTTGCGCGAACAGGCGTTATACTAGGTCGTCTTGCGACGGCACGGGGCAGGCGCCTTCTTTCATGCTTTTCATTGCACCTCCATGCATACCCACATGGATGAATATGCAGAAACCATGCGGAAGTCATGCAGAAGACCCCCGGAGCGTCTTTACGCACATCGCTACGGAACCTCTATGAAAAGCGCAGAAATCAGAAACGCCTTCCTGACCTATTTCGAGAAGCAGGGCCATACCATCGTTCCCACCAGCTCCCTGGTGCCGAACAACGACCCGACCCTGCTGTTCACCAACGCCGGCATGGTGCCCTTCAAGGATGTCTTCCTGGGCCGTGACCCGCGTGGCTACAGCCGTGCGACCTCCGCGCAGCGCTGCGTGCGCGCCGGTGGCAAGCACAATGACCTGGACAACGTCGGCTATACCGCCCGTCACCACACCTTCTTCGAGATGCTGGGCAACTTCAGCTTCGGCGACTACTTCAAGCGCGAAGCCATCCAGTTCGCCTGGAAGTTTCTGACCGAAGAACTCGGCCTGCCGAAGGAGAAGCTGTGGGTCACCGTGCACGTTAGCGATGACGAAGCCCGTGACATCTGGTTCAACGAGGTCGGCATCGATCAGAACCGCTTCTCGCGTCTCGACGAGGACAACTTCTGGCAGATGGGTGACACCGGTCCGTGCGGCCCGTCCTCCGAGATCTTCTATGACCACGGCGAAGATGTCGCCGGTGGCCCGCCGGGCAGCCCGGACGAGGATGGCGATCGCTACATCGAGATCTGGAACCTGGTCTTCATGCAGTTCGACCGTGACGCCGAGGGCACGCTGCACCCGCTGCCCAAGCCGTCCATCGATACCGGCATGGGTCTGGAGCGTGTCGCGGCCGTGATGCAGGGCGTGCACTCCAACTACGAGATCGACCTGTTCCAGAATCTGCTGGCCGCCGCGGCCGAGATCATCGGTCACGACAACATCGCCACGCCGTCACTGCGCGTGGTGGCTGACCACATCCGCTCGTGTGCCTTCCTGATCGCCGATGGCGTGCTGCCGTCCAACGAAGGCCGTGGCTACGTGCTGCGTCGCATCATCCGTCGCGCAGTGCGTCACGGTCACAAGCTGGGGGCGCGTGGCAGCTTCTTCTACAAGCTGGTCGCGGCTCTGGACAGCGAGATGGGCGATGCCTATCCGGAACTGCGCGCCGCACGCGAGCAGATCGAACGTGTGCTGCTCAAGGAAGAAGAGCAGTTCGCGCGTACGCTGGAACATGGCATGAAGCTTCTGGAAGAAGCCATCGCTGGCCTCGAGGGCAATACCCTCGACGGCGAGACCATCTTCAAGCTCTACGACACCTACGGCTTCCCCTATGACCTGACCGCCGACATCTGCCGCGAGCGCGAGCTGATCCTCGATGAGGCAGGTTTCCAGGCGGCCCTGGAAGCACAGCGTGATCGCGCCCGTGCGGCCAGCAACTTCGGCGGCGACTATTCCGCCAACCTGGTGCTGGAAGGCGAGACCGTCTTCACCGGTTACGACCGGCTGGAAGGGGAAGCCACCGTCACCTCGCTGTTCGACGCCGAAGGCAATGCCGTCGAGCAGCTCGAGGTGGACACCAAGGGCATCGTGGTGCTCGATACCACCCCGTTCTACGGCGAGTCAGGCGGCCAGGCCGGTGACACCGGTTATCTGCATCTGGATGGCGGCCGCTTCCAGGTCAGCGATACCCAGAAGCAGACCGGCCATCACCTGCACCACGGTGTGCTGATCGAAGGCGCTCTCAAGGTCGGTGACAAGGTGCGTCCGCAGGTCGATGCCGAGCTGCGCGCGGCTTCCGTGCGCAACCACTCCGCCACGCACCTGCTGCACGAAGCGCTGCGTCTGGTGCTGGGTGAGCACGTTCAGCAGAAGGGCTCGCTGGTCACGGCCGAGCGTTTGCGCTTCGACTTCAGTCACTTTGAGGCGATGACGGCCGAGCAGCTGTCCGAGGTCGAGCGCATCGTCAACGCGCAGATCCTGGCCAACGCCGAGACCACCATCGAGTTCATGAGCCTCGATGAGGCCAAGGCGCGTGGCGCAGCGGCGCTCTTCGATGCCAAGTATGGTGAGGAAGTCCGCGTGCTGACCATCGGTCAGGATGCCTTCTCCATCGAGCTGTGCGGCGGGACTCACGTCAAGCGCAGCGGCGACATCGGCCAGATGCACATTCTCGCCGAGACCGGCATCGCGTCCGGCGTGCGTCGTATCGAGGCCATCACCGGTCGCGCCGCGCGTGACTTCCTGCTCGCGCAGGAAGCGACTCTGGCTCGCCTCGGTGAGCGCCTCAAGGCCAAGCCGGAGCAGGTCGAAGAGCGCGTCGGCAGCCTGCTGGAGCGCAATCGCGGCCTCGAGAAGGAGCTTGAACGCCTCAAGGCCAAGCTGGCGTCCGCTTCGGCCAGCGACATGCTCAGCGACATCGCGAATGTCCAGGGCATCAAGGTGCTGGCCAAGCAGGTCGAAGGCGTCTCCGGCAAGGAGCTGCGCGGCCTGATGGATGACCTCAAGTCCAAGCTCGGCTCCGGCATCCTGGTGCTCGGCGTCGCGGACGGTGACAAGGTCAGCCTGATCGCCGGTGTCACCGACGACCTGACCTCGCGCGTCAAGGCGGGTGATCTGGTGCGCCACGTGGCCGAGCAGGTCGGCGGCAAGGGGGGCGGTCGTGCTGACATGGCCCAGGCCGGTGGCAGTGACGCCGCCTCGCTTCCGGGCGCACTGGCCGGTGTGCCATCATGGGTAGACGCCCAGCTGGGCTGACAGTACAAGATGAAGGCCGGGCTCCTCTTGGGGAGACCCGGCCTCTTTTTGGGCTCACATGAGCTTCATGTGGGGACAACGCAAACGGACACGGATATCGGAAACGCACATGGCGCTATACGTTCAGAAGTTCGGAGGCACTTCGGTCGGCTCGGTGGAGCGGATCAAGGCCGTCGCCGAGAAGGTCAAGCGATTCCGCGATGAAGGCCATCAGATTGTCGTGGTCGTCTCTGCCATGAGTGGCGAGACCAACCGACTGATCGGTCTCGCCAGCGAGATCAATGATGACCCGACACCGCGCGAGATGGACATGCTGGTCTCCACTGGCGAGCAGGTCACCATTTCCCTGCTGGCCATGGCGCTGCAGAAGATCGGCGTCGACGCGACCTCCTACACAGGGGCGCAGGTGGGAATCCGCACCGATAGCGCGCACACCAAGGCGCGTATCCAGCACATCGATACCGATGACCTGCGTGAGGACCTCGACGATGGCAAGGTGGTCGTGGTGGCAGGCTTCCAGGGTGTCGATGAAGAGGGCAACATCACGACGCTCGGTCGTGGTGGCTCTGACACCACCGGTGTCGCCCTGGCTGCCGCACTGAAGGCGGATGAGTGCCAGATCTACACCGATGTCGATGGTGTCTATACCACTGACCCGCGCGTGTGCTCCAAGGCACGTCGTCTGGAAACGGTGACCGTCGAGGAAATGCTGGAAATGGCGAGCCTGGGCTCCAAGATCCTGCAGATCCGTTCGGTGGAATTCGCCGGCAAGTACAATGTTCCCCTGCGTGTGCTGTCTTCCTTCGAGGATGGCCCGGGTACCCTGATCGTCGCTGAGGAAGAAGACAACATGGAAGAACCGCTGATCTCCGGCATCGCCTTCAATGTCAACGAAGCCAAGCTGACTCTGCTCAACACGCCGGATATCCCGGGTGTCGCTTCCAAGATTCTGGGCCCGATCGCCGATTCCAACATCGAAATCGACATGATCGTCCAGAACGTCTCTCCGGACGGCAATACCACTGACTTCTCCTTCACCGTCGCCAAGACCGACTTCAAGGCGACCCAGCGCATCCTGACCGAGACGGTGATTCCGTCCGTCGGTGGTGGTGAGATGCGCGGTGATGACAACATCGCCAAGGTCTCGCTGGTCGGTGTCGGCATGCGTTCTCACGCCGGTGTCGCCTCCAAGATGTTCCGCGTACTGGCGGAAGAAGGCATCAATATCCGCATGGTCTCCACTTCAGAGATCAAGATTTCCGTCCTGATCGACGAGAAATTCATGGAGCTGGCGGTTCGCTCCCTGCACACCGCCTTCGGGCTGGATGCAGAAGCGATCAGCGACGAGACTGCCTGAGTCTCACCACGGAACGTGCAGCAAGGAAGTCGTAAAGACACCGACAATCAATGACTTGCCCAAGTCGTTAAGCGTCGGTGCCCAGGCCGGGGATGTTGGTCTGGCTGACGTGCGGCACGTGAAGTCGATAGCGCCCGATGTATTTTCTGTCATTCTTCTGAATGTCAGTCTGTGCATCGGGCGCTTTCATTCAACGTGTCTATCGGGTGTGATGAAGGTATGGCATTGGCCGTCGGAGCATGCATAGCGCATAATTCGAGCTTCATGCATCAGGGTGGTCGACTTGTCCCGGTCGATCGCCGCCTCCACATCCCGTTGAAGTCCCAGCTGTTTTGAATTTCTGACAAGGAGATCAGTCATGCTCATCCTGACCCGTAGAGTGGGTGAAACTCTGATGATCGGAGACGACATCACTGTCACTGTTCTCGGAGTGAAAGGTAATCAGGTGCGTATCGGTGTGAACGCGCCCAAGGACGTTGCCGTCCATCGAGAAGAGATCTATCAGCGCATCCAGCGTGAGAAAGAAGACAATGGCGATGCCATCGCCTGACGGCATGCTGCGCCTGCACGTCGCACGACCCTGCACGACCCGATGAACGCCAGCCATTGTCCCCATGGCTGGCGTTCGCGTGTGTGGGCCTGGCGCAGGCGAGGGCGGCCCGCCTAGCTCATGAACAACGGCGTACTTACCTCCATGAGCAGCGGCTCATGCGGGGTGATGAGAGGGTGGCTTGTTCAAGTCTGTGTTCCGTAAGGGAAAAATTTGGCTTTTTCTCAAAAAGGGGGAGACAAGCCGATTCTGGTTCGGTAATATGCCCGCTCCCTCGAACGAGATGCGACGACAGGCTAGCCATCGTCATGTTCTGGTTCATGCGGGGAGATTGCTTGGGGGCGCGCAGCCTCGAGCCTGTTGTCGAGTGGTGATGAGATGTTCAGCATCGAAGCCAAAAAATCGACACAGGGGCTGGACAAAGCCCAATCAAATGAGTAAGATATGCGCCGTACCTGATGAGGAGAGGTGGCCGAGTGGCTGAAGGCGCTCCCCTGCTAAGGGAGTATAGGGTTTATAGCCCTATCGAGGGTTCGAATCCCTCTCTCTCCGCCATTAGGTACAAATGCAGTAAGATGCGCCCTTAGCTCAGCTGGATAGAGTACCTGACTACGAATCAGGCGGTCGGAGGTTCGAATCCTCCAGGGCGCGCCACTGCAACGCAAGACATGAAGTTGGCAAGACGCAGTACTCGCACGATAAAGTCCTGAAGTCATTTGAAATGCTCAGGTCACAGATTTAAAGGTTTATGCGCCCTTAGCTCAGCTGGATAGAGTACCTGACTACGAATCAGGCGGTCGGAGGTTCGAATCCTCCAGGGCGCGCCAATTGAAAAACCCGCTTCACTGAAGCGGGTTTTTCTTCGTCTGAAGAAAAGTCAGGCAATGAAAGAAGCCAGGCTATGAGGCAAGATCAGTGCCGAGTGATCGCCGCCTGCACGGCCCCGATCCCCGCATTGCTGACGATCTGAGTGTTCTACCGCTTTCCTTGACTGTGATGTCACGCCCTCGGGCGGACGATCGCCAGGGCGCCCTTTTCGCGAGGGGCGCCCTTTTTTTTTGTTCTGTCCCGTCCTGAATATAGTTGACACGTTCTGACCTATCTTTAGGGAGAGCGTGATGAACCAGCACGTTAAGCGTACCCAGCGCGATTACACCTTGGCTTTTAAGCTCGCCGTCGTCGAGCAGATCGAGGCTGGGGAGATGACTTATAAGCAGGCTCAGGCCCGCTATGACATACAGGGACGGTCCACAGTACTTCGATGGCTGCGCCAGCATGGTCATCAAGACTGGGGCTCTTCCCGGGATGTCAAAACATCTGGGAGCTACTGTAGTGGTCAAGTGTTTTTGGCCACCGAGCTTTGAGCATTCCAGTAGTTCTTT